>Ga0070667_100003021_pt1 | contig 14456 bp, 11 predicted proteins | sample KBSS33metaG_FD_64659 | JGI IMG/M metagenome (GOLD analysis project Ga0070667, IMG submission 64659) | Switchgrass rhizosphere microbial communities from Kellogg Biological Station, Michigan, USA - KBS S3-3 metaG | ecosystem: Host-associated > Plants > Roots > Rhizosphere > Soil ... | reverse complement strand
TCTGGCACCGTGCCGCAGGCTGCACAGCCACCAATGAACGTACTACTCATTCTCACGGACGACCAGCGGTTCGACACCGTGAGCCGCATGCCGAACCTGACGAGCCTTGCAGCGAAGGGCGTCACGTTCACCAGTGCCTACATGCCCTCACCACTCTGCGGGCCGAGCCGGGCGATGCTTTTTTCGGGAGGCTACCGCGAGCAGAACACGGGAGTGCTGGAAAACGACTTGCCTGACGGCGGCGCAACGATATTTAGCGACAAAGGAAACCTAGGGGCCATGCTGCAGGCCGCCGGATACCGGACTCAATATATCGGCAAGTGGATGAATGGCTATGAAGGCATGGGACGCTACATTCCCCCGGGCTGGAGCAAGTGGGTCGGCAGGCATTCGTACAGCACGATCACGAAGTGGCAGGAGTTCGACTACACCAGCGGCTCTAGTAACCAGAATTCCAGCCTCGGCACGATAGCCAATGCAAATGAGTACACGACGTATTTTGAACGCGACCAGATCCTGAGCTTCCTGAGCAGTACACCCGCCGCCCAGCCCTTCTTCGTGCTTTGGGCGCCCAGCGCGCCGCATGGGCGCGCAACCGGTGCACCCGAGGACCTCCAGTTGTTCTCAGACTACTATTACCGGGATCGCGGCTACGGCGAGACCGATCGAAGCGACAAGCCAAGTTGGGTGCGCAACTCCCACCCACCGGATAACGAGGTCTTCGTTCAGCACCAGCTGCAATCGCTGCAGAGCGTCGACCGCTCGATCGCAGACGTGGTCGCGCGACTCAAAAGCCTGGGTCGCTATGACAACACTTTGATCGTCTTCACCTCCGACAACGGATACCTGTGGGGCGAACACGGGCTGTGGGGCAAGGATGCGCCATACGAAGAATCGATGCGCGTTCCTTTCATAGTCGTCATGCCCGGTGTTGCCCCGCGCACGGACGCGAGCCTGGTGACGCCGAGCCTGGATCTGGGACCAACGCTCTTTGAACTCGCCGGCATCTCCAAGAAGACCGACGGCACGAGCTTGGTGTCATTGTTAAAATTGCCCGGAGCACCGTGGAGAACGGATTTCTTTTTTGAGTGCACTACATCGGCCGGAGGCAATGATGCTATTTGGGCGGGAGTGCGCGACGGGCGCTGGAAGTACGTCAGATATTGGAACGGCGAGGAGGAGCTCTACGATCTGAATGCCGATCCTTACGAATTGACCAGTCGCCACAAGGATTCGACTCTCAATACTCTTAAAGCGTCGTTGTTGGCGCGCACCCAGCAGCAGCTTGGGCTGGCCATTCTTCCGCCCAGGATTCCTCCGAATGGCAATGTGGGTGCCTCGTACAGCCTGGCCATGAAGACCTGGGGCGGCAAGGCTCCGTTTCAATGGACGATCGCGTCAGGACAACTTCCTCCGGGGCTGGCACTGAATCTATCGACCGGCGTAATTCAGGGAGTGCCCAACAAGGCGGGGACCTACCAGTTCTCCGTCCGGGTCACGGACTCAGCTCCGGCTGCCCAGACCGGCAAGCCGAGGACCTTTGTGACAAGGCCCGTAACTTTAATCGTCAAGTCCTGAGCCAGGATCCGAGGGGACGCCGGGCAGGACCGCCGGCCAAACATCAATGATCACACAGTAGGTTCGGGTTACGGGCCGCACCGACTGCACGGATCCTCTTAGCCTTCGGCCCAGCTTACGCTGGATTGCTAAGCACTGAAGTCCGGGGCATTCTCGCAAGACCTAATTCGCCGAGGAGCGGATAGTGGGGGACTCGCCCGAGCGCGTGATCGCATCACAAGGTGCGGTGTTCCTGAGCTACGCCTCCCAGGACGTGGAGGCGGCGAAGAGGATATGCGCCGCGTTGCGCGCAGGCGGAATCGAAGTTTTCCTCGATCAGAGCGAGTTGCGCGGCGGAGACGTTTGGGATCAGAAGATCCGGCACGAGATTTCCAGCTGCGCGCTATTCGTTCCGCTTATCTCGCAGCACACGCAGAACCGGCTCGAAGGCTACTTTCGCCACGAATGGAATCTGGCGATCGAGCGCACGCATCACATGGCCCACCAGAAGCCATTCCTGGTGCCGGTTGTTGTCGACGATACGCGCGATCGGGAGGCTTTCGTTCCTGACGCCTTTAGGGCGGTCCAGTGGACCCATCTGCCAGGCGGTGCGGCGCAATCCGAATTCGTCGAAACAATCGAGCGCCTGCTTTCGGACGAATACTCGGCGTTGCACCCCGGAGCTGGCGCAACAGCAGGTCCCAGAAAGACATTTCCTGCCATCAGCCGACGCGGTTCGGCCTGGCTTGCACTTGCTGCGGTCCTTGCAGTCGCCGCGTTGGTGTATGTGATCGCCGAGAAGCAGCGAAGCCCCGAGCCTGCAATGGCCGCAACCTTTAGTCCGCCCCCGCATTCGATTGCGGTGCTGCCGTTTGTGAACATGAGCGGGGACAAGGAGCAGGAGTACTTCTCCGACGGGCTTACCGAGGAGTTGCTCAATGCGCTTTCTCAGGTCAACCATCTCCAGGTTGCCGCCCGCACTTCGGCCTTCTCCTTCAAGGGCAAGGAAGCCGATATCGGTACCATCGCCCGCAGGCTCAACGTGGGAGCCGTGCTGGAAGGCAGCGTACGTCGCTCGGGAAACACAGTGCGCGTTACCACCCAGCTGATCAATGCGGAGACCGGATTTCACCTTTGGTCCCACACCTATGATCGAAACCTGGGTGATGTGCTCAAGCTCGAGTCTGAAATTGCCGGCGCCGTGGCAGGCGCCCTCAAAGTTAATCTGCTGGAGGATGAGGCGACCAGGATCGAGCTTGGCGGAACGCGTAGTGCTGCAGCCTTCGATGCGTACCTACGGGGCCGGCGGATCTACCTTGCGGCGCATGACTCTGGGGACTACCAAACGGCCGTAGCTGCCTATACGGAGGCAATCGACCTGGATGCGGGCTACGCCCTGGCGTTTGCATACCGATCACTGGCGCTTACCGCTTATGCGGGTGAGTCCGGCTCCACGGTCCGTGGGAGCTTCAATAAGGCGCGGGAGGACGCACGCAAGGCGATCGAACTTGCGCCTGCGCTGGCTGAAGGGCACTTCGCGCTGGCCAGATATTTCGACATAGGGGAGCTGAATTTCGCGGCCACCAACCAGGCGTACGAAAAGGCACTGGCGCTTGCGCCGGCCAGTAGCCAGGTACTCAGGGTGTACGGCCCGTTTGCCGTGCTCATGGGCCGCACCGAGGCAGGCATTGCTGCCGCGCGCCGTGCGGTGGTTCTGGACCCGCTTAATCACAGCAGCCACCGCAACCTGGGGCAGGTCCTTTACTTCGCGCGGCAGCCAAGGGAAGCGCTGAAAGCGGTGCAGGCCGCTTTGGCGTTGGACCCCGACGATCCGGCAGATTACGCGGATCGAGGCTTCAATTACTACGCGCTCGGCGATTTGGAGCGCGCCCGCAGCTCATGTGAGAGCAAAGTCGATGACTGGGGGAATCAGCAGTGCCTGGCCGTGACGTATGAAAAGCTCGGCCGCCACGCGGATGCGGAAGGCATGCTTGCAAGGCTAAAGGCCACACTGGGCGAAGCTGCGGCCTACCAGTACGCCACCATCTATGCGCAATGGGGCAGGATTCCTGACGCGCTCGCAGCGCTTGAAAAGTCGAAGCGCCTGCGTGATCCGGGCCTGGAATACCTCAAGGCCGATCCTCTGATGGATCCGCTGCGCAATGAGCCGCGGTTTCAGGTCGTGCTGCGGGAACTGAAGTTTCCCGACTGATACTCGGCGCGCTTATTTCCGAACTGCGCTGCTTAGGTGCCGCCAGTCGCCGTGAGCTGGTAGATCCCGCCTCCCCCGTAGTCGAGCAGGTACAGCTCGCCGTTCTGATCCTGGCCAAAGGACGAAGGAGTAATTCCGCTTAGATCGCTGCTTTCCATGGCCAGCGTTGATGTCGAGCTGGTATCGGCCGCGAAATGGAACAGGCGCCCACTGGCGTAGTCGGCGCAGATGTACTGGCCGACCAGCTGCGGATACATCGAGCCGCGATACACGAACCCACCCGTGATGGCCTGTTCGGGATCGTGCGGGTATTCGGCCACCGGGTCGGTGAGATTGGTGGCAGAGCCGCAATCGGTGTTGTAGTCGTGCGCTCCCTCCCGGCATCGCCAGCCGAGATTAGCCGGCGCACTGATCCGATCGACTTCTTCCCAGAGATTTTGGCCAACATCGCCGATCCAGAGTGCTCCACCCTGGCTGTCGAAGTTAAATTGCCACGGATTGCGTAATCCCCAGGCATAGATTTCGGCGCAGGGCTCAGAACCGGTTCCGCCGGCATTGCCGCACGCGGCCTTGTCGGCGTACGGGTTGTCGGCCGGGATGCCATAAGGCATCGTCGAGGAATCCACGTCAATACGCAGCATCTTGCCGAGCAGGGTGTCCAAGTCCTGGCCGTTACCGATCGTGCCATGCTGATCGCCGCCACCACCGCCATCACCCAGCCCGAAGTAGAGATACCCATCCGGGCCAAACACGATGTGCCCGCCATTGTGATTGCCTTGTGGCTGGTCGATCTGCATCAGCACGCGCTCGCTTGATGCATCAAGCGTGGCGCCGCCATCGGCACTGCGATATTCAGAGAGTCGCGAGACCAATTGGCCGCCAATGGTGGTCGTATAGGAAAGAAAGACGCGTGGGTCGGCCGGGTAGCTGGGATGAAACACTATCCCGAGCAGGCCAGTTTCCCCGCAGCACGTAACGCTCGCACTCAAGTCGATCCAGTCGCCCGCGCTCATGACGTCAGACTGGTTCGCAAACACGCGAACCTTGCCTTGCTGTTCGACAACAAACCAACGGCTGGCATCTCCCGGCGCCTGCACCGCCGCGACGGGCATGCTGAAGGTGAGGGCCGGAAAGACTCTCGCGACGCTGAGGGTCACCGGGGTAACAACGGGCGGCGGCGTGGGGCTTTGCGGAGGGTCATTGCCGCCACCGCCACAAGCCGTCAACGCGAGAGCTGCTGCGGTTATCGCCGCCTTGGCGAGAGCGTGTCCTGCAGTATCCATAGGCTCTAAGTCATTAAATTGCATGGCCGCGCGGTCGCAGCAACACCCGCCTGATCGTGACACAAACACCTACTTGCAGTAGCAGTGCTTCCGTCAGCTTCCCGCGACAAATCCGGTAGTCATAGGCTGATGGTCTGTGCGCGATCGCCAACGAGCGGCAAAGATTTCTCGGGCATTAAGTTAAGGCGAAATTGATCGCTCGCGAAACTGTGCTTAGATTTGAAGGAGGGGTAGCCCGTCGAGCCGGGCGCAAAGCGCCGTCAAGTCCAAAGCGGCTGCAAGGTCCGTGTCCGGCTGAAATAACAATGCGGCGGAAGAAGATCTACACAACGACGTTGACGGCAGGATTGCTTGCGCTCGGCCTGTTGCCGGCGTTCGCATCCGCTCAGATTGCTTTCACTGACGCCACCAGCGCGGCCAGGGTTGCCCATTCCAGCGAGAGTTACGGCGCGTCCTGGGGCGATCTGGACGGTGATGGTTATCTCGACCTGTTCGCCAGCAACCACCGAACCCGGCCCAGCATGTTCCTGAACCTGGGCAACGGCACTTTTCAAGACACCTCGGCACAGACCGAGGATTGGGCCACGCATCCTAATGCCGATACCCATGGCGGCTCGTGGGCGGACTTCGACAATGACGGTGACCAGGATTTGATGATCGCCACAGGCACCGGAAACTTAAGCCAGTTTCTTGTCAACGAGAACTCACAGCTGGTCGATCGCACCGCGCAGGACGGGCTCGACATTGCAAATCTGGGTGGCCGGCTGCCGGTGTGGCTCGACTACGACGACGACCGCCGGCCTGACGTGGTCGTGACTCAGTACGGCGGGATCGCCAAGCTGTTCCACCAGACCGCTTCCGGTGGCTTCAAGGAGACCACAAGTTCCGCCAGGCTCTCCTGCATCCGCTTTCATTATGCACAGCTGCTCGACTTCGACGGTGACGGGCGATTGGATTTGCTGTGCCCGGATGAGGTTGCGTTCCCGCAGAAGATCTACAGCACCGCAAGCCTTCCCTGGAAAGTCTTGTTCGACAGCGCCAAACCGAACGGCCTGCTACCCGTGGTCCAAAACGTAGCGGACTCGGCGATCGCGGATTTCAACAACGACGGCCGCATGGACATGTTCCTTTTGAGCGGTGTGCAACTGCGTCCTTCTTCAGTCGTACAGAATGGCACTGGCCAGGTGGAAGCGCTGCTGGCCGGCGGCAGCAAGGGATTCAAATTCGTCACCACCGGCTCGGTGACCTTCACTATCGACTGGAACAAGGCCGATGAAGGCGCCGGGACCGACATCACCAAGATCCAGATTGGCAGGCGCGGCAAACATCCCAACTCAACCAAATTCACGCTCGATCCGAGCGATCCGGGAAATGCCGGCATGCCCGCGCCCCCGACCAGCGCAACCTCGCTGCCGGTGATGCAGATCGGGTATGACACGGCAAGCCACGAGTGGACTCTCGCGATCGTTACCCGATTGAATTCGACCAGCCCCGAGGTGTTCAGCCAGGGTTACATGCAGGTGAGCGCGAGCAGCGCCATAACGGGACTTGTGGCCACGGGCCTGTGGCCCACCGATCTGCCTGGCCGGCCGACGGTGCTTATGAACCACCCGGGCGGTTTTGCGGACGAGACAGTCGCCGCGGGTCTGGCAACTCCGGTGCAGTGTGCCAGCGTGACCGCCGGCGATTTCGACAATGACATGTGGGTCGATCTGTATCTGGCCTGCCGCACCGGCGCCAGCAACATCGCCAACATCCTTTATCACAACAACGGCAACGGCACGTTCACGGCAGTGCCCAATGCCGGCGGGGCGGCCGGCCCGATCGGGCTGGCGATCGCCGACGGGGCCGGCACCGCTGATTCGGTCGTCAGCGGCGACTATGACGTGGACGGCTTTCTTGATCTGTTCGTCACTAATGGCTTTAACCTGCAGCCCCGCATCATTGGCGGTCCAAACACGCTGTTTCACAACAACGCCAATGGAAATCACTGGATCGAGCTCGACCTCATCGGTGTGCACTCGGCTCGCGACGCAACCGGAGCTCGCGTGTACGCAACGGCCAATGGAGTGACGCAGCTGCGCGTGCAGGACGGCCGCTACCATCGCTGGTCGCAGGACGCCAAGCGCATCCACTTTGGCCTCGCGCGCGAGCTCTCCGTCGATCTGACCGTCAAATGGCCAGGCGGCGCGACTCAAACGTTCACAAACGTTCCCGCCGACCGCCTGTACCGGGTTTCCGAGGGCGACTCATTCCCTGTGCCCGTGACCCTCGACCCCGCCCCACTGGCACCGACCGGACTGACCGCGACCGCAGGCAATGGTCAGGTGCAGCTGGCATGGACCCCGGTGAGCGGCGCGACAAGCTACAGCGTGTACCAGGGGACTTCGGCAGGCGGCGAGGGGGCCAAGGCCGTAATGAGCGCGATCACCAACACCACGGCTTTGGTGACGCCGCTCAGCAATGGGACGACCTACTACTTTTCAGTCAGCGCCAATAGTGCGACGCGCGCAAGTGGACCATCCAGCGAGGTTTTCGCGACCCCGGCAGTAAATGCAGGCGCTGGAGGAAGCGGCGGTGGTGGCGGCGGTGCCTTCGATCCCTGGTCGCTACTGGATATCGCGGCGCTTATCGCTGTGTTTCGACGCAGGCTGCGGTCGGCGACCTGACAGTTCTGTTTTCCAAGCGAACGATAGCGGCCGCACGCTTCATTTGCCCGTCTTGAATCGAGTCCACATGCGGGTCAGGGCGCGGGTGTAGCTCTGTGGGTGTGGCAGGTCGGGCACTAGGTTTGTCATCGCTTCCGGTGGTGGATAGATGCCCTTGTCATTGAACACTTTCGGATCCACCAGCGGGTACGCCGCGGCATTGCTGGTCTGGTAGTGCAGAAAACTGGAGTTATGCGCGGCCACTTCAGGCCGAAGCATGAAATTGATGAATAGGTGCGCGTTTTCGGGATGCTTGGCGTCGGCGGGGATGGCCAGCAGATCGAAGAACAACATCGCGCCCTCCTTGGGGATGTTGTACTTGATCGTGTAGTTCTTGCCGGCCTCATGAGCGCGCGCCTGCGCCTGCGCCACATCGCCGCTCCAGCCCAGCACCAAACAGACCTCCCCGTTGGCCAGATCCTCGATGTACTTGGCGGTGTCGATATACCTTATATAGGGCCGCACGCCCTGCAAAACCTTCTCGGCCGCCGCGAGGTCTTCGGGCCTGTCGCTGTTCGGTTTGCGGTCCAAATACAGTAACGTGGTATTGACCACCTCATCGGGCGCATCGACGAACATCACTCCGCACTTGGTGAAGTGCCTGATCACGGTCGGGTCGAACACCATGGCCAGGCTGTCCACGGGGGCGTTCGGCATGATCGCCGCGATCTTCTCGGCGTTGTAGCCCACGCCCATCGTGCTGCGAAAGTAGTTCACGCCGTATTGGTGGCCCGGATCGAAACGCTCCGACTGCCTTAAGACTTCGGGATCGAGGTTCTTGAGATTGGGCAGCCGGCTCTTGTCGAGCTTGCGGAACACCCCGGCATTGATCTCGCGGGCCATGAACGCCGCAGTGGGCACGACGATGTCGTAGCCGCTCCTTCCGGTAAGCATCTTCGTCTCAAGCATTTCATTGGAGTCGAAGACGTCATAGTTGACCTTGATGCCGTATTCCTTCTCGAAGGCGGGCACGAGGTCTGGGGCGATGTAGTCGGACCAGTTGTAGATATTGAGTACCCGTTCCTCTGTCGCAGGGCTCGGCTGCGAGCCCGTCCCAGGAGATGCAGAATTGGCTGCGGTCGGGGACTTGGTGCCGCAGCCCGCGGCCACGGCAACCGCCACGGCAAGCACTGCGTTTAGCAGGTATTTACGGCACTTTGGCCGAGCTGGAGTCCGGAGACGTTTCATGCCAGGGCCATCCTACGCTAGCGCTGGGAGGGCTGCCCGCCGCGCGGATTTGCCTTCCCGTGCCCGCCGCCATTTACCACTGCGGCGACGAACGGTCGCTGCAGGTCGACCAGTGGTTACCGATCCGATGAGTGGCGTCTGCCAACCGACCAAGAACCTAACGATCCGCCGCGCGCCCCATCTAATATGCAACACAGGAGCAAACCATGTCAGAGGCCAAACGCGAACATAGCCAGTACCATCGGGCGGTGGCCGTTGGTCGCCCGGTTGTGCGTTTCAAGGCAGTTTCGGTGGCACCGCAGCGGGCACCCTCAGCCTGCGAGCTCCAGCTGCTGGAGGCCTGGGAGAGCACGGCCGCATCGAGTGGCGATCCCTACAACGGGATCGGAGCGCGCGTGTCGACGCCGCAGAAACCGCGTAAATAACAGGCAACCTGCGGTGAGCGCGGCCGGATCACGGTCGATCTCTGGACAGGGCCAATCGCGGCTATAATCTGCGCAAACGTGGCCTGGTTGCAGGGGAAGGAACATGCCGGAATTGCACGCCGTGGTGTGGGTCGATCACCAACACGCGCAGGTACTGCACATTGATGGCGCCACCGTGCAGGTCCGAAAGCTGAAGGCCCACAGCCACAACACCCGACAGCACGGCAGCCAGGTCCGGACCGAGCACGAATTCTTCGGTGAAGTCTGCGACGCGCTCACCGGCATCAAGGAAGTGCTGGTGACCGGCGCGCACAAGGCGCAGGCCGACTTTCGCCACTACGTCGAAAAGCATCGCGCGCATGTCGCTCCGCAGATCGTGGGTTGGGAGACCGTCGATCATCCGAGCGAAGGTCAGCTGGTGGCCCTGGCGCGCGCGTTTTTCATCAAGCACGACCGCATGGCAGGAACGCCCTAGAAAAAATCGACCAGCGCGCGGGCGGCTTTGCGTTAATTCTCGCCGCCCTTTGTCGGATTGCCATTCACTGAAGGGACTTGCGCATGCCTGAACTCAGTCAGCTGTTCGAGAACAACCGGCGCTGGGCCGAACGCATTCGACGGCAAGATCCGGAGTTCTTCAGCAAGCTCTCGGGCCAGCAGTCCCCGGCTTACCTGTGGATCGGCTGCTCCGACAGCCGCGTGCCGGCCAACGAAATCGTCGACCTGCTGCCTGGCGAGCTGTTCGTGCACCGCAATGTCGCGAACCTGGTCGTGCACACGGACCTGAACTGCCTGTCAGTCATGCAGTTCGCGGTCGACATACTCAAGGTCCGGCACATTATCGTCTGCGGGCACTATGGCTGCAGCGGCGTGGGCGCGGCATTGCGCGGCGAGCGGATCGGCCTCAGTGATAACTGGCTGCGGCACGTGCAGGACGTGCGCCAAAAACACGAGGAAAAGCTGTCCTCCGTGGGCGAACAGCGGGCGGGCGACCGGCTCTGCGAACTCAACGTCATCGAACAGGTGGCCAACGTCTGCCAGACCACCATTGCCCGCGACGCCTGGGAGCGTGGCCAGCCGCTGACCGTGCACGGCTGGGTGTACGGACTCAAGGACGGTCTGCTGCGCGACCTGCATACTTCCGTGGCGCAAACCAGCGAGGCAGCCACGGGCTATAAGACCGCGCTGGCCGCCCTGCAATCGGGCTGAGGCGTTGTGAAGAGGCCATTACCCACCATCGCGTTCCTGATCGTGCTGGCCGGGGCGGCGCTATTCGTGATCCGCAGTGGCGCCGCGCTCCCGGATCTGGTCGCCACGCACTTCGGTGCCACAGGGAGAGGCAACGGGTTCATGCCGCGCTCGGTCTACGTGCGCTTCATGCTGGGATTCGTGGTGCTGCTGCCGCTGGCAATTAACCTGCTCATTGACTACGTGCTGCGGCTTCCGAGCACAAGCATCAATATTCCGAACCGCGAGTACTGGCTGGCTCCCGACCGCCGCGGCGATACCGTGGAGCGGTTGCAGCGCCACATGAAATTTTTCGGCGTGATGCTGGCCGTGTTCCTCTGCTACGTGCACTGGCAGGTGGTGCAGGCCAATACGCGCATACCGCCGACACTGGACAACATCCGCTTTTCTACGGGTGTTGCGACCTTTATGGCGGCCTTGGTGGTCTGGATCGTGGTGCTGCGCCGGGATTTCCGGCCGCCGCCCGCTTAAAGCCACATGGAGCAGGAATTACTTTCGGCGGAAGGCGGCTGCGATTGCCGCGCCGTGCGCTACCGCTTGAGCCGGCGGCCGCTGTTCGTGCATTGCTGCCACTGCCGCTGGTGCCAGCGCGAGTCCGGCGCCGCATTTGCATTGAATGCGATGGTCGAGGCCGAGTACGTGGAACTGCTTGGCGCTGAGCCCGAGGTGGTGCACACGCCTTCCGCCAGCGGTAAGGGCCAGGACATTGCGCGCTGCCCCACTTGCCGCATTGCGCTCTGGAGCTGCTACGCAGGTGCCGGTCCCAAGGTGCGTTTCGTGCGCGTCGGCACGCTCGATCAGCCCGATCAGTTTCCGCCCGACATCCACATTTTCACGAGCACCAAGCAACCCTGGATCGTACTGGACCCCCGGACACCGGCGGTTTCCGAGTACTACGACCGGGAAAAATATTGGCCGGCCGAAAGCCTCAGGCGCCGGCAGGCACTGCTCGGCAAAGCCACATAGATTCCGGCCGCACGGGTCGCGTGCCTGGCTGGATTTGCCCGCCGCTCCTGCAACTGTAAGTCAGCGTCCTCCGGTTGCGGCGCGCAGATGCGCGAGTATGATCGGAACGAACTCGAACATCGCTGACTTGGAGCAGGGGGTTCAATGCCGCCCGCAGGGGAGAGCGTGTCATGAAGAGCAGCGGGTCAATCCATCGCTTCCAGGTCTTGGTTGCCGCCGCCGCCGTGGTGCTGGCGGGCTGCAGCGGCAAGCCGCCGACTGCCATTGCCGATCCCAACGCTCCCGAAGGCGCACTCGACATCATCGCCTGGCCCGGCTACATCGAGCACGGGGCGAGCGACAAGAAATATGACTGGGTGACGAAGTTCGAACAGGACACTGGCTGCAAGGTCAACGTCAAGATCGCCGGCACCTCGGACGAAATGGTCTCGCTCATGACGCAGGGCGGTTACGACCTGGTGACCGCCTCGGGCGATGCGGCGCTGCGCCTGGTGCGCGGCGGGACTGTGCAACCGGTCGATATCGCGCGCATCTCACGCTACCTCACGATCGATGAGCGCCTCAAGGAGGCTCCCTGGCATTACATCGACGGCAAGCATTACGGCGTTCCCTATCAGTGGGGCCCGAACATCCTGATGTACAACACCAAGGTGTTCAAGAAGCCGCCGACTTCCTGGGCGGTGGTGTTCGAAGGCGGGAATTTCCCTGACGGCAAGCCCGCTAAGGGGCGCGTCCAGGCGTACGACGGTCCGATTTACATCGCCGATGCCGCGCTCTACCTGATGGCCCACCAGCCCGCACTCGGCATCAAGGATCCCTACGAACTCAACGAGAAGCAGTACGCGGCAGCACTCGCGCTGCTTCGCAAGCAGCATCCGCTGGTGCAGCGCTATTGGCATGATTCGAACGTGCAGGTGCAGGACTTCACCAACGAGGGCGTGGTGGCCTCGAGCTCCTGGCCGTTCATGGTCAATACACTAATCGCCAACAAGCAGCCCATCGCCAGCACCATTCCCAGCGAAGGAGCCACGGGCTGGGCGGATACCACCATGCTCCATGCCAAGGCCAAGCATCCCAACTGCGCCTACAAGTGGTTCGACTGGTCGCTGAATACCAAGGTGCAGGGCGATGTTGCTGCATGGTTTGGATCGCTCCCTACGGTGCCCGCGGCCTGCGCCAACAATGAGCTGCTCGGACCTGACGGGTGCAAGACTAATGGCGACGGGGAGTTCGACCGGTTGCATTTCTGGCGCACCCCTACGGCGCAGTGCGCCACGCAGGGCCAGTGCGTGCCCTACAGCCGCTGGGCGACCGACTATGTCGCCGTGATGGGCGGGCGTTAACCATTACCACGGCGATCGAGTTTCGCGCGGTCACGCGCAGCTTCGGTGCTACGCGCGCGGTCGACGGCGTTTCCTTAAGCATCGCGGCGGGCGAATTCTTTTCGATGCTCGGGCCCTCGGGTTCCGGCAAGACCACCTGCCTGCGCCTGATTGCGGGGTTTGACCTGCCCGATGCCGGAGAGGTCTTGCTTGCCGGGTGCGATGTGTCCTCGGTGCCGCCGCACGATCGCGACGTCAATACCGTCTTCCAGGACTACGCGCTTTTTCCGCACATGAACGTGCTCTCAAACGTCGCCTACGGGCTCAAGGTGCGAGGCGTGGCCCCGGCTGAGCGCGAGCAGCGCGCCCGCGAGGCGCTCGCGATGGTCAAGCTTAAGGAGTTTGGCGAGCGCTGGCCCGCACAGCTTTCGGGCGGCCAGAAACAGCGGGTGGCGCTGGCGCGCGCCCTCGTCAACCGCCCGAAGGTGTTGCTGCTGGATGAGCCGCTCGGTGCGCTCGATCTGAAGCTGCGTGAGGAAATGCAGATCGAGCTCAAAAGCCTGCAGCGAACTTTGGGCATCACCTTTGTCTACGTGACGCACGATCAGGGCGAGGCGCTGTCCATGTCCGATCGCGTCGCTGTCTTCGATCGCGGCCGCATCGAACAGCTGGCGGCCCCGCGCGTGCTGTATGAGCAGCCGGCCACCGCTTTCGTGGCCCGCTTCGTGGGCAGCAGCAACGTGATCGGCGGCGAACTGGCGCGACGGCTGACCGGCAGCGCGCAAGCCTTCGCGGTGCGCGCCGAGCGGATCGTGGCGCTCGCCGCCAACGCAGCGCTCCCGGCCGGGCACGTCGAATGCCAGGGCGAACTGCTCGATGTCCAGTATCACGGCGCTAGTAGCCGCTGGCAGGTGCAGTGCGAAGGCCTCGTGATCGCCGCCGAGCCGCGCGATGCCGAGGCGGCGCAAGTGGGATCTAAGGTCCGCCTCGCCTGGCCGCACTCGGCCATGGTAAGGCTCGCAGCGGACGCGGCTTAGGGTGAACGCCACCGCGCTGGGCGGCTTGCTGTACCGGCACCCGAAGCTCAACCTGTTCTTGCTGCTGCTGCCACCGCTCCTGTGGTTCGGGACGGTGTACTTAGGATCGCTCCTGGCGCTGCTCCTCCAGAGCTTCTATGCGATCGACGAATTCACCGCGCTTATCGTGCGCACGCCGACGCTGGCCACCTACGTGCAGCTGTTCAGCCAGCCGGCCAACCTCGACATAGTGGAGCGCACCGTGACGATGGCGGTGTGTGTGACGATCGCCTGCGCGCTGATTGCCTGGCCCATCGCCCATTACATGGCGCGCCATGCGCGCGGGCGCGTGAAGGCGCTGTTTTACGTGGCGGTCATGCTGCCGATGTGGACCAGCTACCTGGTCAAGGTCTACGCCTGGCGGCTGATCCTCGCCAAGCAGGGGATCGTGTTCTGGATCTGCGAACACCTGGGCCTCGGCCGCGCGCTCGAGGCACTCTTATCGACTCCGGGCATCGGCGGCCCCTCGCTCGC
>Ga0070667_100003015_pt1 | contig 14469 bp, 19 predicted proteins | sample KBSS33metaG_FD_64659 | JGI IMG/M metagenome (GOLD analysis project Ga0070667, IMG submission 64659) | Switchgrass rhizosphere microbial communities from Kellogg Biological Station, Michigan, USA - KBS S3-3 metaG | ecosystem: Host-associated > Plants > Roots > Rhizosphere > Soil ... | reverse complement strand
GAAGCCTTGTGTACCAGTGTCGTTTTGAGGGCCTATCATACCTTGTGTACCGATGTCTCCCTGTGGTCCAAACAATCCTTGAAAACCAATGAATCCTTGAACCCCAATAGAACCTTGGGATCCATTGATGCCTTGAAACCCACTTTCGCCCCTAATTCCTTGTGTTCCTTTTTCGCCCTGTGAACCTTGATCCCCATGCGGACCAGGAACTTCAGACATACGACCTTGTGAACCAGTTAAACCTTGTGAACCTTGATTGCCAAGTAATCCTTGTGGTCCGATGTGCCCCTGATATCCCTCATTACCTTGTGGTCCAATACTGCCTCGTAAACCTTGAAATCCATAAATACCTTGAAACCCAATGTCTCCCTGTGGACCTTGCATTCCAGGCGAACCTTGAAACCCCATGACTACAATGATTCCCGACGCACCTTGTTCTCCTTGAGGGCCATTATGACCATGAAATCCGCGTCGTCCACGGCATGCTTGTGGTCCTTTTTTTCCACGTTTACCACGTAGTCCTTGACTGCCTTGTGTACCATTGTTGCCACGACAACCATGTTTACCACAGGGACCTTGTGTGCCATGTTTGCCATTTCTTCCACATGTGCCTTGAAATCCCTGTGGTCCTTTTTTGTATTCAACACATTTGTTATGAGATGGCATTTTTTTTTGTTGTTGTTGTTTGTTTTTCTCTCTTTCAAATAAAAGCTCAGACTCAAAAAAAGAACAAAAAAGAAAGAACAAAAATGTCACGAGAACGAGACAAGCGCGATATGCAAATCGTTGCGTCAAATCGCAAACCAGGACGCCCCAAAGGCTCCAAAAACCGCCCGAAAGATATTGTTTTATCGGAACAATTGCTTAAAACATCAAAAAAGAAGGATTCTGTCGGCCCCGGGCGTCCACGCGGATCGAAAAATAAAAGCGGTTCTAAAAAGAGTTTTCGCAAACCTGCCAAAATTTCCTATGCCAAATTGTATATGAACGCAACTGGTGGAGCGCGAGGATCTGGTACAATTTTAGAATTATTAACGATCCTTGAAAATGCGATTACGAAACATTGGACTGATAAACGAGTTATAGAATTTTTTGGAAATGGTCATGACAATAATCAAGCTGACGATGTTGAAAATGCATGTCATATTTACATGTCATCAAAAGGTCGATTGGTTTCAGATCGCAATACATTATCCGTATGTGTCTTGTTTCCTGGTTTAAAACTATCTGCAAAATTCTTGGAACATTACATTCATTCAAGTACGGATTTATTAACATATGGCGATTTTGTAACGCAAACACGAACACGTTTACAGAAACGTGCACGCGCATTGCTTATCTGAGAAAACAAACCAAAAAAAAAAACATTTTTCGTTTCGTAAAGAAGAATAATAAAAAAAGAAACAACAATTTGTGTTTTATGAACATTTCTCATATGGACGCACGATTGGTACTTGCACAAGCTGTTGCCGGATTTGTTCTTGCGGGAACATTCAGTTTGGGAAATTTACTCGCGCGTAAAAAAGTTGGTGATCGCTTAAACGTGGAAACAAAGGCATTACACTTTGTAGATGAACAATTGTGTGTATTTTTATGTGAGATTCAGCAACAAACAAGTGACAAAATATCCTTTTTGAGATTAGTTGGGTGTATTGATCGTATTATGGAAAGCGAGACTCTGGCTGCGTTAAATCGTGATAAAATCATTGATCCAGATACACGGCTGCGCAGTAAACAAGAATACACAAGAATTAAAATGGTGCATATGCCACGTTTATGTGCAGATTTTGAACAAACAAACAAATCCGAACCAAAACGTTCACTTGATTTCCAGGTTTTGTTAACGCAAGTTTTAGAGCGACTCTACAAACATCTTGAAAAAATATGGATTTTGACAGAACGTTCCAAACAAAATGAATAATAAAAAAAAAATCTTACAAAAAAATGTTCGTATGCGAAGTCTGCAAGAAGCCATTTAAACGTGAATCTGCATTACACGCTCATAGTCAAACATGTGCCGGTCCCATACCTTCTGAAAATACAACTTCTGACACACCTGCAAAACCAACTATGAAACAAATTTTGGAGCAACACCAACGTGTGCGCAGTGGACAAAGTGCAAGCATTGAACCAACAGAAGCTAGTAAACTAGAGATGAAACAACTTTTTAAATCAGCACCTAAAAATCGCAAAGCGCGTGAACATTTTGCTAAATCATTGTCGCCAGAACAATATTTAATGTATCTCGAAAATCAAAAAGACGAACTTGCGAAAAAACAATACCATCTTCCAAAACCAATTAAAAATCAATCCAAGACAAAAATCATTCTGGATGCAGAATCACAAACAGAACGACCGGCATTTGTTATGCCCGTACTACGCGCGTTGCCTAAATCGGAGACACTTTAAAATAAAATTTATTCAAGTCCAATAGCAATGACGCCCTTTTTTCGTTGCAGTTCATTCGAATACCAGTCTTTGAATATAGCACAACCTTCCGTCGTATCACTAACTCCTGGCAACACTTTTTGCAAACCTTCCACATCTAACAGCTCCGCAAAGCAAGAATACTCGTGCACATATTTGATCTTTTTAACAACACTCTTATGTTTCCAAATAAATGTAATCGTATCACCAATTATAAGGCCAGGTATCGATAATCTCCCTTCCACTGTTTTTGCTCCACTTTCAATTTCCAAAAACCAACGTTCAACAGAATGTAATGTAGCCATGTATCTACAAACAAATCTTTTTTTTTCGGTTGTAAATAAAGAAAGTAAATAAATTCCTTTTTCTTTAGGAATGGTTGCACCAGTCCAGTTCATTATTTTTTGTGGGGCACGTGCGAGCGGAAAAACACATGCGATTACGCGATTATATGGCGACCTGTATCCAGTAATAGCAACATCGATGCTGGATATGCTTGACGTTTCGCGTTTGCATGGTGCAGTTATCATCGAAACTCAAATGAATTGGGACAATATTCCTGAACATGTAAAATCATGCACTACCACCTGGTACCGCTGCGTGGCTCAAGTATGTGACGAAGTTCCCTTGTAAGTATTAAGCTGTGGTGACGAATAAAAATTCCCTAATTACTTGTTCAAGTATTTAATTTAGTTATATTAATAAAAGAATCAATCAAGAATGCCTACGAATGAAGAATCTGCAAAGAAATTAACTGATTCGTGTCTTACTAAGTCGGCCGGAAAATGGGAAAAACTTAAGTATCGAGTAATAGATGCTAAAAAGATGAGGAAGTTCATTGAGATTATTACTGTGTATGGTAATTCTCTACAATGTCGTCAGGAGTCAGTAGATGATATAGAGAGGGTTCTTATAGAGTTTCAATCCTTTGCTGCTTTTAAGGCTACAGAACCTGATATAACACGTTATGGAATGGCAAGAGGCTTTACCTACCTTTTTGCCAGCTTAACTATTGGTAATATTTCAATTTCCGCCAGTGCTTGTCCAAAAGTTTATGTAAAGACAGATCTTGAAAAACGAACATCTACTGTAGTTTCTCCAGATGATCTGGCCTATCTTTCCAGTGACATAGTTGATGAATAAAAATCCGTGAGCAGAATAGAAAACATACGCTCGCAGTTAAAATCGCCATCATAACTCTCCGCCACAATCCCGTCGATAGTTAATTTGTCAGCGGGCAGTGATGCACACAAAATTTTTGCCATCTTCTTCAATGGTCTAACACAAAATGTCGTTATACCTGGAAAGAATTTTAGCATCGTGCAGCAAGTGAATGTATGCAATTGCATTGATATTCCTGCGTAATCATTGTTAATAACACTAAGTGGATTCCGGAAAATACCTCTGCTTTCTACATACTGATAACGCACTGTGACACCCACAGACATAATAATATCATTGTATAACTCATGAAAACCCGCAAATCCTTTGGATTTCTTTGATTCTCGTAAATAAAATGGCGTCTTTATTGGATATTTTGATGCATATACAACATGCGTTTGCGAGCGCGTGTTCATTCCACTTGATGCATGTGTAATCTCTTTCAGTTGTTTATATTTGTGTCCGGTCTGATCATCTAATATATGTCGTTTCAAATGTAAACAAAGTTCGTCAAAAATGGCACTATCTCCATTCCAAAAATCTGGATACGTGCAATTTTGTAAAAAAGACGACAAGTTAATTTTTGCATCTTTCTGTAATAATTTACATATTTGAAATAAGCTTCCACATGTCCCAATCATTTTGTTTCCACCAGAAAGTAGATATTGCACTGAATTTAGATACAATTCCCATTTAGGGTGCATTGACTCCATGGTCAAATAAAATACTTCACCTTTTGGCGACATTGCTTGTGTGCTATGAAAGAACGGTTCCTTTTTCGCGTCCATTTGTAAGGAGACCTACAAGTTTTGTTTTAAAATAAAAAACGACGTTGCCGCGCATGATAATTACACAATAACTCATCTCCATTGGCAATCTTGCGATTACAAAATCCTTTTGCGTTCTTATGTTCGCAGCCATATCGAAAACTGCCACCCCATTTTCGCTTGTGTATAATTTTTGTTTTATTTTTTCTCCAGGCTTGTTGCGAATGCTCAAAGAATTCAGAAGTAAATTCTAGAATACCCAAAGGATGATAAGGACAGTTGAATGACTCTGCACATGTATCCACGCTACAATACATGACTTATTTTAGCCTATAAAAATTGGCTATTTTTCTTTTTCTTTTGTTTGTTGGTAGAAAGTTGTCTGTAGGATGTGGTTAGTTAATAAATTATGCTGTTTTCAAAAAAGAAAAAACACTCAAGATGATGCATCGTTTATAAAAAATGCTAACGAATGGCAAACGTGTTGTATAAAAAAGATGAAGTGGGATTATTCAAATCGGCTTCACCAGAACCGCCGTGGTGAGGTTGTCCGAAAACGAGAACTATGTATTACACTTACAGATTTCAATGGTATCACATACGTTATCAGGGAAAATAAATTTTTATATTGTAAACCTCTTTATTATGCGGATATACATATGAAAAATGGTAGAATTGTGTCTGTACACACTGGTACCCAACCTCGGAAAGCTAGACTAAATATATTCTTTCCAAATGAAATCGCAGACATTATAACAGAATACGCAGCATTGATTCCAATATTTAAAAAATAAATATTTGTATCGTTGTTCACATTGACAAAAAAACAATTCTTAAAAAAAAGAAAAAAAAAGCAAACAAATGGCACGCTTTAAGACTAAGAAAATCATCAAAGCCGTTGAACCTTTAAGCAAATCCGAAATTCGGTTTGTTGCAGGTTTCGACCTTTCATTGACTTCCTCAGCGTGTGCGATTTATGATTTGCAATTAAAAAAATGGTACATTTGTGCATTCACTCAAAAAGCGAGAGAAGATGTTAAGTTTTATTACGCGACGGCGAATGCGGAAGTTTGGTTATTGGATGCATTGCCCGAAACACATAACGATGTTCTAAGATACATTCACGTCGAAGAACATCTCATGAAATTTGTATGTGAGCATATTCCAGCTCAATATCGAAAAGATCAAACAGATGTGCGCATTGAACAATATGCGTTTGTTGGACCAGAACACGCTGGACATAGTTACAAATTACATGAAATAGGAGGTATTATTAAGCGTGCATTATGGAAACATGGTTTTCCTCATGTTACACCTGTTGTTGTTGGAGCCTGGAAACGTACTGTTGTTGGTAAAGGCAACTGCACAAAGTTAGATGTTGTACAGTTTATTGCAACACATGGCCCAAAAATCAATTTTTTGACTATTTTGGGGTACGATGAATCCACACTCGCAAAAGACGAAAAAAACCAAGCTGTTGTGCCATGTCCTGCACAAGATTTTGCCGATGCTTCAGCAATCGCTATGGCAGCTTTCACGACCCGCAAATCCAAGCAAAAACAATTGGCAGAGATTATAGCAACAAAAGCTATTATGTCAGCAATTTGTGTAAAAGGCAAGCCATTGGCGATGCGCAAAGTGAATATTAAAAAACGTAAACCAAAGCTCACTGTTCAGCCTGCTTTTCTTCCGCCAACGCAAGACAGCTCGAATTCTTTTTGGGCATCCCCAAAACACAATACGAACAAAAAAGTCAAACTTGCGCAAGTTGGCACCGCTGCTTCTTTTTCGTTTAATACAATATTCTAAAACTGCAGAAAACAAGTAAACCATTTATCGGAATCTTGATTGCAGTCCATCATGCTAGAATATACATTCCCAATAATCACTTACAATTTGCACAAGACCAGCAATTGGCACAAAAAAACTAAGCCCTTTGTGTAAACATTGGTCTCGGGTATGTTGTCTATGATTTTTTTACATGCCTGCGAAAGGATGTAAAAACACTGCTTGGAACATTTTGTAAGCGAATTTTGTCGTTATTGTATAATATAATAGTCATATTCATTGCTGAATTACAACAAAACCCACCTTCAAGAGTGACGTAATAAATGAATGGGCCACTCAAACCGAGATCATGAACCGAAAAATATTGACGTATATTGTTATTACCGCTGAACCCTACTTGGCTTTCGTGATAATATCGCAATTGAACATCATACAGTAATTCAAGACGTATATCTCTTGCCTCCAAATCATTTGAGTATTTTGTGCATTGTTGCAGTGTTTTCATATACTTAAATCCTATGTGTTGGCAATGCGTACATACCTTGCGATGCGCATTGTAGTCGTTTTTGTGCAGTGTTTTAGATTTGAAACCACACTGTTTGAGATAGACATTGTACTCCAAGTGACAAAGCGACGTGAATGGAACTGCATGGCAAACGTCGCAATGCCGTTAATGTTTGTTATAAGATGCGCGTGAGGTTTTTTGCGCCCCATTGTCCAATTCAAACATCAGACCACATGCAAGCACAATGTATTGGCGCCCCATTTGCTCTTCTTACTTTTTTGTTAAAAAATAATAATAATTTTTGAAACTTGATTTTAACATTAAATGTTAATCTTGTAAAAAGTATCTACATTTCATTTTTTTTTCTTGTATTGGCCGAATGGAAGCTGCATCCTCGCGATGGTTCACTGGATCTTTTGTGGACCGTGCTTATTTGCAAAATTGGGCTATACAAAATGCAAGTAACATATCCAGTCGTACTGCATCCTTTCTTGCATCATCCGCAGCCTTGGAAATGAAGACTAATGATGTACCTCCTTTACCGCCAACAGTACCACCAAAACCAAAACGGCGTACAATGACTCGAAAAACAAAACCTATGCTATCTGAAGAGGATAACGACGCAACGACCGACGAAGAAAAAAAACCTGAAAAACAAAAACCAAAGCCCCGTAAACGCAAGCAAGTCGTGGGAAACAAAAGTGAAACGGATTCCGAGGAAGAAACAAAAATTGATACTATGAGAAAACCTCCCCAACATATTGATGGACCCCTTGCAGAAGAAAAAGAATGGTTTTTTAGCGGTATATCCACGCGTCAAATTACACCCATTGCGCAAGTTCCCAGCACAACAAAATACGACATCAAATTTGACAACAAGCGTATCGTGTACTTCAAATCCATGTATTATCTCAAACGCATGTTTGATGGATCTGCAGTGGGCAATATCTGCATGGTGCGACGGGTAATGATTGACTTTTTTTTTGTTTTGTTGCTATTCATTTTTTTCTTCTTTAGGCTGAAAAGCGCCCCAAAAATCCAATGCCGCCTTTTTTAACCCGGCGTGGGGCATGTGCAACAGAAAAGGAATGCTGCCTTCAAGCGTCGCAAGCCTTTGAACATATCTGGTTCCACGCGTATCTGCAAACAAGCAATCCAGACGAAGCGGAAAAACTCATCTTGTGGAAAGATTTATTAGAAACAAACAATGCTATGCGCGATGATTTGATTTCGCTGATTCATGTTCTTTTTAATGCCGTAGCTGGCACAGACCACAAACTTGCCACATTTTTAAAATTGTGTTTAAAACGGGCATTGCAATAAACTTAGACGTTTACCATACATCAAAACCCGACGCAACTCCAATAACGAAGGTTGTAAACACAAATCCAACAAAGGGTAGCGGGTTGGTAGTCATCAAGAATATCACGATGCTAAATGCTCCGCTAAAAGCATAACTTAATGCTCCGCATACAATAAATGTTCCGAAAGTAGCTTTTACAAGAACGGTTACTGGTGTTCGAATCGAGTTTGGTAATTTGTTCAATTGTATATCCAACTTTTTTAGTTGCACTCTCATTTTTGGTGGGAACATATCACATCCCATCGGTCTTGTAGCGTGCAGAAAACGCGCAAAGGCAAATGGCTGAGCACGAGTAACACGTCGGGATAACAACATCACCTAAACATATTAATTTTTTTTTTCACAGGTTTTTTTTTGAAAACTAATGGTTAATAAAAAATCTTTTTGCACGAAAGGATTTATTTGGAAGCAAATTTCGACGCTATTGCACTTGCTGCATTTTTTTAAATTGTGTTTTGCACGGAGCACTTCAATAAAAATTGCGATTAAAACCACAAATCAATTGTAAGCAATGCAATTGCAGAACTAATAAACACATATGCAACAAGAGGAAATGGATGTCCTGTCATAAACCCTACGACGCAACACACCCCACATAAACCCCAAAATAATACTGCTAGTATAATGGTAGTTTTGACAAGAATGATCACTGGTTGGCGAATCAGGTTTGGCAATTTGTCTAATTGTGTATCTAACTTTTTCAGCAGCTGCACTCTTCTTTTCGGTGGTTCACATCGCATAGGTCTTGCAGAATGCAGATAACGCGCGAATCCAAACAGTGGTTTAACACAACGGGTTCGAGATAAAAACATCGCCCTAGAAAAAAAAATCTTTTCTGTACAAATTGATATTTAATTTTAAACTACAACAAAATATGTTATGTCTTTTTTTTTATCATTTGAATTGCAGGTGCATGCGACCGATGCACCCTTTATTTTACCAACCCGAATTGTTGACACTTATTTTGCGTTATGGCAGCGACGACGCCAGGTGTATCTGCTATGCTTTGATGCCTTATATGGTTCATACGATGTCATATTGTGCTGTTATAAAAAGAACGTTTCTTAATCCGTTTGAATCTGTTTTGGCAAAGATGATGATCCGCCTTGCTGTTAAAGAACGTTCAAGACTCGCAAAGATGATGATCGGCCTTGCTGTTAAAGAACGTTCAAGACTCGCATGTTACCGGAGAGAACCGATAATATCTTTTCGAAGCATCATGTGTCAAGACCCCCCGCTAGAAATGAAGCATACAACAATACACACCCCAATCAAACAAGTTGAACATCATGAGAATACAGAACAAGAAGCGTATACAAAAGAACAGGATGCCATTTCGCAGGACTCGGAAAATGCATGCTATAGAAATGTTTCACAACGCAACATACCGCAAAAAAGAGTTTTTAGAAGAAGAAGATCTCACAGGGATAGAAAGCTCACGTATCAAAAAGCACGATTGGATTATGATGCCGAGCAATATCTGGCAACGTTGGGCGTTGAATTATACATTGATAATTTAACAGAGGATTTGGATTACAATGATTTTAGCGACGATGATTCTGACGGCTATTCTTGTTATGGCAACTATTTTGACGGCTATTCTCGTTATGAAAATGCTTGTTTTCTTGACTATAATTACGATCGTAATGACTACAATTAAGAGCAAAATTCTATTTTTATTACAGTGTGCAGATCTCCAATGTTGCGTCACAGCTAAACTCAACGCACATGTTACGTGTGTTTACATTGTGTGCCCGGACACGGACCAGTGTACCGATGTGCAGTGGAAAATCACATCTTATGTAATGGCGCTGAAAGACACATGCTTGTTGCTCGCATGCGTCATACTTAAATACAATGTTCAAGGGAGACTGTTTAAACTCAATGTCGCATGCAGAATTGTGGTTCGGTTTTCCCGTCCAAACACCCACGTGGATCTCAAAAGGTTTAAGCGCGTGGCACCTATTTTTGTTTTGGACACGGATGCATGCAATAAATGTGCAGACTTGAGAATCGCATGGGACTACGACTGTGCTTGGTTTGCACCATAAAACCCACTCGTCGCAAAATCTAACGTCTTGGCATTTGATTCCGAAGACCAACCAGTTGCATTTGGGGCCTAATGTGCCTTGTGGGCCATGTTTCCCACGGCTTCCTCGGCACCCTGTATGCCCCATTTCTCCTCTGTGTCCCTGTGGTCCTTGGATGCCGATTAAGCCTTGTGGACCGTATGGTCCTTGAAAACCCTGTGGTCCTTGGTTGCAAGAGCCGTTGCATTGGAATCCTGACAAACCTTGTACGCCAATGACACCTTGTGGACCTTCCACGTTGCTCTGCGGACCAATTGGGCCTTGGTGACCCGTTAATCCTTGTGGTCCAGGAATATTACTTTGTGGCCCATCAAATCCTTGGGGTCCAATTGGTCCCTGGGATCCTTGTGGGCCCAACACTTCGCTTTGGGGGCCTTCTAAACCTTGGGGACCTGTATCACCTCGTGGCCCGTTGAAAGGTCCTTGGGGTCCCATTTCTCCAGGTATGCCTTGTGGGCCTTGTGGACCGCTTTGTTCTGGTCCTTGCGCGCCCTTTGGACCCGCAGGTCCAATCTCTCCATTTTCTCCCGAACCACCAATTTGACCTTGAGGGCCAGGAACGTCCGATTGTGGGCCCTGTACACCTTCAGGACCTTGCGGTCCAGGTGTATCAGATTGGGCGCCGGTAATTCCTTGTGGCCCTTCGGGTCCTTGTACACCACCCTCCCCTTGAGAACCTTGCATTCCGATTAAGTTGGTATCGTTTTCTAAAATGTCGATAATCATTTGTTGTAACTGAGGGCCAATTGCACCGACGATGGCCCCAACGTCCACTTCTGCTTGAGCCCCAATCATCCCCTGCATTCCTTCAACTCCTTGTGGGCCCTGGACACCTTGGGGACCTCTACATCCACGTTTGCCTTTATCTCCCGAACAACCATCATTTCCCCTAGGTCCACATTTACCTCTTGGTCCTTGGGTTCCTTGTGTGCCGTTGATCCCATTATTTCCATTACTTCCATTTGTGCCGCTTAATCCAGCTATTCCTTGCGCACCCTGAAAACCGCGGTGTCCTCGGTTCCCTGCGCATCCCTGCTCGCCCTCTTTACCGTGCTTTCCACATTCACCTTTTAATCCCTGAAAACCGCGCGGTCCTTGTGGTCCAGACATTTTGAATTTCTTTTTTTTTTCGTTTTTATTTTTGTTTCTCACACCAGAAAAAACGGTCTTACATTCGCGTACTTTTTTTTCCAACGTAATTTTTATTTTATCAAAAATTACAAATGGAAAAAAAAAATATAATTTTCAAGTGTGACGAATGTACCAAAGTGTACAAAGGCAAATCCAGTTTGAATCTTCATGTCATGACTATACATCGTGGTATTTTCAATTTCCCATGTCAAATCGAGGGATGCGGAAAGCAATATGCAGAAGAGTCTAGGCTTATAAAACATATGTGTACCCACCAAGCAAAAACCGTGCTATGTAATGAATGTGGCGCGTCTTTTGTTGATGCACGACAATTGGCATCCCATAAAGTGGTTCATCTCCAAACAAAGCCTTTTAAGTGCAATATTACTGGATGCGGGAAAACATTTGCGCGGAGTGGTGATTTATCAAAGCATAAAAAAAGACACACTGGTCAGAAACACTATAAATGTGACTTTCCTGAATGTTTGTTCGCAGGCGTTGAAAAGGGCGATGTCGACAAGCATAAACAGGTGCATGAAAAGAAAGAATATCGGTGTGATTTTACGGAATGTTCATTTATAACAAACTTTACGGGCTCATTAAGGACGCATAAAAAATCACATTCTGAAGAACGGTCGTTTTTATGTGATGTTATAAATTGTTTGAAGAGTTTTAAGACTCAAAGTTTACTAACTATACATTCGCGAATTCACACAGGTCAAAAGGATTACATTTGCAAATTTGGTGGGTGCACAAAAGCTTTCTCAACCTCAGGTGATTTGGTGAAACACGCTGTGATTCATGATAAAGACAGAGAAAAAAACTTTAAATGTGAAATGCCTGATTGTGATGCAGTGTTTGCAACAAAGCGCGAGTTGCATGTGCATGGTGTGGTTCATTCCGATGCAAAGCCATTTAAATGCGAAACTGCGAATTGTGGATACTCTGCTAAACGCAAATCTGCTTTATTAGTGCATATGACCACCACACATTCTGATGAACGCCCGTTCCCATGTGAACATTGTCCATATGCTTCCAAAACAAAAGCAGATTTAAAATATCATATGGATAGACACGAAGAGCAAAAAAATTATGAGTTTGAATGCAAGATGCAGCACGGAACAACAGAAGACTGGGATCTAAAAGACGGCTCCGTCAAATGCTGGATCCGCTGTAAAACAAAACTTGACATGCAAGTTCACATTGCCAACCATCACACAGAAGAAGGAATCGCCAAAAAACTCAAATCTGAGCAAAAGTTTGCGGAATTTCTTACTGAAAATGATATACCGTCTGATCGTGATTGGACGAATTACATGAATTTTAAGATGTGCGCTGGTATTGAAGGCGGTTCTAAATCTGCAAGGCCTGATTTCTTTTTTCCAGCAGAAATAGAACGACTTAATGCCATAGTGTTGGCTGAAATTGACGAAATGCAGCACCCAAATAACTTATGCGAGCTCAGACGAATGCAAAACATCTATGGTTCTATACAACAAACAGAATACTGCGGCAAGCCAGTGCTTTATTTTCGCATCAACCCCCACCATTTTCGCAGAAACGGCAAATTCTATGATCGTTCTTTGCAACATTGCTTTGAATTGTTTTTAACAACCTTAAAATCCATCACATCCGTCAAGCCAGGTTTGAATTTGGTGTACATCCAATACGACGGAACAGATGAATGCCCCGATATTTTCCGTGACGACGAGCCAAACGAATATGCAAAAGCCTTAAAAGAATGTGTCATTTTGAACGTTTATTAATTCAAGAAAAATCCTGCAATTTCCATAATTAAACTTTCTGGTAAATAATTCTCAAGTGTTGCTTGTGCAATTAAAAATGTGCCGGACCAAACAATTTCCATATGATCATCATTCACAGTAAATTTGTAATCACATTCTTCGTCGAAATCACGAGTAGAATTCCATGCCCTTGAAACAAATTGTGTATGCATAGGTATCGTCAAACTTATCCATTCCTGTTTTGTATCTGGTTCTGATAAATACTCTAAGAGGTGAGAATGTGTCGTACGAATGGTAACATGCTTGTTCAGTTTGCCAATAAATTCCATTTTGGAAATCTTTGCTTTTAATTCACCATAATGGCGAACAAGACGCGGACCACCGGCTCAATGCATATTTCCAATTATAAAATACACATGGTTTTATCTTAGCCATGATTTGTTTATCAAATTGAATGAATTGTGATAAATACTTCCACGCTTTTCGCGATTTAATAATTGTTCGAGACACATCCGATTTTTTTCGGATTTGGGTTCGTTGGGCTTCCATACATTTTTTATAAACCAATTGTATTTGTTTTGTATTGGGTGGATTTGCATCCAAAAGTAAAATCAATGCACATCGTTTCACTTTTCGATCTTTCACACCACTCAAACTTCGCAATTGCTTGCAAGTTGCATTTCTTTTAATCCATTCAAATCGGTTCTTCAGACACAAAGATTTGCGTTTTGACATCTAAATCAATTCTTTTATCTTTTTCCAAACATTTCAGAAAAGAAAAAAAATAAGATGTTTAGGATGGCTGCATCATTATTGCCGCCCTTGATACGACCAAGTGTTCGGCGTATATGCCACCTCTGTGGGGACTTAGATGCCAGACACCCCTTTATATTACCCAAATATTGTGTAATTTGTTTCGATTTCCGACATAGATGTTCTTTTTGCTTTAAGGATTCTTACCACCATAAATGTTCTGTTTTTGAACATCTGAGCAACACACGAAATATGTGCGCGTGTGGAGAGAATAAAAGAATCTATCCACTTTGTTTGCCCACACAGTGCCAAAATTGTTTTGCGACGCGTTGTTTTCTACGTCTCGACCCCTGGTCCCAAGCTGGTTCGTGTGAATATTGCGGCGACCCCATTGACAAAGGCAATTTGGAAACTAATGTGTGTTGCCGTCGATGTACGCGATGCAAGATGTATTTTATTTTGTTGAAACACATTCCAAACCTCATGGTGCCATTGATTCTTGGATTTGTAAGTGATCGCCCAAAACCGCGCGCCAGATGCGAATCCAAAGTCTTTAAAATTATTCCTGGATGATTTTTTTTTAAAAAAAAGCATATGTACCTACTACGCACATTAATTTTTGCTGGATTTCTTGCTGGATTTCTTGCTGGATTTCTTGCTGGATTTCTTGCTGGATTTCTTGCTGGATTTCTTGCTGGATTTCTTGCTGGATTTCTTGCTGGATTTCTTGCTGGATTTC
>Ga0070667_100003011_pt1 | contig 14476 bp, 18 predicted proteins | sample KBSS33metaG_FD_64659 | JGI IMG/M metagenome (GOLD analysis project Ga0070667, IMG submission 64659) | Switchgrass rhizosphere microbial communities from Kellogg Biological Station, Michigan, USA - KBS S3-3 metaG | ecosystem: Host-associated > Plants > Roots > Rhizosphere > Soil ... | reverse complement strand
GCGAACGGCGTCGTCTTCATGCTGCTCGAGGACGAGCGAGGCCAGGCGAACCTCATCCTCCCGCCCCAGGTGTACGAGCGGCATCGCGCCGTCGTCCGCGGTGAGCCGCTCCTGCTCGCTCGCGGCCGGCTCGAGCGGGCCGGCCGGAACGTCAACGTCCTCGTCCGCGAGGTCGTCAACCTCGGACCGCTCGCCCGGCAGGCCGCGGGCGAGGCGGAGGTGACAACGGCGCTCCCGCGCGCCCATCATTTCGGCCATCGCTAGACGAATACCTCACCTCTCCTAGGATCTGGGCTTTGCGCGCTGATCCAGCGGTCCCTCCTGGTGCGAGAGGTTGTATGCGGAGTTCACGAGGCCGACGTGCGAGAACGCCTGCGGGAAGTTCCCGAGCAGCCGCTTTTCGATCGGGTCGTACTCCTCGGAGAGGAGCCCGAGGTCGTTACGGACGGCCAGCAGCCGTTCGAACAGCGCGCATGCTTCGTCTCGCCTGCCGAGGAGCGTCAGGCAGTCGACGAGCCAGAACGAGCACGGCAGGAAGGAGCCCTCCTTGCCGGTCTGGCCGTCGACGCTGACCCCTTCGCCGGTCGCATAGCGTTCGACGAATCCGTTCCGGACGAGCTGCTCGAGGATCGCCTCGACCGTTCCGACCACCTTGGGGTCGGTAGCCGGGAGAAACCCGACGAGCGGGATGAAGAGGAGCGACGCGTCGAGGGCCGGCGAGCCGTAGCTCTGGGTGAACGCCCCGACCTCGGCATGGAAGCCCTCGCTGCACACCTCGCGATGGATCTCGTCCCGGATCCCGCGCCAGCGGGCGACCGGGCCCTCCAGGTCGTAACGCTCGGCGAGGCCGACGGCGCGGTCGAACGCCACCCAGGCGAGCACCTTCGAATGCGTGAAGTGCCTTCGCGGCCCGCGCACCTCCCAGATGCCCTCGTCCGGCAGGTCCCAGGCGCCTTCGAGGAAGTCCATGAGCGCCAGCTGGATATCCCAGGCATGGTCGTCGCTTGCGAGGCCGTGCGCCCTGGCCATGCTCAGTGCATCCATCACCTCGCCGTAAACGTCGAGTTGGAACTGCTCGCTCGCGGCATTGCCGATGCGGACGGGGCTCGAGCCGGCGTAGCCCGGTAGCCAGGGCAGCTCGAATTCGGGGATCCGGCGCTCGCCGCCGACGCCGTAGAGGATCTGAAGGCTCGCAGGATCGCCGGCGACCGCCCGGAGGAGCCAGTCCCGCCAAGCTCGCGCCTCGGTCTCGAAGCCAGCGTTCATGAGCGCGGTGAGCGTGAACGTCGCATCCCTGATCCAGCAGAAGCGGTAGTCCCAGTTCCGCGACCCGCCCACGTCCTCGGGGAGCGACGTCGTCGCGGCGGCGACGATGCCGCCGGTCGGTGCGAAGGTAAGCGCCTTGAGCACGATCAGGGACGTGTGGACGGCTTCCGTCCACTGGCCCTCGTACCGGCAGTCGGCGATCCAGTCGAGCCAGTACCGCTCCGTCTCGCGCAGCTCCTGCTCCGGGTCGACCTCGGGCGGCGGCGGCTCCGACGAAGGGAACCACGTGGCGACGAACGGGACGCGTTCCCCTGCGGAGACCGTGAACTCCGCGTTATGCGACATGTGCTCGCCGCGCAGCTCGATGTCCGTTCGGATCGAGAGTGCGTCGGGGCCGCCGATCGCTACGAGCGTGCGCGAGTCGACGCGGCGCATCCACGGCACGAGCGACCCGTAGTCGAAGCGGACGACGAGCTCGGTGCGCATCTCCACCTTTCCCTCGAGCCCTTCGACGATTCTGATCAGGTCGGGGGCGGTTCCTCGCGGCGGCATGAAGTCGATCACGCGCACCCGCCCGCTCTTCGTCTCCCATTCGCTCTCGAGGATGAGCGTGTCCGGCCGGTAGCGCCGCGCGGAGGCGGGCCCGCCCTCGGCCGGCGCGAGGAGCCAGCGGCCGTGGTCGCGGGAGCCGAGCAGCGCACCGAAGCACGAGCCGGAGTCGAAACGCGGAAAGCAGAGCCAGTCGATCGAGCCGGAGCGGCCGACGAGCGCCGCCGTCTGGAGATCGCCGAGCAGCGCGTAGTCCTCGATCCGTTCCGGCATCACCTGTCCTGGAGCTCGCGTCCGAATCGGGGGAATCTTCGTGAGGCTGCGCGGTTGAACTCGCCGATGTACGCCTCGGCCTCGGGCTCGTCGAGGGCGCGAGCATAGTGGTCGCGGACGTCCGTGAGCGCCTCGGCCCCGGTCTCCACGGCGTCGACGTAGTCCCCGTAGAGCTCTTCGGCCTCGTCCCGTTCTGCAGCGTTGTACAGGCGCAGCTTCTCGACGGCGTCCTCGAGCACATACGCCTGCTCCTGCTCGAACAGGTCGAGCTGCCGGCGGACGAGGTCGCCGAACCGGCTGCGCCGGAACATCAGCAGAGCTCCCGGTAGAGCTCGAGGTGAGCGGCGGCGGCGGCGTCCCAGGTGAGCTCGTCGCGCGCCCGGTCAGCCCCTGCGCGCGCGGCCGCGAGCGCGTTCGCGTCTTCGAGGAGCGAGCGGGCAGCCTCCGCCAGCGCTTCGACGTCGCCGGCCGGCACGACTCGTCCTGCGCCGTAGCGGCGTATCGGCTCGGCGAGGCCGCCGACGTCGTAGACGACGGCAGGCACGCCGGCGCCGAGCGCCTGCAGCAGCGCGCCCGACTGGTCAAGCTCGGCGCGGTAGGGAAAGAGCGCAACGGTCGTCTCCGACAGCGCCCGGTCGACCTCCGGCTGCGGAAGGAAGCCGAGCCGCCATTCGACCCTCTCCGCGCTCCGCAGCCCGTCGAGCGGCATGGACGGGTCGCCTGCGACGAGCAGACGCGTTCCCGGAAGCATTCGCACGGCCTCCACGGCGTCTTCGAGTCCCTTGTACGGCCGGATCACGCCCAGCGCGAGCAGGGTGGCGCCGTCATCGGCACGCACCGCCGCGCTGGGGAAGACAGGGTGGGGGATGACGCGAGCGTCGACGCCGAGCTCGGAGAGGACCTCGCGGCCGCGCTCCGAGTGGACGACGACGCGGTCGAACTTTCCTAGCAGGCGGCTCCAGAGATCCCGCTGCCCCCGCGTCCTCCGGGGAAGGAGGTCATGCGCCGTGAAGACGGCGGGTGAGCGAAAACGCAGGGCCGCATCGAGCTGCGGCAGGGCGAGCCACTGGACGTGGACGACATCCGCCCGGATCGCCGAGAGCGCCCGGACGACGTCGAGATGCTCGACGGCCTTCAGCGGGAGGCGGAGCGGTGAGCGCCGGAAGAGCCGTGACGAAAGCGGGTAGAAGCGCTCGCGGCGGCGGTACCCGTCCTCGGGGGGAACGTCGCCGAAGCGAAAGCGCGAGGTTGCGAGCTCGACGTCGATCCCGGCTCGTGCGAGGGCCGCCGCGAGCTCGTGGTCGTAAGGCGGCGTGAAGGCCGGCGGATCAGCGACCACGACGCGCATCGCAGTAGCGTAGTCCGGTGCTGGTCAGAAGCTGGAATCTCTTCCACGGCAACGTCTTCCCGCCCGGCCGGAGGGCGTATCTCGACGAGATGGTCGAACGCGCGACGGCGGACCACCCCTCCGCTCTCTGCGTGCAGGAGGTGCCGGCGTGGGCTCTCGACCGCTTCACGGTCGCGGACGTCTCCGCGCGGCCGACACTCGGTCCGTTGTCGATTCCGGCCTTTGCCGGCCGCCTGCTCACGGCGCCGAACCACGGTCTCATCCGGTCGGCGTTCTCGGGGCAGGGCAACGCGATTGCGCTCGCCCCGGAGCTCGGCGTGCTGTCTCGCCATCTGCTCGAGCTGAATCCGGCCGGGTTTCGACGCGAGCAGGCCGACGTGCTCGGTCTCGACCCGCACGCCCGCCGGGCTTGGGCGCGTGAACGGCGCATCGCACAGGCCGTGCGGCTCCTGGACGGCGCCCGCACCGTCTTCCTCGCGAACATGCATTGCACGAGCTATCAGGCGGACGAGCGCCTCCCGGACGTGGAGCTTCGCCGCGCGGCCGACTGGGCGACCTCGACTGCGCTGCCCGGGGACGTCGTCGTTCTGGCCGGTGATTTCAACGTCCGCCCAGATGGCTCGGAGACTCTTCGGTGGCTTGCATCGCCTGCCGGCGGCTTCTCGCCTCCCGGGCCGGGAATCGACCACGTGCTCGTGAAGGGCGCCGGCGCGCGCCCGCTGCTCGTGTGGCCCGACGACCGGCGGCTGCGCGGTGGACGGCTCTTGTCGGATCATGCTCCTGTGGAGGTGGAGATTCCGTGACCTGGAGCGAGCACCGCGCGCGCTTCCCCGTGCTCGAGCGGCTCGCGTATCTCAACGCGGGCACGTTCGGCCCGCTCACGTGGGAGACGGCTACGGCGGTTGCAGCCGTCAACGCGTCGGAGGCCGCCGACGGGCGGAGCGGGAGACAGCGGATGGTGGCGTCGCTCGAGCGACGGGAGCGCCTGCGCGGGCTCGTCGCGGCGGAGATCGGTGTTCCCGCGGAGCGAGTGGCCCTGACGACGTCGACGACGCAGGGGGTGCAGGTGGTCGTGCTCGGGCTCGCCCTCGGGCCGGACGACGAGGTGGTGACGACCGACTCGGAGCACTTCGGGCTCATCGGCCCGCTGCTCGGCGCGCGCGTGCGGCTACGGATCGCGCCCGTCCGGGGCCTCGTCGGTGAGGAGCTGTTCGAGGCGATCCGGCGGGAGGTGACGCCTCGGACGCGGCTCCTGGCGCTCTCGGCCGTCTCGTGGCTTGACGGGACGCTGTTCCCGTGGCGGGAGCTTCGCGAGGCGACCGGGCTCCCGGTGCTCGTGGACGGAGCCCAGTCCGCCGGAGCGCTCGAGGTCGACGCGTCTCAGGCGGACTGGTACACGGTGAGTGCGCAGAAGTGGCTCTGCGGCCCCGACGGAACCGGGGCGCTCTCGATCCTCGATCCCGACGGGCTGAAGCCGCGGCTCGTCGGCTACGCGAGCGCAGCGTCGTATGACCTGACCGCGCGGACGTGGGAGCCGAGGCAGGGTGCGACGGCATTGGAGCCGAGCGTCCTGCCTGCGGCTTCGTCGGCAGGCCTGGAGGCGGCGCTCACAGGCCTCCCCGACGGTCGCTTCGAGCGCGCCCGTGAGCTGGCCGAGCTGTTCCGCCGGACCTTGATCGAAGCCGGCCGGGACGTCGTCACTCCTCCCGGGCATTCGACGCTCGTCTCGTTCCGCGCACGTCGCGACCAGGCGGACGTCTCCGCCGCGCTCTTCGAGCAGGGCGTCGTCGTCCGCGATCTCCCCGGCACGGGGCTCGTCCGTGCGTCGGTCGGTTGGTGGAACGACGAGAGCGATCTCGACAGGCTCATCGAGGGCCTCGCCAGCGCCGATCCCTAGGGTAGGCGCCGTTACGAAGACGGCACTCGCGCGGCGCACTTCCGTGACGGTGCCTGGAACCGGGGTTCGCCCCGCGCAGCGGCCACGCGCTCGCCGCGGTGCGGGAGGTCAGGCGGCCGGGAGGCCGAGCTGGGCGGCGATCGGGCGGAGCGCCTGGATCACGTTCGCGATGTGCTCGTCGAGCACGAGTCCCAGCTCGTCCGCGCCCTCGTAGACGTCTTCGCGGGACACGCCTGCGGCGAACGACGGCTGCTTGAGCTTCTTTTTCACCGATTTCGGCTCGAGGCCCTCCAGGCCCGTCGGGCGGACGAGGCCGCAGGCATGCACGAATCCCGAGAGCTCGTCGCACGCGAACAGCGCCTTCTTCAACGGCGTGTCCCTCGGCAGACCCAGGTGATTCGCATGTGACAGCACCGCCTCGATCACGACCTCGTCGTACCCCTCTTCGCGGAGGATCGGCGCGCCGTCCTGCGGGTGCTTGTCGAGCGTCGGGTGAAGCTCATAGTCGAAGTCGTGGAGGAGCGCCACCACCCGCCACAGCTCCTCGTCCTCGTCGAGCCGCCGCGCATACGACGCCGTCGAGGCCTCGACGGCGAGCGCGTGCCGGAGCAAGGCCTCGCTCGACGTGTAGCGCGTGAGCGTCTCCCAGGCTTGTTCGCGGGTGGCTGCCAAGGCGGCCGCTAGCATAGTGCGCCTCGTGTCCTCGACGGTCGTCAGACGCGCCGCGGAGTCGTTCGTGATCGAGGGCGGGCGGCCGGTCTCGGGTCGCATTCGCGCCGCCGGGAACAAGAACGGGGCCCTCCCGATTCTCGCCGCGACGCTGCTCACGGATGAGCCGGTCGAGCTCGGCAACCTTCCGCGCATCCGCGACGTCGAGACGATGCTGGGCCTGCTCGAGCGCCTCGGCGCCGACGTGCAACGAACCGGGCCGAACGACGTGCGTGTTCACGCCGCCGAGATCGGCCACGAGGTCGATCCCGAGCTGGCCAACCGGATTCGCGCCTCGTTCCTCCTCGCGGGCCCGCTCCTGGCGCGGCTCGGACGGGCAAGCGTGCCGCTGCCGGGCGGCGACGTGATCGGCCGCCGCCGTCTCGACCCGCACATGCACGCGTTCGCCGAGCTTGGCGCGTCGTTCAGGCTCGACACGAACTACGAGCTCGAAGGATCGCTCATCGCAGCGCACATCCACCTCGACGAGGCCTCGGTGATGGCGACCGAGAACGCGGTCATGGCGGCCGCGACGACGCCCGGCTGCACGACGATCGTCAACGCGGCCTGCGAGCCGCACGTTCAGGACCTCTGCCGGTTCCTCGTCTCGCTCGGCGCCGAGATCGAGGGGATCGGCTCGAACGTCCTTCGCCTCCACGGGGTCGAGCGGCTTCACGGCGGCACCTGGTCGGTCGCCGCCGAGCACATCGAGGTGGGCAGCTTCATCGGAATGGCAGCTCTCACGGGCGGCGATCTCACGATCGACGGTGTCGTGCCCGACGATCTCAGACCGATCCTGCCGGTGCTGAACCGCCTCGGGGTCGAGGTCGAGCTCGGTACCGACTGGGTGAGGATCCCGCCGGGTCAGGAGCTCGTGATCCAGGACGACCTCGGCGGCGCGATCCCGAAGGTGGAGGACGGGCCGTGGCCCGCGTTCCCCGCCGACCTCACGTCGATTGCGGTCGTGATCGCGACTCAGGCACGCGGGACGGTGCTCGTGTTCGAGAAGATGTTCGAGAGCCGCCTATTCTTCGTCGACAAGCTCGTATCGATGGGAGCCCGCATCGTCCTGTGCGACCCGCACCGGGTAGTCGTCAACGGGCCGTCGCGTCTCTACGGACAGCGCATGTCGAGCCCCGACATCCGTGCCGGCATGGCGATGGTGATCGCCGCGCTCTGCGCCGAGGGAACATCCCGCATCGGCGACGCGTACCAGATCGACAAGGGGTACGAGCGCATCGACGAGCGCCTGCGCACCCTCGGCGCGCAGATCGAACGCGTCGAAGGGTAGGGAGCGATGGCCGAGCCGCCGACCGGAGTCCGTGTCACGGTCGAGTCGCCCGGGGGCGCGTCGTCGGCGACGGGTCTGCCGATACTCGACCATCTGATCGGCGAGCTCGCACGCGCCGGGCGTCTCGGCGTGTCGCTCGAGGTCGCCCCCGGCAGCGCACAGGCCGAGGTCGAAGCCGCGGGACGCGCCCTCGGCAGGGCGCTCGGCGAGTTGCTCACGCGGTCGGCGAGCGCCGGTCGCGGTTGGGCTCTCACGCCGTCGGGAGAGGCGCTCGCGGCCGCCGCGCTCGAGCTCTCGGATCAGCCCGCGCTCGTCGTCAACGTCGATTTCTCCGACCAGGAGATCAGCGGCGTCCGCACGGACGTCGTCTCGGGCTTTCTCGCCGCGCTGAGCGAGGGGGCGGGCGTGAACCTCCACGTCCGCGTCCTCGACGGCACCGACCCCCAGCACGTGGTGGAGGCGATGTTCAAGTCGGTCGGCGCCGCGCTCGGGATCGCCTGCCGCCCACATCTCGATACGTAGGAGGAGCGATGAGCAGCAAAGAGGCCGTGCGTACCGAGAGTGCTCCCGCCCCGTTCCAGGGCGCGCCCTACTCGCAGGCGATCGTGGCCGGCGGGCTGGTGTTCGTCTCGGGGCAGGTCGGCCTGCGTCCGGACGCGCCGGGCGTCGAGGGGGACATCACCGAGCAGACCGAACAGGTCCTGTCGAACATCGCCGCGATCCTCGAGGCTGCGGGATCGTCGCTCGACAAGCTCGTGAAGACCACGGTGTTCCTGCAGAACCTCGCGGACTTCGCCGCGATGAACGACGTGTACGCGCGCTTCGCCGGCTCGACGCCGCCGGCGCGCTCGACCGTCGAGGTCGCGAAGCTCCCGGCGGGAGCGCTCGTCGAGATCGAGGCGATCGCACTCCGCTAGATCGGCGCGTCGGCCCCGCGCCGTTCGGCTGCCCGGCGACAATGCCGGGATGGACGACGGAGCGAGACCGATCGAGGACTACATGCGCGACCTCGGCCTCGACGCCTACGTCGTCGGCGGCGTCGTGCGCGACGAGCTGCTCGGCCGGGACGCGAAGGACGCGGATTTCCTCGTGCCGAACGTCGACATCGACGGGCTGCGGACGGCGCTCGCGCCGCACGGCCGCGCGGAGGACCTCGTAGTGGCCGGCCGCGTGGTCGGGCTCCGCTTTCACCCGCGCGACGCGCGGATACGGCGTCTCGTCCCGGTCGGGATCGAGGTCGCGCCTCCGCGGCGCGAGCGCTCGACCGGGCCGGGCAGGCACGACTTCGAGATCGTGGTCGACCCGGAGGCCTCGGTCGAGGACGACCTCGGCCGGCGTGACTTCACCGTCAACGCGATCGCGCGCAGGCTCGGCGACGGCACGATCGTGGATCCCTTCGACGGGAGGGGCGATCTCGAGCGGCGCGTGCTCCGCGCCGTCTCGGCGCACAGCATGGCCGAGGATCCGCTCCGGCTCGTGCGCGGGCTCCGGTTCGTCTCGCAGCTCGGCCTCGAACCCGACGAGGAGACCTTCGAGCAGATGCAGGCGGAAGCAGAGCTCGTCCGTCTGGTCTCCGGTGAGCGCATCGGCGGCGGCCTGGCGGCCGACGCGATGGGCGAGCTGTCGAAGCTCCTGCTCGGGCCCGAGCCTCGCAGAGCGCTCCGGCTTGCCCGTGAGACGGGGATTCTCGGAGCGCTGCTGCCCGAGCTCCATGAGCGCGACCGGAACGAGCTCACGTTCGCGGTCGTCCAGGCTGCCGCGGAGCTCGACGCGCCGCTGCGGTTGCGGCTCGCTGCGCTCCTCGGCGCGATCGGCCCCGACTCCGCTGCAGGGGTGCTGCGGCGGCTGCGGTACCCGAACGAGGTGCGGGACCGCGTCGTGCAGATCGTTCGCCACCACGCGTTCGACTTCGGCGCCGGAGATCCGCTCAGCGCCCGCCTGCTGCTCGCCCAGCACGGCGAGCCGCTCGTCAGGGATCTCCTCGACCTCCGCCGGGCAGATGTCATCGGAGCTGCCGCTCCTGCGGAGGAGCTGGTGCGGCTGGACGCGTTCCAGGAGGTCGTCGAGCACGAGCGCCGCGCGCCTCACCGCCTGCGGGACCTCGCGATCGGCGGCGACGATCTGCTCGCGCTCGGCATCCCTCACGGACCTGCGATCGGCCGTGCGCTGGATCAGCTGCTCGAAGCTGTCGTCCGCGAGCCTGCGCTGAACGTGCGCGACGAGCTGCTGCGGCGTGCGGAGGAGCTCCGGTGATCCACTGGAGCGAACCGGGCTACGCGGTCGCGTTCACCCTGCGCACCGGCGGGGTCAGCGTCGGCCCGTACGCCGCGCTCAATCTCGGTCTGCACGGAGACGACGATCCGGCCGCCGTTGCCGAGAACCGTCGGCGTGCCTGTGCCGCGGTCGAGGCCGATCCGGCACGGCTTGCCTGGAACCGCCAGGTGCACGGCTCCCTCGTCCGGCAGGCCGCGGCGGGCAGCGTCGGAGACGGAGCCGACGGGACGTGGACGGACGAGCCCGGCGTCCCGCTGCTGGCGCTCGCGGCCGACTGCGTGCCGATCGTGCTGGCGCGGACCTCCGGCACGCCGGCGCTGGCGGTCATTCACGCCGGGTGGCGCGGCCTCGACGCGGGTGTCGTCGAGGCGGGAGTGGCCGCGCTCGGAGGCGGCCCGTCCGCCGGCGTGGTCGGCCCCGCGATCGGGCCCTGCTGCTACGAGGTCGGCGTGGAGGTCTCCGGGCGGTTCGACGCCGACCTCACGCGGGACGGCCGGCTCGACCTCTGGGCGGCGGCGGAGCGGCGGCTGCTGAGCGCGGGCGTCGCGCGCGTCGAGCGGATCGACCTCTGCACGGCCTGCAACCCGCGTCTGTTCTTCTCCCACCGCCGCGACGGCGGGGTCACGGGGCGGCAGGGGGTGATCGGGCATATCGGCTGAGCGGATCCGTGACCGTGTTGCGGAGGTCCGCGCCGAGATCGGCCGAGGCGTGACGCTCGTCGCCGCCACGAAGTACGTGTCCGTCGCGGACATGGCGGCGTTGCTCGACGCCGGCATCGACGTCGTGGGCGAGAACCGCGCACAGGATCTCGAGGCGAAGCACGCGGTGTACGGCGATGCGTTCCGCTGGCACTTCATCGGCCGGCTCCAGTCGAACAAGGTCAAGGTCGTCAACCGGATCTGCGAGCTCGTCCACTCGCTCGACACGCCCTCTGTCGCACGGCGCCTCGAGATTCCCGCGCTCGTGCAGGTCAACCTCGCCGGGGAGGCCTCGAAAGGCGGCATCTCGCCCAGCGAGCTACCCGACCTGCTCGGTGCCGGAGTCATCGGGCTTTCGACGATGCCGCCGGAAGCGGGCGATCCCGAGGCGTCGAGGCCGTGGTTTCACCGCCTCAAGGAGCTCGCCGACATTCACGGGTTGCGGGAGCTCTCGATGGGCACGACGCAGGACTACGTCGTCGCCGCCGAGGAGGGCGCGACGTACGTGCGGGTGGGATCCGCCCTGTTCCGGGTCTAAGATCCTTGCTCATGCCGCTCGGGGACCTCTGGAACCGCACGCTCGTCTACTTCGGCATCGCCGAGGAGGACGACGACTGGGACGACGAGTACGGCCTGGCCGCCGAGGAGAGCCTCGAGCAGAGCTACCGCGAGCGTCCGAACGTCCGCCGCCTCACACCGCGTCGGCGCATGCAGGACTTCGACGACTGGACCGAATCCGAGGCGGAGGCGCCCGTGGTCAGCCGCGCCGCCGCCGCTGCGTCTGCGCGTAGCGCGCGTGCGCGTCCTGCGCGGTCGCATATCGAGGCCGTCCCGACCGCCAGCTCGGGCTCGGGCTCCGTCAAGGTGCACCTCGTCCTGCCGCGCAGCTTCAACGACGCGCAGCAGATCGCGGATCGGTTCAAGCAGTCGATCCCCGTGATCCTCAACCTTCAGAACGCGGACACGGAGCTCTCGAAGCGATTGATCGACTTCGCGAGTGGCCTCACGTACGCCCTCAACGGCGGCATGCAACGCGTCGCCGACAAGGTGTTCCTCCTCACGCCGAGGAACGTCGAGCTCTCCGCCGAGCAGCGGGCGCAGGTGCTCGAGCGCGGCGGGTTCTACAACCAGGCGTAGGAAACATCGTCCAAGCCCCGAAAGGGGCCGCGGATGCTGCTCGACGCGATCAGCGAGGTCGAGCTCTTCGTCGACGTCTTCGTCGGCGTCTACACGCTCGCCCTGATTGCCTTCATCATCACGTCCTGGCTGCCGATGCCTTATGCGTTACGTGGGCTCCAGCGATTTCTCCACGAGGCGTGCGCGCCGTATCTCCGCCTCTGGCGGCGCCTGCTGCCGTTCTCGGCCGGCGGCATCGACTTCTCGCCGATCGTCGCGATCTTCGCCCTCGGGGCGCTCGACCGCATCATCACGGCGGTGCTGGAGCAATTTCACTAGGAAAGGAGAACGGGATGTCGTATACACCGGTTGAGCTGAGACATGTCTCTCCGGCACGCGCCCTCTTCGGGTATTCCCGGAGCGAGGTCGAGCGGCTCATAGAGCAGGTCGCCGACAGCTTCGAGCAGGTCTGGCGCGAGCGCGGCGAGCTGATCGATCGCGTCGAGGATCTCGAGCGCCACCTCGGCGAGCTGAAGCAGCGGGAGGCGCTCCTCTCCGAGACGCTCGTCTCGGCGGAGCGGGTAGCCCGTGACGCCAAGGACGCGGCGCGGCGCGAGGCGGAGCTGATCGTCGCCGAGGCGCACCAGGAGGCGCGTGCGGTCTCGCGCGCCGCCCAGGCCGAGCGCGAGCGGCTCTTCGGCGAGGCGCGGCGCGTCGAGTCGCTCCTGCGGACGGCGCTCGGGGTCGTCGGTGAGGCGTCGAAGCCGCCCGTGCAGGCATCGGTGGAGGCGGCAGCGCCCGCTGCCGCTCCGGCTGCCGAGCCCGCTCCGGAGCAGCCCAGCACTGCTCCCGCGGTCGTCGGCGACGAGTGGCCCGGGCGCGTCGACACGAGCGAGTTTCCCGCGGTGAAGCCCGCAGAGCCGCAGGGACAGGTCCTGCCGATGCAGCCGGTCGCGCTGCCGCCGATGGTCGAGCCGGCGGCGTCCGCGGACGAGCCGCCCGCGCTGCGGGAGTTCTCCTGGGGAGACTGACCGCGCTACCGTTCTCGCCGTGAGCGACACACGCCTGCGGCTACGCGTTTCGCCGGGCGCCACGCGGGCCTGCGTGGTCGGCCGCCACGGCGAGGCCTGGAAGGTGCGCGTCGCCGCTCCGCCCGAGGGCGGGCGTGCGAACGAGGCTGTGCGCGACCTGCTCTCGAGCGTGCTCGCCGTCTCGCGGGCCGACGTCGAGATCGTGGCCGGCGCCGGTGCGCGCGACAAGCTCGTCTCCGTACGCGGCATCGAGCCCGCCGAGCTCGAACGGCTGCTCGCCGCGGCCGCAGGGCTGGTCGGGGCATGAGCAACCCCGACATTCCTCCAGACGTCCGTGTCGGCAGCTCGACGTACGGCCTCGCGCCGGTCTCCGTCGCCGAGCGCTCGCTCGCGGCGGGCGTATGGCAATGGGCGGGGCTGGCCGCCGTCGCCCTGGCCGCCGCGCTCGGGGACCAGGTGACGAAGCACGTCGTCTCGTCCGAGCTCGGCCTCGATCGGAGCGTGCAGATCGTCGGGCCCATCTCGCTCCACCACGTCCAGAACTCCGGGATCGCGTTCGGGTTCTTCTCGGGTGCCACCTCGGTCGTCACGTTCGTGACCGGAGTCGCCGTGGTGTGGATGGCGATCTTCTTTGCTCGCTCGGGCTCCCGCCATCCGATGCTTCCGGCCGCACTCGGGCTCCTGCTCGGGGGCAGCGTCTCCAACCTCGTCGACCGCATCCGGCTCGGGCACGTGACCGACTTCATCGACGTGAGCCACTGGCCGGCCTTCAACCTCGCCGACACCTTCATCGTCTTCGGCGTCGGGCTGCTCCTCCTCGCTCTCGTCGCGGCTGATCGTGAGCCGCGGCTCGCGCCGCGTCACATCGACGTGGCAGCGCGGCCGTGAGACTGCAGGTTCCGGCGGAGGCGGCGGGCGAGCGGCTCGACCGGTTCCTCGCCGGCCACCTCGGCTCGCGGGCTGCGGCCGAGCGCGCGGTGGCCGGCGGCGTGCTCGTCGATGGCGAGTCGCGGCCGAAGAGCTTTCGGCTGGACGGCGGGGAGGAGGTGGATCTCGCCGACATCGAGGCGGCCGACGCGGCACCCGTACCCGATCGGCCCGCGATCGTCTTCGAGGACGAGCACCTGCTTGTGATCGACAAGCCTGCGGGCCTCGTCGTCCACCCGGGCGCAGGTCGCGCGACAGGAACCCTCGTCGACGCGCTGCAGGGGCTGGTCGCGGGCGGGGAGGAGGGTCGTCCCGGCATCGTCCACAGGCTCGACCGCGACACGTCGGGGCTCATGGTCGTCGCGCGGTCGGAGGAGGCTCATGGGCGGCTCTCGGCGCTCGTACGGCAACGTGCGATCGAGCGGATCTACCTCGCGCTCGTCCAGGGGGAGCCGCGCTCCAGGTCGGGCCGCATCGAAGCGCCGATCGGGCGCGACCGGCATGAGCCGACGCGCATCTCGCTGGACTCGGCGAGCCCGCGTGACGCCGTCACGCACTTCGAGGTGCTCGAGCACCTCGACGGGCACGCGCTGCTCCGGATCCGCCTCGAGACCGGGCGGATGCACCAGATCCGCGTCCACCTCGGCGCGATCGAGCTCCCGGTGGTCGGTGACCCGGTGTACGGCGTCGCGGCCGCGGGGCTGCGGCGGCAGTTCCTCCACGCCTCGGAGCTGTCGTTCACGCACCCGTTCACGGGCGAGCCCGTCGAGGCCCGCTCGGAGCTGCCCGCGGAGCTCGCGGCGTTCCTCTCGACGCTGCGCTGACCCGGGTTTCCGGTCTGCGGCTACGATTCCGGCCGACAGTTGTCCCCTATCCGGTGGGTCCCGCCGAGGTGGCGGTGGCCGATGCTGCCAGATGCAGCACGGTCTCCATCTCTGCGCCGCCGGCCAGATCGCACATTCCAACCGTGAAAGGGGCTCCCATGCCCGTTGTCTCCATGAGAGAGCTGCTGGAGGCCGGCGTTCACTTCGGCCACCAGACCCGTCGCTGGAACCCGAAGATGAAGCGATTCATCTTCACCGAGCGCGGCGGCATCTA
>Ga0070667_100003007_pt1 | contig 14481 bp, 11 predicted proteins | sample KBSS33metaG_FD_64659 | JGI IMG/M metagenome (GOLD analysis project Ga0070667, IMG submission 64659) | Switchgrass rhizosphere microbial communities from Kellogg Biological Station, Michigan, USA - KBS S3-3 metaG | ecosystem: Host-associated > Plants > Roots > Rhizosphere > Soil ... | reverse complement strand
CCTACTTCCGTGGGCCGTCGCAGCATCGCGCGGCAAATCCAACAGTGTGGCGATCGGCGTCCTGAACTTCTTTGTCGGTTGGACTGTGATCGGCTGGATCGTGTCGCTGGCGATGGCGTGCGGAGCGCACCAAGTGCGTTCTAACGTCAACGCCATACAGATGGTCACTGCGCCGCAGTACCCGACTCATCCGCAGTACTAAGAGTTAACGGTCTCCCCTGTCGCGATGGTGCGCTCAGTAACAACGCTGGCGACCCTGCGCCGAGAAGTGGCGCGGCTAGGTAGGATCGGAGGCGCGTTGACGAGGACAAGTAGCTTCGAGCCGGTCTTACGGCGAGTGGCGAAATCACCTCTGAGCCCCGGAAGAACCGGTCGTCGATCACCTCGACGCCCTCAGTAGAACCGGATTTGTAGGACAAACGAGTGGATCCTCGCCGGCAGGCGTAGATCAACGAGGGTGGTACCGCGGTCGGTGACGATCGTCCCTCAAGCACAGCATCGACAACACGCATCGAGCAGAGCTTGAGGAGCAACTAGGTGTCCGCGTCCGACCCCACGGCCTATCAGCCACTTCCCGCGCACGTCGATCTACCCGGCGTCGACCACGAGATCATCGATTTCTGGCGCGAACACGATGTCTTCCAGCGCAGCATCGACGAACGCAGCCAAGGCCCACAGTGGACGTTCTATGAGGGACCGCCCACCGCCAACGGCATGCCCGGCACCCATCACGTCGAGGCCCGCGCCTTCAAGGACGTCTTCCCCCGTTTCAAGACCATGAAGGGTTACCACGTCCCCCGTATCGCGGGCTGGGACTGCCATGGCCTGCCCGTCGAACTCGCCGTTGAGAAGGAACTCGGCTTCACCGGCAAGCAGGACATCGAGAAGTACGGCATCGCCGAGTTCAACGCCAAGTGTCGCGACTCCGTGCAGCGTCACGTCAGTGCCTTCACGGCAATGAGCGAGCGCATGGGCTACTGGGCCGACTACGACAACGCCTATTGGACGATGACGCAGGATTACGTCGAGTCGGTGTGGTGGGCGCTGAAGCAGATCTACGACAAGAACCTGCTCGTCGAAGACTTCCGCGTCGCCCCGTACTGCCCACGCTGCGGCACCGGCCTGAGCGACCACGAAGTGGCACAGGGCTACGAGGACGTCACCGATCCGTCGGTCTACGTCCGTTTCCCACTCACGTCAGGTCCTTGGGCGGGCAAGGCGGACTTGCTGGTCTGGACGACGACGCCGTGGACGCTCGTCTCCAATGTCGCGGTCGCGGTGCATTCGGGCGTGGACTACGTCGTCGCGAAGACCGACGATGGAACCTTCGTCGTCGCCGACGCGCTAGCGGCCAAGGTGTTCGGAGAGGACGTGGAGATCCTCGCAACGCTCAACGGCACCGACATGGAGCGATGGACCTATCAGCGTCCGTTCGACTTGGTGTCGCTGGAGCGCGGGGCGAATAACGCCGAAGCGGACGCGGTAGTGGCGAACATCGTCATCCTCGCCGACTACGTCACCACCGAAGACGGCACCGGTCTCGTGCATCAAGCACCTGCCTTTGGTGCCGACGACCTCGCCAGCTGCCGCCAGTACGGACTGCCGGTGGTGAACCCGATCAACCCTGACGGCCATTTCGCCGCTGACGTTCCGCTGGTGGGTGGAATGTTCTTTAAGGACGCGGACAAGCCGCTCGTTCGCGATCTCAAAGAGCGCGGTCTGCTGTTTCGCAAGCTGGATTATTTGCACGCCTACCCACACTGCTGGCGCTGTCACACGCCGCTGATGTATTTCGCCTTGCCTTCTTGGTACATCCGTACGACCCAGATCAAGGACGAACTGCTCGCGCAGAACGACGCGACGAACTGGTTCCCGGCCACCATCAAGTACGGGCGCTTCGGCGATTGGTTGAACAACAACATCGACTGGGCACTCTCGCGTGACCGTTACTGGGGCACACCGCTGCCGATCTGGCGCAACGATGCCGATCCGTCGAAGACGATCTGCGTCGGTTCACTGGCCGAACTCAGCGAGTACGTCGGTAGCGACGTCACCAGCGTCGACCCGCACCGGCCGTTCGTGGACGACATCGCCTTCACCATCGACGGCGAAGAAGGGACGTATCGCCGCGTGCCGCAGGTGATCGACGGCTGGTTCGACTCCGGCGCGATGCCCTTCGCGCAGTTCGGTGCCCCGCATCGCAACGCAGTGGAGGCACGCGAGGCCTACCCGGCTGACTTCATCGCTGAGGCGATCGACCAGACCCGTGGGTGGTTCTATACCCTGATGGCGGTTGGCACACTTGTCTTCGGTGAGAGCTCATACCGGAATGTGCTGTGTTTAGGGCACATTCTCGCCGAAGACGGCCGCAAGATGAGCAAGCACCTCGGCAATATTCTGGAGCCGATTCCGTTGATGGACCGCCATGGCGCGGACTCCGTGCGTTGGTTCATGCTCGCGAGTGGTTCGCCGTGGGCCGCGCGTCGCGTCGGGCACAAGGTGCTGGACGAGATCGCGTCGAAGGTCCTTCGTACGTATTGGTCGGTCGCCTCGTTCCAGGTGCTCTACGCAGGAGCGAACAATTGGGTACCTGGCTCTGCTGGTGGTGAGAAGACCTTGCTCGACAAGTGGGCACTGTCGCAGGCACATGCTTTGGCCCTTGAGGTGGACGACGCCCTTGAGCAGTTCGACACCGCACGTGCGGGCAAGGCGCTCGCCGCCTACATCGACGACCTGTCCAACTGGTACGTGCGCCGCTCACGCCGACGGTTCTGGGACGGCGACCCGGCAGCGCTGGCGACGCTGCACGAATGCCTCTATGTCCTCACTTTGTTGATGGCACCGATGACACCGTTCCTCACCGAGAAGGTGTGGGCCGCCATGTTCGCCGGACGCGAGGGTCTTCCTGAGTCGGTGCACCTGGCGGCCTGGCCGAAGATCGACCCCGCCTCAGGTGTACTCGACCCGGAGCTAGATGAGCAGGTCGCTCTCGTACGTCGCCTGGTCGAGCTAGGGCGCTCCGCACGCGCAGAGTCGGGAATGAAGACACGTCAGCCGTTGGCTAGCGCGTTGATCTCGGCGCCACGTTGGGACGCGCTGCCCGAGGAGTTGCGGGCGCATGTCAGCGACGAACTCAACGTCGTGTCGCTGGCGAGCCTCGCTGACACCGGCGAACTCGTCGAACTCACGGTGAAGGCCAACTTCCGCGCGTTAGGCAAACGCTTCGGCAAGCAGACTCAGCAAGTCGCCAACGCCGTCGCCGCCGCCGAGCCCGTCGCCCTCGTCACTGCGTACCGAGCGGGGAACGCCTCCGTGGACGTTGAAGGAACGGCTACCCCGTTGCAGGACGACGAACTCATCATCACTGAGTCGCCTCGTTCGGGTTGGGCAGTGGCGAGCGCTGGTGCCGATGCTGTAGCGCTCGACCTTGAACTGACGGACGAGCTGCGCAGCCTCGGCTTGATCCGTGACGTCGTCCGGCACGTGCAGCAGGCCCGCAAAGACGCCGGCTTCAATGTGACGGACCGTATCGAGCTGGCGTGGTCCAGCGCGAGCGACGAAGTCGCCGCTGCTATTCGAGAACATGCGACACAACTGGGCAATGAGGTACTTGCCGTCTCTATCGCCGAAGAAACTCCTGCAAATATCGAGGCATTCTTCGCGGCAGAGGATAAGGACCTAGGTGTGCAGGTCTGGCTTCGCCGTCAACCTAGCTAGTCCAAGGTCTGAGTCGCTAACCAAGGTCTCACCCGGCGGAGCCGCAGATCTCGCAGCCTGGCAGACCTGCCTCAATGGCTTCTTCACGGGTCATCTCCTGCGCGCTGTTGCCGAGCAGCGCACAGCCCTTCAGGTGGTATCTGCGCGAGCGCCGACCTACCCAGACGATCTGATCTCGAACGACCTTGGTCTTCACCTGGCCGGGGTTGATCCGGTTGCTGAGCAAGGCCGCTGCCACGACCCCGATACCCAGGGCCACTGCGAGTAACGGCCAGCTGCGCTGCCACCAGCCGAGGCCCACGAGCACGAAGCCTGCAACAAGTAGTAGCGCCCCGAGCAGCTCGAACCACCGCAGCCGGGTCACAGCACCACGCGCCGTAACGAATGGGGCGCTGATCTTGCTAGGGATGCTCACGGCTCACCTGTCTTCTGGCGGGTCAGATGAAATAGCGTTACAGCGAAGGCAGTCGCCGACCGACGACCCAGGGTACTTGTGAATGGGTGTCCCCGAACCGGCGATATCCACCGGTTCGGGGACACCCATCAATTCAAAGGCCGGAGATGAGTTGAGGGGCGCGGGATCACCCGCGCCCCTCAACTCACTCGATCGTTTTAGCCTGCCATCACTTAGCTACTGACCGCCCTGTGACGCGTCCGCGTGCTGCTGCACCGGCGGTTCAGTGCGGCCGCTGGCGTCAAGGTCACGCAGCTGCGACTCAAGGTAGCTCTTGAGACGAGTGCGGTACTCACGCTCGAAGGTGCGCAGCTGCTCCACGCGACGCTCCAGAGCCTCCTTGCGCTGCTCGAACTGCGCGAGGATGGTTGCGGCACGCCCTTCGGCTTCGGCAACGACCTGCGACGCCTTGGCTCCGCTGTCTTCCTGCAGTTTCTGTGCACGAGCCTGAGCTTCGGCGACATGCTGGTCGGCCTGGGCCTTGGCGGTGGTGACAGCAGCGTGCGCGTTGGCCTGAGCTTCGTTGAGCAGACGCTCGGCCTCGGCCTTGGACTGCGCGAGGTGAGTGTCTGCGGTCTGCTGAGCGAGTGCCAGCATCTGCACTGCCTGAGCGTGCTGCTCGGCAGTCTGCGACTGAGGTGCAGGAGCCGGAGCGGCCTGCGCCTGTGCAGCCTGAGCTTGCGCAGCCTGAGCCTGCGCTGCAGCCTGCTGGGCCGCCGCCTGAGCCTGCGCTGCGGCCTGCTGGTGTTCCTGAGCCGCCTGCTGGGCCATCTGTAGCTGCTGACGGCTCTCGTTCAGCTGCTGCTCGGTCTGTGCAAGCTGCTGCTGGAGGGCGACGAGCTGGTGCTGAGTCTTGTCCGCCCCCTGCGACATCGACCCCTGCAAGTCGCCGATCTGGGACTTGAGGCGGGCGTTCTCGTCGCGGGTCGCGGCTAGTTCGGCCGCTAGCGCCGGGTCAGGAGCGGCAGCACCGCCTCCTGCGCCTGGGGTGGCGCGAAGCTGGTTGTTCTCCTCGATAAGGCGAGCAAGTTCTTCCTCAACCTTGTCGAGAAATTCATCCACCTCCTCCTCGTCGTAGCCACGCTTTCCGATTGGTGGCTTCTTAAATGCCACAGCGTGGACGTCCGCGGGAGTTAGCGTCATTGGTTCACCTCGAGATAGTCGTCAAGCGGAAACGTCACCGTTACCGCCAGCTCTGTGTAGTCACGCTTTCCAGAGTGAGAAATACGTTGCGAATGATGCCGCTCTGTTACTCCGTCTTGCAAATCCCCCTCCACAAGCCGCGCATTTCGCGGGGCAGCGGAACAGGCTGACTGATCAAACGGAAGTATATCTGTCGGCAATTTCAAGCTCTCGCAAAGTCCACGGCAAGGGACTGGAGGATCAACAAGATGATGATCAGCACCATGATGCTGAGATCAAGACTTATGCCGCCCAGTCGCAATGGTGGGATTAATCGACGCAAAAGGTGCACCGGCGGATCAGTACTGAGATAGACCGCCTCGATACCCAGTGCAGCGGTACCGGCCGGGCGCCAACGCCGCGCAAATTGGCGGGTCGTCTCTATAACGATGCGCGCAAGCACGAGCACCACATAAATGTGCAGAGCCAGCCCAACGGCGGCCCAGAACACGTTCAAACCTTTTCAAGCCTTCCATCTAAGCCCGCAGGAGAACTGTCTCACACGATTCATGCGGAGGCTCACACCCTAACCGAACGGCGCCCGGCGTTCAGATAACGAACGAGGCAGGCAGTCGGTTCACGACTGATTGAAGAAGCCACCCTCAGCGATGCGCTGCTTGTCCTGGGCTGTGACGCTCACGTTGTTCGGACTGAGCAGGAATACTTTCGCCGTAACACGCTCCAACTGCCCGCGCAGCCCGAAGGTGAGCCCAGCCGAAAAATCGACTAGCCGCTTCGCGTCTGCGTCGTCCATCTCAGAGAGATTGACGATCACAGGCGTGCCGTTGCGGTAGTGCTCACCAATGGTGCGAGCCTCGTTATAGGTGCGTGGATGCAGAGTGGTGATGCGGTAGGAGGGCACCTCTTCTTCGACGTAACCCACCTCGTCATCGTCCCAGCCAGCGCTGCTCAGCTCAGTTTCACGCGCATAGGTACCGGCGTACTGCACCTGACCGGCACGCGAGGCGTGCGGCACGACAGCTGCACGCTCGGACACGCGCGCATTGGCACGCGCGTACGGCTCGGCAACCTCGGGGGCGTACTCGTCCTCGTCTTCAAGCAGACCGAGATAGACGCCCATCTTCCGCATAGCTCCGGGCATAACTTCCTCCGTAAACATTGCCGCATCAAACAGCCGAACAACCTCACCGATCACATTCGACGCGATTGGTCTTTTGACGCTATATGAATTTCAGTTATCGATGGCCGAGCAACGCCGAGCCAAGACGGATATGTGTCGCGCCGTGCGCAATTGCCAGTTCAAAATCTCCGCTCATTCCCGCAGAGATCATCTTTGCTGCTGGGTAGTTCTCTCGAAGCCTCGCTGAAATTCCACGAAGCTGTTCAAATGCCTTTGTCGCGTCGCCACCCAGCGGCGCGACGGCCATAACTCCGCCAAGGGTGAGGAAGTCGCTACTTGCCACAGCCTCGGCCAGTTCTGCAACCCCGGCCGGATCGACTCCCCCACGGCCACCAGAGGTCTCGGCTCTCAACCCCAAGAGTGCCTCGTCGAGATTCACCTGCAAAAGAACCGCTATCCGCCGCTGCGCCGTAGCGCATGCCTTCGACAGAGCTGCCACCAGACCAAGCCTGTCAACGGCCTGCACCACGTCGCTGTAACCAACCACTGAACGGCACTTGTTGGTCTGCAGCTGCCCTATGAAATGCGTGCGCACGCCCTTTTTGTGAAGCTCAGGCAGCAGAGCGGAGAGCTTGTCGCGGGCCTCTTGGTCCTTGTTCTCACCTATGTCGGTGATGCCCAGTGCCATCAGGTGCTCAACGTCTACTGCGGGAAATCCCTTGGTCACCGCAACCAACGTGATCTCCTCCAGCGACCTGCCAGCAGCCGAGGCTGCCGCCCCGACACGCTCACGCAGCGCAGCCAGATTCGCAGCGATCGTCTGCCTACGCTCGTTCCCTGACACCCCCGTAGTCACCGACGATGCGAGTATTAGCCGCGAAGGAAGTCAGGAACATCAAGCTCGTCGTCGAGAGCAACTGGACGGCGCTGCCCCGCAGGCGCCGGAGTCCAGGAGCTGCCCTTTGGCTCCGGGCGTACACCACCGGCAGGCGAACCCGCTGGCTCTGTCGCTGCACCCGAACCGTTCGCAGGACGCGTTGCCGCCGCGCGGGCCGCAGCAGTGTTCGCCGCAGCTACGGCAACTCCAGCCCCGACGAGTTCACGAGCTGTGGCCACGCCGCTGGCGATCGGTTCGCGACGAACCTCCACCTTCTTGTAAGGCAGCTGGCCACTGTCAAAACCCGCCGCGATCACGGTCACCTTGACCTCGTCACCTAGCGTGTCGTCGATGACGGCACCGAAGATGATGTTGGCGTCAGGGTGAGCCGATTCAGCGACGAGCGACGCAGCTTCGTTGATCTCGAAGAGACCAAGATCCGAACCACCGTAGATCGAGAGCAGAACTCCGTGGGCTCCGTCCATGCTTGCTTCCAGTAGCGGGCTGGCGATCGCAATCTCGGCCGCGGTTCGGGCGCGATTCTCACCACGCGCCGACCCGATACCCATCAGCGCCGAACCAGCGCCACTCATGACGCTCTTGACGTCGGCGAAGTCGAGGTTGATCAGACCGGGAGTGGTGATGAGGTCGGTGATGCCTTGGACACCGCTGAGCAGGACCTGGTCGGCACTACGGAACGCGTCCATGACGCTGACGTTGGAGTCGGAGATCTGCAGCAGGCGGTCGTTAGGGATAACGATGAGCGTGTCGCACTCGGCGCGTAGCGCCTCGATGCCTTCTTCGGCCTGCGTGGCGCGGCGCTTGCCTTCGAAACTGAACGGGCGCGTGACGACACCGATAGTGAGGGCGCCGAGCTTGCGCGCCATGTTGGCGATCACCGGAGCACCCCCTGTGCCGGTGCCACCACCTTCACCCGCCGTGACGAAGACCATGTCGGCCCCCTTGAGAACCTCTTCGATCTCGTCGCGGTGATCTTCGGCTGCCTTCTTGCCAACCTCAGGCTGCGCCCCAGCGCCCAGCCCGCGAGTCAGCTCGCGACCGACGTCAAGCTTGACGTCGGCGTCGCTCATCAGCAGAGCCTGCGCGTCGGTGTTCACCGCGATGAACTCGACGCCCTTCAGGCCGACCTCAATCATGCGATTGACAGCGTTCACACCGCCGCCACCAACGCCGACGACTTTGATAACCGCGAGGTAGTTGTGCGGAGGTGTCATGGTTACGTCCGTTCTTTCGGCATGGCGTTCTTTTTGCAACTGCGCTGTCTATTCCGTACCCTCACCCTCAAGTAGACAGTTAATGTTATGTCAACCTGTGGATTAAGAACGGACGCTAGTCGCCACTAGGGACGAAACAAGAAGGCGCGCCGAACACGCTGTAATACCAACAAGATTCACACCACCGCACGCCGCCGCGGCACACTGCCCCACGATCACGGTTGTCGCGACGGGCAGTTACCGGGAGTAGACCAACGTCGGGTCGGAGACGTCGATCAAGGTGTTGTGCGCGGCCAACAACGGGACAAGCACCGCTGCCTTTTCCGTACTGTGCTCCGCACTCCCCCAGCGAACGATCCGCCCGTCGATGACCTTCAGTTCGATCGCCGACTCGCTCTGCGCACTAATCGATGACAGTCTGCTCAACACGTCAGGAGGCAGCGTGGCGGCGACCGTAGTCACGGCACGCCCCACCGCGTCGAGACCTTTGTCGTTACCGAGGCCGTTCTCTGCCGGGATGTCGAAACGAGGCAGCTTCGCAGGTGGTGCGGCCAACGATGCATATTGCCGACCAGTCTTATCAATCAACCGCACTCCGCCGGCTTGCACGACGTAGCCCACCGGCACGCGTTCAGTGACCGTGATACGCACCGTCGTCGGTAGCGCAAGCTCGACCCTGGCCGAGGCGACCGCAGGGATAGCCTCCACCCGCGCCTGGACAGCCGAAGTATCCACGCGCAGCATCGGTTCACCTTGGGCAATCTCGGCCGCACCTAGCACCTCTGCGGCGTCAACCTTGGCGGTGCCGTCTATCCGGACATGCCGTACACCCAGAACGCTACTGAAGCCGAATACCCATACAAGCAACGCAACCAGTGCCGTCGCGCCCGCGAGCAGTACGGCACGTGAACCTGCCAACAGCCTCGGCAGTCTCACCGGCGATCAGCGGAGCTCTTACCGATTGCCGCTTCGTTGATCGACAACACGATCTCCGGGCAGAGCAGATGCACGTTGCCGATACCCATCGTCACAACGACATCACCTTGCTTGACCAAGCGCGCTACCGCCTCCGGCGTCTGGGAATAGTGAGGTTCGTACAGCACCACATCTGCGGCCAGCGGCACTTGCTCACTGATGAGCGCACCGGTAACACCAGGAATCGGCTCTTCACGGGCAGGGAAGATATCCATCACCACAGCGACATCGGCCTTGCCCATCGCCTCAGCGAATTCCCGCGCAAAAGTCTGGGTACGACTGTAGGTGCCAGGCTGAAAGACCGCGACGACTCTGCCGTTACCAGCGACCGCGCGTGCCGCCGTCAAGGTCGCAGAGAGCTCTGTGGGGTGGTGCGCGTAGTCGTCGTAGACACGGACACCGGCGGCCTCGCCACGGAACTCAAAGCGCCTCTTGACCCCACCGAAGGAAGCCCACGCCTGGCGTACCTTCTCCAGGTCCAAGCCGTACTCCTGTGCCACGCTCAGCGCGGCAGCGGCGTTGAGCGCCATGTGCGCCCCGACCAGCGTGCCCACTCGCACGTCACGAAGGGTCTTCTCCCCTAAACCGACGCTGAACTGCACGGAGTCTGCGTGTTCGACGATGTCATAGACGTGCACGTCTGCCTCTGCGGAAGTGCCATAGGTCAACACACGTTTGCCGGTGCGGCGGGCATAGTCGGCCGTTCGCACCGCACCGGGATCATCGGCGCAGCAGACCAGCAGGGCACCGTCCTGGACCCGATCGACGAAGGCTTCGAACGCCCGGAAGATCCCCTCCAGATCGCCGTGATTCTCTAGATGGTCGGCCTCAACGTTGGTGATGATCGCGGCGCTGGGGCGCATCAACAGAAACGATCCATCGCTCTCGTCTGCCTCAACGATGGCCAACTCGCCGCTGCCGAGATGAGCGTTCAGCCCCGTCTCGTAGAGATTGCCGCCGATCGCAAACGACGGATCGAGGCCGCAGGCCTGCGCGGCGATAGTCAGCAGGGAGGTGGTCGTCGTCTTGCCGTGCGTGCCACTGATGGCGATACAGCGACGATCCTCCAATGCGCTGGCCAACGCCGCCGCCCTGCGTAGAAAACGCTTGCCGCTCGCACGCGCCGCGGCGAACTCCGGATGCGACGGATTGATCGCCGTTGTGTAGACGAAAGTATCCGCATCCTCGACGTGCGTCTCCGAGTGGCCGATCGTGACCTGCGCACCCATGGCCCGTAGCTCCGCCACGGTCACGGACTCTCGAGCCTCACAGCCACTCACGCTGACCCCCCTGGTCACGAGCAGTCGCGCCAGCGCACTCATGCCGGCACCGGCGATCCCCATAATGTGCACCCGGCCAAGTTCAGCCAGTGGCGGGACGCTATCGGTGGAGGCGCTGCGCACTAGAGCCGCACCGGGCGCCGCCCAGTCTTGCGGGCGGTCATGGTCGGCATCACGAGTGGGGCTGTTCACGCCCTCATTCTTCACTAGCCAACTTGAGGACCGCCTGGGCGAGGATCTCATCGGCATGCCGCTCACCTGAGCCTGCCGCAGCGGCGGTCATCGCGGTAAGAATTTTGGGATTGGTCAGGCATGGCACGACCTTGTCAAGGATCCACTGCCCGTCCAGATTTTCATTGTCAACGAGAAGGCCACCCCCGGCCTCCACGACAGCGAGCGCGTTAAGGCGCTGCTCCCCTCCGCGCAAGGGAAACGGCACGTAAGCGGCGGGTAGGCCGACCGCGGTCAGTTCGGCGACAGTCATCGCGCCACTGCGGCACAGCACGAAGTCTGCGGCGGCGTAGGCCTGCTGCATGCCATCGACGAATCCCACGGGAATGTAGGGGACCGCACCGTGATCCGGCTTGTCCAGCTCGTTCAACGGCCCCACAATGTGCAGCACCTGAACGCCCGCGGCGGCAAGACCCGGCCGGGCCTGCGCCACGGCAGTATTGATAGCGCGCGCGCCCTGCGAACCTCCAGTCACCACCAAGGTCGGCAGGTCAGGACGTAGCCCAAACTCGGACCGGGCCTTCGCCCGTTCAGCGAGACGATCCAGCTGTCCAATGGCTGGTCGCAGTGGAATGCCGATCGGCACACCGTGACGCAGGTGCACACCTGGGCTAGCGGTGTAGACATGCGGCGTCAGATAGGCGCCGACCTTGTTGGCGACTCCAGCGCGGGCGTTTGCCTCATGAATCACAAACGGTATGTCGAGGCGCCGTGCGGCCAGATAGGCGGGGAACGCGATATAGCCGCCGAAACCCACAACCACGTCGGCATGCACTTCACGCAGTACCTTGGCGGCAGCGTTGACGGCGCCGGCAATACGGCCGGGAGCTTTGAACAGGTCCGGCGTAAGTCGACGAGGAAGCGGGACAGGAGGGATCAGTTCCAGCCGGTATCCCCGCGCCGGAATGAGTTTCGTATCCAGCCCACGTACCGTGCCTAACGCAGTGACCGTCGCATCCGGACGCAGTCGCATGATCGCATCGGCAACCGCCATCGCTGGCTCGATATGTCCAGCCGAGTGTCCGCCCGCGACCACCACCGAGACACTCATGCTCCCCGCCGCTGGTTGTCACGCCGTTGGCCAGTACGACGTTGGTCAGCACGAGCCGGGTCGACGCGGCGCTGATTGCTGTGCTGCTGGCTCTGTCGCCGCCCGGCCGCACTGGCAGCGGCCGGGCGGGAAACCGCCGGCCGAGCCGTGGCGGGGCGCGTCCTCGTAGGTTTGGCTGCGGCAGGCGCGGGTCGTGCGGGTGCCTTGCGTTGAGCCTTCTTTGGTGCGACGTATTTTTTGGGCTGCGGCATGCGGAGCAGTCTTGTCAACAGTCCCACGTCGCCACACCGAGAGTGCCGTTGTGCCACCGCAATCGCCGCAGGCTCATGCCGAGCGAACGAAAAGAGCATTCCGAACATAGTGAAGGTCGCGATCAACGACGTGCCACCTGCGGAGATGAATGGCAACGGAATACCGGTCACAGGCAACAACGCGGTGACGTAACCGACGTTGACGATGGCCTGCCCGCTGATCCAGATCGTCGCCGCACCTGCGGCGAGTTTCGCGAACGGATCGACGCTGCGGCGTGCAATACGCAGGCCAGTAAAGGCGAACAGCGCGAAGAGCAGCAGAACGGCGATCGTGCCGATCAAACCAAGCTCTTCGCCGATCACCGAAAAAACATAATCGGTATTGGCATTGGGCACCCAGGAATACTTCGACGTGCCGTTGCCAAGACCCACGCCATACACCCCGCCAGAGGCGAGGGCGTAGAGGCCCTCCACAGTGTGGTAGCCCGCACCTTCCTTGTCTTTAAAGGGATCGGTGAAGGTGAGTAGGCGTTCGAGTCGGTAGCTTTCGGTGACGGCGAGGAATGTCACCGCGCCGGCAAGCAGTACCACGATGCCCGTGAAGTACCGCAGTGGCAGACCTACCGTCCAGAGCAGGCCGACGAGAATCATCAACAAACATATGGTGGTTCCGAGATCCGGTTCGGCCATCACCAATGCAGCGACGAGCGCGAAGATCGGCACCAAAGGCACGAAAACGTGCCGCGCGGTACGCAACGTATCGCGTTGCTGCTTACGCACCAACAGGTCGGCACCCCAAAGCAGTACAGCGAGTTTCGCGAACTCTGATGGCTGAAACGGCACCGGACCAAGGTCGATCCAGCGCCGTGCGTCGTAGTTCATAACGCCGATACCGGGGATGAGGACGGCGAAGAGCGTAAAGAGTGCGAACAGCAAGGCCGGGTAGGCAAGTCGCCGCATCGTCCGTACCGACATGCGCGCGGCGATGTACATGATGGGCAAGCCAACGCCGACGAACAGCCCCTCTTTGACGATCTGGCTCCACATGCCGACATCCGCTTCACGCCCCGCTGAGATCGTCGTCGACACAGACATCAGCACGCCGAAACCCAGGAGCCCGGCGCCGGCCACGGCGAGCAGATGCAGCGAAGCATTGGGGTGGGAAAGGTAGCTGCGACCGCGACCGGCGGTGCGGCGCACCCCGTCCCATCGACCCGAAAAAGTGGTTGGCGTGTTACGCCCCTGCCTATTCTTCTGCTTCGCCGTGTCGCCGGCGCCCTGAAGCGACGTGGTGCTCACCGTAGAGGCGCACCACGGCTGGCGGCCGCGGCCGCGAAGGCGTCGCCACGCGCCGCATATCCGCTGAACATGTCGTAGGACGCGGCGGCAGGAGCCAAAAGGACAGTGTCGCCGGGTAGTGCGAATTCCATCGCCGCCGCCACCGCCTGTTCCATCGCTTTATGGTCGGTGCTATCGATGACGATTACCGGTACATCGGGGGCGTGTCGCGCCAGCGCCGCCGCAATCAATGCGCGATCGGCACCGACAAGTACGACAGCGCGCATCTTCCGGGCATATTCCCGCACCAGGTCGTCGACCGTCGCCCCCTTGAGCTGTCCGCCGGCAACCCACACCACCGACTCGTAGGCAGCCAGCGAGGCCGACGCCGCATGCGGGTTGGTGGCCTTGCTGTCATCGACGAAAGTCACCCCGTCGCGTTCACCCAGGCGCTGATTACGGTGTCCGTCCGGCACGAACTGTCGAAGACCCTGCGCGACTGTCTCGGCGGCGATGCCGTAGGCCCGGGTCAGCGCGGTCGCAGCTGCAGCATTGGCAACGTTGTGTGGACCAGGCGGCCGGATCTCCTCAGCGGCGATCACTGCCAGGCCCTCACCCGGCGGGGCAAAGGCGCGATCCACGATCCTCGCGTCGCGGACTCCAACCTGACCAGGGGCAGGCCTTGCGAGGGTAAACCCCACCCATCGCTGGTCCTGCTCAGCTGACTGCCCTGACTGCCCTGACTGCCCTGCCTGCTGAGCCAGCAACCCGGCCACCCACGGATCGTCGAGGTTACCTACCGCGACTCCGGTATTCCAGATCTTGCGTTTGGCGTCGGCATATTCGGCAAGACCGCCATGCCAGTCAAG
>Ga0070667_100003005_pt1 | contig 14485 bp, 10 predicted proteins | sample KBSS33metaG_FD_64659 | JGI IMG/M metagenome (GOLD analysis project Ga0070667, IMG submission 64659) | Switchgrass rhizosphere microbial communities from Kellogg Biological Station, Michigan, USA - KBS S3-3 metaG | ecosystem: Host-associated > Plants > Roots > Rhizosphere > Soil ... | reverse complement strand
CCGAACGGCGCGGGCAAGAGCAGCCTGATGAAGCTGATCGCCGGCGCGATCGAGCCGAGCGGAGGTTCGATCCGCCGCCACGCGGCCAGCGCCTATCTGGACCAGCATGTCGGCCTGCTCGACGATGGATGCTCGCTGCTTGACAATCTGCGCCGCCATCATCCCGAAATGGATGCGAACCAGGCGCATGCCGCGCTCGCGCGCTTCGCCTTCCGCAACCAGGATGCGCTCCGCCTGGCGGGCGGCCTCAGCGGCGGCGAGCGGCTGCGGGCGGGGCTGGCCTGTGTCATGGCGGGCGACGCGCCGCCCCAACTGCTCCTGCTCGACGAGCCGACCAACCATCTTGACCTGGCGAGCATCGAGACGCTCGAACAGGCCTTGAAGGACTTCGACGGCGCGCTCGTCGTGGTCAGCCATGACGAGGCTTTTGTGGCGGCGCTTGGCATCGGGCGCGTCCTCCCACTCGGCGACGATATTTTAACCATATAGGGCGCAGGATCGCGCATCGGCGCAGCAAAGATCGGGCGACATGTCGTTGGCCACCACCATTCCCGAACAGATCAAGCATGCCGCGCTGGTTTTCGCCGAGGGGCGCTATGCCGAGGCGATCGAACGGATCGATCCGCTGGTCGATCTGATGCCCGATCAGCCTGCGCTGCACAATCTCGCCGGCGCCGCTTATGCCGGAGCGGGCAGACTGGACGAGGCGGTGACGCGCTATGACCGGGCGATTTCGCTGCAGCCCGATTTTGCCGACGCCCATTCCAATCGCGGTGCCGCGCTGCGCGAGAAGGGGCGGCTCGTCGAAGCGCTCGACAGTTTCGACCTGGCGATCGCATGTCGGCCCGATTTTGCCGAGGCGCACTCCAATCGCGGTATCGTGCTCAAGGCGCTCGGCCGGTCCGAGGAGGCGCTGCTGAGTTACGATCGGGCGATCCTGTTGAACCCCCGGTCGTCGAGCGCATTTTATAACCGGGGCAATGCGCTGCATGACGTGCGGCGGCTCGATGACGCGTTGGCCAGCTTCGACCAGGCGATCGCCCAGCGGCCCGACTACGCCGAGGCGCATTGCAATCACGGCAATACGCTGCACGCGCTGGGCCGGCTCGACGCTGCGGTCGAAAGTTTCGATCGTGCGATCAGGTTCCGGCCCGGCTTCGCCACGGCCTATGCCAATCGCGGCAACGCCCTGCACGAAATGAAACGGCTCGATGCAGCGCTGCAGAGCTATGAGGAAGCGGTGCGGCTGGACCCCGGCAATGCCGAGACGCTCGGCCGGTTGCTCTTCCTCAGGGCGCATATGTGCGAATGGCCGAGTGCGCATGATGCGATCGATATCGCCGCGCTCGGGGTCGACACGGATGCGGTGACGCCTTTCAACATGCTTGCGCTCGACGATGATGCGCGCCGCAGTCTCCGGCGCTCGACCCGGTGGGCGAAAGCGAAATACCCGCCCAGAGCACCGGCGTGCGCCAGGCCGCTCGATGGTTCGACGCGGATTCGGCTGGGCTATTTTTCGGCCGATTTCCATGTCCACGCGACGATGTGGCTGATCGCCAAGCTGCTCGAGGCGCACGACAAGAGCCGCTTCGAGATCCACGCCTTTTCCTTCGGGCCCGACCGCCGCGATGCGATGCGGCAGCGCGCGGTCGACGCGGTCGACGTCTTCCATGATGTGCGGGGCCTGAGCGACGCCGCCGTTGCCGAGCTGGCTCGCGGGCAAGGCATCGACATCGCGGTCGATCTGAAGGGCTATACCCAGGACGCGCGGCCCGCGATCTTCGCCTATGGCGCCGCACCGGTCCAAATCGCCTATCTCGGCTATCCGGGATCGAGCGGAGCCGATTTCATCGACTATATCATTGCCGATCCGGTGGTCGTCCCTTTGTCGAAACGGAGCTGTTATTCCGAGAAGCAGCTCTGTCTGCCGCATTCCTATCAAGTGAATGACGACGGCCGCCCGATCGCCGAAAGCCTGCCCGATCGGGAGGCGTTCGGCCTGCCGCGCGACGGATTCGTCTTCTGCTGTTTCAACAACAGCTTCAAGATCTCGCCGCGTGAATTCGATGTCTGGATGCGGCTGCTGACGCAGGTCGAGGGCAGCGTGCTGTGGCTGTTGCGCGACAATCGCTGGGCCGAAGCCAATCTGCGCCGCGAAGCCGAGCGGCGCGGGGTGGCGGGCGGTCGCCTCATCTTCGCGGACCGCGCGGCGCTGCCCGATCATCTGGCGCGGCACCGCCATGCCGATCTGTTTCTCGATACCTTCGCCTGCAACGCCCATACCACCGCGAGCGACGCCTTGTGGGCAGGTCTGCCGCTCCTCACCCTGCTCGGCGACGCCTTTGCCGCGCGGGTGGCGGGCAGCCTGCTCCACGCCGTCGGTCTGCCCGAACTGGCCGTGGACAGGGTCGAGGATTATGAGCAACTCGCGCTCGCGCTGGCGCGCGATCCGCAGCGGCTGGCGGCGATCAGGGCGAAGCTTGCCGGACAGCGTCTCGCTTCACCACTGTTCGATACGCGCCGCTTCGCGCGCAATCTTGAGCGCGGCTACGAACTCGCTGTCGCGCGTTATCGCGATGGCCTGGCTTGCGATCATATCGAGGTGCCCGACCCCGCGTGATCAATGCGGTCGAACGGGTTGGCCGCCGGCCGCAAGTGCCTGATCATGCGGCGGCGCGGGCGCAGCGTCGGGCGGGTTATGCCGTTCTACGAACGCCATCACCGCTTTGAGCATCGCCAGGCGAGTTTCGCTGCGCGACAGCCAATGATCTTCACCGACAAGCTTCACCAGTTCGACCGGTTTGCCCGCCCGGTTGAGCGCGGCCGCCATGGCTTGGCTCTGTTCAAACGGCACCACGACATCCTCGACGCCGTGGACCAGCAGGATGGGCGCGTCGGCACGGCCGGCGAAGCTGATCGGCGAAATCTGTTTCAGGTCGCGGCCCGAGCCGATCTGCTCGCGGAGAAATCGGATCACGGTGGGATCCCAATCGCTTTCGCGCGCCTCGGTCGTCGACATCCGGTAAACATCGGCCACGCCGGCGACCGCGGCGGCGCATCGGTACAGACCCTGCTGCAGCGTGACGCCCGCGAGTGCGGCATAGCCGCCATAGCTTGCCCCGACGATGCAGGCGCGTTTGGCATCGACGATCCCCTCGCGCACGATGGCGGCGAGACCGTCCGAAATATCGCTCTGCATCTTGCGACCCCATTCGCCGTGCCCGGCCCGCTCGAAGTCGGTGCTCAAACCCGTTGAGCCGCGAAAATTCGGCTGGAGTACGGCATAGCCGCGTGATGCGAACGCCTGCGCCCACCAGTTGAACACCGGATAGTCACGCCCGCCGGATCCCCTGTGGGGCAGGACGATGACCGGAAGATTCTTGGCCGGCCGGTCCGGCGGGAGGGTCAGGACGCCGGCGATGTCCAGGCCGTCGGCGGCCTTGTAACGCACCATCCGCATCGGGCCGACACTGGCCGACGCCAATGTATAACTTGCCCCCAGCGGACTGGCGGTGCCGCTCTTGATATCGACGGTCCACCAGCTTTGCGGATCTCCCGGGCCGCTGGTGCGGACGATCAGGCGATCGAAGGCGTCGTTCGCGTCGACGAGGCTCACCGACACGCCCGGAAAGGCTCGACGCACGGCGGCCATCTTCTTGTCGAGAGAGCGATCGAAGAAGTGGTCCTCGGGGATGTCGCCTTCGCGGACATAGCCGATCAACTGGCGGCCGCGCGGGTGGATATGGTAGCTGTTGACCGGCTGATCGGCGAGGATTTCGCTCGCGGCGCCGCCGCTGAGCGGCAGGGCGAACAGCCTGCCATGGCCGTCCTCGTCGCTGGTGGAATATAGGATGCTGCCGGGCGTCGGGCCGAGGCCGATCAGATCGATGTCACCGGTGCGCGCCCGTCCTGAGGCGATCAGCTTATGGTCTGCGTTGTGGATTTCCCAGCTTCCGCTGCTCGACATGAAGTCGAGCGTGGCGGCGACCGTTCCGTCCGGCGCCACGATCCAGTCGCGCGAGCCGGCGTCGATATGCCGGGCGATCAGCAGCGCCTTGCCGTTATCGAGATCGACCCGGTAGAGATCGGCCTTGCCGGTGGTGATATACCCTTGCTGCATGGTGATGCCGCCAAAATAGCCGTACCAGCGGCCGTCGCGCTCCACCGCGCCGTGATATCCCCTGATGCCGCCGGTGACGTTCCTTATTCCGTCGAAGATCGACCAGGGCTTGCCGCCATCCAGCGGAATGACGATCATGCCGGACAATTCGGTCTTGTCTGCGGTGAAGCCGACGCCCAGCGGGACGGTCTTCCCTGCCTTCAGCAGCAGCCTGTTCTCCCCGGCCCAGTCGACGCTGCGAATCTTGGCGTCGCCCAGCGGCGCGCGGGTGATAAGTTTCCCCGATCGATCGGTGACGAGGAGGCTCCGTTCGTCTCCGACGACGCCGACGATTGCGATGCGATCGCCCGAAGGCGAGATCGCCGCCATCTCGAAGCCGGGCAGCCGGCCGTAGATCTCCAGATCCGGAGCGGCAATGGCGGGGCCGATCGAGCAGCATATCGCCGCAACCAGGGTTGCCGCGTGAAACAGACGTCGCAGGATCATCGCCTTCCCCCATTTGCCCAGTTTCAAGCCTAACTGAAAAAAGCGCAAAGTGGAGGGCGATCTTGTCCGAAACGGAGGCCGTCGGCGCTATTCGGCCGCTTCGGGCAGCGCCGCTGTGGTGGTCCAGCCGAGGCGGGGGATGGTGATCGAGCGCTTGCCCGACAGGTCGGTGCGCAGCACGAAGATCCCCTGTTCCTCCATATAGGCGATCAGCCGGCGCACGCGGCCGAGCGAGTGCGTGCCGTAAACCTGCGCGAGCATCGCGTCGCTGGGGGCTTCGCATCCGTCGCGCGCGGCGCGGGCGACCAGCAGGAACGGCGCAAGCATGTCGTCGGGCAGCGAAGCGCCCAGCGCCATCGCGTCGAGCCAGCCTTCGTCGAGTTCACCGAACAGGCCGGCGCGGGCCATCGCGAGCCGCCGCCGAAACCCCGCGAGGTCGAGCCCGCTGTCGGGCAGCCGGCGCATGCGGCAGCGGACGCCGAAATCCTGGAACAGAACCGGGGGCGCGCGATAGGTCGCGTCGGGATCGGCGACGATCTCCTGCAGCACCTGCTCGATCACCTCCTCGCGTTCCTCATCGGGCATCGCGGGGCTGGCGCTTGCGCCGGGCGCTGGCGACAGGACCGGGCCCGAGCGGCTGATTATGCGGAGCAGGTCGTCGCTGCTGGACGGCGCCGCGCGCGGGGCCGGCGGCGGCGGCGGAGCATCGGCGCCGGGCGCGAACAGCAGCCCCTGTAGATCCTCCGGCGCGGCTGCGCTCGGCAGCGGCACCAGCTTGGGGCTGCCGCTGCGCGCCGATGTCTCGACCGCGCCGACCGTCACCGCGATCGGGCGGCGTGAAACCGCTGGGCCGAGTGCGAGGAACTGGCCGCGCGGCAGGTCGCGGATCTGCTCGGCCTGGCGACGCTCCATCCCGAGCAGGTCCGCCGCGCGGGCCATGTCGATATCGAGGAAAGTGCGACCCATCATGAAATTGGATGCTTCGGCGGCGACATTCTTGGCGAGCTTGGCGAGCCGCTGGGTCGCGATTACCCCGGCCAGGCCGCGCTTGCGGCCGCGGCACATGAGGTTGGTCATCGCGCCGAGCGAGGCGCGGCGCGCATCGTCAGACACTTCGCCGGCGGCAGCGGGGGCGAACAACTGGGCCTCGTCGACGACGACGAGCGCGGGATACCAATGGTCGCGCGGGGCATCGAACAACCCCGACAGGAAGGTCGCGGCGCAACGCATCTGAGCCTCGATCTCGAGCTCGTCGAGCGCGAGCACCACCGAGACGCGGTGCTCGCGAATGCGCGCCGCGATCCGGGTCATTTCGGCCTCGCTATGGTCCGCGGCCTGGATCGCGACGTGCCCGAAACGATCGGCGAGCGTCACGAAATCGCCCTCGGGGTCGATCACCACCTGCTGCACGACGTTGGCGGAGCCTTCGAGCAGCCGGCGCAGGAGATGCGACTTGCCCGAGCCCGAATTGCCTTGGACGAGCAGGCGGGTGGCGAGCAGCTCCTCGATGTCGAAATGGACCGATTGGCCCGGGCCGCTGGTGCCAATGTCGATTCGTGCGGTCACGCCGCTTCTTGGCGGATCGGGGCGGCGCGGTTCAAGCGGGCCCGCGGAGAAAGTTGTGGATGACTCGGCGTCGACGCCGGGCGGGAGGATCACTATACTGCGCCGATGATCCAAATCGCCGAGCTCGCGTCCGTTCCCAGCATCTCGCTTGCGATCTCCGACGACGATCCCGAGGGTTTCGCCGCTGCGATCGGGCGCGCCTTCGAACGCTTCGGTTTCGCGGTGGTCGCCGATCACGGCATCCCCGCCGCGCTGATCGCGCGTGCCGAAGCCGCGGCAAAGGCCTTCTTCGCGCTGCCAGAAGCGGCCAAGCGGCGCTATCTGGTCGAAGGCGGAGCGGGGCAGCGCGGTTATACACCGTTCCGGGTCGAGACCGCCAAGGACGCGACCGAGGCCGATCTCAAGGAGTTCTGGCATATCGGACGCGAACTGCCCGCGGGGCATCGCTTCGCGGGCGACATGCCCTCCAATGTCTGGCCGGCGGAGATCGAAGGGTTCCGGTCAACCTGCCTCGCCTTGTTCGACGCGTTCGAAGTGGCGGGCCTGCGCATCCTGTCGGCGATCGCCCGCTATCTCGGCCTCGACCCGCATTTCTTCGACGATGCGGTGCGCGATGGCAATTCGATCCTGCGCCTGCTCCATTATCCACCGATCGGCCCCGACGCTCCGGGCATCCGCGCCGGCGCGCACGAGGATATCAATGCGATCACCTTGCTGCTCGGCGCCGAGGAGGGTGGGCTGCAGCTGCTCGACCGTGACGGACGCTGGCTCGCGGTCGACATCGCCGAGGGCGAGATGGTGGTGAACATCGGCGACATGCTCCAGCGGCTGACCAACGGCCGGCTGCCGTCCACCAGCCACCGCGTGATGAATCCCCCGCCCGAGCGGCGCGGCTTCGCGCGCCATTCGATGCCCTTCTTTCTCCATTTCCGGCCCGATTATCTGATCGAGACCTTGCCGCAGACGATCTCCGCGGATCGGCCGAACCGCTTTCCCGATCCGATCACCGCGAACGATTATCTGCTGGAGCGGCTCAGGGAGATCAAACTGATCTAGGGTTCCGCCGCGAAACAAGCCCGCGCCAATTGAAACAGCAGGACCGTGGTCCATGAACCGCAAGACGATATGCCTGACTGCCGCCATCCTGCTGGGCTTCGCCGGCGTCGGCGCGGGAAGGAAAGCCTACCCGGCCGCGCCCATGGCCGCCGCAAACTGGCCGGTTTATGGCGGCGACCACAATGGCGACCGCTATTCGCCGCTGGCGCAGATCAACGCCGGCAATGTCGGCACGCTCCGACCGGCGTGGCGGATCGACGGCCCCAGGGGAGGACTGCAGACCACGCCGCTGGTGATCGACGGCGTCCTCTATGCCTATACCGTCCGGCAGCAGGTGTTCGCGGCCGACGGTGCGACGGGCAAGCCGCTGTGGACGTTCGACTCGGGCATCATCGGCAGCCAGCCGGCGCGGGGCCTCACATATTGGTCCGACGGCGCCGAACGGCGCATCTTCGCCGGTGTGATGGACAGGCTTTACGCCCTCGATCCTGCAACCGGCCGGCCTGTTGCAGGCTTCGGCGAGAGCGGCTTTGTCGACCTGCGCAAGGAACTCGGCAACGACTTCACCAAGAATCTCACCTATCTCACGTCTCCCGGCGTCATCTACAAGGACCTGATCATAGTCGGTTTCCGGACGGCGGAGTCGCCGCCGGCGGCGCCGGGCTGGCTTCGCGCCTATGACGTTCGCAGCGGCAAGCTGCGCTGGACCTTTCGCACGATTCCCCAACCGGGCGAGCCGGGCCACGACAGCTGGCCCCCGGATGCCTGGCGGAGCGCGGGCGGCGCCAACAACTGGGCGGGCATGGTCGTTGACCAGAAGAACGGAATCGTCTTCGCGCCAACCGGATCGGCGGTCGACGACATGTATGGCGCGGACCGCAAGGGCGCGAACCTCTTCTCGAACACGCTGCTGGCGCTGGATGCGGCGACCGGCAAGCGGCTCTGGCATTTTCAGGGGGTGCACCACGACCTCTGGGACCGGGACTTCCCATCGCCACCCGTATTGCTGGTGATCCGGCGAGGCGGCCGCAAGATCGACGCTGTCGCCCAGGCGACCAAACAGGGTTTCGTCTTCCTGTTCGAACGGCGAACCGGCAAATCGCTGTTCCCGATCGAGGAGCGGCCGTTCCCGGCGAGCGACGTCCCCGGCGAAGCTGCCTGGCCTACCCAACCTGTTGCGCTCGCCCCCGAACCATTCGCGCGGCAAAAGCTCACCGAAGACCTGCTGACGACGCGTACGCCCGAGGCGCATGCCTGGGCGGTGGAGGCTTTTCGCAAGCTGCGCGGCGGTGGCCTGTTCACGCCCTACAGCATCGGTGCGCAGACCATCGTCTTTCCGGGGTTCGACGGCGGCGCCGAGTGGGGCGGCCAGGCGGTGGATCCGCGCACCGGCATATTCTACATCAACGCGAACGATCTGGCCTGGACCGGGGGTCTGCGCGCCCGCGGCGCGCCCGGGGCGACCGGACCCGGAGCGAATGCCTATCTCGCCCGGTGCTCCGCCTGCCATGGCGAGGATCGCACCGGCTCGCCGCCCCAATTCCCCGCGCTCACCGGACTGGATGCGCGGATGACAGCCGAAGAGGTCGCCCAGATCATTCGCACGGGGCGGGGCCGGATGCCGGCTTTCGCCGATCTGAACGGCCCCGCCCTGGACGCGCTCGTCGGCTTCGCCCGCACGGGGAGCGAGCTCCCGCCAGCAAGCGCGCGCGAGCTTGTAACCGGCGCGAGCCCGCGATCCGCCTACCTCTTCACCGGCTACCGCAAGTTCGTCGATCCCGACGGATATCCCGCGGTGAGGCCGCCATGGGGCACGCTGAGCGCGATCGACCTGAACACCGGCAAATATCTGTGGCGGCGCCCGCTCGGCGAATATCCGGCGCTCGTGAAGCAGGGGCTTCGGGACACGGGCACCGAAAATTACGGCGGCCCGATCGTCACTGCCGGCGGGATCATATTGATCGCTGCGACGGTCTACGACAGCAAGATCCGCGCGTTCGAGGCGAAGACCGGCAAGCTCCTTTGGGAAGGTGAACTGCCCTATGCCGGCAACGCGACCCCCGCCACATATATGGCCAAGGGCCGCCAATATGTCGTGATCGCCACCAGCGGCGCCAAGAATCCGCGCGGGCCGCAAGGATCGGCCTATGTCGCGTTCGCGCTTCCGCCAGATGCGCGAAGCCGCTCTTCAGCCCGTGATAGCCCAGCGCCAGGCCAGCCCCGCGACGGCGCAGCCGGCCAGCAGCCCGAATAGGCCGGCGCGCAAGCGCATCGCCGCGATCAGCGCCGCTGCGGACAGGATCAGCGCCGCCCAGTCGAGCGAGCTTGGATCAGGCCACGGCAGGCGCAGCGGGCCGTACGAGATCTCCCCGACCTGCGCGAACCAGTAATGCAGCGCGAACCAGCAGGCGAGGTTGAGGATCACGCCGACCACCGCCGCGCCGATCGCCGCGAGCGCCGACGCGAGCGCGCGATGGCCGCGCAGCCGTTCGACGAAGGGTGCACCGAGGAATATCCACAGGAAGCATGGCACGAAGGTCACCCACGTGGTGAGCAGGCCGCCGAGCGTGCCTGCGACGAGCGGATCGAGCCCGCCAGGGTGGCGATAGGCGGCAAGAAAGCCCACATATTGGGTGACGATGATCAGCGGTCCGGGGGTGCTTTCTGCCAGGCCCAAACCATCGAGCATCTCGCCCGGCGTGATCCAGCGATAATGCTCGACCGCCGCCTGCCCGACCCAGGCGAGCACCGCATAGGCGCCGCCGAAGGTCAGCATCGCCATCTTCGAGAAGAACATCGCGATCGGCGCGAAGGCGCTGTCCGGCGGCGCAAGCAGCATCAGCGCGACGACCGGGGCTACCCACAGCGTCAGCAGGATCGCCGCGAGCCAAACGAGGCGCGCGAAGCCCTGCCGCGCGTGCGCGGGCATGTCGGCGCCCAGCGCGCTGTCGATGTCGCGCAGCGTCGGCGCACCCGACGGCCCATGGCCGCCGCCGCTCAAGAAGACCGGCGAGCCTGATTTCTGCGCGAGCCAGCCGCCGGCCCCCGCGGCCAGGATGATCAGCGGAAAGGGCAGCTTGAACAGGAAGAGCGCGAGAAAGGCGAGCGCCGCCACGCCGAGCCGCGCGGGGTTGATCAGCGACCGGCGTCCGATCCGCACGACCGCCTGAAAGACGATCGCGACCACCGCCGCCTTGATGCCGAACAGCAGCGCGGTCACCGGCGGGGCCGCGGCGGCAAGGACATAGAGCCACGACAGCGCCATGATCGCGACCACGCCCGGCAGCACGAACAGGACGCCCGCGACGAGCCCGCCTTTGACGCGGTGGAGCAGCCAGCCGATATAGATGGCGAGTTGCTGCGCCTCGGGTCCCGGCAGCATCATGCAGAAATTGAGCGCGTGGAGAAAACGCTCCTCGCCGATCCACTTCTTTTCCTCGACGAGGATATGGTGCATCAGCGCGATCTGGCCGGCAGGGCCGCCGAAGCTGAGCAAGGCGATCCGCGCCCAGGCGCGCAGCGCTTCGCCGAAGTCGACGCCGTGCCCGTCCGGCGCGGTCAACTCATCCCCGGCCGCGATAGCCGGGCACGCCCTGCTCGGGCACCCACAGGCCCTCCGGCGCGGCGCCGGTCTGCCAGAAGACGTCGATCGGAATGCCGCCGCGGGGATACCAATAGCCCCCGATCCGCAGCCAGCGCGGCTGCATCTCAGCGACGAGCCGCTCGCCGATACCGACGGTGCAATCCTCGTGGAAGGCGGCGTGGTTGCGGAACGAGCCGAGGAACAGCTTGAGCGATTTCGATTCGACGATCGTCTCGCCGGGGGCATAGTCGACCACGAGATGCGCGAAGTCGGGCTGGCCGGTCACCGGGCAGAGCGAGGTGAACTCGGGCGCGGCGAACCGGACCAGATAGAGCGCGCCGGGGCGCGGATTGGGAACATAGTCGAGCACCGCCTGTTCAGGAGAGGCGGGCAGGCTGCTGGTCTTGCCGAGGTGAAGCGTCGTCATGTCCGGCTCTTAGACGAGCCGACGGGCGTGCGCCACTCTGTACGATAATTCCATTCTCTATCCTTTTTTCGTAACTTCCTTGCACAGGAAAAGCCTTTGGGCTAAGGATAGCTCACCTCCCCAGGTATTGATTCGCTGCCATAGTGGCGCGATGTTGGCGTGCGCCTGTTACAGGAGGTTAAAATGGACATGCTGGTTTCCACCGAATGGCTCGCGGGCGAACTCGGCGCGAACGATCTCCGTGTGGTCGACGCGACCTATTTCGCGCTCGATCCCGCTCGCGATCCGCTTGCGGATTATGAAGCCGGCCATATTCCGGGCGCTGTGTTCCTCGATCTGGGAAACCTGAAGGACGACAGCTCCGAACTGCCTTCGATGCTGCCGCCTGCGGAGAAATTCGCCAGCCGCATGCAGTCGCTAGGCCTCGGCGACGGCAGCCGGATCGTCCTGTACGACAACAGCCCGCACCGCACGGCCGCGCGGGCCTGGTTCATGTTCCGCATGTTCGGCGCGTATCAGGTGGCGATCCTCGACGGCGGCCTGCCGAAATGGACCGCCGAGGGGCGTCCGCTCGAACAGGGCAAGGTCAAGCTTCGCCACCGGCATTTTACCGTGTGGCGCGACCCCGCCGCCGTGCGCAGCCTCGATCAGATGCGGGCGATTGTCGCGAGCGGGGCCGAAGAGGTGGTCGATGCGCGCTCGGCGGCCCGATTCTCGGGCGAGGAAGCCGATCCGCGCGGGCTCGCGCTCGGCCATATCCCCGGCTCCAAGAATCTCCCCTTCGACCGGCTGCTGAATGACGACGGCAGCTTCAAGAGCAAGGACGAGATCCGGGCCGCGTTCGATGCGGCGGGGGTCGATCCGGGCCGCCCGCTGGTGGCGACCTGCGGATCGGGGATCACCGCGTCGGTGCTGCTGTTCGGCGCGGCGCTGCTGGGGCGCGAGGATATCGCGCTTTATGATGGATCGTGGAGCGAGTGGGGCTTGCGCCCGGACACCGAAAAGGAGATCGGTGGTGCGTGCAAGATGAAGACCGCAGCCGCCTGAAATCCGCGACCCGGCTGGTCACCGCCGGCCGGGGCAAGCCGGCCGGCCGGGGGATCGTCAATCCCCCCGTCTGGCGCGCCTCGACGATCCTGTTCGAGAGCGTCGCCGATCTGCGCGCGGCGGTCCGCCGTCCCGATGACGGGCTCTATTATGGCCGCCGCGGCACGCCCACCCAATGGTCGCTGGCCGACGCGCTGACCGAGCTGGAGCCGGGCGCCGAAGGCACCATGCTCTATCCCTCCGGCGTGGCGGCGATCGGCGCGGTGCTGCTCGCGATGCTTTCCCCCGGCGACGAACTGCTGATGGTCGACAGCGCCTATGAGCCGACGCGCGCGGTCTGTAACGGCCTGCTCAAGCGGATGGGCATCGTGACGCGCTATTATGATCCGCTGATCGGCGGGGGCATCGCCGAGTGCATCGGTGAGCGGACGCGCGCGATCTTCTTGGAGAGCCCCGGCAGCCTGACCTTCGAGGTGCAGGACGTGCCGGCGATCGTGGCGGTGGCGCGCGCGCGAGGGATCGCGACGATCCTCGACAACAGCTGGGCGACGCCGCTGTTCTTTCCCGCCATCGCGCATGGCGTCGACATCAGCATCCTCGCCTGCACCAAATATGTCGTCGGCCATTCGGACGTGATGCTGGGAGCGGCGACCGCCGGCCCCGGCCATTTCGAATCCCTGCGGCGCGCGAGCCTCTCGCTCGGCCAATGCGTCAGCCCCGACGACGCCTATCTGGCCGCGCGAGGGCTGCGGACGCTCGGCGTCCGGCTGCGCCAGCACCAGGAGGGGGCGATGACGGTCGCGCGATGGCTCGGCGAACAGCCGCAGGTGGCGCGGGTGCTCCATCCCGCGCTGCCCGGCTGTCCCGGTCATGCGCTGTGGCAGCGCGATTTTTCGGGCGCGTCGGGGCTGTTCAGCATCATCCTCGATGGTGGCGACGATGCCGCCCGCGCGGCGTTGATCGACGGGCTGTCGCTGTTCGGAATCGGTTTTTCCTGGGGCGGTTATGAAAGCCTCGCCTTGCCTGTCGATCCGGCTCGGCTCCGCACCGCGACGCACTGGGAGGAGGAAGGGCCGGTCGTCCGGCTGCATATCGGCCTGGAGGATCCCGACGACCTGATCGCTGATCTCGCCAAAGGCCTGGCGCGATTCGCTGCGGCGCGCGGCTGAATCGCGCATGAACCGACTTACCTTCGGGATATTTTCCGTGCTGGGCGGCGGAAGGACGGGAGAGGAGCTGCGCTCAGCAGCTATGCGCCGGCACCAGCTTCTCAAGCCGCCGGAGCGCATTTTCGATCGATCTGCCTAAAAAACGGGCGGCGGCGATGGTGGCCGGGTCGGCGCCCCCGGCGCGCGCCGCGACCAGCTTCAGGCCGACCGCGCCGATTGTCTCCGCCTCGCGCAGGATCGCATCGAAACGGCGGCGGACGATCGGGCTGGCTGCGGCATAGCGCGCGGCGAGCGAGCCGCCCGCAACGGGGGCTTGCGCGTCCCCGAGCGGCGCATTCGCAACTGCGAACTCGCCCAGCATCGCGAGCATCGATTGGATTGGCGCGAGGTGATCTTCGAGTGCGAGCGGGGTGGCATCGGCGGTGAGGATACGGCGGTCAAACATGGCACTCACCCATGACGCGGCAAAACAAGCCGCATTGTGTGGCAGGAAATGCTTAATAATCAGTCAATTCCGGCCAAGCAGAGCGCTGACGAATTTTGTCGGCGGGTTGCGGCGGATGTGTTGCGATACCGCAACACTCGCGGCCAAGTTGCGCACTTTGCATCGATTGACGTTGTGCGGCGCAAGATCGTGCTGCACAAAACCTCGGCTTCGCACCGCAGCTGGCTCGACCCGTCGATCGGGGAAATGAAGTCTGGCGCTGGCGACGCAGGGGAACGGATCGAAGATTATTTAAGGGGATTACCTATGCGCGCATCCATGATCGGTCTCTCGGCCCTTGCGCTGGTCGCTTCGGCCGCACCTGCCCTGGCGCAGGACGACACCAAGGAATTCACGCTGAGCGGCACCGCCGCTCTTGTCAGCGAATATCGCTTCCGCGGCATCTCGCAGAGCGACAAGCGTATCGTCCCGCAGGCCAGCGCGACGCTGACGCATGCATCGGGCGCCTATGTCAGCTTCTGGTCGTCGGCAATCGCTTCTGACACGGTCTATCCGGGCGCCAACGCCGAGCTCGACCTGATCGCGG
>Ga0070667_100002994_pt1 | contig 14513 bp, 15 predicted proteins | sample KBSS33metaG_FD_64659 | JGI IMG/M metagenome (GOLD analysis project Ga0070667, IMG submission 64659) | Switchgrass rhizosphere microbial communities from Kellogg Biological Station, Michigan, USA - KBS S3-3 metaG | ecosystem: Host-associated > Plants > Roots > Rhizosphere > Soil ... | reverse complement strand
TCAGTGGTACGATCGGCGTTTCCGGTTCGCCAAGACTCACGGGTTCGCAGTTGTTGGGCAGCGGTAGAAGTTCACGCCATTTCCACATGCCTGGCGCTCGCGCCCCAATGCTGTCGCGTGTCATGCTGCGGGCGGCCGCCTTGAGGTCGTAACGTACAAGCAGCGGCTTTCCCGCTCGGCTGAGGTTGTGGATCTCGCCGGCTTCGTAACGCTCGCCGGTCAGCGAGCATTCGAGATGCGTGACGAAGCTCATAAGCAGTCGCGGTGATCAGCGGGGTGATGTCGCTCTACCTGGATCGTGCAATGCTCGATGTGGAATCGATCGTGGAGCAGGTCGCGCGCCCGTTCGAGCAACGCGTCAGGATAATCCGCCTGCGCCGTCACGATGTGCGCCGTCAGCGCCGTTTCGGTCGTGCTCAGCGGCCAGACGTGGAGGTCGTGTACCGCTTCAACTCCATCGAGTTCGCCCAGCGCAACCTCGACTTGGTCGATGTCGATTCCGGCCGGCACTCCAGCTAGGGACATCCATACCGACTCCTTGAGGAGGCCAATGCTGCTCCACAAGATCACGAGCGCGACCGCAATGCTCATGACCGGGTCGACCCACCGCTGGCCGGTCCAGAGGATCACGAAACCGGCAAAGACGACGGCCGCCGAAACGGCCGCGTCAGCCGCCATGTGCAGGTAAGCGCCCCGGATGTTGAGGTCATGCTGTCCGCGCGTGAAGAGCATGGCGGTAATGCCGTTCACGGCGATGCCGATCGCGGCCACTACCATCACCACGCCACCCTTCGTCGGTTCCGGATGGAAGATACGCTGGATCGCTTCGAGCCCGATCGCTCCTACGGCGACGAGCAGAAAGAGGGCATTGGCCAGCGCCGCGAGGATTGACGCCTTCTTGAGCCCGTAAGTGAAGCGGGCGGAGGCGCCCCGCTGCGCGAGCTCGCCGCCACCCCAAGCGACAAACAGGCCAAGGACATCCGAAAGGTTGTGTCCGGCATCGGAGAGAAGGGCCATCGAATTGGCCGTGAAACCGAAGACCGTCTCGACGACAACGAAGCCCAGGTTGAGCCCGATCCCGATTGCGAATGCGCGGCCGAAGTTTGCCGGCGCATGGGAATGTGCGTGGCCGTGTGAGTGAACATGCGCGTGGGCTTCCATGCGCTGGCACTAGCTCAATGAATCGGCGGGATTCAAACGACGGTATAACGTCAACCGCCGGCCGCGCGTTGGTCGAAACCAAACTTCCGTGCGTCGAAAGTGAATGGCTATTCACGGAGATTCCATCTTGCGACAATATATCATACGCTTTAGCTTCGCGCTTCAGCGGGGTGCGCTGAGCTGCTGCGTGCGCTTCACGAAAATGCGGGATCTCGATGACATTTTCTCGACGCCTGTCTGTTGCCGCGCTTACCGCACCGTTGCTCACGAGCGCTTGCGTCGTCGGCCCGGATTTCCATCAGCCGGCGCCGCCACCGGTCTCCAGCTATACGGCGACTCCGCAGGAAACGACCGTGGCCACACGGGCCGTGCCGGGGGGCGAAGCGCAGCATTTCGTGAGCGGTGCCGACATCCCTGCCGAATGGTGGACTCTGTTCCACTCCAAGGCCCTGAACGCGCTGATCGAGCAGGCGCTCGCCAACAACGCCGACCTCAAGGCTGCTCAGGCCGCCATCCTCGTCGCGCATGAGAGCACACGGGCCCAACGCGGCGCCTATTATCCGCAGGTCAGCCTAGGCCCCAGCTTCACGCGCCAGAAGGACCCCTCGCAGACTCTCGCACCGGTGCCCGCCAACAATGCGTCGCTTTACAGCCTGATCACGCCCCAGGTCAGCGTCTCCTATGTTCCCGACGTCTTCGGGCTCAATAAGCGAAGCGTCGAAGCTGCCGCCGCGAACGAGCAGGCGAGCCGTTACGAGATGATCGCCACGGACATTACGCTGAGCGCGAACGTGGCCCAGTCCGTGATTACGGAGGCCTCGCTAGAGGATCAGATTCAAACCACGAGCGACCTGATCGCGACCAACCGCGAGATGCTCAGCCTGCTGCAATACCAGAAGTCCAAGGGCTACATCGCCGGGACCGACATTGCTGCACAGCAGGCGCAGCTTGCTCAGCTCGAGGCCACGCTCCCGCCGCTTCTCAAGCAGCGTGACCAGGAGCTCAATCTGATTGCTGTGCTGACGGGAGGATACCCGAGCCAGCTGCAGTCGGAGAAGTTCACGCTCGCGGGCTTTGCGCTGCCGTCCGAACTACCGTTGAGCCTTCCGTCGACCCTGGTTGAGCAACGGCCTGACGTCCTGCAGGCGCAGGCGAACTTGCATGCCGCGAGCGCGCAGATCGGCGTCGCTACCGCTGCACGGCTGCCCAATATCGCGCTTAGCGGCAATGCCGGCAGCAACGCTCTTGCGATCGGTCAGATTTTCGGTCCGGGCACCGGCTTCTGGAACATTGGAGCGTCGCTCCTGGCGCCAATCTTCGATGGCGGCACCTTGCTTCACGAGCAGCGCGCCTCGCGCTTCGCCTACGAACAGACGGCACAGCAATATCGAGGAACGGTCCTCAACGCTTTCCAGAATGTCGCCGACTCGCTCGCCGCAATCCAACACGACGCCGAGACGCTGAAGGCCACGGCCGCGGCCGCCGACGCAGCGAAGGCGAGCCTCGACCTCTCACGAATGCAACATAAGGGTGGCTATGCAGCCTATCTTTCCGTGCTGAGCGCCGCCCAGGCGTATCAGCAAGCGCGGCTCAGCCTGGTCCAGGCCGAAGCCGACCGCTTCACCGACACCGCAGCCTTGTTCCAGGCTTTGGGCGGTGGTTGGTGGCACCGTCCCGATCTCGCGAGCACAGCCGATGCTCGCTAGGGCAGCGATCGTCGCGTTGGCGCTTACGTTCATTTGCGCCTGCTCGTCCTCGCCCGATGGAAACGATGCGCCGGCCAATGTCGTCGCCAACGTCAAGCTAACGAAGGACCAGCGGCGCCATATCCAGCTCTACACGGTCACACCCGTCGGCTACCGCCAGCGGATCCAGGCGCCAGGCACGGTCGATTACGACAATAACCAGGCGACAGCGGTCGTCTCGCCTTTCACCGGTCCGGTAACGCGGATTTTTGTCGCTCTCGGTCAGCCGGTCGCCAAAGGGCAAGCGCTGGCCGCAGTCGCGTCCGCGGACGTGGCCAATGCCGTCGCGGCCTATCGCAAAGCGGTGGTCACCGCGGCCAACAGTCGGCGAGTTGCAGCGGCGGATCGCGATCTGGCTGCGCACAACGGCATCTCCGACCGGGAAGCGGCGCAGGCCCAAACCGATGCGGCAAGCGCCGAAGCCGACCGAGTGGCGGCCCTCCAGGCGCTTGCGTCCTTGGGCGCAAGCCCCGGGTCCGGCCTCAGCGGGGTCATTCATGCGCCCGTATCCGGAGTCGTCGTCGACAAGCAGGTCACGCCAGGACAATTGCTTCAGGCAGGTTCGTCGGCGGCTTTCACCGTCGCCAACCTGTCGCAGGTGTGGGTGATGGCGCAGATAGCGCCGAGCGACCTGGCGTTCGTGGGCGTGGGAAATGCCGCGACAATCAACCCAGGCAACGGCACCGGCCCCTTCCACGGCACCGTGGAGAACATCTCCGCCTCGGTCGACCCGAACACCCGCGCCATCGTCGCACGCATTGTCGCGCCCAATCCCGGCGGCCTCCTCAAAAAGCAGATGTTCGTCGACGTCTCGATCGAGTCCGGCCGCGTCAGCACCGGCCTTCTCGTCCCCGTCTCGGCGGTGCTTCGTGACGACCAGAACCTGCCGTTCGTCTACCTTGCGCTGCCGAACGGAAGTTTTGCTCGACGGCACGTCTCGCTCGGCTATCGCGACAGCCAGAATTACGATGTGACAAGCGGTCTCCGGGGCGGCGATCGGATCGTCTCGAACGGCGCGCTCTTCCTCCAGTTCATGCAGAGCCAATGAGCGAGGAGCCGGCCGAGCCTCCGCGCGGCTCCTCCATCATCAACCGGATCGTCGCTCTAAGCCTCGAGCAGCGGATTCTCGTCGCATTCTTGACCGTGTTGCTGATCGCCGCCGGCGTTCGCGCCTGGGGCCGGCTGCCGGTCGACGCCTACCCGGACCTGTCGCCGCCGATGGTCTCGATCACGGCCCAATGGCCGGGCCATTCGGCCGAAGAGGTGGAAAGGCTGATCACCGTTCCCATCGAGCGCGAGATGAACGGTATCCCAAAGGAGAGCAACCTTCGCTCGGTCTCGCTTTACGCTCTCTCTGCGGTCGACATCACCTTCGACCAGGATACCGACCGGCAATTCGCCCGGCAGCAGGTGCTTAACCGGGTCGCCGACCTCGACTTGCCGAGCGGCGTCACGCCGGACGTCGAGCCGCTGACGTCGCCGTCCGGGCTGATCTACCGTTATACACTGCAGAGCCCTGACCGCTTGCCGACCGAGCTCAAGACGTTCGAAGACTGGGTGGTCGAGCCACAATATCGATCCGTGCCCGGTGTTGCCGACGATTCCGGTTTCGGCGGCGGTTCGATGCAATATCAGGTGCTGCTCGACCAATATCGCCTGGCGGGTGCCGGTCTCTCGCCGCAGCAGGTGGAAGAAGCGCTTGGCGCCAACAACGGCAACGGCGGGGGCGGCTTCTACTCGGAGGGCGGACAATTCTACTACGTCCGCGGTCTCGGTCGGCTGCAGAGTCTCGAAGACATCGGTAATGTGGTCGTGGCGGTGCACGACGGCATTCCGACTTTCGTGAAGGACGTCGCCCAGGTCACGCTCGGAATCGCACCGCGCCTCGGTCAGTTCGGCATCGATAAGCAGAATGACGCGGTCGAAGGCGTCATCATGCTCCGCACCGGCGAGAAGACGCAGCAGGTGCTAAAGGGCGTCGAGGCCAAAACCCAGGAGCTCAACACCAGCATCCTGCCCAAGGACGTGAAGGTCGTCCCCTTCTACGACCGCTCCGACCTCGTCCACGAGACCGTGCGCACGGTCGAAAACAACCTGCTCCGGGGCATGTTGCTGGTGATCGTAGTGCTCGTCTTCTTTCTGTACGACGTGCGCGCGGGCCTGATCGTCGCGGTCACGATCCCCCTGTCGCTAATGTTCGCCTTCGCCTGCCTCGACTTGCAAAACGCATCGGCGAACCTGCTTTCGATCGGCGCGATCGACTTCGGCATCCTCGTCGATGCCGCCGTGATCATGGTGGAGAATATCTATCGGCGGCTCGCCGAAAGCGACGATCGGCCCGACGGCATGTTCGACATCATTCGCGATGCGGCAGCGGAGGTCGACCGCCCGCTCTTCTATTCGGTCGTCGTGATCGTCGTCAGCTTCCTCCCGATCTACGTCCTCACCGGCCCATCGGGCGTCCTGTTCAAGCCAATGGCGGACACGATGATCTTCGCATTGATCGGCTCGCTGATCGTCACGCTGACGTTGCTTCCGGTGCTCTGCTCGTGGCTGATGCGAAGCGGAGTGCGGGAGCGTCGGAATGCCCTGTTCGAGCGCATCCGCGCATCCTATGTACGCGGCCTCGATCACTGCCTCGCCTCGCCACGCCGAACGGTGGGCGTTTCGGCGCTGCTGCTGCTCGCCTCGTTCCTGTTGTCGGCCGACGTCGGCGCGGAGTTCATGCCGCACCTGGACGAGGGCGCGCTGTGGGTACGGGCGACGATGCCCTACACGATTTCGTTCGACGAATCGGCGAAGATCGTGCCGCAGATCAGGCAGGTGATCGCCTCCTTTCCGGAGGTGACGGTCGTCGGTTCCGAACACGGCCGGCCGGATGACGGGACCGACGCGACCGGCTTCTTCAACGCCGAATTCTACGTTGGATTGAAGCGCTATTCCGAATGGCCTGGCACAATCCGCACGAAGCCGCAGCTGATCGCCGCAATCAATGCCAAGCTGCAGTCCTTCCCCGGCATCACGTTCAACTATACGCAGCCAGCCGAGGATGCGGTGGACGAGGCGGAGACCGGCCTGAAGAGCGCCCTCGCGGTCAAGGTCTTCGGCAGCGACCTCAACGTGCTTGAGCAGAAGGGCAAGGCGATCAAGGCCGTGCTCGAGCATGTGCGCGGGATCAGGGACGTGACGCTTGTCCGGGAGCTCGGCCAGCCCAGCCTCGCGATCCAGATCGATCGCGCTAGGATCGCGCGCTACGGCATCAACGTCGACGACATCAACCGCCTGATCCAGACCGCGATCGGCGGCGATGTCGCGACGCAGGTCGTCCAGCAGGAGAAAGAGTTCGACCTGCTTGTCCGGCTCCAGGGCCAGTACCGCAACGATCCGGTCGCGATCGGCAACATTCTCGTCGCCACCCCCGACGGCCAGCACATTCCGCTGAAGGAGCTGGCCGACATCTCTGTCGGGAACGGCGCGTCATTCATTTACCGCGAGAACAACAGCCGCTTCATCGGCGTCCAGTTCTCGGTCGTAGGACGCGACCTCGCCGGCGCGGTGGAGGACGCGATGGCGCGGGTCTCCCAAAAGGTTGAGCTGCCGCAGGGCTACCGCGCCGACTGGGGCGGCGAATATAGCGAATATACCGCCTCGCGCGCGCAGCTGATGGCGATCGTGCCCCTGACGTTGTTGCTGATCTTCCTGCTGCTGTTCTTCCTCTACCGGAACTTCAAATTCCCGGCGATTGCGCTGATCGGCGTGCTGATGTCGGCGCCGGTCGGAGGAATCCTGGCGCTTTGGCTGACCGGGAACCCCTTCTCAGTCTCGTCGGGGATCGGGTTCCTCGCGCTGTTCGGAGTCTCGGTGCAGACCGCGCTCGTCTACATCTCTTACGTTAATGAGCTGCGCCTCGCCGGAACACCGCTCGCCGAGGCGGTTCGCGAAAGCGCCATTCTCCGGCTGCGGCCGATCATGATGACCGCTCTGGTTGCCGCGCTCGGACTGCTGCCTGCGGCCCTGGCGACCGGCGTTGGGACCGACACCCAGCGGCCCTTTGCGGTGGTGATCGTCGGCGGCCTGATCACCTGCCTCGCGATCAACATCTTCCTGATGCCGGCGCTCTATACGATGGTCGCGCGCGATGGCGATCGCCTCGAGGTCTAGTCGAAAAAGAAGAGCGGCTCAGCGCGCTGGCGAGCTTCTGGGCGGATCGAACAGGAATCGAGCCGTGAGCGCCGCCGCTGCGGCGCCAAGTAGCTGCGCGATGATGAACAAAGGCACGTCGCGCGGCGCAATGCCGGCGAAGGTGTTGGTCAGGCTCCGCGCAACCGTGATCGCCGGATTGGCGAAGCTGGTCGACGAAGTGAACCAGTAAGCCGCGGTAATGTAGAGCGCGACGCTGGCTGGGACCCATTCACGCCGGAATCGCACCGTACCCAGAATCGTAAGTATCAGCCCGAACGTCGCGATGAACTCGCCCGCGCCCTGCCCTAACCCGCCGCGCGCCTTCCCCGACAGCTGGAGCGTCGGCAGGCCGAACATCAGATGCGCGGCCCAGGCGCCGAGGATTCCGAACGCCAGTTGGGTCAGGATGTACGCGCCGGCATCGCGCCAGGCGAGATCGCCTCTCGATGCCGCGACCAGGCTGACCGCCGGGTTCATATGCGCGCCGGAGATGGGGCCAAGCATAGTGATCAGGACAAACAGGATCGCACCGGTGGCGAGCGTGTTGCCGAGGAGCGCGACCGCGTCGTTCCCCTGGCTCAAATGCTCGGCCATGATGCCCGAACCGATCACGCAGGCGAACAGGAAGAAGGAACCAATGGCCTCCGCCGCGATGCGGCGACTGAGCAGCGGCGCGTCGGTGGCTCCATGGTTCGGCATGATCCCCCCTTTCCCCCGGATTAGCTGCATCTACGCCAAAAAGAAGAGGCGGCCCGGCTGAAGGGGGAGCCGGACCGCCTCGGGCAAGCGCACGGGGGAGTCGGGTGCGCTGGGGTTTAGATGTCGATGCCGGCGGCGATTGCCTCGAGCTTGCGGATGCGTTCCTTGAGATCCGCGATCTCGATCCTGCCGCCAGCGGCCGGGACGCCTCGGTCGCTCACCGCGTGGGTCAGCTCAAGGCGCTTCAACTCCAGCCAGCCGCTCCAGGCCTTCAGGCCCGCCAGGCCGGCGGCGCTCAAACCCAGGATGATGCTCGCCGAGAGCACTGCAATCGTGATCGGGTCCATCACTTCTCCTCCTCGCGCAGCGCCTCGATCTCGCGCGCCAGCGCATCGTTCTGGCTGTTGATGTGGTGATCGATCGCCATCAGGCGGCGGTCGGTCGGGTCGAGCTCGGTGCGCATCGCATGCACGGTGGGCTTGCGCTTCACCACCTGGTCCATGCGATCGAAGTCGCTGATCCGGTGGGAGCCGGCCAGCGCGCGCTTCTTCTGGATGGCGAGAAAGATGCCGATCACGGCATAGGCGATCAGCGCGGTCGTGAAATCTAGCGGCGTGAATAGCGGGATCGCAATCCAGGCGATGCGGATGAACGTCGGATCGATCCCCCATTTCGCGCCCAGCGTCGAGCACACTCCGGCGATCTTCGCGTCATGGCGATCGAGCGAATACGGATAAATCTTGCGCGCCATTTCCATGTCCCTTCTCACTGCACGCGCGCTTTGAGCGCGGCCTTCATCTCTTCCAGCTCGGCATCGATCGCGGCCGACGCGTTGAGCTGGTCGATTTCGTCTTCGAGGCTGCTGATTCCGAGCGCCTCGCAGCGGCCTTCGGCAAGGTCGGCGCGCCGCTCGAGCAACTCGAACTTCGAGAATGCGTCTTCGGTGCGGCTGCCGTGCATAATCTCGCGTGCCTTGGCTCGCGTGACGGCGCTTTCGAACCGTGCTGAAATCGCATTCTGCCTGGCCCGCGCTTCGCGCAGCTTGCCCTGGAGCTTGGCGATGTCCGCCTCATAGCCTTTCAGGACCTGCTCGATCTGACTGATCTCGGCGTGTAGGCCTTCGGCCATCTCAGCCGCATTCTGCCGCTCGACCAGCGCCTGCTTGGCGAGGTCCTCGCGGTCCTTCGAAAGCGCGAGCTCGGCCTTGGCAGTCCAATTCTCTGTCAGCTCGTCGAGCCGCGAGACCGCGCGCCGCATCTCTTTGATGTCGGCGATCGAACGCGCCGCGGTTGCCCGCACCTCGACCAACGTCTCTTCCATCTCGAGGATGATCATGCGGATCATCCGCGACGGATCTTCGGACCGGTCGAGCAGCTCGGTCATGTTCGCGGCGAAAATGTCGCGAGCACGGCTGAACACGGGACCGCTGAACCAGCTGCCGACCGGCGCGAGCCGCGACGTAATGGTCTCGGGCTCCCGCACCAGCACTGGCGTGCGCACCGGCACCCGAGCTTCAAGAACTTCGAGTTCAGGCATTTGCGCTGACCTGCACTGGGTTGGCATTGGCCTGCGCCGGCGCGACGGCGGCGCCGACGGTGACGGTGCTCATGACAAGCGCGGCGGCCATCGCGATGAGCGTGCGGGTGGCAGGCGACTTAGGCATTTCAATCTCCCTTTTTGATCCGGAGGCTTTTGCTGCGGACCGATGCCCATTGCTATTCAAGGGTCGTGCCAATCCCTGAATTCCGCCAAAAACGCGATTATCGAAGCGCGGTTGGCACATTTCGCCACCCAAGATTTGGCGCAATTTGCCAAGCATGCGTTGGGAACATTCACCGCGCTCGGCGCGTCCATCCGCGAAACATCTTTGCACGGGAGTATCGCGATGTTGGGCAAGCTTGCAGGCGCGTGGCTGGGCGAGAAGGTGGCCGGGCCAAATAAGGGCGCGAGAGGTGCGCTCCTCGGTTACGGCGCGGCTGCGCTGGCCCGCCGGAGCGTCCCCGCGCTCGCCGCGGTGACGCTGGGTGGCTGGGCGTTCAGGAAATGGCGCGACAAGCGCCGCGCGCCTTCCTATCCGCCTGAGGCCAATCCCTCATAACCGGATTTTCGGCTTGACGGTTCTACCTACCAGTTGGTAGATAGATCGCATGAGTCGAACTACTCGCGACGCTTTAATGGAAACCGCGACGGGTCTGGTGCGTCGCCAAGGCTATTCGGCCTTTTCCTATGCCGACCTTGCCGAGGCCGTCGGCATTCGGAAGGCGTCAATCCACCATCATTTCCCGAGCAAGGAGGATCTCGGCGAAGCCGTCGTCGACGCTTACACTTCGAGCTTCGCGGTACAGCTCGACGAGATCGGCAAAGAAACGGCCGACCCGATCGAGCGACTGAGCCGCTATGCCGCGCTCTATCGCGAGGGGCTGGCCAGGAAGGAAGCATGCCTTTGCGGCGTGCTCGCATCCGAGATCTCCATCCTTCCCGATCGCGTCCAGAACGGCGTCCGCCGCTTCTTGTCGCTTAACCTGCGTTGGCTGGAAGAGACTTTGAAAGACGGCCGCGGCGGCGGTTTGAAATCCGACATCCAGCCGCGGCGCGAAGCACGTACGGTGCTTTCCGCCCTGCAAGGCGCATTGATCATCGGGCTGTCGACGCGTGATCCGACGGCCTTCGACGAGACCGTAGAAGGCCTCCTCGCCTCACTGCGTTCACCAGCCAAGACACCAGCCGCGAAACGCAGGCGGCACTAGCGCACAGATGATTAGCCATCCCCTCTGGGATAAGCAGTTCGCGTAAGCCTACCAACTAGTCGGAAGGATAATGAAATGAGTCTTGAAGGCAAAGTCGTCGTGATCACTGGAGGCGGGACTGGGCTTGGGGCCGACGCCGCCAAAGCCATGACAGCGGCGGGCGCCCAGGTCGTCCTCAACGGCCGGCGCGCGGATAAGCTGGCGCAAGTCGCTTCGAGCGTCGATCCCACCGGCGAAAATGTCGCATGCGTCGCCGGAGACATTGGCGATCCAGAGGTAAGTGCGCGTGTCGTTCAGACAGCGGCTGACCGTTTCGGCGGCATCGACATACTCTTCAACAACGCTGGCATTTTCGAGCCCAAACCGTTCCTTGAGGTCTCGCAAGACGATCTTCGGGGATATTTCAATCTGATGGCCGGCTATTTCACGGTTACGCAAAGCGCCGTCGCCGAGATGAAGAAGCGCGGTGGCGGCGCGGTCATCAGCATCGGCTCAATCTGGGCGTTGCAGGGGATCGCCGCAACTCCATCGAGCGCGCCTTCGATGGCGAAAGGCGGCATTCATTCTTTGACACGAGCGCTCGCGATCGAGCTCGCGCCGGAGAAAATCCGCGTGAACGCGATCGCACCGGGCGTTGTCGAGACCCCGCTATTCGACCCGCTGCTGACATCCGAGCAGCTGGCTTCGTTCAATTCATTTCATCCGTTGGGACGAAACGGACGCCCGAATGACATCACGGCGGCGTTGCTCTTCCTTGCGGACGATGCAGCGTCCGGCTGGATCACCGGCGTGGTCCTGCCCGTCGATGGCGGCGTCATGGCCGGACGGAACGCATAATCATTTGCCTGCAGACTCTACCGACTAGTAGAAAGGACAAACCGAACATGCGAATTTACGACTTCAAGGGCTTCCCCAATCCGACGCGCGTGCGCATCGCATTGGCGGAAAAGGACCTTACGGACAGTGTGGAGTTCGTCAGCGTCGATGTCCCGGCCGGCGAGCACAGACGGCCGGAGTTTCTCGCCAAGAACCCCTCAGGCGCAGTGCCGGTACTCGAGCTGGAGGATGGCACGACGATCGCCGAATGCACGGCCATCACCGAATATGTCGACAATCTCGACGGCAACCCGATGCTCACCGGAAGGGGAGCAAAGGAGCGTGCCATCGTTCACATGATGCAGCGCCGTGCGGAAGCGGGGCTGTTCGATGCGGTTGCGACCTATTTCCATCACGCAACTCCCGGACTCGGGCCCCAAATAGAGATTTACCAGAATCGCGAATGGGGCGAGATGAGCCGTGAACGCGCGGCGGCTGGCATGAGCTATCTCGATCGGCTTCTCAGCGGACAGCCGTATCTGGCGGGAGAGAATTTCTCCATGGCCGACATTACCGCCTTCGTCGGCCTGTCCTACGCCGAATTTGCGGAAATCGAGGTGCCAGCAGACCTGTCACACTTGCGCGCCTGGCGAGACAGGGTCGCTGCTCGCCCGGGCGTCGCCAACTCCTGAGGGAAGACGAGCATTGGAACTGAACGCAGATTTCTCGAAGCGAGCTGTGGTGCACGCGGCACGGATGGCGTGGATGCCCTCGCCCATCGCCGGCGTCGAGCGACGAATGCTCGATCGAGTAGGAGACGAGGTTGCGCGCGCGACGTCCATCGTGCGTTATGCTCCCGGAAGCCGCTTCTCGAGCCACACGCACGGCGGTGGCGAGGAATTCCTGGTGCTCGATGGCGTGTTCCAGGACGAGCACGGCGACTATCCAGCCGGATTCTACATCCGTAACCCGCCAACCTCGCACCATACGCCGGGCTCGGGGCCGGGCTGTACGATCCTGGTCAAGCTTTGGCAGTTCGATCCGGACGACCGCGTTCACATGCGCATCGACGGCGCCCAGCTGCAGTTCGTTCCTGCACCAGATCGCCCCGGCGTCGAACTGGCGCCGCTCTTCCGCGATGAGCGCGAGGACGTGCGGCTGGAGCGTTGGGCGGCGGATGCAAAGATCGCGCTTGGCGACCCGGGAGGACTGGAACTGCTCGTGCTGGACGGCAGCTTCGTGGAGAGAGGAGAGGCATTCGAGGCGCAGTCATGGCTCCGGCTGCCTTCCGAGGAGTCCATGGTGGCGCGGGCGGGTCCGAACGGCTGCAAAGCATGGGTGAAGTCGGGCCATCTCGTGCACGCGCAGGCCGCTCTCTCCTACTTGTCGGAGGCGACGCCCGCTTCCCCATCGTCTTGAGGCGGGTTCTCGAAATAGGGCTCGACCTTGCCCTGGAGCTTCAGCGTCATCGGCTGGCCGAACCGGTCGCGGCTCTTGCCGGCGACGACGCGGATCCACCCTTCCGAGATCGAATATTCGATCACGCTGGTCTTTTCCTGGCCGTTGAACTTGATGCCGACGCCGCGGCTTAGCAGCGCTTCGTCGAAATAAGGGCTGCGCGGATCGAGCGACAAGCGGTCGGGCGGCATGTCGTCAACGGGGGTGTCATTGCTCTCGGCCATCGCCTCGCGGCTAACCAGCAGGCGCGTCGAGGTCAACAAACGGGAGTCCCCGTTCGACGAACGCGGCGTGGGCCGATTGCCTTCAGGCGCGCGCCTGTCCAAGGAATTCTCTTCGGAGGGGATTTCCGTCATGCATCGTCGCTCGATTCTGCTCGCCACCGCTTTGCTTGCCGCTGGCGCTTATGCCCAGCCGGCGCCGACTCCGCCGGTCGCACCGCCAATTCCGCAGCCGGGGGCGGCCGAACCGATGACCCAGGCCAAGCCCGAAGGCATCGCCGCCTCTCCGACCGGCGGCAAGGCCGACCAGAAGTGGGACGTCAACGCCCGCCACGGTCCGGGGCACGACGTTCCGTTGAACCTCACCGAGGGCACATGGATGAACCTCGACGTCTCCCCCGACGGCCAGGAGATCGCGTTCGACCTTCTGGGCGACATTTACGTCATGCCGATCACCGGCGGCGAAGCGCGACCGATCGCGACCGGCAACGCGTGGGAGATGCAGCCCCGCTATTCGCCCAACGGCCGCGAAATCGCCTTCACCTCGGACCGCGGCGGCGGCGACAACATCTGGGTGATGAACCGCGACGGCACCAATCCGCGCGCCATCACCAAGGAGACCTTCCGCCTGTTGAATGGCCCGGACTGGACTCCCGACGGCAATTACATCGTCGCCCGCAAGCATTTTACCTCGGCGCGGTCGCTCGGCTCGGGCGAAATGTGGCTTTACCACCGCAGCGGCGTCGGCGGCGGCGTGCAGATGACCAAGGCGCGGACCAAGCAGAAGGACACCAACGAGCCTGCCTTCTCGCCCGACGGCCGCTACCTCTATTTCTCGGACGACTCCACTCCCGGCGAAGTCTTCCAGTACAGCAAGGACCCCAACGGCCAGATCTACGTGATCCAGCGCCTTGATCGTCAGACCGGCGACATCGAGCCCTACATCAGCGGTCCCGGCGGCGCCGTTCGCCCGACCCCCTCGCCCGACGGTAAATCCCTCGCCTTCGTCCGTCGCATCCGTGGGCGTTCCAACCTCATGCTGCTCGACATCGCCTCGGGGCGCATCGACTCGCTCACCGACGGGCTCGAGCGCGACATGCAGGAGACCTGGGCGATTCATAACGTCTACCCGGGCATCAGCTGGACTCCGGATGGCCGATCGATCGTCTACTGGGCGGGCGGGCATATCCACCGCATCGACGTCGCGACCAAGGCGGTTACTGACATCCCCTTCCATGTCGCCGGCTCCCGCTTCGTCGAAGACGCGCTCCACGTCGACAAGCGCATCGGCGAGGACAGCTTCGACGTGAAAATGACGCGCTTCGCGCATGCCAGCCCCGATGGCCGCCGCGTGGCCTATGAGGCGCTCGGCAGCCTATGGATCAAGGACGTCGGCAGCACCGCTCCGCCCCGCCGCCTGACCAGGTCCGACGAGCGCGAGGCCTATCCGGTCTGGTCGCGAGACGGCCGCCAGATCGCCTACG
>Ga0070667_100002993_pt1 | contig 14514 bp, 15 predicted proteins | sample KBSS33metaG_FD_64659 | JGI IMG/M metagenome (GOLD analysis project Ga0070667, IMG submission 64659) | Switchgrass rhizosphere microbial communities from Kellogg Biological Station, Michigan, USA - KBS S3-3 metaG | ecosystem: Host-associated > Plants > Roots > Rhizosphere > Soil ... | reverse complement strand
GACATGCGTGCCGCGAACCTGACCGAAGTTCGCGAGCCAGAGCTGTGTGCCGCGCTCGGCCTTCCGGACAGCCCGATCTGGCTCGCCGACGGTTACAATGACGCGGCCGTCATCGAGGTTTCTGACGAGACGGCGGTTCGCTCGGTCGCGCCCGATTTCCGTGCCCTCAAGGCCATTCATCGGATGCCGGTCGTGACCGCCCGGGGCCAGCATCATGACGTCGTCAGCCGGGTGTTCGTCCCTTATCTCGGAATCGACGAGGACCCAGTGACCGGCTCAGCCCATGCGGCGCTGGTTCCCTATTGGACCCAGCGTCTCGGCCGCGCCGAGTTTGTCGCGCTCCAGGCCAGCGAGCGGTCGGGGATGCTGTACTGCCGGCAGGAAGGCGATCGCGCGGTTCTGGGCGGCCACTGCCAGACGGTCATTGTCGGACAATTTCAGCTTTGAAGCTGCTGTTGGCACTTCTGGTGCTGATCGCAGCCCCGGCCGCCGCCAGCCCTTCGTCCGACTCTTCCCAAATCCTCGCAACGGTCCAGCACATGGAGGATGCCTGGAACCGCGGTGACTTTCGCGGTTACATGGCAGGCTTCAAGAATCCCGATGTGATCTTTGTTTCGGGCGGCAAGTTCCAGGAGGGCTGGCAAGGCACGCTCGATCACTACATCCGCGATTATGGCGGCTCACCGGATCGGCGAGGCAAGCTTCATTTCTACAATATGAGGGTCGAGCTTCTGGCCCCCGATGCCGCGATGCTGGTCGGCCAATATCGGCTGCAACGCGGTTCACGGGTCACCGAAGGCGTCAACACGCGCCTATTCCGCAAGATCGGCGGCAAATGGCTCATCACCATGAACCACGTGTCGGCCTATGACGTTGCGACTAATTCGACCGCTCCAGAAGCGAAATAAGATCGGCCTTCCAGAATTTCGCCCATGTATGGGTGCCGTGTCCATGAGTTTCCGGCGTCTCCGCGATCAATCGGAACTTTGCCGTCGGCATTCGCTTCAGAGCTTCCGAAGGGAATGGCAGATTGCGCGGATTGATGAAATCATCTGCCGAATTGATCCACGTCATCGGGACCTTGATCCGCTCGAGACTCGGCCAGGGATTATAGTTTCGCGATGAATCCAGCTGGTAGATGAGATCGTTCGCGTCGAGGTTCTTGAGCGCGCTCGACACCCGTTCCTCGGCATAAGTGCTCGCTGCCGTGCGCGTTGGATATTGGGCCTGCAAGAAGAGCGGTGCGCCGCCCGCGACGAACAGAAGGTTCTGCGCTGCCCGCAGACCCATCAGTGGCTGGTTCTTGTATTCGCCCTTCTGCCACGCCGGATCCGCCTCGATCCCGTTGATCGCCAGCTGACGCCACATGCGGTTGAGGCCCGCAAGCTCGACTGGCTCGCATGCCATCGGCATCAGTGCGCTGGCGAAATCCGGATAGGTCTCGCCCCAGACGAAGCCGTGCATGCAGCCCATCGACGTACCCATGATCAGTCGGAGGTGCGTTACTCCCAGGCCTTCGGTCAGCATGCGGTGTTGCGCTTCGACCATGTCGTCATAATCATACTTCGGGAAATGCATGCGCATTCCGTCGGACGGCTTTGACGAACCGCCGTGCCCCACATTGTCGGGCAGGATGATGAAATAGCGGGTGATGTCGAGCGGCTGGCCGGGGCCGTAAAGCTCATCGGCGAACTGAGGCTGCAGGAATTGCTTGCCGGTCCCGCCGGTGCCGTGAAGGACCATGATCGCATTGTCGATCTGTCCTTTGGCATCGCGTTGGGGCTGGCCCAATGTCGTCACATGCATTCGCAGGCCCGACAGCGTCTCGCCATCGCGAAAGCGGAAGTCTTTCAGGATCACGTCCTGCTCGTGTGTCGGCCAGTTGTTCGGAGGCGGCGCAGCAACCTGCGCTGCGAGCGCGGCAAGCAATCCCAGCATCAATCCCTCATCCCTTCAATTTCTCGTCGAGTGCATCCAGCAGCGGCATCTGGCTTCGAAGCATCATGGCGCGCCCTTCCTCCAGCGTCATCCATCTTGCTTCGGCGACTTCCGGGAAACGCTCGATCCGCCCGCTTCGGGGCGGCCACTCGAGCTCGAATTCATTCGATCGGATGTTCGCGGGGTCGAGATCGCCCTCTACCGCGAATGCCTGGACGATCTTTCCGCCGGCCTGGCGCACGGTCGCCAGCGGAAACGGCACTGCACTCAAGACAGTGCCGGTCTCTTCGGCAAATTCGCGCAGTGCCGCCTCGGCCGGCGCTTCTCCGGGCTCGACCGCGCCCTTTGGGATCATCCAGGCGCCAGCATCCTTGCCGCGCCAGAAAGGACCGCCCGGCTTGATCAACAGGACTTGAAGCCTTCCCTCCAGCTGCCGGAAAAGCAGGATCCCGGCGCTAAGCGGCGGCGGCATCCATCAGGCTCTCGCCGGCAGCTTCGGTTTCGGCGATCCAGCCGCCGCCGAGAAGGCGGGAGCCATCATAGAGGACGGCCGCCTGCCCTGGCGCGACACCATATTCGGCTTGCTCGAAGCGGATCCAATCGCCGTTCCGGGTCGCCGTCACCGCTGGAGCGAGAGAACGTACCTTGACGCTGACATCGCGCTGATCTTCGCCGAGCCAGTTCCAGTCGGCCACACGCATCGTCTCGACCGCGAGTGCTCGCCGTGGCCCAACAACGATCCGCGCCTGCTCCGGCTCGATTCGCACGACGTAGAGCGGCTCTTTCTGCCCGCCGATCTCGATTCCGCGCCGCTGACCGACGGTGAAATGAACGACTCCGGGATGGCGCCCCAGCACTCGCCCTGAAAGATCGACGATATCGCCGGGAGCCGCCGTGTCCGGTCGCAGCTTCTTGACCAGTCCTGCATAATCCCCATCGGGAACGAAGCAGATATCCTGGCTGTCGGGCTTGGCGGCGACCTCGAGATCGAGTTCGGAAGCAATCCTCCGGACCTCGTCCTTGGGAAGGTCACCCAGCGGGAATCGCACGAAATCGAGCTGCTCGCGCGTCGTACCGTAAAGGAAGTAGCTCTGGTCGCGCCGAGGATCTGCGCCCTTGTGAAGCTCGGCACGGTCACCGTTGAGGACGCGGCGGACATAATGACCGGTCGCCAGGCAATCGGCGCCAAGCTCGCGGGCAAAGGCCACCAGATCGACGAACTTCACGCCCTGGTTGCAGCTGGCGCAGGGCACCGGCGTGCGGCCACGCGCATATTCTTCGACAAATCGATCAATCACGCCGTCGCGGAAGCGACTTTCATAGTCGAGGACGTAATGAGCGATGCCGAGCCGGTCGGCGACCGTCTTCGCATCGTAAATGTCCTGGCCGGCGCAACAGGCTCCCGAGCGCCGCACCGCTTCGCCATGATCGTAAAGCTGCAGCGTCACGCCGATGACTTCGGCGCCGGTCTTCGCGGCAAGCGCAGCCGTGACCGAACTGTCGACGCCGCCAGACATGGCGACGACGATTCTGGCATCGCCGGAAGGGCGGCCAAGCTGAAAATCGATCCGCATTGGAGGTTCTCTTGCTGGGCTCTTTACCCGAATTTCACTCCTGCAGACTAGACCGGACGCACGAGAGGCAATCGAGGGGGGAGTTTTGGCGCGTCACGAGGGCGACTTTCGCGGGAATGCCGAGGAGCCGCTCAGCCTTAACGAGCTGCTCGCGCTCCTGGGAAGTGCCGCGGAGAGCGACGAGCGGTCACGAGAGGACGCCATCGCTTGCTATCTCTCGGGCGGCGATGGGTGGCGCGAGGCCTTGAAGCTCCTTGGCGGAACCTTCGCCGAAGGGGCCGCAGGGTTAAGAGGCCATAAAGACGACTGACCAGTGCATTAACCACCGCGTTTCAGAATATTTTCAACGGCACGACATTAAGAGACGACCAGTACCAATGATTAAGCAGGTGTGACGGAACAATGCTCGAGAACCAAAAGATTCGACCGGCACAGGTCATCGGCCCTCTTGGGGAGCCGCTGACGCTCGAGTCGTTGCCGCCACCCGAGACGACTCGCTGGGTCGTTCGCCGCAAGGCGGAAGTCGTGGCAGCCGTTGCCGGTGGCCTTCTGTCCGTCGACGAAGCCTGCAAGCGCTATACCCTAAGCCTGGAGGAGTTCACGAGCTGGCAGCGCGCGGTCGACCGCAGTGGTATGCCGGGACTCCGGGTTACTCGAATCAAGCAATATCGCGATCAGTACGAGCGTCAGCAGCGTTACTGAGCGAGGCTTAGACCGTCAGCAATAAGCGCTTACCGGCGTTTATTAACCAAATTTCTGGACGAACCCTTCCGAATCCGGAACAATCGGCAAGCATCGCGCGTCTGTGGTGCCGAACGGCTGCTGCGTCGCTGACCTGCGGCCGCGATAAACAAGGAGGGAAGCTGATGGGAATTATCATCTGGCTGATCGTCGGCGGAATTTGTGGCTGGCTGGCGAGCTTGATCATGAGAACTGACGCACAGCAAGGTATCGTTCTCAATATCGTTGTCGGCATTGTTGGCGCGGTTATCGCCGGACTGCTGTTCGGCGGCGGATCGTCGCTGAACAACGGAATCTCGATCGAGACATTCCTTTATTCGCTGATCGGCGCGGTCATTCTTCTGGCGATCGTCAACCTGATCCGCCGGGGAACCGTGCGATAGACTTCAAGACCTGATTTGAAACCAAGGCCGCGCGGGACTTTCCTGCGCGGCCTTTTTCTTTTCGATCACTGCAGCTCGAACGTCATCGCCAGATTGACCTGCAGCTTTTGCTCGCCCGGTTCGATCTCCGTCTTTGCCTGCGCCGCTTCGGCACGCGCATACATGGGCATTGGCGGAGGAGCAGGATAGCTGCCTCCGCTTTCATTAACGGAGACGATCCTGACGACCCTAAGTCCCATGGAACGCGCGTAAAGCTCCGCACGGGCCCGGCCGACGGCGATCGCCTTGGCTCGGGCTTCGTCGAGCGCAGCTTCAGGCTTGTCGACAGTGAGGTTCGGGCCGTTGATCTGGTTCGCACCCTGGGCGACCAGTGCGTCGAGGATCTTGCCCGACGACTTGATATCCCGGAATCGAACGCTGACGTTGTTCGACGCCGAATAGCCGACGAGCTTTGGCGGCTCATTATTCTCGTAACGATATTCGGGATTGAGGCTCACATTGCTCGTCTGGATGTCGCGAGCCTCGACGCCGGCGCGGCGGAGCGCAGCGAGAACCGCCTGCATCCGGTTTGCCGTATCTTGAAGCGCGGCAGTCGCGGTCGGCGAGCGCGACACGACGCCCGCCGTTATGATTGCGATGTCCGGTACGCGGGTCACCTCGCCCGTCGCATTCACGTCGAGCCGTGTCCCGGCAATGGTCTGACTGATCGTCGATTGTTGGGCCGCGGCCGGTATTGGGAGCGCCGCGACGCCAAGGATTAGCGCCGTCAGGACAGCCTTCTTCATCAATATTCCCCTGGCAACATGTTCCACGCCGGCAACGATTGCTGCCGTGCCATGGCTGTTTGCTGAATGGAAGAAGGGGCTTAGGCGCGGCGCCCCGCGACAAGCCGGTAGATCAGCAGGAGCAGGAATGCGCCGACGATGGCGGCAACGAACCCGGCTTTTTCGCCGGTGGAATACCAGCCAACCGCATGTCCGAGCCAACCGGCAATTAGGGCTCCGGCGATCCCGAGCAAAATCGTAATGATGCAGCCGCCCGGGTCCTTGCCAGGCATCAAAAGCTTGGCAATAGCGCCCGCAAGACCGCCGATCACGATCCAGCCGATGATTCCATATTGTTCCATTGGCTTGCCCTTTTCGCCATCGTTCTTGTATTGTTCTTCAGCGCCGTTCAACGAGCCTTCATTGTGACCCTGCAAACGCGCGCTTGCGAAACTGGTGCCACCGTTAGTCGAAAAGCAGTGGCGGGGATTGGGGGCGCGGGTCTGTGTTGCGCAAGGTGACTTATTGAGCTAATACAGCTCCGCGTAGGGCACAGTAAAAGATCTGTATGGGTATGGACATTATGAACAGGGAAACTTCGATCCATTCATCGGACACGCTGGTCGTGGTCGACCGCTCGCGGCGCCGGCGCCAGCTGGTGATTGCGGCTGCGGTCGGAATTGTCCTGCTCATCGCTGCACTTTTCTTCATCTTCGGCCGCGGAGGTTCGGACAAGGCCGCCCAGAAGGCGGGTGGCGCCGGGCAGGTGCCAACGGTCAGTGTGATCGTCCCGGGGCACACGCAGGTGGGCAAGGTGATCGGCGCCAGCGGCCCACTTGGCGCGAAGCGGGATCAGCCTGTCGGGATCGCCGGTTCGGGCGGCCGCGTCGTCCGCGTGCTCGTCGATGCCGGAAGCTGGGTGCGAGCCGGCCAGACGCTGGCGGTCGTCGACCGCTCCGTTCAGGCGCAGCAAGCCGCACAGCTTGCCGCACAGGTTGAGGCCGCAAAAGCCAATGCAGCGCTTGCTCAGTCCAACTACGATCGAGCGGTCGCGCTGCAGGGTCGCGGCTTCGTCTCCAAGGCGGAGATCGACTCCAAGAAAGCGATCCGCGACGCCGCATTCGCCCAGGTCCGCGTTGCTCAAGCGCAACTCGCAGGAACGCGCGCCGAAATCGGACGCTTGAACGTCGTTGCGCCTACTTCCGGCCTGATCCTTTCCCGTAGCGTCGAGGTCGGTCAGATCGTCAGTCCCGGATCGGGCGCGCTGTTCCGGCTCGCCGAGGGCGGCCAGATGGAGATGCGCGCGCAGCTGTCGCAGCAGGATATCGCGGCGGTACACGTCGGAATGCCGGCCCAGGTAAAGCCGGTCGGCTCCGACCACAGTTTCACGGGTACGGTCTGGCAGGTATCGCCCATGATCGATCCACAGTCGCGGCTTGGTGACGTGCGCATCGCGGTATCTTACGACCCCGTCATGCGCCCGGGTGGATTCGCCGAGGTGCGGATCACGGCCGGCACGACCAGTGCCCCGCTTCTGCCGCAGAGCGCAGTGCTGAGCGATGACCAGGGCAATTACGTCTATGTCATCAACGGCAAGAACGAGGTCGAGCGCCGCAACATTCAGATCGGCACGGTCAACGACAATGGCGTCACCATCGCGTCGGGCCTGTCCGGAAATGAATCGGTCGTGCTTTCCGCCGGCCCGTTCCTCAACCCGGGACAGAAGGTGAAGCCCAAGCGCCAGGCTGCAAACGCCGCAAACTGAGCGTCAAGGACGAGCAAGAAAGAAGTTAGCTCATGAATTTCCGCAACATCTCGTCCTGGTGCATTCGCAACCCGGTAGCTCCAATCGTGCTCTTCGTCGGCCTGATGCTGGCGGGCTTCGTCGCGTTTGCGCGGATGCAGGTCAACAACAATCCAGACATCGATTTCCCTGCAGCCATCGTCACGGTGTCTCAGCCGGGCGCCGCGCCAAATGAAATGGAGACGCAGGTCACTCAGCGCGTCGAATCCGCCATTCGTGGGATCACCGGCGTCGACGAGATCAACAGCACGATCAGCGAGGGCAATAGCTCGACGTTCGTAACGTTCCAGCTCGGCACCTCACCCGATCGGGCTGTCAACGACGTTCGCAATGCGATCTCACAGATCCGCAGCAACCTGCCGGACGGAATCCTCGAGCCCCAGGTCGTACGGGTCGATGCCGAAGACGATCCGATCATGGTGATGTCCGCGCAAACGACGGACATGACGCTTGAGCAGCTGAGCTGGTACATCGACAACACCATCGCCAAGCGCCTTCTCGGCGTTGAAGGCATCGCCGCGGTTTCGCGCGGTGGCGGTGTCGACCGGACGATCCGCGTCATCCTGGATCCGGCAGCGCTCGAAGCGCAGGGCATCACTGCGGCACAGGTCAACCAGCAGCTGCGGCAGAGCAATATGAACGGCGCCGGCGGCCGCGCGGAAATCGCCGGTTCCGAACAGTCGGTTCGGGTGCTCGGCAACGCCCAAGATGCTTACCAGCTGTCACAGACCCAAATTTCGCTCCCGGGCGGCCGTTTCGTGAAGCTCGCCGACCTTGGTCAGGTCAAGGATTCGTCTTCGGAGCAGCGCACGCTGACGAAGATGAATGGCCGCCAGGTCGTCACCTTTTACGTCCAGCGGGCGAAGGGTTCTTCCGAAGTCTCTGCCTACGCCGCCGGAATGGCGGAGCTGAAGAAGCTCGAGAAGGAGAATCCGCGGGTCCACTTCTCGGAGATCGTCAACCGGGTCGAATATACGGAGGCCCAGTACCGCTCGGCGATGGAAGGGCTGGTTGAAGGTGCGGTCCTTGCCGTGTTGGTGGTGCTGATCTTCCTCCGCGACATTCGCGCGACCGCCATCTCCGCACTCGCAATTCCGCTCTCGGCCATCCCGTCCTTCTTCTTCATGAGCATGATGGGAATCACGATGAACTTCATGTCGACCATGGCCATGGGGCTGGTCGCGGGCGTTCTGGTTGATGACGCAATCGTCGAAATCGAAAACATCGTTCGACACATGCGAATGGGTAAATCTGGCTACCAGGCGTCCCTCGACGCCGCGGACGAGATCGGGCTCGCTGTGCTTGCGACGACCATGGCTATCGTCGCGGTGTTCCTTCCCGTCGCGCTGATGCCTGGAATTGCTGGTCAGTATTTCAAGGCATTCGGCTTCACCGTGGTGCTGTCCGTGCTGATGAGCCTTCTCGTCGCGCGCATGATCACCCCGCTGGTCGCGGCCTATTTCCTTCGGTCGCACGGCGCCCAGCCGCACGCGAACTGGAAGTGGATGGACCTTTACCTGAAGGTCCTGAACTGGAGCCTCGACACGACCAAGGCGCACGCTCTGCTCGCCAAGCTTCCCAAGCTGCCGAGCCGGTTCGGCTATTATGCGATTGCCGTGCTCCTCGGGTTGCCGGTGGTGCTAGTCTTCTTCGCCGGAACCGCCGGTGCTCTGATGGGCACGGGCAAGTTGGGCGTCCCCGGGGCGTACGGTTTCCCGATCGCAGTGATCATCGGCGCGGCGCTCGCTTATGGAGCGGCCAAGCTGGTCGCCATGCTCGTCCAGATGGTCGGAAGCGCGGCATTCGCGGACTGGCATGGGATCATGGTCGCGCGCTGGAACGCCAGAATGCACGATCATCGCCTGGCGATGGTCGGCGCGGGCATCGCGACCTTGCTCCTCAGCGTTACGCTGTTCGGAACGCTGCCGCTGTCATTCTTCCCGCCGCAGAACGACGACTTTGCGCGGGTGAACATTACCCTCGCGCCCGGCACCACCTTGAAGCAGACCGAAGTCGTGGTCGATAAGGTCGCGAGGCTCGTCGAAAAGGATCCGAGCGTCGAGCGTGTCTTCGAACGCGTCAATGTCGGCGATGGCCGCGTCAGCATCGTGCTCAAGAAGGACCGGAAGGTCACGAGTACCGAGTTCCAGCGCGCCCTCACTCCGACTCTTGCGACCATTCCGGATGCGCGTGTCAGCTTCCAGTCGCAGCAGGGCGGGCCCGACGCGGATTCGCGCGACATCATGCTCTACCTCGGCGGCGACGATCCGGTCGAGCTCCAGGCGGTCGCGCAAAAGCTCGCCAAGGAGATGGCAACCGTCCCGGGCCTCGTCGCTCCGCGTGTCGGAAGCAATCTCGCCCGGCCCGAGATCACCATCAAGCCGCGGTTCGACCTGGCTGCTGATCTCGGCGTCACGACCGCCGCACTGAGCCAGACCATTCGCATCGCGACGCTTGGCGACATCGAGCAGAACAGCGCGAAATTCTCGCTCTCCGACCGCCAGGTGCCGATCACTGTATCGCTGTCCGAGAATTCGCGCCGCGATATCGAGACCCTGAAGAACCTGCCGGTCCCGACCACGGGCGGCCGCTCGGTGCCGCTCAATGCGGTGGCCGATATCGGCTTCGGCTCTGGCCCGACCACGATCAGCCGCTCGAACCAGCTTCGCCGACTGTCGATCGGCGCCGATCTCGCACCAGGAGTGGTCGAGGGCGACGTGTGGGCGAAGGTCTATCAGCTCCCGGCGTTCAAAAACCTGCCACAGGGCGTCCAGAAGATGAATCTCGGCAACCAGAAGTGGCAGTCCGAGCTCCTGTTCAATTTCGCCGTCGCGCTGATTTCGGGCGTGCTGCTGGTGTTCGCGGTGCTGGTGCTGCTCTATCGCCGCTTCCTCGCACCGTTCGTGAACATGGGCTCGCTGCTCCTGGCGCCGCTGGGCGCCGCGGTGGCACTGCATATCGCCGGACAACCGGTCTCCCTGTTCGTGCTGATCGGGATCCTGATGTTGTTCGGGATCGTGGCGAAGAACTCGATCCTTCTCGTCGATTTCGCGGTCGAGATGATGAACCACGGAATGAGCAAGAACGAGTCGATCTGGGAAGCCGGTCACAAGCGAGCGCAGCCGATCGTCATGACGACCGTCGCGATGGTTGCGGGCATGCTCCCGACGGCGATCTCGATTAGCGGGGACAACAGCTGGCGCGCTCCGATGGGCATTACCGTCATCGGCGGCCTGATCTTCTCGACGCTGCTGACGCTTCTGCTGGTGCCGTCCTATTTCTCGATCGCGATCTCGTTCGAATCGCGGATCGGGAAGCTCTTCCACCGCTTCGTCGGCGCTGACGCCCACGCGGCAGGCCACCCCGTCCCTGCGGAGTGATGAGCGGGGACTTGTGAACCTTAGCGCCGGCTCGTTTATTGGGCCGGCATGAGGGCGATGACCAACAGCGCACTGTCCCGCTTCAACCCTGCGCAGCCGGGCACGCAGGGAATGAAGGTCGTCGCGACCGGGCTGCTCGTCGTGATGGCAGCCGTCTTTGCCGTCACTCGTGCACTGCAGCCGCTCTATCCCTGGCTCGGTTACGTCAAGTCGTTCGCTGAGGCCGCAATGGTCGGCGGCCTCGCAGACTGGTTCGCGGTCACGGCCCTCTTCCGGCACCCGCTGGGCCTTCCGATTCCCCACACGGCGATCATACCCCGGAACAAGGACAGGATCGGGGAAGCGCTCGCGAACTTCCTTAAGGAGAATTTCCTCGTCCCGGCAGTCGTTGCCCGCCGCATGCAGCGGCTCGACGTAGCTGCTGCCGCCGGCCGTTTCCTGCAAACTCCCGCTGGGGAAGGCACCCGCATCCGCGCCGGTGCGTCGCGGCTGATCGCCGACATTTTCGAGAGCCTGGATGACGAACGCCTGGGCGGACTCGTGAAAGGCGCCATCTCCTCCCGGCTTCGATCGATGGAGATCTCGCCCCTACTCGGTCACGCGCTCGCCTCAGCGATCAACGAAGATCGGCACGTCCCGATGCTTGAGGCGGCCATCCGCTGGACCGCGCGAGCGCTTGAAGCGAACGAGCAACTGATCCGTGACATGGTCCACAAGAAGGCGAATTGGGTACTGAAGATTGCGGGGCTCGATGAAAAGCTCGCCGATGCGATCATCGATGGCCTCAGGAAGCTCACCGTCGAAATGTCTACCGATCCCGCTCATCCGGTCCGGGTCAAGATCGAGGAGGCACTGGCACAGCTAGCCAACGACCTTCAGGCCCGGCCCGAAACGCGCGAGCGAGTGGAGGCGATCAAGGAGCAATTGCTCGACAACAAATCAGTCAGCCTGTGGCTCGACACGCTGTGGCAACGAGGCCGCGAAGCAATCATCCGCGCGGCTCGCAATCCAGATGCCGTGCTCGCCGGAAAGCTCGGCGAAATCCTGAAAAGCATGGGCGGGACGCTCGAAAAGGACGCGCGCATTCGCGCCGCCATCAACCAATTCGCGCGGCGGGCTGTCGTCGGAATGGCGGCAAGCTACGGCGGCTCGATCGTGAAGCTCGTGTCGGAGACGATCCGGAGCTGGGATGCGCAGACCGTCACCAACCGCCTCGAAGCCGCCGTGGGCCGCGATCTTCAATATATCCGCATCAACGGCACCCTGGTCGGCGGGCTCGTCGGCCTCATCCTTCACTTGATCGACAGCATATGAGCGATCCCCGTATCGACGATCTCGCCGAAAGCGCTCGGAATCGAGGCCTCAAGCTCGTTCGATCGAGGGTTCGGACCCCGAACAAGCGGCGCTTCGGAAAGGTTGGCCTGACTGACAAGGCAGGAAAGCCGGTCTTCGGGATGGACTCGAAGGGGCCGAATGCCAGTCCCGAGGACGTTGAGGATTATCTGCGGAACCTCGGTGCCAGGGACTGGGGCGCTTCGCTCGATGTCGCCGTGCTCCCTAGGAAACGGCCGAAACCGAAACGCCAGGCAGCGAATGATGCCGAGCCGGGACCGAAGCGAGCGCCTCCGGCGCCGCCAAAGCCGAAGCTGAAGATCCGCGACGCCAAGCCAGCCGATTCGGCCCGGCTTGCCGAGTTGATCAATGAGCTAGGCCACGAGATCAGTGAAAAGCAGGTTCGGAAGAACCTGGCTGCGCTCAAGAAGTCAGGCGAAACGCCGCTCGTCGCCACACTCGACAAGAAATTGGTGGGAATGTGCGGAGTTGGGCGTCGGATGGTCATCCACCGCCCTGCCCCGCTCGGGCGGATTACCGCTCTGGTCGTCTCAAAGGAGGCGCAAGGCCACGGAATCGGCCGAATCCTGGTAGAGGCCGCGGAAGACTGGATGCGCAAGAAGGGCTGCCAGCTTGTCGAAGTGACGAGCAATGATCGCCGGGCTCAGGCGCACGCCTTTTACCGGCACCTCGGTTACGAGAGAAGCAGCATCCGCTTCTTCAAGAAGCTTTAGCCCGCGCCCTAGCCCGCGCTGCGCCGCTCGATCGTTGCTCCGACGGCGCTGAGCTTCTCCTCGAGCCGCTCATAGCCGCGGTCGAGGTGGTAGACCCGGAGGACCTCGGTTTCGCCTTCGGCGGCAAGCCCGGCGAGCACCAGGCTCATCGAAGCGCGAAGGTCCGTCGCCATGACGCTGGCGCCGGTCAGCTTTTCGACGCCGCGGACGATGGCGGAGCGGCCATGGATCTCGACCTCTGCGCCCATCCGTCGGAGCTCGGGTACGTGCATGTAGCGGTTCTCGAAGATCGTTTCTTCGAGGAAACTGTCTCCCTTGGCGAGCGCCAGCATCGCCATGAATTGCGCCTGCATGTCCGTCGCAAAGCCAGGAAACGGCGAGGTCGAGAGTGCGAGCGGCTTCAGGCCGCCATTTGCGCTGACCTTGATCCCGCGATTGTGGAACTCGATGACGAGGCCGGCATGGGCAAGCGCGTTGAGGGTTGCCTGCATGTCGTCGGGCCGGGCGCCGATCAGGTCGATCGATCCGCCCGTGAGACCGGCCGCGCAGGCATAGCTGCCCGCCTCGATCCGGTCGGGCATCACTTCGTAGGTCGTTCCCCGAAGACCCTCGACGCCGTCGATGATCAGATGTGAAGACCCAATGCCTTTGATCTTGGCGCCCATGGCAACCAGCAGGTTGCACAGGTCGACGATTTCGGGCTCGCGCGCGGCGTTGAAAAGCTGGGTCTTCCCCTTCGCGAGCACCGCGGACATCACCGCATTCTCGGTTGCTCCGACGGAAACCACCGGGAAACTGAAATCGCCGCCGGACAGGCGGCCCTTCGGCGCACTGGCTCGCACATAACCGGCCGCCAGCTCAATTTCCGCGCCCATGGCTTCGAGAGCCTTGAGGTGGAGGTCGATCGGCCTGTCGCCGATCGCGCAGCCACCTGGCAACGACACGGTCGATTCGCCGCATCGAGCCAGCATCGGCCCCAGCACCAGCACGGAGGCGCGCATCTTACGGACCATGTCGTAAGGAGCAACGGTCGAAACGATGTCGTCCGCCTGGAGCGTCATCCGGCGCCCATATTCGCCCTTCTTGACGCCAGCGACGTGAGTCGAGACGCCAAGCTGATTTAGCAAGTGGGCGAATGTGTCGACGTCCGCCAGGCGCGGAAGGTTGGTGAGCGTCAGCTTGTCTTGGGTCAGAAGCGCGCAGGGAAGAAGGGTCAGTGCCGCATTCTTCGCGCCGCTGATCGGTATTTCACCCTTTAAGGTGTTGCCGCCCTTGATCCAGATGCTGTCCACGCCGCGCGCTTTAGCGCGTGACGACAGTGTGACAAGGACCGCGGCTCAGGCTTTCTCGAGCGTGCACTGCAGCGGGTGCTGGTTTTCTCGCGCGAAATCGATGACCTGGGTGACCTTCGTCTCGGCAACTTCGTAGGTGAAGACTCCGCACACGGCGACGCCCTGCTGGTGAACCTGGAGCATCACGCGGGTCGCATCCTCGATGCCCATCGAGAAGAAGCGCTGAAGCACGAGGACGACAAACTCCATCGGAGTGTAATCGTCGTTGAGCATCAACACTTTGTAGTTCGACGGTTTCTTGGTCTTGGGCCGGGTGCGCGTTGCAACGCCGGTCTCGATCTCGTCGAGGCCATCATCGCCGTCCGGGCCGGCCGCCATCCTGATCAGGTTCGAAATCATCAGACTCTAAAATATGGCAGTCCACGAAAACGCGGCAAGTCAGCAATAAGCAGCAGATCGGTAAAAAAATGGCGGCCGCCCCGAACGGGAGCGGCCGCCGACAGTCGTTGCCCTGACTTTAGGAGGGGAGAGGGTCAGGCAACGAGGGTGTTGAAACGCTCGGCATTGGCCGA
>Ga0070667_100002984_pt1 | contig 14546 bp, 16 predicted proteins | sample KBSS33metaG_FD_64659 | JGI IMG/M metagenome (GOLD analysis project Ga0070667, IMG submission 64659) | Switchgrass rhizosphere microbial communities from Kellogg Biological Station, Michigan, USA - KBS S3-3 metaG | ecosystem: Host-associated > Plants > Roots > Rhizosphere > Soil ... | reverse complement strand
CGACTACGACGACCTGAAGGCCAAGGCCGGTCAGTACGACCAGCTGGTGGCCAGTCAGGCCACCGACCAGGAGAAGGCGATCGCCGCGGCGCGCGCCGAAGGCGAGCGGGTCGCGACCGGCAGGGCCGCGATCGTACTGGTCGACGCGCATGTGCGCGCCGGCCTGCAGCAGCGGCTGCAGCCGCACCAGGTCGAGGCGCTGGCCAGCAACCTCAACCATCAGCATTTCCTCGGGGCCGACGGTCTGACGGTGGACGCCGCCAAGGTCGCCGCCTTCGTCGACACCGTCGCCCCGACTCAGCAGCCCGCCGTCACGGTACCGGCTGCGACCGCCGCCCCGGGCGCGCTGCCCGTCGGCGTCCCGACCACCGGCCAGCCGGCCCAGCCCGTCACGGGCCTGCCGCGTGCGCTGCCGGACCTCGGTCAGGGCGCCCAGACGACCGCACCGCTCGACAAGTTGGAGGCCGGGCGCCAGCAGGCGCGCGCCTTCCTCGCGGACGGCGGCTTCCGCTAACGCAGCCGGCGCCGGGGTTCCCCGCGCGCCTCCGCCCATTTTGGAGAACCCATGGACCTCGCACCCCGCAGCTACGGGCCTTGGTCGCCCGAGAATTTCAGCTGGCTGGGCTCCGCGCACGGCACCGACTCGACCCAGACGATCACGCTGGTCAAGTCGCTGTTCAGCGCCAAGAGCTACTACACCGGCAACCAGCTCATCCCCGGCGGTGTCGCCCTCGGGCAGGTCACCTCGGCCGGCGCGACGCAGGGCATGTACGGCCCCTACGACAACACGGCCTCCGACGGCCGCCAGGTCATGGTGGGTCACCTGTTCGGCACCAAGTCCGTGACGGGATCCGGCCTGTACCTCGGTGCGGCCCTGCTCGTGCACGGCACCGTCCGCCTGTCCAAGCTCGCCGCGATCACGGCTGACCACGGCGTCGACTCCGCCGGTCAGACCGACGTCGCCGGCCGGCTCGTCTACATCGCCTGAGAGGGGGCGCAACCATGGCACTGAATTTCGATCTGATCGAGCCGGGCGTCCTCACGGGCTTCGTGCGTGAGCTGCCGGTTCCGGCCAACTACATCCTCAACCGGTTCCTGCCGGACCAGAACATCCGCGACATCGAGGCCGCGTTCACCACGGCGTTCACGCGTAACCGCGCGGCGATGTTCCGGGCGTTCGACGCCGAGACGCCCATCGGCGAGCGTGACAACTTCCAGCGTTCCCGGGTCGCGCTGCCCCCGCTGAGCCAGAAGATGCTGGTCGGCGAGGAGGAGCGGCTCAAGCTGGAGATGCTGCGCTCCGGTGGCGACAACACCGACAGCCTCATCCAGGCGCTCTACAACGACGCCCGGATCAACACTGAGGCGATCCTGGCCCGGATGGAGCTGGCCCGTGGCCAGGTCCTGACCACCGGCAAGTTCAGCTTCGCCGGCGAGAACGGCCTCAAGGGCATCGAGGCCAACTTCGGCGTCGACACCGTCGGCGCCACGCCCGGCTCGCACCTGCCGACCGCGGCCACCGCGTGGACCGACCACGACAACTCGGACCCGCTGGACGAGCTGCGCAGCTGGTCCGACACCTACACCGACGACTCCGGTGAGACGCCGGCGTACTTCCTGACCTCCCGTCAGGCGATCGGTCACCTGCTGCGCAACGCCGCAGTGCGCAGCCGCTACGCCAACCTGGGTGGCACGCCGAGCATCATCACCCGCTCGCAGCTGGCGGCGATCCTCGACTCCGAGGACCTGCCGCAGCTGGTGCAGTACGACTCGCAGGTGTACGTCGCCGGCACCGCCACCCGGATCATCGCCGCGAACAAGGGCATCATGCTCCCGGCGACCGCGTCGTCGCTGGGCAGCACCTTCTGGGGCGTCACCGCGGAGGCGTTGGAGCTGGCGGGCCTCAACAACCCGCAGTTGACCTTCGCGCAGGCCCCCGGCCTGGTCGGCATGGTCACCAAGGACGGCGACCCGGTCCGCACGTGGACCAAGGTGGCCGCGATCGGCATGCCGGTCATCGCGGACGCCAACAAGCTGCTCGCGGCGACGCTCTGGTGAGCGGCGAGCGCGAGCTGACCCGGCTGGTCATCCTCGACGGGGTGGCCTGGCCGGCGGGTTCCGTCCCGCCGGCCGAGGTCGCGGCCCGCATCACCAACCCGCTGTGCTGGCAGGCCGTCGAGGACGAGCCGGGACTGCCGTGGGGGCCGGAAGGCACCCCGAAGGTCAGCACCGCCAGCCAGCCGGTCATCCCGGCGGCGCCGGCCACCGGTATCACCAACCTGGACGAGAAGTCCGGCGACAGCGCCGTACCGGACGCCTCGCCCGGCACGGTCATCGCCCGCTCGGACCTCGAGTATCCGGTCGGCGAGTATCCGCTCGCCGACGACAAGGGTGACCAGGCGCAGGCTGGTCCGGAGGTTCTCGAACCGCCGCGTTCCGGCCAGGGCGCCTCCACGGCGGCCTGGCAGACCTTCGCGCGTCAGCACGAGGTCGAGGTGGCCTCCGACGCCACCCGCAGCGAAATCATCGCTGCGTGTCAGGACGCCGGCGTCATCCAGTGACCCACACCCGGCCGGCCGGCTCACGGCCTGGCTCGGCCGGCCGGGTGTGCCTCATCGCCCACGAAACGGAGACGAGATGCCGAACCTGCTGCGCACCTGCATCGGCTGCGCCAGCGAAGACGATCACCCGCGTCACGTCCTGGCCACCGCGGACGGTGCAACGGTGTCCTGGCATTTCGACTGCCACCAGATCGCCACCGGCTGTGAGAGCTGCAGCGGACAGCTGGCCGACGCACCCGAGGGCGCCAAGGGCGATCAGCTGCGCGCCTACCTGGTCACCACCGGTCCCGGCTCGGACCAGCCCGGCTGGACCGCACCGACCGGCTCGCAGGAAGGCTGATCATGGCAAACAACATCGTCGTCGCCGAGGCGAACCGGCTGCTGGACGCCTCGCTGGGCACCGCCGGCTTCGCCGCGCCGACCACCCCGATGAAACTGGCCCTCGAAACGTCCACCGGCACCAACACGGCCGCCGGCATCGAAGTCACCGGCGGCTCGTACGCGCGCCAGAGCATCACATTCGCGGCCGCCGCGTCCGGCAGCGCCGCGAACTCCAACTCGATCACCTTCACCGCGCTACCCGCGGCCACCATCACCGGCGTGGAGATCTACGACTCCAGTGGCTCGCCCCGGCGGGCCTGGGTCGGCGCGCTGAGCGCGAGCAAGACCGTCTCGTCCGGCGACTCGCTGAGTTTCGCGATCTCCAGCGTCGTCGTGACCCTGGCATAGTCGCGTGGCCACCCTGACCGGCCAGGCAAGCCTCGCCGGCGCCAGCGCCCTGACCGCCGGCGCGGTTCGCCAGCGCCCCGGCGCCGCGGCACTGAGCGCGGCGGCCGGGCTGAGCGCGGCGGCGGCACAGAACGCCGGCACAACCCTGGCCGCGGCGACCGGGCTGGTCGCCGCGGCCACGACGAAACGCCCCGGCGGCGCGGCACTGAGCGCGGCGGCCGGGCTGAGCGCGGCGGTGACCGCGCGCCGGTTCGCCCTGGCCGGTCTGTCGGCCGGCACCGGGCTGGCCGCGGCCGCGCAGGTGCTGACGCTGTGGGGTGCCTACCCCTCGGCCATCGCGGTGACGCACGCCGAGGGATCGGTGAGCAGGACCGGCCCTACCTCGGCGGGGATCAGGAGGACGGCATGAGCGACGTCGGCGACGCCATCGAACTGACTTACACCACCGCGCCCGGCGCCACCGTGGTGATGAGCTGGATCCACACCCCCACCGGCGCGGTCCTGCAGGCCGACGTCGCCGTGCCCGAGAAGATCGTGGAAGGCCAGCACACCGGCCAGTACCCGATCGTGCTGGTCGGCGCGCTGGCCGGCGTATACGAGGCGGTGTTCTCCGCCAGCGGCACCGCGACCGGCAAGGACAGCTTCTTCGAACGCTTCGACCCGATCTCCAGCATTGCGCCGCTGGCGACCGTCGGGGAGTACACCGAGCTGTACGGCAGTCTCAGCGCCACCCGGGAGGCCACCTGCCGGGCGCTGCTCAAACGCGCCAGTCAGCTGGTCCGCGACAGCTACCCGGGCATCGACGACCGGATCGCCGCCGGCACCGTGCCGGCGGACTCGGCCGGGCTGGCCGTGCTGAACATGGCGGCCCGGGTGTTGCGTAACCCCGACGGGCTGCGCAGTCAGACCATCGGGCCGATCAGCCGGTCGTTCGACGTCGACGCGGCCAGCGGCATGCTGGCCATCACTGCCGCGGAGGCGGGGATGCTGATCCCGCCGGCCGGCACACGCGGCGCGCGCGGCCGGCTCGGCAGCGCACGGGTCACCGGCGGCATGGTGCCGGGCCGGCCTCGCTACGACGAGTGCCTCGGCCTGTTGTTCGGCCCGGGCGGTCAGTGATGGCGTTCTCCGGCGGTGCCTCCGCCGAGACGGTGATCTTCCGCTATCCGGTGCGCTACGACACCTTCCACCGGCCGCTGCCCGGCAGCGGCGTGGACATCACCGTCGACGAGTGCGTGTTCGCGCCCGGCGCCGGGCGCGAGAACGAGGTGCACGCCGAGCAGGTGGTGGCCGACGGCACCCTGTACGCGCAGCCGGACAGCCCGCCGCTGAGCGCCCTGGACCAGGTGGTCGTGCGCGGCGAGGTCTACGACGTCGTCGAGAAGCCGCGGGTGTGGCTCAACGAGGCGGTGGAGATCCCGCTGCGCCGGGTAACCGGCTGAGCGCCTCGTTGACGGCCTGATTGCCGTCGAAGAACCGCCAGGAAAGCTGTTCCAGCTGGGTAGCGTCCACGGCGGCGCGCGAGCAGATCGCTGCCAGGTCGACGAAGGCTGTGCGCATCAGCTCTTTCCCCGCGGCGATCTGCTCGACGGCGATCGGATAGGTGCCCACGCACCGTTCAGACGTCGCACCGCACACTGCTGTCCGGGGAGGCCGCCATGGGTGTCGAGAACGCCCGCTTCTACAAGGGCGCCGGACCGTACCGGGGCGATCATGTGCACTTCGCCGGTTACGAGCCGGACAAGCCGAGTATCGCGCGGTGCGCGGTCGGCCCGGAGCTGCACCACGCGATCAGCACGATCACCGATGAGGCGATCGGGTACGCGGAGCTGATCGCACCGAACGACGAGGGCGAGTACCAGGCGAGCTTTCGCACCGACGTGCTGGTGGCGCCCGACATCCCGTACCGCGTCATCGGTGTGCCGATGGCCCGCTGGTCAGGCCGGGTGGTCAACGACTCCCGGCATGCCATCCTCGTCGAGGTCGGTGGCGGCAACGGTGAGCGGTTCAGCGCCGACCACCGGGTCATGCGCCGCACCCTGGAGTGGATCGAACTGGTCGCCGACGACTGAGTGCTTCCGCGGCTTCTTGCGGGGCCGGCCGGGGCGCAGTGTACGGTCCCAGGCCCGGTCGAACGCGCGGATCTGCTCGGCCGTCCACACCAGGCCGCCGTTGAGCCGAGGGTACGCCGGCCACGGGAAGTCAGGCCGGCGGCGCAGTTCGCGGACCCGGAACCCGCTGACGCCGAGCTGCGCCGCGACGGTCACCGAATCCCACAGTTCCGGCAGCGGCCTGCCCTCGAGGCACGCGACGGTACGTCGCACTGCGGTTTCGATCACGGCGTCCAGGTAGACGACGAACAGGCAGCTGGTCGCCGGCCCGCACGTACGGCAGTAGCCGCGCCCGGAGGGCGGGTGCCCCACCAGCTCGCGCCAGTAACTGCCGTCACCGGTCATCGGCTTGTACCCGGGGCTCGTCACGAACTTCCCCGACAGGATCTCCGTCTCGATCATGTCGTTGATGTCGTCTATCTCCAGATCGTCCATGCCGGGCAGCCTAGCGCAGGAGGTGGACGTTGCCGGAGCGCTTCGCTGACATCCCCACCACCGTCGCCCATCTGCTCGCCACCGTGACCGGCCCAGATCAGGTGGGCATCGCCACCCCGCCGGAGCTGGCCGGGCTGCTGCCGTTCATCCGGGTCACCCGCGCCGGCGGGCCCCGTGACCGGCTCAACGACTACGCCCGGCTGGCCGTCGACGTGCTCGACGACGACTACACCCGCGGCCACGCGACCGCGGAGGACGTCGCCGCCTTCCTGGAGCCCGGCCGGCTGCGCTACGGCGCCGTGCTGATCGACCGGGTCGTCGTCGACTCCGCACCGCAGGAAGTCGCACCGTGGGCGCCGGGGATCTTCCGGTTCGAGGCCGCCTACACCGTCGTCTCGCGCCGCCACATCGTGGCGTGAGCTGCCCACCTATCGCCCGCCCCGCGCTCGTCGGGGCTTCACCTGATGCCTCGACTCGAAAGGAACAGGGCATATGACGTCGTACGTCGACTGGGAAGAGCGCACCTCCTCCCTCATTCGCAAGAGTCTTCGCGGCTCGGCGTTCATCGCTCCCTACGCGACCGCCAACCTCGCGGCCTTGACCACCGGTAGCAACGCCAGCCTGGTCACGCTGCCCACCGGATACCAGGATCTCGGCTGGGTCACCAAGGACGGTATGGGGTTCGGTCGCGAGACGGAGAACTCGGAGGTCACCTCGTTCGGCTCGTCCACCCCGACGCGCACCGACCAGACCTCCGACGTGCTGCAGATGACCGTCACCGCCCAGGAGACCAAGCTGCTCACGCTGGGCCTCTACATCGGTGTCAACACGGCGAACGTCACTGCGGCGGCCACCACCAGCGAGGTGCGCATCGCCAAGCCCGGCGTCGCGCTGAACTACCACTACCGGCTGCTGGCGCTGTTCGTCGACGAGAACGAGGCCGGCGAGATCTACATGGCCCGCTACTTCCCGTACGCGAAGGTCATCGAGCGCGGTGAGCAGAACATGAGCGACGGTGACGACCCGGTCACCTACGCCCTGACCTTCCGCGGCGAGCCCGACCCGACCACCGGCATCGACGGTGAGTGGATCTACGGCGGACCGGGCTGGAAGTCGATGATCACCGCGATGGGTATCACGCAGGCCAGCTGACAGACCGCACGACATCGGCCCGCCGACGCGGGCTTTTTTCGTGCCCGAAACGACCGGGGCGGCAGAGCTTGGGTGGGCGCCGCCGCCCCGGTCTTCTTATCGCCCACCCAGATCGAGGAAAAGGAGCGCCGCGATGGCGGACTCGCCCGACACCTACGTCAAGATCGACAAGGACGGCAGGTACCTCGAGCGCCAGGCCGGACCCCGGGACATCGACCGGATCAACCTGGAGGCGCTCGGTTTCGTCCTCAAAGGCTCCAAGGGCGCCCCGAAGCCGGCCGACGGCACGCCGGCGACGCCGGCGGATTCGATGGCCGCGCCCACATCACTGCCCGAGCCGGAGCAGACCGTCACCGTCAGGGCCCCCAAGGTCTGAGCACGTCACGCCCGCCCACCCGAGGAGAACCACCCATGATCGAGCACGACCCGCTCGCCGGCGGTACGCCGGTGCAGCCGTACGCCGAACCGGTGCCGGAACCCGAGCAGCAGCTCGCCGAGGCCCTGGCCGACGACGCGGCCCGGCCGCTGGCGCAGACCGCCGGACGCATCGAGCAGCTGCCGCCGGGGGTGAAGCTCAGTAGCAACCTGGACGCCTACGAGAAGGAGCGCCCGGAGGAGCCGTTCTGGTTCCAACACGGCGGCGAGTTCTTCCACCTGCTCGACCCCGACGACGTCGACTTCCAGGACATCATCGTCGGGCAGGAGAATCCGCGGCTGATGCTGCACGTGCTGCTGGAGGAGGACCAGCGGGACCGGTTCTTCGCCAAGCGGATGCCGGTCGGCAAGATGAAGAAGCTGATCATTGATTACAGCAAGCATTTCGGGCTGACCGACCTGGGGGAACTCGGCGGCTCTGCTCGCTCGTTGAGCGGTATGCAGGGCCGATAGAGAACGACCTGGCCGACCGCGGCGAGAGCCTCGGCGAGCTGTGGCGGGCCAGGCGCTGGCGTTACCTGCTCAGCCGCATCGACCACCTGCCGCGTAACTCGGCGTTCGTTGAGGCGGTCAGCCTCGACGAGGAGCTGGCCGAGCAGGTGGCCCGGCAGCCGGCGCCGGCCGTGGAGGCGGTGCGGATGCGTGACTGGTCCCCGCTGATGGAGGCCATGGCCGTGCAGATCGACCGGCTCGGCGACCTCGTCCAGGCTGTGATCGCCGTGCAGGGCGGCAAGCCGCCGCAGATCAAGCCGTTCCCCCGGCCGAAGACAGCCTCCGACAAGCTGGCCGATCCCCGCCGACAGCACCGGAAGATCCTTTCGAAGGTAATGATCGGCCAGCCGGACGGGTCGGTGCGCTCCGCCGCAGAGCTGTCCGGCGGCCGCGTTCTGCACTGAAAATTCACTGAACTGCACTGAAACTGCACTGAACAGACGTCACCACCCACCTCTGATCCCTGACCAAGGAGGTGGGTGGTGGCCTACTCCGCCGGCACGGCGTACCTGGAGATCGTCCCGTCGTTCTTGAACCTCGAGACGCTGGTCGCCAAGGGTGCCCGCGACATCGCCAAGCATCTGGACAAGAGCCTGGGCGCGCAGCTGGGCGGCGCGATGCGCAACGCGGCCCGCGACGCGGACCGCGACACCGCCAAGGCCGCCCAGGTGCTCGGCAAGACCTTCGCCGACAACGCGATCAAGAATGTGCAGGCCGCGTTCGCGCACATCCCGCAGAATGACCGGGTCCTCGCCGGGCTGCGCAAAGAGCTGGTCGCGATCAGCGAGATCGACCTCGGCAAAGGCTTCGACGAGAAGGGGTTCATCGCCCGGGTCGAGCGGGCGTATGACGCCCTGCGCAAGGCGCAGCAGGACGCGCAGGGCAAGAACGCGGTCGGCCGGTTCACCAACGCCGGCAACGCGGCGACCTCCCTGGGTGCCGTCAAGGACATCGTCGAGGCGGCCCGCAAGCGCGGCTTTGCTGCAGGTGACGCGTTCAGCGACGCCTATCAGAGCCGGCTGCGGGCGATGGAGCGGGCGCTGCCCGACACGAAGGTCACCGCCGCCTCCAGCCAGGAGCAGCGGGCGGTCGCCGCGCTGCGTCAGCGTATCCAGGACGCGCAGAAACTGAAGATCGGCGACACCGCGTCTGCGGACAACAACCCGCTGAACCTGCGCATCGGTGCCAAGATCGATGGTAAGGCGCTCAAGCGCGAGTTCGAGCAGATTGAAGGTCTGCTAGATCAGTTCTCCGAGCGGTTCGGCTCCCTCGAGCTGGTGCTGCCGCTGGACAAGGCCCGCCAGCAGGCAGCCGGCTTCTTCGACGACATCAAGACGCAGGAGCAGCGCGCCAACGAGAAGGCGACCGCCGACTACCTGCGCGACTGGCAGTCGGCGATCGCCGAGCAGGCCCGGCGGGAGAAGTCTGCCCGCGAGCAGGCCGCCAAGGACGCACTTGAGATCGCCCGCCGGCAGGCCGCCGAGCAGCAGAAGATCGACGAGCAGAACATCCGGCTGCGGACTCAGCAGACCCGCCGGGAGTTCGAGGAGCGGGCCCGCGAGCTGCGCCAGGCCCGCGAGCAGGAGCTACGCGATCAGCAGCGGCAGGCCGCCGAGGCGGCCCGCCAGCGCGACCGTGACCAGGCGCAGCAGCTGCGTGACCTGCAGCGGCAGGCCGACGAGACGCGGCGAGTCTTTCAGCAGACGACGCCGGGCGAGGCAGCGCAGCGCACCGGCCGGGCCGCGGAACGCATCATCAACCTGCCCGTGCACCTGCAGGTCAACGACATCGACCGGGAGATGGCGGCGATCCGCGCCCGGATCCGGGCGCTGGGCAACCTGCAGATCGGCGTCGACATCGACGCCGAGACGTTCGCCGACCGGGTCCAGGAGGAGTTCAACCGGCTCAAGCAGATCGCCCAGGACAAGACGATCGACATCGACGTCCGAGTGGACGCGGCCCGGGCCGCGACCGAGTTGGGCGCCATCCTGGTACTGCTGAACCGGATCGACAGGGACAAGGCCGAAGTCAAGGTCGACACCGATGGTGCTGTCACCGGCCTGATCGAGATGGCGCAGGCGTTGAGCCTGAACCTGGGCCGCCTCGGCGGCCTGATCGCGCTGGGCAGCTCGATCGGTACGGTCCTGGTGCCGACGGCCGCGGCCGCGGCCAGCGCGATCGGCGCGATCGGCACTGCCGCCCTGGCGGCCGGGTCCGGCATCGGCGTGCTGTTCCTGAGCTTCTCCGGCATCAGCGACGCAGTCAAGGCGCTCGGCGACTACGCCGACAGCCTGCAGAAGTCCAACGTCGCACTGCGCCGCTCCAACAACCAGGTGCAGGCCGCCCAGCAGCAGATCATCGGCGCGGAGATGGCACTGGCCAATACCCGGCGCAACAACGCCGAGGCGGCGATCAAGGCGGCGCGCGCGGTCCGGGACGCGATCCAGGACCAGAAGGACGCCGTCGTCGACGTGGCCCGGGCCAATGAGGACGCCGTTCTGCGGGTGTCCAAGGCTCAGCGCGACTACACCGACGCTGCCCGCGACGACCTGAGCGCCCGGACCGCGCTGAACGAGGCGTACGTGCAGGCCCGGCGGGCGTTGCAGGACCTCAACTCGCAGCTGCGTGGCAACTCGCTGGACCAGCGTCAGGCGACGCTGGACATCGCGAAGGCCAAGCAGGAGCTGGACAAACTGCTGTCCAACCCGCGCGCCAGCGAGGCCGAGCGCGAGCAGGCCGATATCACCTACCAGCAGCGCCTGCTGCAGATGGATGATCTCAAGCGCAAGGGTGGCCAGCTCGCCGACGAGCAGGACAAGCAGTTCCGTGAGGGGATCTCACAGTCGGCGGAGGTCCGTAAGGCCCGCGCCGACATCGACTCGGCCGACCAGCGGCTGCTGGATTCCCAGCGGGAACTGACCCGGGCCCAGCAGGACCAGGCACGTACTCAGCTGGCCGGCGTCCGCAAACTGCAGCAGGTCGAGGAGCGGCTCGCCGACGCCCGGCGGGCTGCTGCCGACCAGCAGAAGGATGCCGCCTATGCCGAGTTCACCGCCACCCAGAGCCTGATCTCCGCGCGGCGGGCGCTGGCGAACGCCACCGACCGTGACTCGATCGCCGGCGGCTCGCAGCTGGACACCCTGAACACCGCCATGGCGAAGCTGAGCCCGACCGCTCAGCGGTTCGCCCGGTACATCTTCGGGCTGCGCGATGCGTTCTTCGCGCTGCGCGGCGCGGCAGACCCGGTGCTGGCCGGATTGCAGCGCAGCCTGGAAGGGTTCCTGGGGAAAACCAGCAAGGATGCGCAGCGCAACCTGGCGCCGGTGTTCGATTTCGTGCACCGGATCGCGGTGGCCATCGGGGCCACCTTCACCCGGTTCGCCGACATGCTCAAGAGCCCGACCTTCGTGCAGTTCTTCGACTACCTGTCCGCCACCGCGGTGCCCACGATCGAGCTGCTGGCGAAGATGTTCGAGAACGTCACCGTCGGCGTGGTCAACCTGTTCCTGGCGTTCACCCCGCTGACCGGGCAGGTCAGTGACGGGCTGCTCGATCTGACGCAGCGCTTCCGCGACTGGTCGCAGAGCCTGGCCGACAACAAAGGCTTCCAGCAGTTCCTCGACTACATGCGTGAGAGCGGACCGCTGATCGGTTCCGTGATCAAGGAGCTGGCCCGGTTCCTGGGCAAGCTGGTGGTGGCGGCGGCGCCGGTCGGCACCATCGTCGCGAAGATCTTCCTGAAGCTGTTCGAGCTGCTCAACAAGATCCCCGAGAAGCAGTTGACCACGCTGGTCGCCGGCATCGCCGCGGCGGCCACGGCCATCGGCATCTTCGCGCTGGCCACGATCACCCTCAGCCTCGAGCTGCCCGGCCTGATCGCACTGATCGTCGGTGGCCTGATCATCGCCGTCAGCGCGCTGGCCGGCAGCGCCGGCACCGCCGGCAAAATTCTGCGCGCGGTCTGGGAGGGGATCAAGACCGGCGCGGTGGCGGCGTTCGGGTTCCTGCGTAAGGCGATGGTGGCGCTGCAGCCGGTCTTCGACGACCTGATCGAGGCCGGTAAGGCGTTCTGGGACGACTTCCTCGTCCCGCTCTACAACAACGTGTCCGCGCTGTTCACCAGCCTGTACGAGGCGTTGAAGCCGTCGTTCTCTTCGATCGGCGGGGTCCTCAGCCAGCTGGGCGAGCTGTTCTTCTGGCTCTACGACCAGGTCATCCTGCCCATCTACAAGGGCATCCTCGAGGCCTCGAAGGTGTTGTTCGAGGTCCTCAAGCCGGTCTTCGAAGTGATCGGCACGGTGATCGGCGCGCTCGGGACGATCATCTTCTGGTTGCTGGACAAGGTCGTCCTGCCGGTCGTGCTGGGTATCGTCAAGCTGCTGACGAAGGTGCTCGGCCCGGTGATCTCGTTCCTGTGGAACTACATCCTCAAGCCGATCCTGAAGGCCATCGGCATCCTGATCCAGATCGTCGCCGCGATCGTCAAGGTCGCGATCGGATTGATCCTCATCGCGTTCAAGGCGATGGGCCTGCTGTTCGCCTGGCTGTACGAGCACATCTTCAAGCCGATCTGGGACAAGCTGGTCAAGAACGTCTTCAAGCCCATGGGCGAGTGGATCAGCAAGCATGTCAAGCCGCTCTGGGACAAGGCGCTCAAGGCGATCGGCGACAAGTGGAGCGAGTTCGCCCGCGGCCTGGGCGCCATCGCCAAGGTGGTCATCCACTACGTCCTGAACGAGGGCATCCTCAAGGCGTACAACTGGCTGGCCGACAAGTTCGACATCTCCCCGCGCAACGTCAAGATCACTGAGCCGACCGGCGAGTGGTACACCAAGTCCGGTTTCGGGTCGGACTCGAAGGGCTTCGCCCGCGGTGGTGCGGTGCACGGGCCCGGCACGGCGACCAGTGACTCGATCCCGGCGCGGCTCAGTAACGACGAGCACGTGTGGACGGCCGAGGAGGTGCGCCGGGCCGGCGGCCACCGGGTCGTCTACGCCATGCGGCAGGCGATCATGCAGGGCCGGCATCCGTTCGCCTTCGCCGCCGGCGGGGCGGTCGGCGACGGCTTCGGCGACTGGCTGGCCAAGACCGGCAAGTCGATCGGCAAGAAGGCCAGCGACGTGTTCGCCAGCGCCGCCGACTTCCTGCGCGACCCGGCGAAGTCGCTGACCGACCTGGCCAAAGGGTTGTACGACAAGATTCCGAAGAAGGATTCCTGGCTGGTCCAGCGGCTGATCCAGATTCCGACACGCCTGCTCGACGGGCTCAAGGACAAGGTCGCCTCGCTGCTCAACCTCACCACGAAGATCACTGACGGCAGCACCACAGCAGGCATGACCGCCGGCAACTCGCTCGGCGGCGTCCAGGGCATGATGCGCATCCTGCGGGCAGTGTTCCCAGGGTTGCCGCTGAACTCCGGCTACCGGCCGGGGGCCGTCACGGTCAGCGGCAACCAGTCGTATCACGCGCTGAACCGGGCGGTGGACCTGCCGCCGCGGCGCGACGTGTTCGAGTGGCTCCGGCGCAACTATCCCAACAGCCGAGAACTGATCTACTCCCCGATGGGCTCGGAGCAGATCAAGGACGGTCGTAGTCACGTCTACACCGGGCCGGTCAAGGCCATCCACTGGTCACACGTTCACTGGGCGTACGACCAAGGCGGGTTGTTGCCGGACACCCGCAACCTGCCCGGCGGGGTGATGCAGGTCTTCCACGGCCGGCGAACCCCCGACAAGGTGCTCACCGACACCCAGTGGCGCTCCATGGCGACGCTCGCCGAACACGCGCGCACGACGATGGCCGGCGGGAACACCTACAACTTCCCGTACCGCAACTCGACGCTCGACTACGACGAGCTGAACCGGTGGTCGGCCCGCCGGGACGCCCTGTCCCGGGTGAGCCGCAGCAACTTCTAACCACCCCACCGACCGCCCGGCCGGCTTACCCCGGCCGGGCGGTCGGCGCATCCAGGGAGGCGGCCACCGATGCCCCTGCTCTCCGGCGGACTGGTCGTCATCACCGCGGTGCAGGAGTCCGCCGGCGCCGCAGTCGCGACCTACCACGAGATCACCGGCACCTCCGCGTTCACCTGGATCGACCCGGACGGCCGCGAGTGGCCACTGAGCAACACCAGCGAAGACCTGGGCTGGTTCACCCTCACCGGACCTTCCGGGTGGAGCGCGGCACCGATCGAGATCACCTCCGACAGTCTGCCGCGCGGCGGTGAGTCGGTTCGTGCGATCTCCAGCAAGCCGGCCACCATTCAATGGCCGCTGGAGGTCTTCGGCGCCGACCACGAACAGTTCATCGGCCGCTACCGGGAGATCTCCAAGGCGTTCAAGCTGACCACCGTCCGGCGGCGGCCGGGCGTCCTGCGGGTGCAGCGGCCCGGCGGCTCGGTCCGCCAGATCGAGGCCTTCTACTCCGACGGGCTGGCCGGCGAGGCCGAGCAGAACTACCTGTTCGCCCGGCCGGTGATCAGTCTGTTCTGCCCGGACGGCAAGTGGCGCGAGCCCGAGCCGATCGTCGCGGCTCGCACCTTCACCCCGACGACCGGCGGCGACTCCGCACCGGTCACCTTCTACGGCCCGTTCATCTCGCTGGCCAGCAGCAACGTCGTCGGGGTGCCCGG
>Ga0070667_100002983_pt1 | contig 14547 bp, 9 predicted proteins | sample KBSS33metaG_FD_64659 | JGI IMG/M metagenome (GOLD analysis project Ga0070667, IMG submission 64659) | Switchgrass rhizosphere microbial communities from Kellogg Biological Station, Michigan, USA - KBS S3-3 metaG | ecosystem: Host-associated > Plants > Roots > Rhizosphere > Soil ... | reverse complement strand
GACGAAGTCGAGCAGGGCGAGCGGGCCCATCGGGTGGCCGGCGCCGAGCTTCATGCAGGTGTCGACCTCGCCCGCCTCCATGCCGGTCCGCTCCATCAGCCGGACGGCGTCGAAGAGGTAGGGGAAGAGCAGCCGGTTGACGACGAAGCCGGCCTGGTCGGGGACCTCGACCGCGGTCTTGCCGAGCGCCGCGCACCAGGCCAGCGCCCTGTCGCGGGCGGCGGCGGCGCCATCCGGGATGCAGATCTCGACCAGCGCCATCCGCGGCACCGGGTTGAAGACGTGCAGGCCCCAGAGCTTGTCGGTGCCGGCGACCTTGGCGATTTCGGCAATCGAGAGCGACGAGGTGGTGGTGGCGAGGTCGGCGTTCGGGCAAGCTTCCGCCACCGCGGCGATGACCTCACCCTTCGGCCCGACCTCCTCGACCACCGCCTCGACGACGACGTCGCAGTCGCCGAGGTCCTTGGGATCAGTGGTTACCCGCAACCGCGAGGGCTCGGCGCCTTCGATCTTGGCGCAGGCGGCGACGACTTTCTCCTCGGCGCGCCAGGCCGAGGCCTCGCTGCGGGCGAGGAGGATCGTCTCCGCGGTCGTGGTCGAGACCGCGGCGAGGCCGGTGGCGATGGCCCCGCTCCCCGCAATCCCCGGACTTTCGTACCCCTGCTTCGAGCTCATGGGACCGGGTTCCTATCAACCTTTTCAAGGCGGTGCTCTGCGGGTTGATCGACGGGTCAATCAACCAAGTAACGTTTGTCGTGATGGGGCCCCGCCGAGCGGCCCGCGACAGGAAAGGACTTGAGGCAATGGAGAACGGAAACGGCGCGCTGGGGGGCCGGGAGGTCGTGATCGTCGAGGCGGTCCGCACGCCCGTCGGCCGCGGCCATCTCGAGAAGGGCTACTACAAGGACCTGCATCCCTCCAACCTCCTCGCCAAGACCTACAAGGAGCTGATCGACCGCTCGGGGATCGACCCCAACGAGGTCGGCGACGTGATCGCCGGCTGCGTCCAGCAGTGGGGCGAGCAGTCGATCAACATCGGCCGCAACGCCTGGCTCGAGGCGGGCCTGCCGCAGGAGGTGCCGGCGACCACCGTCGACCGCCAGTGCGGCTCCGCCCAGCAGGCGGTCAACTTCGCCGCGACCCTGATCGCCTCCGGGGTCTGCGACGTCGCGATCGGCGGCGGCGTCGAGCACATGGGCAAGAACTCGTTCGCAGCGGCGGGCGAAATCATGGCCGAGCGCGGCCTCGCCTTCTCGAAAGAGCTGATGGAGCGCTACGACCTGATCCCGCAGGGTCTCTCGGCAGAGATGATCGCCGACCAGTGGGAGATTCCCCGCTCCGAGCTCGACGAGCTCGGCGTTCGCTCGCAGCAGCTGGCGCGGCAGGCGACCGACGAGGGCCGCTTCGAGCGGGAGATGATCCCCTACCAGGTCAACGGCGACACCTACATGACCGACCAGGGCCTGCGCGAGACCACACTCGAGGGCCTGGCGGCGCTGAAGCCGGCCTTCAAGCCGGACGGCAAGATCACCGCCGGCAACTCCTCGCAGGTCTCCGACGGGGCCGCCGCGGTGCTGCTGATGAGCCGCGAGAAGGCCGAGGCGCTTGGCCTCACCCCGCGGGCGCGGATCTTCGACATCGTCACCGTCGGCGTCGACCCGGTGATCATGCTCACCGGCCCGATCCCGGCGACCGAAAAGCTGCTCGACCGCAACGGGATGAAGATCGACGACATCGACCTGATCGAGATCAACGAGGCCTTCGCCTCGGTCGTCGCCGCCTGGCGCCGCGAGCTCGAACCCGACATGGACCGGGTCAACGTCAACGGCGGCGCGATCGCGATCGGTCACCCGCTCGGCTCGACCGGCGCTCGCCTGCTGACCACCCTGCTGCACGAGATGGAGCGCTCCGACAAGGAGATGGGCCTGCTGACGATGTGCTGCGGCGGCGGCCTCGGCACCGGCACCCTGATCCAGCGCGTCTGAGCGGCTAGCAGTCCTCCGGGGCGCCGCCGCTTTCCTCGGCTAAGAGGCGGAGCCCGCGCATGAACGCCTCTCGGTCCTCGACCGGGAGGCGTTCGAGCGTGCGCCGCATCGGCTCCAGCACCTGGCTCTTCCAGGTGCCGATCGCCTCCTGCATCTCGGCCGGGATGGTGACGATCGTGCGGCGGCGGTCGCGCTCGTCCTCGGCCCGGGCGACGACGCCGGCGCGGCTCAGCTCGCCGACCATCAGGCTGGTGGTGGCGACGCTGAGCCCGACCCGCTCGGCAATTTCGCTGACGCTGAGCCCTTCGTCCATCGCCACCGCAAAGAGGACCGGCGCGTGGCGGGGCCCCAGGTTCTCGCGCTCTGCCGCCTCGGCGATCTGAGGCGACGGGGCGCCGCGCTTCTTGGCGGCGTGGAGGATGCCGCCGAGCAGGGTTGCGAGCTCGACGGTGCTCTCGTCGAAGCCGCGCGCTGCGCCTTTGCGCCCGCGCTCTTTCCCTTTCGCTTTCACTCCCGCCATAGCTGTGCTACAAATTACGTCGATCTTCAAAGTATTTGAAGATCAATAGGTTTGTAAACATAGTCTATCGCTCCTGCTGGAGGGCCCCGGATGAGCATTCTCGAGAGAACCACCCGTTGGACGATCGCCCACCGCCGCCTGACCCTGACCAGCTGGGTCGTCGCCGTGGTCGCGATCCTCGCGATCTCCTCCTCGGTCGGGACCCGCATCGCCAGCAACTTCACGCTGCCGGGGACCGAGAGCCAGGAAGCGATCGACCTCCTTCAGAGCGACTTCCCGAGCCGCTCGGGCGACGTCGATCAGGTCGTGGTGCGGGCCAAGCAGGGGCAGGTCGACACGCCGGCGATGCGCGCCGATGTCAGCAAGACGCTCGACGCGATCGCCGCCGCCCCGCACGTCGAATCGGTCACCAGCCCGTTCAGCAGGGAAGGGGCCGGCCAGATCTCCAAAGACGGCACGATCGCCTTCGCCACCGTCACCTTCGACGAACGCGCCGACGAGCTGCCGAAAGGGGCGATCGAACACGTGATCTCGATCGCCGAAGCTGGGCGCTCGAGCCAGCTCCAGGTGGAGCTCGGTGGGCAAGCGATCGAGCAGGCGCAGCAGCCCGACTTCGGCTTCACGACGCTGATCGGGATCGTCGCGGCGATGGTCGTGCTGCTGCTTACCTTCGGCTCGCTGGTTGGGATGGGGCTGCCGATCCTGACTGCGCTGCTCGGCCTCGGCACCGGGCTCGGCCTGATCGCCTTCGGCTCCTACGTCGTCGACATGCCCGACTTCGCCACCGAGCTGGCGGTGATGATCGGGCTCGGGGTCGGGATCGACTACTCGCTGTTCGTGGTCACCCGCTTCCGCGAGAACTACGGCCGCGGCGAGGACGTCAATACCGCCGTGGTCGGTGCGATGAACACCGCCGGCCGGGCAATCGTCTTCGCCGGCTGCACGGTGATCATCGCCCTCCTTGGGATGTTTGCGCTCGGCGTCAGCTTCCTCGCGGGCGCCGCGGTCGCGGCCGCGCTGGCGGTGCTGATGACGATGGTCGCAGCGCTGACCGTGCTGCCGGCGCTGCTCTCTCGCTTCGGCGAGCGGATCGGCGGCGGCCGGCGCCGTCGCGTCGACGATGCCACCGCGCGCCGCGAACGGCGCCGCGCGGTCGCCAGCCCGACCCTCTGGCAGCGTTGGGCCCAGTTCATCCAGCGCCACCCGTGGGGGGCCGCCACCACCGGCCTCGCGGTGCTGCTGGCGCTTGCCGCGCCGCTGCTCGGGATGCGCCTGGCGAGCAGCGACGCCGGCAACGACTCGACCAGCCAGACGACCCGCCGCGCCTTCGACCTCCTAGCCGCTGGTTTCGGCCCCGGCTTCAACGGACCGCTGCAGGTGGTCGCGGCGCTGCCAAGCGCCGGCGATGAAGCGGCTTTGGCCGAGGTGAGCAGAGGGCTCGAAGCCGATCCGGGCATCGTCTCGGTGAGTACGCCGCAGCTCTCGCCGAACGAACGGACCGCGCTGATCACCGCCTACCCGAGCTCGGCCCCGCAGGACGCGGCGACCACCGACCTCGTCGACGAACTGCGCGACGAAGTGCTGCCACCGGTGGCGGCGAGTACGGGGACGACCCTGCTGGTCGCGGGCACGACCGCGAGCCAGGTCGACTTCAGCAGCGTCCTGGCCGAAAAGCTGCCGCTCTTCATCGCGATCGTCGTCCTGCTCTCGGCGCTGTTGCTGATGGTGGTCTTCCGCTCGCTGGTGATCCCGCTGCAGGCGGCGCTGATGAACCTGCTCTCGATCGGGGCCTCGCTCGGCGTCGTCGTCCTGATCTTCCAGCACGGCTGGCTCGGCGGCCTGCTCGGCGTCGAGCCCGGGCCGATCGACGCCTTCATCCCGGTCTTCGTCTTCGCGATCGTCTTCGGGCTTTCGATGGATTACGAGGTCTTCCTGATCTCGCGCGTACACGAGGAGTGGACGCACGGCCGCGATCCCTCGCGGGCGATGGTCCGCGGACTCGGCTCGACCGGCCGGGTGATCACCGCGGCGGCGACGATCATGATCTGCGTCTTCCTCTCCTTCGTTCTGCTCGACGAGCGGGTGATCAAAATGTTCGGCGTCAGCCTCTCGGCTGCGGTCTTCATCGACGCCTTCGTCGTCCGCAGCCTGCTGGTGCCGGCGACGCTCGAGCTGCTCGGGCGGACGACCTGGATGCTCCCGGGCTGGCTCGAGCGGCGGCTGCCACACCTCTCGATCGAGCCGCCGGAGCGCAAGCTCGAGCCGCAGGAGGGTTAGGCAGCCGGCGGCTCGACCCGGGGCGCGACAGAGGAGGCGCGCCCCGCCCAAAACCTGCGGTCCGACCACGTTGCGCTCGGGCAGTAGGCGGCCCGATCATCTGGGGCTGTGCCTCGGTCTAATCGAACGCTTCTCGGGCCAGTCACGGCGATCGCGAGCTGGCGGCGGTTCCTGGCTCTCGCGGCGATCGCGGGCGCCTTCCTCGTGCTGCCCGCCGCGGCGCGGGCGGTCTCGGGCACTGTTTACACGGTCGGCGACAACCGCGAGGGCGAGCTCGGCAACGCGACTGACAACACCGGCGAAGTCGCCCACCCGACCCCGTTCCCGGTGGCCCTGTTCGGGGCGCCCGGCGTCGTCGTTCAGATCTCGGCCGGTGCCCACTCGAGCTTCGCGGTGACCTCGTTCGGTCAGCTCTACGGCTGGGGCGAGAACTATTACGGGCAGCTTGGGAGCGCGACCAACAACGGCGTCGCGGTCTTCGAATTCCCCGCCCCGAACCCGAACCCGTCGCAGATCCTGCTGCCCGGATCGATTGGCGACGTGGTCCAGGTCGCCGGCGGCCGTTTCCACACCCTCGCCCTGACCGCAAGCGGCCAGGTGTTCTCGTTTGGCAACAACTCCTCCGGGCAGCTCGGCATTGCTGACAACAGCGGCACCCAGAACCCCAGCCCAACGCCGAAACTGGTGACGCTGCCGGGAGCGACGGGTCCGGCGGCGGAAGTGGCCGCCGGCGAGAGGGCGAGCCTGGTGGTGACCACGACCGGCCAGCTCTACGCCTTCGGCAGCAACGCCTCCGGGCAGCTCGGCACCTTCACCAACAGCGGTACCGGCAACCCCACCCCGACCCCGACGCTGATCTCGCTGCCCGGCGCCACGGGACCAGTGATTCAGGCGAGCAGCGGTCGCAACCACAGCATGGCGGTCACCTCGACCGGCCAGCTGTACACCTTCGGCAGCAACTCCGACGGACAACTCGGGAGATCCCTCAACTTCGGCACCGGTAATCCGAACCCGTTGCCGGAGGAAGTCTCGCTGCCCGGCGCAACCGGCCCGGTGGTGTGGGCAAGCGCTGGCTATGCCCATGGGCTGGCGGTCACTTCGACCGGCCAGCTCTACTCGTTTGGCGAGAATTTCTACGGACAGCTGGGGATCCCGGCCTCCGCCGGCACCTTCAAAGACATCCCGGTGCCGCAACTCGTCTCGCTGCCCGGGGCGAGTGGGCCGGTCGTCCGCGCCAGCGCCGCCACCTACAACAGCTACGTGGTGACCTCGACCGGGCAGCTCTTTGGATTTGGCAGCAACCGCTGGGGGCAGCTAGCGACTTCGACCGGCCTCGGCACGCTGACCAACCCGACGCCGACGTTGATGTCGTTCGGCGGCGGTGCCCCGGTCGGTGACGTAGCGGCTGGCGACGAGCACGCCCTGGTCCTCACCGGCGAGCCTCCCGACAGCGGTGGCTCGCCCCCGGGCGGCGATGCCGCTCCTCCTCAGACCGAGGCGTCGGCGGGTCCGGCGAAGGAGCAATTCGTACCGCGACTGCTCGGCTTGAAGCCCCCGCAGGCGAACGTCTCGCTCGAGGGCCGGCTGGTCGGCGGCAAATGCGTGCCGATGACGGCCGCCAATCGCCAGAAGCCAAGCTGCCGGCGCCGGCTGGAGCTACCGCTCCACCTCAAGCTCGACACCGACGCAACCGTGACGGTCGAGCTCGACCGCCTCACCCCGGGCCGGTTGGTGCGCGGGCGCTGCGTGAAACCCACCGACGCCAACCGCAAGGGCCCGAGCTGCAGTCGCGCGAGCGCAGTCGGCAAGCCAACTGTCGAGCGGCTGCAGGCCGGCGCCGAGACGCTGACGCTCACCGGTCCAGCGCTCGCTCCGGGTCGCTACGAAGTCACGGTGACCCCCTACGCGGGCGGCCAAGAAGGCGATTTCGAGACCACCAGGTTCACCGTCACCGGCTAGTGAATCCTTCGGTGCTACTACGTTGAACTGGCGCGCCGCCGCTCTGCTCCTCACCGCGGTGTCAGCGCTGCTCGTGCCGACTGCCGCGGCGGCCACGCCCTGGATCGGCGTGCGGGGCAACCAGCTGGTGGACCGCTCGGGCCATACGGTGCGGCTGCTCGGGGTCAACCGTTCCGGCACCGAGTACGCCTGCCAGCAAGGCTGGGGCTTCTTCGACGGCCCGAGCGACATGGCCTCGATCCGGGCGATCACGCGCTGGCAGGTCAACTCGGTGCGGGTGGCGCTGAACGAGAGCTGCTGGCTGGGGATCAACGGGATCGACCCGCGCTACGGTGGCGCCGCCTACCAGCGGACGATCCGCTCCTACGTCGAGAAGCTGGAGCGGGCCGGCCTCTACGTGATCCTCAACCTCGAGTGGGCTGGGCCCGGCGCCCAGCAGGCGACGAGCATCCCACCGATGCCCGACGCCGACCACACGCCGGACTTCTGGCGCAGCGTCGCCACCGCCTACAAGGGCGACCACGCCGTCCTCTTCGACCTCTACACCGAGCCGCATGACGTCGGCTGGGGCTGCTGGGAGAACGGCTGCCAGATCGAGGGGAAGGGCGTTGGCTCCTACCGGGCCGCAGGGATGGACGAGCTGGTCGAGGCGGTGCGCTCGACCGGAGCGCAGCAGCCGATCCTGCTCGGCGGCATCGACTGGGCGCGGGACCTCTCGCAGTGGCTGGACCACGTCCCGAGCGATCCGGCCGGCGCGATCGTCGCCTCCAACCACACCTACGACTTCGCCGCCTGCGGCGGCAGCTGCCGCGCCGCGCTCGCGGGAATCGCCCGCCGTTTCCCGGTAGTGAGCGGCGAGATCGGCGAGGGCGACTGCGCCCACGGCTACATCGACCCCTACATGGACTGGGCCGACCGCCACGGCATCTCCTACCTGGCCTGGGCCTGGAACGCCCAGGGTGGGTGGACCTGCAAGGGCGGGCCGACGCTGATCAAGGACTACGACGGGACGCCGACCGCTTTCGGGGTCGGTTTCCGCGACCACCTGAGGTCGCTGGCGCGACACTGAATTTTCGAAAAACCTTCCAAATCCTTCGGTATGACCACGTTGCGGTGTCGCTTGCGCTGACGCCACTGTGCCGGGAAACGTCTTCATTTCGAAAGGACTCGCATGTCTCGGATCCGCAAGCGGCTGACCTACGCCAACATCGTCGCCACGATCGCGCTCTTCCTTGCTCTCGGAGGCGTCAGCTACGCCGCCTTCAAACTGCCGAAAAAAAGCGTCGGCACCAGGCAGCTAAAGCCCGAATCGGTGACCGGGCCGAAAGTCAAGACCGGCTCCTTGCCGGGCTCGGTGCTGCAGCCCGGGACCGTCCCCGGAAATGCCCTGAAAACGGGCGTATTGCCGAACCTTTCCAACTACGCGACGAAGACCGAACTCGGGTCGGCGAAGACCGAAATCAAAGGGCGCCTCGGCGCCACCGTGGTCGTCAACAAGACGATCAACACCAGCCCGATCGCTCCGACCGGTTTTGCCTTCGGCGAAGTGAGCTGCCCGTCCGGATACCAGGCGATCGCCGGCGGGGTCAGTCCGAGCAACGTCTTCTCCGCCAAGGTCAGCGAGTCGGGGCCTGCGATCGGTGGCAAAGAGCCGTATCAGCAGCCCGATGGGCAAAGCGGCCCGGCGACCGGCTGGTTCGGTGCGGTCACCGTCCAGGGGGGTACCGCCAACGTGGAAGTCGCAAAGATTCAGGTCATCTGCGCGCAGATCGGTTAGCGAATGAGGCTCGTCCGCTCCCTAGCGCTCTGGGGACTCCTGTTCGCCGCGCTGGCTCCTTCGGGGGCCAGCGCGGCGAGCTTCAACTTCTTCAGCGGCCCCGGCGGCATCGGACCGTCCGGAGGGATCGTGGGCCCGGCGACCAAGTACCCCTGGAGCGTCGAGGTCGGCGGGCTCAGCGGGAACCTGACGAAGGTGACCGCGACGATGATCGGCTTCCTCTCCGGCAGGTCCGACGACATCGACATGCTGCTAGTCAGCCCCGAAGGCGACTCGGTGATGCTGATGTCCGACGCCTGCGGCGAAACGCCGTTCTCCCCGGCGCAGACCTGGACCTTCGACGATGACGCGCCGTCGACGCTCTCGGACAACGGCCCATGCTCAGTCCCCGCGCCGACGTCGTTCAAGCCGGCGGACTTCGTCGGTAACCCGCCCGAGCCTGATCAGTTCGGCGTCGGCGGCACCATCTTCCCGCCCTTTCCGACCACGCTCGCGACTTTCGCCGGCAACGACCCGAACGGCTCCTGGGATCTCTACGTCAAAGACGACCAGGAAGGGGTGGCCGGCTTCGAAATCGCCAGCTGGGCATTGACGCTGACGGTCGAACCGCCGGTCGGGCCGCCGGCGCCGCCTCCCTCGACGCCGTCCACGCCAACGACGACCACGTCCTCGTCGACTACGACCCAGTCCGCGCCGACGGCCACGGCGAAAACCGGCAAGCGGGCCGCCGCGATGGCCAAATGCAAGCTGAAGAAAACGAAAGCGAAACGAGTGCGCTGCCGGGCGAAGGCGCGCAAACTGCCGGTCTGATCAGGCTCCGCTAGAGGGCGGCGGCGCTGGCCTCGGGCTCGTCGATCGCCCCCGCCAGCTCCGAGCGCGAGGAGATGTCGAGCTTGCGGTAGGCGTTGGTGAGGTGCATCTCGACCGTCCGCAGGGAAACGAAGAGGTCCTGGGCGATCTCGCGGTTGGTCGCGCCGCCGGCCGCCGCGCTGGCGACCCGGCGCTCGCCCGGGGTCAGCGAGTCGGCGCCGGAGAGCGCTCGCCGCCGCGGCCGGGCCCCGGCGATCCGCAGCTCCTCGTAGACCTTCTCCTCGAGCCGCTCGGCGCCGCAGCGCTGGGCCAGCTCGGCGGCCTCGCGCAGCTGCTCACGCGCCTCGCCGCGCTGGTTGCCGCGCCGCAGCGCCGCCCCCAGCTCCGCCAGCGAGCGGGCCAGCTCGAGCTGCGCCGGCGAGTCGCGCAGCACCGCCACCGAGTCACGCAGCGTCTCGATGCCCTCCTCGCCGCCGCGCATCACGCCGAGCGCGCGGAGGGCCGCCCCCTCGGCCCGGGGCGACTCGACCTCGCGGGCCAGCTCGAGCTCCTCGAGCGCCAGGTCGAAAGCCTCCTCGCGGTCGGCCTCCGGCAGCGCCAACGCCAGTCGCGAGCGCCACTGGCTGAAGCGCGGCCCGGCCTGCAGCGGCACGAAGATCTCGGCGGTGGCCCGCAGATCGGCGGCGGCGCCGGTACGGTCGCCGCGCGCCGCCCGGATCGCCGCCCGCGTCTCCCACAACATGGCGCCGCTCTGGGTCGCGGCGAAGACCGGCGGCAGCACCAGCTCCTCGACCATCATCGCGATGCCGGCCAGGTCGCGGCGCTCGACGACGGTGTCGATGCAGAAGTGGAGGAAGGTGGTCAGCGCCATCAAGTTGAGGTCGTTTCGTTCGGTCAGCTCGACCAGCACGTTGAGGTCGGCTTCGGCGCTCTCCAGGTGCCCGAGGCGCGAGTTGCGGGCGGCGCTGAAACCGACGCCGGCGATCATCGAGAGCAGCGAGCCGCGCCGCCTGCCGTCCTCGGTCAGCTGCTGGGCGACCGACTCGGTCAGCTCGAACGCTTCTGCGACCAGGAGCGCGCAGGCCCCCTGGGTGGCGGTCGAGGTCTCGCGCCCGTCCTGGCGGGTGCTCCATTGCTGCGCGGTTGGCTCGATCAGCGCTTCGACCTCGGCTCGCGGCATGTCGCGGATCGCGCCGAGCGCGGCCAGGATCCAGCGCAGTCGCAGCGACTCCGCGGCCGGACGCTCGGCGACCAGCGTCTGCAGATGCGGCAGGGTGGCGTCGAAATCGGCGACGTGGGCCGGGTCGTAGCCGCGGTAGGCGGCGCGGTACGCCTCGAGGTCGAGCAGGCTCGGCAGGTCGGGGTCGTCGAAGCGGGCGAGGCCGGTGTCGATCACCTGCACCGTCGTGTCCCACTGGCCGGCAAGCGAGAGCAGGTCGGCCAGCTCGAGGTAGATCCCGATCGCCTTCTCCGGGTCCTCGGTGAGGTCGGCGGCCTCCTGCAGATGAGCGATCGCCGCCGGGTCGCGGAGCACTACCTCGAGGCTGCCGAGCAGGCGCAGCAGCTCGGCCCGGTTGGCGCCCGGCTCGTCGAGCGCGCGCCGCAGGTAGGCGGCGGCGCTGTCGGGAGCGCCACGCTCGCCGGCGTCGGCCGCTGCAAGCTCGAGCGCCTCCAGGCCGCCTTCGACCGAGGCCGGTTCGCAGACCAGCAGGTGGGCGGCGACCGCCTCGGCGTCGGCCCCCTGCGCGGCGAGGACGGCGGCGGCGCGGGCGTGAAGGTTGGCGCGGCCGGCGGCGGGGATGCGCTCGTAGACGGCGGTTCGTACGAGGGGGTGGACGAAGCTGTAGCCGGGCTCGGGGGAGAGGATCGCAGCGGCGACGAGCCCGTCGACGATTTCTGCTGCCTGCTTGTGGTCGCACTCGACGAGGGCGGCCAGCGGCCGGACGTCGGCGGCGTCGCCGAGCACTGCGGCCGCGCGGGTCAGCTCAGGCCCGAGCGAGTTGAGGCTGCGCGCCCGTTCGTCGACGCTGGCGCCGATCCGCTCCGGACCCATCGCCGCGATCTTCGCGGCGGACGGCGCGCCGTCGCCAGGCTCGGTGCCGAGCTCGACCAGCAGCTCTTCGATCAGGAACGGGTTGCCGCCGGTCGCCTCGTGGCAGGCGGCCTCGACCTCGGTGTCGGCGGCATTGCCGAGGCGCTCGCGGACCAGCGCCGCCGTGCCGGCCTCGCTGAGCGGCGCCGGCCGCAGGGTCGGGACTTCGAGTTCGGCGGTAAGCCCGCGCAGCAGCTCGGCTTGGACCCCGGGCTCGTTCGGTCGCGCCGCCAGGGCGAGCAAGATCGGCAGTCCGTCCAGTCGCTGGCCGAGGTAGCGGAAGAAGCGCAGCGAGGCACTGTCGCTCCAGTGTGCATCGTCGACGGCCAGCGCCAGCGGTCCTTTCTCGGCCAGCCCGGCGAGCATCCAGAACAGCCCGTAGAGCGAGCTCTCGGCGGCGCCGACCTCGAGCGCGTCGCCGCCGAGGCCGAAGATCGCGGCGGCCAGCCCGGCCGGCCCGGCGAATAGCGCCGCCCGGCTCTCCGGCGAGAGCGCCCGCAGCAGCGGCCCAAACAGCTGGCGGACGAGGCCGTAGCCGAAGTCCCGCTCCATCTCCGAGCCGCGCGCCCGCAGCACCCGGTAGCCGTCGTTCTCGGCGCGCCGCTCGAGCTCGCCGAGCAGCGCCGTCTTGCCGACCCCTGCCGGTCCCTCGATCAGCAACGAGCCGCCGCGGTCGCCACCGCGCACGTCATCGAGCGTAGTGGCGACCGCGGCGAGGTCCTGCTCCCGCTCCAGTAGTCGAGACTTTGGCGCGCTGCCCCAGATCGCGGCATGATAAGCCGCTGATTGGGTAACTATCGCGATCCTTCGGTGAGCGGCTCTTTCGCGGCCCCCTCTACGTCGATCCGCGGCAGGATCCGCTCGAGCCAGTTCGGGATCCACCAGTTCCACTTCCCGAGCAGCTGCATCACCGCTGGCACGAGGACCAACCGGACCAGCGTCGCGTCGAGGAAGATCGCCACCGCGAGCCCGATCCCGAACAGCTTGAGGAAGACTTCGGGCGAGGCGACGAAGGCGAGGAAGACGACGACCATGATCGCCGCCGCCGCGGTGATCACCCGGGCGGTCTTGGCGAGGCCGTCGGCGACAGCGCGGCTGGTGTTGCCGTCCTTGAGGTACTCCTCGCGGATCCGCGAGACGAGGAACACCTCGTAGTCCATCGAGAGCCCGAAGAGGATCGCGAACATCATCACCGGCATGAACGGTGCGATCGGCACTTCGTGGTCGATGCCGATCAGGTTGCCGACCGCACCACCCTGTGCGACCAGGGTCATCACGCCGTAGGCGGCGCTGACCGAGAGCAGGTTCATGATCCCCGCCTTCAGCGAGATCAGCGGTGAGTGGAACGCGACCAGGAGCAGCAGGAACGAGAGGCCGAGGACCCCGATGATGAAGATCGGGATCCGGTCGGTGATGAATTCGCTCTGATCCTCGAGGGCGGCGTTGACACCGCCGACCTCGGCCCGCACCCCGGTGTCGGCGAGCGCCCCGGGGATGATGTCGTCGCGCAACCTATGCACGAGTTCGGTGGTTTCCTCGTCCTGCGGCGAGGTGGTGGGGATGACGGTGACGATCGCCGCGCTGTCGTCCGAGTTGAAGCGGGGCGCCGGCACGTAGGCGACGCCTTCGTCGGCGCGGATGTCATCGGCCAGGCCGTCGATCGCCTGTTCGCCGCCTTCGCTCGGCAGCTGTGCCGCGATCACCAGCGGACCGTTCGCGCCAGGGCCGAAGCCTTCGCTGATCAGATCGTAGGCCTCGCGGGTCATCGTCCCCGGCTTGTCGTTGCCGGCGTCGGGGAAGCCGAGCCGCATGCCGAGAGCCGGCGCCGCCAGGGCGAGCAGGATCGCGGTGGCGACGATCGCCGCCAGCCACGGGCGCCGCTGCACCGCGTGGCTCCAGCGGGCGGCGGGGGAGTCGCTTGCGCCTTCGACCTTGTCGAGGCGACGGCCGAGGAACGGGATCCGCAGTTTGTCGACCCGCGGGCCGAGGAAGGCGAGGATCGCCGGCAGCAGGGTGATCGAGGCGAGCATCACCACCAGCACCGCCAGCGAGGCCGAGATCGCGACCCCGTACATGTACGGCAGCCCGGTGAGGAACAGGCCGAGGACGGCGATGACGACGGTCGAACCGGCGATGATCACGCTACGGCCGGCGGTGGTGACCGCCTCGACGACCGCGTCGTGGCGATCGTTGCCCGCTTTCAACGAGGCCCGGAAGCGGGTCAGGACGAGCAGCGCGTAGTCGATCCCGACGCCGATCCCGATCAGGCCGGAGACCGCGGTCGTCCAGTTGGGGACGTCGATGATGTTGGCGAGCAGGACGATCAGGCCGCCGGAGGAGATGCCGACCCCGAACAGGGCGATCACCAGCGGCAGGCCGGCGGCGACCAGTGAGCCGAAGGCGATCAGCAGGACGATCGCCGCGGCGAGGAAGCCGATGCCCTCAGGGCTGGTCTGTTCCTGCGCGGTGTAGATCGGTTCGCCACCGAGCTTGATCTCGAGGCCGTCGCCGCTGTTCGCTTCCGCCGCGTCGATCAGCTCTTCGCCCTGCTTCTTCTTCACTTCCCAGCCGGGGACGTTGAGCGGCAGCGTCGTCGTCGCCACCTTGCCGTCTTCGGAGACGCGGGTCGGGCCGGGCTTGCCGATGTGCTCGACCTCTTCGGCTTCGGCGAAGAAGGCGTTCATCTGTTGCTTCGCGGCGGCCGACTCGGCGCCGTTCTCGTCCTTCCAGACGACGTAGATTTCCTGCCCCGAGTAGCCGCCGAATTCACGTTCGGTCAGGTCGCTGGCGGCCTTCGACTCCGAGCCGGGGGTGTCGTAGTCGGCCTTGTACTCGCCGGCCAGGCTGGAGCCGAGGCCGATCAGGACGATCGTGGCGACGATCCAGCCGACGACCATGCGGCCGCGGCGGCGATAGGCGATGTCGGCGATACGAGCGAGACTGCGGGTCATACAACTGCCTCCCCGGGGAGATAACGAAGCGTTAACTTACGGCGTGAGAGATTCAAGATTGGAATCATTCCTATCACAATTTTCGGATAGACTCAGTCTCAAATGAGCGACGGCAAGGGTGAAGGGGCGAATCTAGGTGCGGAGCGCGCCGATGTCTTCTCGAAACGTGCTCAGTC
>Ga0070667_100002980_pt1 | contig 14550 bp, 14 predicted proteins | sample KBSS33metaG_FD_64659 | JGI IMG/M metagenome (GOLD analysis project Ga0070667, IMG submission 64659) | Switchgrass rhizosphere microbial communities from Kellogg Biological Station, Michigan, USA - KBS S3-3 metaG | ecosystem: Host-associated > Plants > Roots > Rhizosphere > Soil ... | reverse complement strand
GCCTCGCCCGATTCGAGCCGGAACTCGACCTGTTGCTCGACGAGGATGTTGCGCAGCAGCTCGACGGCCTCCTCCTGCTTGGGCGTGAACTCTCGGCCGATGGTCTTCATCGCGGGCAGGATGCTGCTGTAGGTGAAGTTGATGCAGATGCGTCCGTCGATCTGCGAAAACACCGGCACGTCGTAGGGCGTGACGTCGGGCTGATCGTCAGGCTGCTCGCTGCGCCGGTGATGCGGAAACCCTTGGTAAAGGACGTCCAGCAGGTCCGGCCTTTCCGCGAGGATTCGGTTGTGCGCCGCAGGTCCGCTGGCGAACTGGCTCTCGCCGCCTTGCGCGGCTGGGTAGACACACAGCAGCGACAGGATGTCAGCGGCGTCATTGTGCATCGCAAGTTCGGCGCGAGACTTCGTGCCCCTGGCGGGCTGGACGCCATTGGGGAGAATCTCCTCCTGCACGCGCACCATTCGGTGCCCGAACGAATTGTTAGACACCAAATAGCCGAGGTGCGTACAGAACGCCCAATAGATCCGCTCCAGGTCCTCGATCGAGTGCTGTTCGACGGGAAACCCTCGCACGCAGGCAAGTCCCTTGCCGAACATCAGATCCTGATACAACCGGGCTAGATCGTCGTCGAGGTCGGGGTGGCGTGCATCGTCGGGCGTGATGTCGTCGCGATCTTTATTCGACGTCTTCGCGAGGATCGACTCCAGGGCCGCGACGTTGCGGGCCGACAGGTCGAATGCGAAGTCCTCCTTGCTCGTAAAGTCGGCGCCGGTCCACGCCATCGGATCGGCGACTTGTTCGGTGTAGATCGCGGTGGGCATCCGTCCTCCTGTTGCGGTGGCGAGGTTTTCGGCTACTTGTCGAGTTCGCTCAAGGCCCTGGCGCGGGAGGTCGCCGCTTCGGTCATCATCCCGACGTCCGTACCAGCTGAAATGAAACGCAGACCCAATTCTGTGAACCGTTTCAGCAGGTCAACGGACTTGATACCGGCTATTCCCAGCGCCACGCCGTGTGTACGACAAGCCGCCGCGACCGATTCTACTGCATCGCGGAAATGGGCATTCTCATAATCTCCATGGATGCCCATTTCGGCCGTCAGATCACTCGGACCGATGAGCAAGATGTCGATGCCCTCGACTGCTGCGATCGCCTCGCTCGCTTCGACCGCTCGCGGTGTTTCGATCATCACCGCGACCACCGTCTTGCGCTCGAGGACACCGGTCAGCTCGGCGGCCGACAGCGGCCCATAGCCACTTACCGCGTTGGGTCCGGATATCGACCGATGCCCCAGCGGAGGGAACCGGGCCGCATCCACGACTGCCAACGCCTGAGCACGTGAATTCACATGTGGCACAATGACTCCGACTGCACCATTGTCCAAAACACGCGCAATGACACTGGGGTCACCAGACGGCACCCGCACCAGGCCGGAGATCCCCGCTCCGATCGCGCTCGCACACAGCATTGAAGCTGTCTCCAGCGAGGTAGAGGTGTGTTCAAGGTCGACGTAAACGGCGTCATATCCACATGCCGCCGCGATGGCCGGGACATCCGGTGTACGTGCATTCATGAGCGCCAGACAGAGCACCAGGCCCTCGCCGTGTAGTGCGTCGCGCAATGATCCCTGCACGAGCTCACGGTAGCCGACTGAGAACGGTGATTCCATCAGTTCGTTAACGCCATTATCAATGTGGTAACCATTACGTATGCCAGCCAACCGGGTCGCCATCGTAGGTGCCGGCCTTTCGGACTGCGGACGAGTGCCAGACAAGACCGCGATGGCGCTGATGGCTCAATCCGCCCGCCGTGCCATCACCGACGCCGGTTTGACGAAGGACGACATCGATGGTTTCGGGGGCCACGGGAGCCTGCTGCCACCGGTCGAAGTCAGTGAATATCTCGGCCTGCGACCGACTTGGGTCGATGCGACTAACGTCGGCGGATCTTCGTGGGAAGTGATGGCCCGTCACGCCGCCGCCGCGATCGCCGCAGGCGAAATCGACGTCGCCCTGTTGACCTACGGGTCGACTGCGCGCTCCGACGTCAAGCGTCGCAGCCGTGCGTCGGCGGCAACGATGAGCACCGGTGGAGCCATGCAGTACGAGGCCCCGTACGGCGCAACACTCATCGCCAAGTACGCGATGGCCGCCAGACGTCACATGATCGAATACGGCACCACAGTCGAGCAACTGGCTGAAGTCGCTGTCGCCGCGCACGAATGGGCAGCCATGAACGACAACGCATTTGAGCGCGACCGCATCACAGTGGCCGACGTGACGGCAGCACCGATGCTGGCCGATCCCTTCACCGCCAAACACGTATGTTTGCGCACCGACGGCGGCGGGGCGGTGGTCTTGGCGAGCGAACGCGTCGCAAAGGACTGTGCCAGGGAGCCCGTGTGGATCCTCGGCGCCGCCGACGCCACGTCTCACGTCAGCATGAGCGAGTGGGCCGACTTCACCACCTCCGCCGCAGCAGTCTCCGGGCCTCGAGCGTTCGCGCAGGCGGGTGTCAGCCCTGCAGACATCGACGTGTGTCAGTTGTATGACTCGTTCACCTCCACGGTGCTGCTCACGGTTGAGGATCTGGGATTCTGCGCAAAAGGCGAAGGCGGGCCGTTCATCGAATCAGGCGCCCTGCGGCCCGGCGGAGCCTTGCCGACCAACACCGACGGCGGCGGCCTCGCCTCGTGCCATCCAGGCATGCGGGGAATGTTCCTGATGGTCGAGGCCGTCAGGCAGCTTCGCGGGGAATGCGGGCCAAGGCAGGTGGACGACGCGCGGCTGGCCTGCGTGCACGCGATGGGCGGCTTCTTCACCCACAGCGCGACGATGATTCTCGGGAGGCATTGATGGCGAGCCCCGATAGGCCGATCGTCGACACGGACAGCGAATCCTGGTGGGCCGCTGTGCAGGATCGCCGAATGATGCTCAATCTCTGCACTGCATGCGGGCGCAATTCGTTGTATGTGCGGCCATTCTGTCCGCACTGCTGGAGCGAAGACGTCACGTTGACGCCAGCCAGCGGACGCGCCCGCCTATACACCTGGAGCGTCGTTCACCAGAACGCCGCTCCCTTCGACGCCCACACGCCCTACGTGGTCGCGATGGTTGACCTCCTCGAGGGACCGCGGCTGATGACGGTCATCGAGGACTGCCGTTTCGAAAAGCTGCGCCCAGGCATGGGACTCGCGATCGCCTTCCGTGACGACGACGGCTTCGTCGTTCCCGTTTTCCGGCCGGCAGTCGAGGACTGATCAGGCGAGGCGGTCGGCAAGCGCCCGCGGTCGCCCGGCAGAGCGAGCATGGAGCTTGTTGCGTTCCACCTTGCCGTTGGCGTTGAGCGGCAGCGGTTCATCCCAGAAGACGAGTTCTTCGGGCAGCTTGTATTTGGGCAGTCCCGCCGTCACGAGCGCGTCGATGACGTCGGACAGCGTCAGCTCCACATCGGCGTCGAGCACCATCGCCACCGCCAACCGCTCGCCGGTGGTGGGGTCGGCGACCGAATACGCCGCGGCGTCGCGCACTCCGGCGATCCGCGTGACAGCCTCTTCGACTTCCGCCGCGGGGATCTTCAGACCATTACGGATCACGATGTCCTTGATGCGCCCGACGACCCGGACCCGGCCGTCGGAGATCTCGGCGACATCGCCGGTGCGAAACCAGTCGCCGTCAAACGCTGCGGCGTCGTCATCTGCGTCGGTATACCCGAGGAAAGCGTGGGGTCCACGGATGCAGCATTCGGACGGATCGCCGGCCGACCCCACTCGCACGTCCACATCGTCGAGCGCGATCCCGTCGTCGGCATGACGAATGTCTTTCGGCTCGGCGCGCAATCCTGAGGTGCTCACCGGCACCTCGGATGACCCGTAGGCGCGCATGACGATGATGCCGAAGTCATCTTCGATGCGCTCGACGATGCGGCGGTCGAGCATCGTCCCGCCGAGATAGACGGCGCGCAAGGGGATCTCGTCGCCGCGCGCGACTGCCTCGTCGAGCAGCCGCTCCAGCAGCCGGTCGGGTCCGCCGTACCATGTGGCACCGGACGAAACGAGCAATTCGCTCGTGCCGGCCGGATCCCAGCGATCCTCGAGGATCACCGGCGCGATCAGCATCGGGCCGATGAACACCGCCTGCAGCACACCCGTCACCGACCCCAGCGGGCTGATCAGAAAGATCCGATCGTCGTCGGTCAGCCCCGCCGCGGCGATGTAGTTGGCCGAAGATTTGATCAGCGTGCTGAGCGAGTGGATCACGCCTTTGGGCGCCGAGGTGGTGCCCGATGTGTACAACACGAAACAGGGTTCGTCGACGCCGCGCCGCGTCCGGTGTGATGTACCCGAGGTCCCGTCCGGCCCTATCCACATACACCGCCCCGACAGCTCGGATACCTGCGGCCAGTTCGGTGCCGTGCCAATGGCGGCGCCCGTGCGAGCCAGAATGTCGCCCACCTGCGCCGAGCCCGCGCTGCGCGGCACCAGCAGCACCACGGCATCCCGGCGCAAAGCTGCGTGGACCGCGATGACCGAATCCACATCGTTTCCGACCACGACGACGATCGGGGTTTCCGCATCGACGCCCGCCTGTGCCATGCCCTCGCACGCAGCGTCGACGCGTCGGTCCAGCTCGGCGTACGTGAGCTCACCGGTCCTGTCGATCAACGCGAGACGCTTACCGGCCCGCTCGGCGGCCGAGCGCACGACGTCGACGGGCTCATGGGTCCACAAGCCGGCGGACCGGTAGGCGTCCCTGCGCGCGACAGCGCGCTGCCGGGCCTGTCTCAGCAGGTCAGTCGGCCCGCTCATGCGTCCTCCGATGCAAATGATCGTTCTCTTTTAGGCAAATGTAGCCTCTCACCTATGGGTGCAATGACTTTCGATGATCAGGTAGCCATCGTCACTGGTGCTGGAGGTGGCCTAGGACGCTGTCATGCGCTGGAACTCGCGCGTCGGGGTGCCCGCGTAGTGGTCAACGACCTTGGCAGTGCCGTGGACGGCAGCGGCGGATCGATGTCAGCGGCCCAGCGCGTAGTCGACGAGATCACCGCCGCAGGAGGAACCGCGATCGTCAACGGCGACTCGGTCGCCACCGAAAGCGGAGGGGCGGCGATCGTTCGAGCAGCGAAAGACGCGTTCGGACGCGTCGACATCCTGGTGAACAACGCCGGCATCCTGCGTGACGCGGCGTTCAAGAACATGACCGCCGAGCAGTTCGACGCCGTCATCGCCGTGCACCTCGCGGGGACATTCAACGTGACCCGCGCGGCGTGGCCGGTGATGCGCGAGCAGAACTACGGCCGGATCATCCACACTAGCTCGGGCACAGGGCTTTTCGGCAATTTTGGGCAGGCCAACTACGGTGCGGCGAAGATGGGCGTGGTCGGCATGATGCATGTGCTCGCCATCGAGGGTGCACGCAACGGTATCGCCATCAACGCGATCGCACCCATCGCCCGCACCCGCATGACAGAGACCATCATGGGTGAGGCCGGCAGGGCAATGGACCCTGAGCTCGTCACCCCCGTGGTCATCTACCTTTCTCACCGCAGCTGTGACCGCACTGCGCACATCTACTCGGTGGGCGGCGGGAAGGTGTCGCGGGTTTTCATCGGACAGACCAAGGGCATCGAGGATGTCGAACTCACCGCCGAGTCGGTGGCCGAGTCGATCGATCAGATCGATGACAGTTCCACGTTCACCATCAGGGGTGGGCCCAGCTAGAAACCCTGGAAACGCGGCTTGCGGCGCTCAGCGAAGGACCGCAGCCCCTCCTGCAGGTCTTCGGTGCGAGAAACCACCTCTGCAGCCCAGGCCTCCTGTTCGAACGCGCGGTCGCGGCCGGACTCCGACGACACCGAAAGCAGTCGCTTCGTCAACGCGAGCATCACCGTGGGCCCCCCTGCCAACCGGACCGCGATCTCGTCGGCCATGGCGTCGACCTGCTCCGGGGCGGCGAGCCGGTTGACCAGGCCGAGACGCTCGCAGGTCATCGCGTCCACCGGCTCGCCGAGCATCAGCAGTTCGGCCGCCTTGCGTAGGCCCACGATCCTCGTCAGTAGGTGGATCGCGCCCGAGTCGGGCAGGATCCCGCGGTGCACGAAAGCCTCGACAAGCGTTGCCTGCGTGGACATGATGACTAGATCGCATGCCATCACCAGACTTGCGCCCGCGCCGACTGCCGTCCCGTTCACGGCGGCGACGACCGGTTTGTCGCAGTCCAGGACGGAGCTGACCAAACGCTGCCAGCCGTGCTGCAGCATTCGGGCGATGTCGCCGGGACGCTTGTCGCGAACCGGTTGCGCGTCGGCAGGTTGCGAAGCCAGTCCGGCGCCGGCGCAGAAGTGCCGTGTTCCTGCCGCCGACAGCAGCACCGCGTGGACTGCAGGATTACTGTCGGCTTGCACGAAGGCTTCGGTCAATGCGTCACGTGCCAAGGGTGACAACGAGTTTCCGACGTCGGGGCGATCGATGAGTATCCGTTGAACACCATCGTCGCCGACCGTAACAACGATGCCTGGTACTTCTTCTGTCATCTGTTCATCCCTGCGTTAACGGCGTTTCCGCTTTTCGGGTATCTTAATTTCCATGTCGGATCCGGGTCAGATAACCGACGAAGGGCTGGGCAGACTGCGAGCCAGCATCGGCATCGCCGTCCCGCACACCCAGTCGCCGCACTACGTTCGGCCCAACGAGGACACGTTCCGCCATATTGCTGAGAGTTACGGCGACGCCAACCCGTTGTGGGCAGATCCGGAATACGCCGCCAAATCCGTATGGGCCGAATCGATCGCACCACCCGCGCTGGTCGGGGGGGACACGTTGATCGGCGAGGATGAAGTCACCGAACTATCCGATGAAGATCGCGCATTGACCAAAGGCGATCCGCTGCGCGGCGTTCATGCGTTCTACGCATCGTCCGCACGGGAGTGGTGGGCTCCCCTGCGGGCCAATCACCGGGTGTTCCGACGCAATGCTCTGGTCGCCGCACTCGACAAGAGCAGCGAGTTCGCGGGCCGAGCCATTCACGAGTGGTCAGCCCAGGTGTTCCGAGACGACGAGGGCACCATCCTCGGCGGCCAATACCGCAACATGATCCGTACCGAGCGCAGCAAGGCGCGGGGACGCAAGAAGTACGAGTCGGTCGAGCTAAAGAATTGGTCGCCCGACGAGATCGCCGAGATCGACGAGCGTTATGCCCGTGAGACGCCGCGCGGCGCCCAGCCACGCTGGTGGGAAGACGTCAATGAGGGTGACGCGATCGGGGCGCTGACCAAAGGTCCGCTGACTGTCACCGACATGGTGTGCTGGCACGTCGGCATGGGCACCGGCATGTACGGTGTGCGGCCATTGCGGCTCGCATGGCGCAACCGGCAACGCATCCCCCGGTTTTACACACCGAACGAACATGGCGTGCCCGATGTGCAGCAGCGCGTGCACTGGGACCCGATCGCCGCTCAGAATGCGGGCAACCCAACGACTTTCGACTACGGCCGGATGCGCGAGACGTGGCTGATTCACCTGTGCACGGACTGGATGGGTGACGACGCCTGGCTGTGGAAGCTCGACTGCGAGTTCCGGCTGTTCAACTACGTCGGTGATCTGCACACCATCACCGGCACGGTGGTGCGCAAATACCTCGCCGACGGCGACCGTCCGGCCGTCGACCTCGAACTCGCGGCGACCAATCACCGCGGCGAGGTCACCGCGCCGGGGCACGCCACCATCCTGCTGCCCAGCCGTGACCGCGGACCAGTGCGGTTACCCGATCCGCCGGGCGGCGCGACGAACTTGACCGACCTGCTCACTGCCGTTTCCGCCGAGTTCGCCGAACGCTGAGCCGACGATGAGCTACTCGAGCGTTCCCGGGCTTCGGGCAGAACAGCAGGGTCCGGTGCTGTGTCTGACCCTGGATCGCGCCGACCGCCGCAATGCCGTCAACGACGTGATGCTCGACGCGATGATCGAACACCTCGCCGCGGCGGGCACCGATGAAGCGGTCAGGGTCATCCGCATCGACGCTGACGGTCCCGACTTCTGCGCCGGTTCCGACCTCGTCGCCAACAACGCCAGGTCAGAGCGCAAACCACGAGTCGGCAGCATCCAGCGTCGGCTGCCAAACAAGGCGAACCGGCTCATCCCGTTGATGCTCGAGACTCAAGTGCCGATCGTCGCGGTGGTCCGCGGATGGGCGGCCGGCCTGGGCTTCCACATCGCGTTGTCGTCCGACTTCTGCATCGCCGCCGAGGACGCCCGATTCTGGGAGCCGTTCCTGGCGCGCGGTTTCACGCCGGACAGTGGGGCGGGTTGGCTCCTACCCCGCCTGATTGGCATGGTGCGCACCAGACAGCTGCTGATGCTCGGCGAAGAGATCTCCGGGACCACCGCCGCAGAATGGGGCATCATCCACGGCACCGCCGTCGCTGACCAATTGGATTTAGTCGCAAGCAAACTCGTCGCCACACTCAGCGAGGCACCCACGGTCGCCCTCGGACTCACCAAGTGGCTGCTGCACAGCGGTCACGGGCTCGACCTCGACCGCCATCTTCAGAATGAGGCGTTGGCACTCGAGCTCTCCAGCCGCAGTGACGATTTCAAAGAGGGCCTGGCAGCCTTCCGCGACAAGCGCGACGCGAAGTTTCAGGGCCGATGACGCTTTCCATCACCGCCGACACCTCCGCCGCCGACGCTGTCGACGCTGTACGCGAGTGGGTCGAGAAAGCGGTCCCGGTCGCCTGGCGTTCAGCCGCCGCCGAAGGACCTGCCGCACTACGAGCCGTACGCAGTCCAGCCGACTACCGCGACTGGTACCCGGCATTCGCAGATTCGGGGTTGGTTGCGCCGACCTGGCTTCCCGAGCACGGCGGCCTGGGCATCGGAAACGACGTGGCGCGCGCCATTGACCACGTGCTCACACCACTACGCCTGACACGGCTGAACCCGTTGGGTCTCAACAACACAGCCGCGGCCCTGTTCAGTCACGGAACAGAAGAACAGCGTCTTCGCTTCCTTCCGCCCATCGTCCGCAACGACGAGAAGTGGTGTCAGCTCTTCAGCGAGCCCGGGGCTGGCAGCGATCTCGCATCGCTGGCAACCAGGGCGGTGCGCGACGGCGATCAATGGGTGATCTCCGGCCAGAAAGTCTGGACCACGTGGGCCGATGAGGCCGACTTCGCGATCCTGCTCGCTCGCACCGATCCCGAGCAACCGAAGCACAAGGGCATCACATACTTCCTGCTCGACATGCATCAGCCCGGGGTCGAGGTGCGGCCGCTTCGCCAGATCACGGGTGAAGCGGAATTCAACGAGGTGTTTCTCGACGGCGCCCGGGTACCCGACGCGCATCGTGTCGGAGACATCAATGACGGTTGGCGGGTCAGCGCGTCGACGCTGTCCAGCGAGCGGCAGATGGTGTCGGGTTCAGGGTCGGGCGGCATGGGCCGCCTCGGTGGCTCGAGCGCAGAGCGCCTGATCTCCCTGGCCCGGGAAACGGGACGGTGGGACGACCCAATCGTGCGGGCCAAAATCATGCGCCTGTGGGCTCAGGAGCAGATCCGTGGCTGGACCAACGCGCGTGTGCGCGCAGCGCTTTCGGCCGGCCAATCCCCCGGTGCCGCATCATCGATCGGAAAGGTGCATCAGGCCACGCTCAATCAGCAGATTCAGGATTTGATGGTCGACCTGTTGGGTACGACCGCGGTCGCGTGGCCCGCCACTGAAGATCCAGACGCGTTGCCGCGCGAGGTGCAGGGCATGATGCGCAGCTTGGCCAACGCCACCGAGGGCGGCACGACCGACATCAACAAGAACATTCTCGGCGAGCAGGTGCTCGGCCTACCCAAGGAACCCGACCCGTGGAAAGGCAAGGCTTGGAAGGACATTCCACGCTCGTGACCGGCTACGAGCGCCTGATCGTCGAAAGGTCCGACGGCGTCGGGTGGCTGATTCTGGACCGGCCGGACGCAGGCAACGCGTTTGATGCGCTGATGCTCGACGAACTCGAAGCGGCATGGGGCCAACTTGACGCCGACCCTGAGGTCCGCGTGATCGTGAACACCGCCAACGGCAAGGCGTTCTGCACCGGGATGGACGTGGTGCAGATCGCGCGCGACAAGGCGGCGATGCGACGGCACTCACGCCGGACTCGGGATGCGGAACTGAAGATCTCGTCGTGGCATTGCAAAGTCTGGAAGCCGGTGATCGCGGCGGTCAACGGGGTGTGTGCCGGCGGTGGTCTGCACCTCGTCGCGGACGCCGACATAGTGATCGCGGCCGAGGAGGCTTCCTTCGTCGACCCGCACGTTTCGGTGGGGCAGGCCGTCGCATACGAGGCGATCACGCTGCTTCGCAGGTCGCCGATGGAGGCGATCACCCGAATGGCGCTGAGCGGCAAGGGCCAACGAATCTCAGCGCGGCGCGCATACGAGTTGGGCATCGTCTCCGACGTCGTACCGGCCGATCACCTCCGCGCGGCGGCCGGACATCTTGCGGCCGCCGTCGCCACCAACTCGCCCACCGCGATGCGCGCGACCAAGAAAGCATTGTGGCATTCCCTGGAGGTTGGCCTGTCGTCAGCCAGAGATAGTGCGGCCGAGGATATCTGGCGGTTGCGCAACCATCCCGATCATGCCGAAGGTGTTCAGGCTTGGCGCGAGAAGCGCCCGGCGAGTTGGCAGCCGCTGGAGGTGTCATGACGTATCAGAGGCTGATCGTCGAGCGGCGCGGCCCCGTGGGCTGGATCATCAACAACCGGCCCGAGCGACTCAACGCGTACGACGCGGTGATGCGCGAGGAGTTCGGAAAGGCGTGGACGGAATTGGACACCGACCCCGACGTGCGCGTCATCGTTCACACCGGCAACGGAAGGGCGTTTCAGGTGGGCGCCGACGTCGACGATCTCGACGGCGAGGCGGTGCAACAGTTTCAAGAGACGATGCGCACGCTGGACCTCAAGCTGACGGCCTGGCACTGCAATGTGGGTAAGCCTGTCATCAGCGCTGTCAACGGAGTGTGCGCAGGTGGTGGACTGCACTGGATCGCCGACGCCGACATCGTCATTGCGTCGTCGGACGCCAGTTTCGTCGACCCGCACGTCTCCATCGGCCAGGTCAGCGCGCTGGAAACCATCGCGCTGATGCGAAAGATGCCCGCCGAGGCAGTGTTACGGATGGCGCTCGTAGGCAGTCATGAACGTCTCAGCGCTCAGCGCGCCTACGAGCTCGGCATGATCAGCCAGATCGTTGACCCACCCGACAAGCTGCGCGACGTCGCGCAAGAGCTGGCCGAGAGGATTGCCAAGAACTCCCCGGCAGCGATGCGCGCGACCAAGCGCGCATTGTGGGGAGCACTCGAGTTCGGCCTGACCGATGCGTGCCGGGTGGGCGCCAAGCATTTGACCTCCATGTGGGGCCATCCCGACCAGGACGAGGGGCCGAAGGCGTTCGCCGACAAGCGGACTCCCGATTGGCAGCCGCTGGAGGCGGAGCCATGAGTCTCGCCGAGCTGCTCACCGATCTGCCCGACACGGCGGTGCATACATTGGTCGACGATGTCTCGCGCGAAGATCTGGTCGCTAGCGCGGATCGACTGAGTTCCATGCTCACAGATGCTGGGCTGGCGACCGGACAGGTGGTCGCGGCGATGCTGCCCAACGATGCCACCACGGTGGCCGCGCTGTTCGGGACATGGCGCGCGGGCGGCGTTTACACGCCGCTCAATCCAAGAGCCGCCGATGCGGAATTGGCTTCTCAACTTGCCACCCTGCGGCCGGTCGCCATCATCACGACACCCGACCTTGCGCAGCGGTTCTCGGAGTTCAGCCTGCCCGTCGTGTCGGGTGCCGAACTGAAGTGGTCCCTCATGCAGTCCTCCACGCAAGCGGAGGACTCGCGCCAGTACGACCCCGACGTGGCCCTTTTGCAATTCACCTCGGGTACCACGGGACCGCCGAAACCGGTGCCACTTCGGCATGCCACGGTGCTGGATTTGATCGACCGGCTGCTGGCCAAGCTCCGCGGCGCCAAACCTGCGGCGGCTCAGCCCAACCGCGCACCGATGCCCAATCTGGTCCCTCTGTCGTTGTCCTTATGGGCCGGCATCTACCAGGTGCTGTTCGCGTTCCGCGCGGGCTCCGGAGTCGTATTGATGGATCGGTTCTCACCGGCGGACTTCGCCGTGCTCGTCAAGCGACACCAATTGCGGTCCACGGTGTTGCCGCCCGCCGCGTTGACGATGGTCCTGCACGACGAGTCCGTCACAGACTTGTCGCCGCTGAAAATCGTCCGGTCGATCACCGCACCACTGTCCCCTGTGCAAGCCGGCCGCTTCCGCGACAAGTTCGGCGTCATCGTGCTCAACTCTTACGGCCAAACGGAACTCGGAGGTGAGGTCGTCGGATGGTCAGCCGCCGATGCGCGTGAGTGGGGCGAGACCAAGCTGGGTTCTGTCGGGCGTCCGCTGCCTGGCATCGATGTCACGATCGCTGACGACGAGGTAATGGTTCGCACTCCGACGACGGCTGCGCGCAAGATCGACCCGGCTTTCCTCGACAGGCTCACCGTTGACGGCTGGTTCCACACGGGCGACCTCGGCTGGTTCGATGACGACGGGTTCCTGTGGCTGGACGGCCGGGTGTCGGACATGATCAACCGCGGCGGGCTGAAGGTGTTTCCGGGCACAGTGGAAGACGTCCTGCTCGCCGCCGACGGTGTCCGCGAGGCGGCGGTGGTGGGGATACCCGACGAGCGCCTTGGCGAGGTGCCATGGGCATTCGTTGCCCGTCAGTCCGACAAGCCATCCGAAAGCGATCTGATTGCGTGGTGCCGTGAGCACCTCACGCCATACCGCGTGCCCGTGCGAGTGATATTCGTCGACCAATTGCCGCGCAATGACGTCGGCAAGGTCGTCAAACGTGAACTCGTCACAATGGCCGACGCATGATCATTGTCGTCGGCCCCGGGGAAACGCTGTCGCGGGCGCTGGCCGATGCGTTCGGCGATGTCGCTGTCATCGATGGCGACGCTGCGGTCGATGAGATCCTGTGGCAGACATTGGCCGCCCTGCAAAGCGCACACTCGTCGATGGCGCAAGGCGGTCGGATCGTCGTGATTCTGCCGACCATCGGCATGGCGGGCGCAGCCGGGCTGGTGGACTGCACCACCGCGGTCGAGGGCATCCGGGCGATGGCCAAATCGGCTGCGCGTCAATGGGCTTCCGATCGAATCGGAGTCAATATCATCGCCGCTCCCCTAGCCCTGTTCGCGGTAGACGGCGATGTATCCCATCTCACTGCGGCCGCAGTGCAGAACGACGACACGTTGATCCACTCCATCATCGAGACCGCAAAGTTCCTTATGCGTCGCGACGTGGACCAGCTGACCGGTGACACGATCGTGGTCGACGGGGGTGCGGTGATGCTGCCGTGAGTCTTGACGGCCGCACGATCATCGTCACCGGTTCGGGCGCAGGGGTAGGGCGAGGTATCGCGATGGCCCTCGCGTCCGAAGGCGCACACGTCGTCGTCGCGGCCCGCTCCGACACCGGGGTCGCTGCCGAGATCACCGCTCGCGGACACCGTGCGACGTGGACTCGCTGCGATGTCACGGCACCGGACCAGGTTTCCGAAGCGGTCGATTCGGCCGTCGCGATTACTGGACGACTCGACGCGGTGGTGCACAACGCGACCAGCAATAGGTCCAGCCAGCCGCATCGACTGGCTGACGTGGACCGGCAGTTGTTCGACGATCACTACTCGGTCTCGGTCGCAGGCGCCCGCCACTGCGCTGCCGCGGCATTCGAGGCACTCAGGCAGCATGCCGGTGCGTTCTTGGTGTTCACGTCACCGGCGGGAATAGAGGGCAGCGCGACGCTTCCGCTCTACGCCACGATGAAGGGGGCGCTACGGGGCTTCGCCAAGAGTTTGGCCCGCGACTGGGCACCGCACGGCATCACGGTCAATGTGGTTTCCCCGCTGGCCTATTCGCCCGCGCTGACAGCCGCGATCGAAGCCGACCCGGCGATGGAGGAGCGCCTCTCGCGAAGAGTGCCACTCGGCCGGATCGGCGATCCGGAGCGAGATATCGGTGCCGCCGTCGCGTTCCTGTTGGGCCCTTCCGCCGAGTACATCACTGGTCAGACCCTCGGCGTCGACGGCGGGCATTTCATGAATCTGTGAACCCGGTGTCCGGCGGATACCGCCGTTTGCTATGTTGAGAATCAACATTCTCACACATGTTGGAGGCGCCGGTGGAGAACACGAGAGCATTCGAGGTCTGGGATGCCGACAACCACATGTACGAGACGATCGACGCATACACGAGGTACCTGCCGGAGAAATACTCGGAAGCGCTCAAGTTCGTTGACGTGAACGGGCGCAAGAAACTGCAGATCCTCGGTGTCGTCACGGAATGCATCCCCAACCCGACCTACGAGGTGATCCCCACCCCCGGCGCATGGGCCGATTACTACCGCGGGATCAACCCCGAGGGCAAGACGCTGCGAGAGCTGGCGGAACCGATACGGTGCCCCGACGAGTTCCGGCGGCCCGACCTGCG
>Ga0070667_100002977_pt1 | contig 14554 bp, 12 predicted proteins | sample KBSS33metaG_FD_64659 | JGI IMG/M metagenome (GOLD analysis project Ga0070667, IMG submission 64659) | Switchgrass rhizosphere microbial communities from Kellogg Biological Station, Michigan, USA - KBS S3-3 metaG | ecosystem: Host-associated > Plants > Roots > Rhizosphere > Soil ... | reverse complement strand
CCAAGGACAAGAAGGACGAGAAGAAGAAGGACGACAAGAAGTCAGCCGATCCGCCCGAAGTGACCTTCGTCTTCGATCCGAGCAAGGCGACCAAGTGTCGAACGCCCGCCGAGCAGGCGCAGGAGGTGGTCGAGAACCAGTCCTGGGTGTGCTGGGGTGCGCACATGGCCGACAAGGCGCGCCACGTCCTCATGAAGGCGGATGGCAAGGTCACCTGGGATCCGAAGAAGACGATGGGCGACGACTACGACGCCTTCAAGAAGAAGTGGGGCGAGGTGATGAAGACCAAGGGTCTGAAGAACGCCAGGGGCGGCGACGGCTGGTACGACGGCGACGCGTTTCATCTCGAGCTGGCCGACTCGAAGATCAGCAAGACCGACGAGCGGGTGAAGGCCTGTCTGGCAGAGTACGTGCGCCTGTCTCGTGAGGAGAAGAAGGGCAAGAACGAGAAGTTCGAAAAGGACTACGCCGGTTTGCTCGCGGAGTACCTGAAGAAGTACGAGAAGGAACCGGAGAAGAAATGAGCGATTCGTCGAGGTCTTGTCGGCCGCATGCCGCCTTCGTGGGTTGGCTGCCGCTCGCGGCGCTTCTCTGCGCCTTGCTGGCGCCGCTGGCGGTAGCCGCGGATGCACCCGGCTCGAAGGCCGAGCAGCTTCAGCAGCAAGTGGCGGCGATCGACGCGCGGACGAAGTCGCAAGCTCCGCTTCGCGAGCGGCCGCTGCAAGGCTTTGCCGCCGAAGGCGCGCGCGTCGTCTCGTGGGGCACGACGGGCGCGATCGAGAAGATCTCGGTCGAAGGTCTGGGCGAGCGTGGTCGCACGTTTCTCGACTTCTATTGGCAGGGGGGGCAGCTGGTCGTCGCACATGCGCGTCGCGTCGATTACGGCGCGAACATCCGGGAGTTGCCCAAGGACAAGCCGCCGCCGATGACGGTGGTCGAGGATGAATGGCTCGAATTTGCCGGCGACCGTCTGCTGCGCTGGCGCCAGCTCGACCGCGAGATGCCGGCGAGCGGCGACTCTGCACGCAAACGCGCTGCCGAGCTGAAGGCCGACGCGCGCTCGTTCAGGCGCCTGATGCAGACTCCCGACGTCGCCGTCGGATCGGCTGAATCGTGCTTCTGGTCGTGCGCGCGCGAGCAGCGCGGCGAGTGCCTGCGCTACAGCTGTCGATAGCCGGCTCACCCACTCGAAGGCGCGTCAGCGCGTCGCCCTGACGATCGCCCAGACAACCCAGCCGTAGAACAGGATCGGCAGGATCGCCAGGGACCAGTGGTCGATCCTGAAGGCCAACTCCTCGCGCCCGTGCACTTCGAGTCGCAGGCAGTACGCCGAGATCAGCAAGGTCAGGAAGATGCACCCGAGCGCGACCGTGTGCATCCTGTCGGCGACGGTCAGCGAGGCGGAGTCGGGGACCGAACCCGAGACGATGAACGCGCTGGCGGCAACCGCGAACAGCGCACCGACGCCCATGCCGAAGCGGGCATCGAGATCCGACGGCTTGACCATGAACGAGACGAAGGCAACTCCGGTGGCCAGGATCAAGGTCGACAACAGCTTGATCGCTGCGCCCCAGCCGACACGGTCGAGGTTCCACGAGATCAGGTAGCGCGAGTACTGGCTTTCTGCGTTGGTCGGGAGCGACGTATCGCCGTAGTTCGTGCGGTAGACCCAGGGCTGCACGTCGGTGTCGAAGTTGCTGGCGGTCCACCCGGAGATCGCGATCTCGTCGCCCAGGCGCGAATTGACTCTGTCAGGGACGAACACTAGGTCGAGCGCCGTGAACACGCTGTCCTCGATCCGCACCTGGGGGCGATGCCAATCGAAAGGGAAGTTCGCCAATTCCCAGTTCTCCGACAAGGTCGCCGTGACCCGTGCCGACGCGTAACTGACATCACCGATCTTCTTCTCGACGATGCTGCTCTTGTTGTCGACGCGTCCATTCATGATCTCGAAGCTCTCGAGCGGTTTGTACTCGGCGAGGGCTCCTTCCGCCTTCCAGCGGAACCAGATGTAGAAATCAAGTGTGTAGCGGTTCTCGCGAAAGCTCAGGTCCTGGATCCGGTTGATGTAGCTTCCGACGAGCACTTCCGCGGGCGCGGCTTGGGCCACGCCGCTCGCGACAAGGCTCGTCAAGCACAACGTACGCAGCAGCACCATCATCCAGGTTCGCATCGCCAACCTCGGTTAACTTGAGCGGCGCCATTGTGCTCGTAGCAGGCCTTGGTCAGTAGCCCCGTGAGACGCTATCGGCACTTCAGCGACTTGAGCCGCTCCAGGAGCTCCGGACTGGTTTCCCCGAGCGACAAGCGCTGAAAGATTCGGCCGCACTCCGCCCGAGCCGATGAGTCCGCCTGCACCCGCTCGGGTGTGGCGGCATCCGGCCGCTTCGAGGCGTGCTCTCCAGTCGAGTCGGTCCGCGCCGCTGCCGTGTTGTCCGGCAGCGTCGCCTTTTTCGTCACTTGCTTGGGTGGCGTGCCCGGAACGGAGTCGACAGGCGCGACCGGCGCTACGAGGTCCGGCTTCGCCGCGGGCGTGTCGACGGCCGCTGGCGTGTCGGCCGCCGGCGGGCCCGCTGCCGCTGCCGATGTCGAAGGCGGGGATGGCGCGTCAGCCGCCGGGCTGGCCATGCCGGCCGCACTGCGTGAGTCTGCTCCACCTTGCATCACCGACGGCGCCGGTTCCGGCGTGACCGCAGTCGAGCCTTGCTGCACCGACGGCGGCGTTGCCGCACCCGGCCTTTGCACCGCCCACCAGATGGCGACGGCCGCGACCGCCGCACCTGCCGCCGCAACGACGAGGGCCGTGCGACGCGTACCGGCCTTCGTGCCGACCGCATCGCCTGGTTGGTGGCCGGAACCCAGCTCGCGCGGCGGCTCCGGCGCGACGGTTGCCTGTCGCGCGTGGATCTGCGGCGCCAGCGCCTCCGTGGGCGCCAAGTCGTCGCTGCCGCCCCGGGTCTCCGTCCTCTGTGGCGGAGGAGGAGAGAGTGGTGCGACGTGCGCGGGCAACGTGGCCCTCGGCGCAGTCGCCGACACGTCCGTGATCGGACGTGAGGTCGAGGACGTCGACGCCCGCCTCGGCCCGACAGGCCGGATCACCGTGGCGTCGGCGTCGTTCCATGGCGGTCGTGCGATGGCGACTTCGGGGGGCAGCCCAAGCTCCAGGCGCAGGGTTTCGATGGTCTGGGTGCGTTGCTCCGGCCGAACCGCCAGCGCCCGGTCGATCGCCGCCAGGAATCCGGCGCTGTACCGGCCCGCGGCGCCCTCGGCCAAGGGGACGAACGAATCGCTCATCAGCCGGCCGACCGAGGAGGGCGGCGTGGCGCCGGTGATGGCCCAGTAGACGACAGCGGCAAGCGCATAGACGTCGGTCCACGGTCCCTGCTTCATGCCGGGAATTTCGGCGTACTGCTCGACCGGGGCATAGCCGGCCTTCAGGATCACGGTCAGCGCTTGCGTCATGTCGCCGATGACACGCCGGGCGGCACCGAAGTCGAGGAGAAGCGGCTTGCCGCTATCTGCCAGCAGGATGACGTTGTCGGGAGCGATGTCGCGGTGGTAGCAGTGCTCGGCATGAATCACCACCAGCGCCTGGGTCAGTGGCGCCAGCAGCGCCATGAGCCAGGCCTCGTCGGGAGGGCCTGGCATCGCGCGTATCGCATCCTTGACGGTGATGCCCTGGTAGAAAGGCATCACCATGTAGGCGGTGCCGTTGGCTTCCCAGAACCGGTACACCTTGACGAGGGACGGATGGTCGAATTGCGCCAGCAGCTTGGCCTCGTTGACGAAGCTCTTCAGGCCCGCATCGAAGGTGTCGCGATAGCGCTCCGAGCGGGGCTCGACCTGGGTCGCTCCGACGCGCGTGGCCAGCGACATCGGCATGTATTCCTTCAGCGCCACGGTTCGCTCGAGCGAATGATCCATGGCGAGGTAGACGATGCTGAACCCGCCATCGCCGATTCGCCCTGTGATTTCGAACTCCGCCACGCGCGCGCCGATCCGCAGCGAGAGCACGTCCTGACCGCTGCCTGAAGAGGCGGCCGCTCCTCTCTGAGCAGGCGACGCGACACTCGGCGCCACGGCCGATGCCGCGGCTGGAGGTCGAATGACGGTCCCGTCGTCGTCTTGCTGCTGGCTCATCGCGATCGCGTACCTTGCGGTTGTCCGCGAGGATATTCTCGGCTGCCCGGGAGTGTGGCTTCAGCGGGACGGTCGTCCGTCTCGATTGCCGGCCGCCAGCAGGCTTGGACCGCCATACGACGGCATTCACGGTCCCGCATCCGCCGTGGTCTGCCGGCCGGCTGCTCGCCGTCGGCAAACTATGATTGCCTCGTGGTTGAGTCCTCACCGTGGCAGCGTCTGACGCGACTCATCCTGTCGTGCCACCAGTGCCAAAACGATCTCGGCGCTCGGTACCGACCACGAGCACGCCGCGGCTGCGGATACGGCCAGTGCTGGTGCACGGAAGGACAGCCGGCGCGACCTGCGTCAGATCAGCGTCTCACATCGAACTGGTATCTCACGCCGACCGCAGCCGACACACCTCGAGTTTGCCCACGAACACGATCATCCATCGCGATCGCGTAGAAATCTGTCACGCTGTTGAACGGATAGACGTAGGCAGCACTTGTGGTGACCTGCTCGCGCAATACGGCAGGACCTTCTGCCTTTGATGTCGCAAACTGGACCTGTATCGTGCCTGGGCCGAGCGGCACGGCCGCCCCGGCAGAGAAGATATTGCTGCGCACGTCGAGTCCCTGGTCGCGTACTTGCGTGAACTGGCCGAACAAGTTGACCACGCCGAAGTTGTAGTTGGCACCCAGCTGCCAAGTGTTTTCGGCGGTGCGGTCGTTGATGCCGTCGTCAAGCGTCACTCGCTGCGCCGACGCAGAGACCGCGAACACGCCGCGCGAAAAGATCACCGTGCCGCCGTACAAATGCCCCGGGTTGTCGCGATCGCCCCACGCAATCATTGCCTGTCCGGTGACGCCGTCGAAATTGGGAGAAACGTATCCGACGGCTCGGTCCCAATAGAAATCGCCTTGGACGCCGATGAGGTTGCCGTCCAGGAATATGTGGCGCACCGCAGGCGACAAAGCGGAGTTACCCAAGGCATTGAATCGAGTCGTCGCGTTGAACAGCGAGGTTTGCATGCGGCCCGCGCGCAACTGGCCATAGTCACGATTGGAGATCGAGGCAAAGGCATTGCGCGACAGGGCGGGGTCGTTGTCGGTGCGGCCGAATTTGCCATCCTGGAAGCGAAAGAACGATTCCAGCGTCACGCCGGGCGTCCAGCCGTTCTCGAGACCGTAGCTCGCCGCGACGCCAATGAACGTGGGCGACAACGAATTGCTATTGAAGCGGGAGTCGCGCTCGAAGCCGCTCGGTTCAAAGCGCATGTAGGAGAGGTCGGCGACACCGTATAGCGAGTAATCCAGTTGCGCCTGAGCGGGCGCGTTGAAGACGCCGAGCAGCAACAAGATTGCTGTCCACAAGCCGAATCTCAGGTTCATTCTTCTCATTGGGTGAGTCCTCAGGGGCCTATGCGCTGAATGCATTCAAGGTCTCCACGCAGGCAGTGCGGCTTGATAGACGAATGACCACCACAGGATGTTCATCAGCATGTGCGTCGCAATGCAGAGACGGAGACAGCGGTACCGGCCGTAGAGCCACCCCAGGGCGAGCGAAGGGAACGCCACTCCCAAGGTGGCAAGATCAACGCCGCGCGAAAGGCAATGCGCGACCACGAACAACGCAGAACTCGTTATGTTCGCCGGCCACCCACGCCAATGCCGGCGGAGCAGCCAATCCTGCACACCGGCTCTGAACAGCGCCTCTTCAGCGACCGGCGCTATAACCAACAATACGACGATCGGCCACCGGTCGTGAACCGAGCATGCGATCGCGATGGACAACCCGAAGGCGACGGCGAACAACGCGTTCGCCCGCGACCGGAGTGGATCATCGCGTTGCGGATAGCCGTGTTGCGCCGTCGGAGAGGCTGTCACGCCAACCTCATTGATTCGCTCGAAGTTGAATGTCGTGTCGGCGCAACCGCCGTCTATTGAACAAGGCCCCTGCGGCTAGGGTGACCAGTGTCCACAAAGTCGGATCGAGCTGCGATTCGCCATCGACTACAGTGCAGCCGCCCGACACATCCGCTTTCTCGAGGCCATCGCCCGTGAGTGACGCTGTGACGGGTGCGGGCTGCCCACTCACCTGCACGCGCAGTGCGCCTGTCGTCCGCGCCTCACTTGTGGGAGAGAAAGTGACCAGCACTGTGCAACTCGACTGCGGCGCCAGGACAAATGGCGCGGACTGACACGTCCCAGGTTTGACCGTGAAAGGAACGTCTGCGTCGATCGTCGTGACCATGGCGGTTACGCCGCCTGTGTTGCTCAAGGTCACCACTACCGGTGACGATTCCGCACCAAGGCGCACCAGATCGAAGTCGATGGTCCCGGGTTGTGCGTTGACTGACACCACACCCAGGGGTCCGGCAGCGTCGGCGACAACCACGATGGGCTGTGGAGTCGAGCCTGACGAGATTAGTTGCAGGTTGGCCGACTTGGTGCCTGCGCTGAGAGGGTTGAAGTTGACCACCACCTCGCAGGTGGTCACGAACAGCGGCGGAGCTTGGTCGCCGAACTTACAGGTCGAGAGGGTCGGATCGATCGCAAAGTTTGCAGCGTCTGGCCCCACGAGGTTCAGAAACTGCAATGCCGCCGCACCGATGCCTTGGTTTTCGAGAACGATCTTTCGTGACGGCGGGGTCGTCGAGCCCACGGGTGTTGCAGGGCAGGTCGGGCAACGAAAGTCGAGGCTCGACACGTCGCTGGCGCCGGTGGTGTCTTTCCAGAGCAGTCGTGGGATGTTGTTGGCCCCGTCTCCGCTCAAGTCAACGCGAAACTCGACTGGCGCAATGCCCGATCCGGTGGGAGTGCTCTGGACAGCGACCGACGCGGCGTAGTGGATCGATTGCTTTGGCAAGAAGCGGACGTCCAGGAAACAGCTCGCCCCGGGTTGCAGCGTCAATGCCTGAGGCGTCGTGGTTAGGATGCCCGCGCAGCCAATGTTCGCAGGCGACACAACGTCGAAGCCGGAGGGGGCTGCGGGAATTGTCAGTGGCGAAATCGACAGTGGATCGTCAGAACCGATGTTCTTGAGCTCGATCCGCCGCGGATAGACGATGTTGATGTTCTGCGTGCCATAGGCGATGGACGAGTTCGATGCCGGCGGCGCGGGAGGCGTGACGCCAGCGACGCTCAGCTCGGCACCATCGAATCCGATGCCCGCCAAATCCTTCATCACGGTCCGGCGCTTCTCGGCCGTGTTGGCGACGTCCGAGTACTGGATTTGGAGTTGTGCAGGTCGAATTCCGAGGTCGTCGGGGTCGAACGCAACGCGTACGACACACTTGCTGTTGGCAATCAGTTCCTGCAACTGGGTGCCTACCGCGCAAGCACCCGCAATTCCGGATGCCAGCGGGTATTCGGCCGCCACCACCGCCTTCGCGGGTGATCCCGCAGGCAGTGGTTGTCCGACGACGGCGATGCCGAGGATGCGCAACGTCTCGCTGCCGGAGTTGCTGATCGTGAGGTCAAAGCTGCAGGCGGATGCGCCCACTTTTCTTTCCTGCCTGTATCCGCTAAACAGTTGCGTAGTAACCGTGCAGTTTGGCGAGCTCGGCGGGCTCGCGGTGATGGTGGTGGAGTCGAACGGGCCCGCGTTGCCAACCAGAAAGTCGTCCGCCTGGATGGCCGGTTCCAATCCATTCCCGTTCGAATCCACGCGCTGCGCCGTCAAGCTCGCATATTGGGGCGCCTGCGGCGCAGTCGCTGAGAAGTTGATGGTTGCTTTGAGTGGGATTGCCAGCGGGTTCGGCAATACGATGCACGGCTGCGTGCCCTGGAAACTGAACTGGTCGGGGTGGCTGAACGCGGCCTTGGTCACGGTCGCAGCCACCACGCAAAGCTTGACACCGGTCCCGAGTGGGTTCGCGATTTGGACAGAGTTGGATAGGCCCGTCGCGGTGAACGACAGCGGGCCTGCCGTTTCTATCTCGAGATTCAGTTGGCCAGTGCCAGAAACGGTTGCAGACGAGCCCCCACCGTACCCATTGTGGGCAAGGGTGAAAGGCGTGCTGTACGGGATATTGGTGACCGGCTTGAATGTAAATCTCACAGTGCAATCTGAGCCGACCGACAGCGCGCCAAGACATCCGAACGTGGCGTGGCCAAAGCCAGAGTCGTCGACTACGGTAAGGGCCCCAGGCGTGACTGCGCTTTGCGGATCACCACGTGAACTGTCTCCGTCGCTGGTCAGCACGAAGTCCTTTGTAAGCTGAGGAGACTTGCCGATCGGGACGAGGAGAAAGTCGAACGTAGCAGGTGCAAGACTCGCGTGTCTTGGTGTGCTCAGAAACGCCACGATCTGGCTTCTTTGTGTTGCAGTCAGGCCGGTCAGATTGACAGCGTTTGTCGTCGCTCCGGGACATGAGCCGGCGACTGCAGTTCCAATCATGCATGGCTGACCTGTGACTGGAGTGAGTTGAGCGTTGAGCGTGATGAGGCTGGTTTGATCCTTGGCACTGGAGGTGTGGCAGCCACTGCAATTGGTGTTGAAGAGGTCCTGACCGGCCGTCCAACTATCTGCTGCCGCCGTGCCCGCGAAAAAACTAAGCAGGAGGCCAACCGATGCCAAGCGACTTGCGCGAATCACCTTCGATAGGCTCATGTGCGCTGATCTCCGGTTTGCTGACGTCACACGCAATCCACGACTCTGAATTCGACGCGGCGATCCAGTGCATCCCTTGAGTCGTCCGTTCCAAGCCCAACTAGCGCTTCGCGCGACCCCACGCCGGTCGACGTGAGCCTGGTGGCGAGCGCCCGGTTGTCGCGCTCCAGCATCTGCCGCACGGCCTCAGCCCGCTGCCGCGACAAGGTTTCGTTGCTGCGTGCGCTGCCCGTACGGCTGGTGTGGCCCACGACGCGCATGCACACCCGCGCCCTTCCAGCTTCTTGGGCCACCGAGCTGACCCACAGGGTGTACTGCTGGGGCAAGTCGCCGGCTTGGGTGAAGGCCGTCTTGCCGGGCTGGAACAGCAACTTCAGAGGCAACCGCTTGGCTTCAAGGCCGCTGGCCACCAGTTTGTTGAAGGCCACCTTGGCAGTGTCGCGCTCGCCGAGTTGCCAACTCGTCAGGTACAAGCCATTGAGCAGCCGCAGGTCACCGGGATCGGCCAGCGGCTCGGCCTCCAAGTACAGCTTCCGAGCGACCGGAATCTGGCCCGCGTCGTAGGCCATGATGGCCTCGTTGAGCACCGCCGCGGCCTGCAGCCTGGTCAGGTATTCGGTGTCAGCGGGATCTCCGACCTTGGTGTTGATCTGGCACGAGTTGATATAGCCCAGGATCGTCTTGTCCTTGTGCCAGGTTGGGCTGTCGGCGTAGTACTTGAGCGGCTCCGAATTCACCGAATCGCTCGTGGCGCGATCAATCTGCTTGGCCACGACGCGGCCGGTGCGCAAGTCGATCAAGGTGAGCCACACGCGAAAAGCATCCGGCACGGTATCGACCGAGCGCTCGACGTTCACCGGGGTCAGCGTGCCGATCAGGAGCAGCGGTTTGCCGGCCAGTGTTTCACGCGTCAGTGGCTGCACCGACCAACCGGCGTAGCGCGACTTGACGATCGACTCAAGCTGTGTGCCCATGCGCGCCGTGCTAATGGTCTGCGCCCCGGTGTTGGCATCGATCAGGGGGTCGATCACCAGCGAACGCGGTTCGTTGCCAAGTCTTGTCCGCGCGTCAGCCATCAGCTGAGCCCCCGCCCGCTCGATGGAGTTCTCGAAGGGGATCGGTGCCGGGGCCACGAAGGTGTTGTTGTCGGAGGTGCTCGTCCTTGCGGGAGCGGAATCGACGGACGGCGGCTGGGTGGCGGGCGACGGGGCTGCCGCTTTTGGCGGCGATTGAGCCGGTGGCGAAGCGACGACAGGCGCCGCGGCAGCCGGAGAATTCGGAGCGCTGCCACAACCCGCCAAAGTAGCCAGGCACAGCACGATCGCGCCACGAGTGCGATGCGAGCAGTTGTTGGTCATCCGGTTCTCCGTTCGTTTGCCAAAGCCGGCGATGGGTCAGCGTGGGAACACTGGGTCGGGTGACGAGTTGCTGCAGCCCAAGTACCGAGCCATTCGGTCCGTGAACTCCTGCGCCGCCGCCGGGGTGAGCGTCGTCGTGTCGAGCAAGCGATCAAGCGACGAAAGCGCATTCGGCATCGAAGCATTTCGCGCGAGGTCGCTTGTGCCGCCGCACACGTGCTGAAAGACAGTGGCATCGCTCCCGGTGAACCGTTCCGGCTTGGCGTCCCAGTCGAAGTTCGGTCCGAGCGCGGTATGGCAAGTGCGGCAGGACCTGCCAATGACCTCTCGATAGAACTGCGCCTTGTCGCCCGATCCCCAAGGAGCCGGTACAAAGTTCCTATCTAGGTGCGTGGTCGTGCCGTTTGAGTACCAGCCTTTCACGAGCTCGGCCGTTGCTGTGCCGGAGGCCGGCCCACCATCGGTGTCGACGACCCAATCGTTCAACTGCTTGAAGGCCGCGCCCTGACTTGCCTCCGTCAGTGTGCTCTCGGTGGAAAAGAGATAGTTGCCCGTGTCGAAGGGCAAGAACCTTGCGCCCAGGTACGGTGAGGGCAGGCCATGATCGGGAAAGCGGCCCCCGATGTTGGAGCCGCCATGACAGGCCACGCAAGCGCCAGGCATGAACTTCTCGCCCCGACCGTCGAGATTGACCGATGCGATGAGCGCTCCTGTGGGCCCAAAAGTCAAGAATTTGGTGAAGGGCTGATCGCCGTTCACACCCGGCGTGACCGACCACTCCATTGCGACGCAAGCGACTTGCTTTTCTCCGGCTAAGCCTGTGCGCAACAGCTCGTCGACCTCGCGCTGGCTGCGGACCTCCGGGCCTGGGCTGTTGCACACGTAGTACGCGATCAGGTCGACCGTCGCGTTCGGGTTGTTCGGATCAGGGGTATCGGTGTACTTGGTCGCCGTCATGCGGCGCACGAGGTTCAGATCGCGCTCGTTCACGAAGTACGCGGCGACTTCAGGGTTACCCGCGCCGTAAGGGGCGAAGTGATGCTTTTTCTTCCAATCGTCCAAAGAGATCGGGCTTTGCATTTGGCCTTGCGAGTCACAGCCCTTCACCGCGCCAAACGAGCGGTAGTACACGCACGCGCTGAGCGCAGTGTCGAGACCCTTGTAGGTGAGGAAGCGATCGAAACCGGGACGCGAAATCGACGCCGCGCCTGGCTCGTTCACCACCATGCGTCCACGCACGTTGCCCTCTGGCCCGTTGGCCACCACTTTGACAATTTGTGGACGTGTGTTGGGAAGGGTCTGCACTGGCACGAGTTGAGGCACGCCGGCAAAACCGCCAGCCGGTGGCGAAACTTCGACGGGGCTCGGCTGCGCGGACCCGCACTGGAAGCGAAGCCAAGCGCTCTGATTGGCCAGCACGGCGGCATCGATCCAGTAGTCGCCGAAGCGATTGACCCGCTTTGCGGGGGTCAGCGCCGGACCGGTAGCGGTCTGCAGTACCTGAACGGTCGCTGCGTCCAGTGTGCCGAAAAATTGGTTTTGCCCGCCACAAACGCTGCCGTCTGCAAGCTGCACATGACCGTACAGCCGAAGGTTCTTCGTTGAAAGGTCAGCAGAGCTCAATTGAACGGGCACGACCTTCGCATCGTTACTGGCAACTGTCCGATCCAGACCAGTTACTCCGCAGTCGTTCAATGGGGTGCCCTGATTGGTCGCGCAGCGGATCCTTACGTTGGTATTCCTAGCAATCTTTGGCAGGCTGATCTCGCCGTTTACGTCGGTCAGTCCGTTGAAAAGCAACGTCGTCCCTTGCGCCACTTCAACGGCCATGTCGGACAAATTGACGTCCCGCTGCGCGTCCGGCGCGCTACTGCCAGCTCGAAAACTCAACGGACCGGGTGCCGTGAAACGCAGCCGCAAAGCGGCGCCCTCTGGATCGGGCGCACTAGCAGGATGCGAATAGGCAACGGGTTGCCGAACGGGGGCGTCAGTATCCAGCGCATCGCTGCTCACGGCGTACTGCTGCTCGGCATAGCCGCCCTTGCCGTCAGACACCATGACGTACGCAAAGTGAAGCCCTGGCCCATCTGGCATTGTCCACACCGTTTCGGGTGAATCGCGGTTCTCGATGGTGCCGCCCGTGACCCGCCACTGGTAGTGCAGCGCATCACCATCGGCGTCGTTCGCGCTGACCTTGAGGTAGGTCTTGTTGATGCCGCTGTCCTGGCTGTTGCCCGTGCTTCCGCCGCCGCAGGACACGATTGCCAGAGTGCAAGAAAGGCTCAACGCGAGAAGGCCGAACTTCCCTAGACGCTGCTCGAACATGGACCCCCCTCCAATACCGAACTCAGCTGTCGAGGTGCTCAAGGCACCGGGGGCGGCAATCCAAGCAACTTGCCAACCTGGTGCCTGGGACCTGGCGCGTTAGCAGCTCTGAGGGTCGGATATTGGCCATGCAAGTCGCGAATAGTCAATCCCGGACTGACCCTGTCGAGCGGTTGTGGCGCGGCTGGGATCGTTCCGTAGAGCGGCGAGCGACAGTAGAACTGCCGGCTCTCGGCAGCGCATCCATCGAATGAATGATTTGCGCACCAAGGCGCGAGCTGTTCGTGGTCAGAGTTTTGCGCTCAGAAACTCTTCGCTGGTTGCGAATTCGGCGTGCTGGAGACCAGAGGCGTCAAGACGGCCATGATGCAGGAGCGCGCCCCGAGCGGGCCGAGACGGTGGCTGAAAGATCAATCAAGGCGGCGACTGACCAGGCGATTAGTGACGCACGCCTGGCTACCAAATGCGAGGCGGAATTTCGCAAGAACTCTTCGATTCTGAAAGCACAAGCGTCGCGGCCGCCGACGTCTAGAAGACCGTGATGGGGTTCGCCTGTGGAGATGGGCTGGCGTGCCGAGTTGGGAGTCAAGGATCTCACGATGGCGTTCACAGGCTTCATCGCTGAGTTCGACAAGCGGCTGGTGGCGATCAAGCTCACTCTCGAGAAGCGCCGCATCTCGGCGCCGAAGGCAGAGCAAGCGGCGATCAGCAAGGGCCTTGAGCGAATCAAGGCATTCTGGTCTGCCAAGAAGTTCGACGAAGCAGGTAGCAGGTCACGGAGTTCGAGAGGGCCGCGAGCAAGCCGACGGCAGAACTGTGTAGGAAGGATCCAAAGAATTTGAGCGGACTCCGTTGGACGTCGAAGTTGCCCACCACTGACGGCACAGGACCGCATCGGCGCTCAAAGCCAAGGCCGAGGACACACGCATCGCTTCAACAGCAACTGGCCGAGCCCCAGCTTCGTCGTAGTCAAAGCAAACTACGGCCTGACGGCGGCTGGAGGCCGGGTATCACGCTCGCAACGACGACGCCCGTTTTTTCTCGCGCAAGGCGCTCGTTTCGTCGCCAACAACTGATGAGCGCTCAGCGTCGGCCGCCTGCAGACGCCCCTCTTCGACTCGACGACACGCTTCAACGTGATGGTCAACTCGCCGCTCTCGCCGGCAGCCCGGCACCTCGTCCTGAGTGGCAATCTCGAAAGCATTCCAGCAAGACTTCTACTGAAGCCGGGGGTCGGCTACGTGTCGGCAAACTGGGAGGGCGTGACCGCCAGTGCGATGCGTGCGCTCGGGTACAAGGACAAGCGCAGCGACCTGTTTGGCGCGAACGTCATCGTTTCGTGCGGGCTGTTCGCGGCGGCGCTCTCGATCCAGAACGTCCATGTCAGCGATGGCATCAACGACCAGCATCACGTCGAGACGTGAGCAGCCAAGTCAAAAGCCGCTCCCGGCGCAACGTCATATCAGCGACTGCCTGTGGCGTCGGGGCGAGCCCCTAAGCGTCGAAGCGCCTTGAGCAACTCCGCGACCTCGGCCCGAGCGGGAAGCGAATCTCCCAGGCGCGAGAGCGCCAGCAGTTGTTCGCGTGCCTCGGCGCACTGGCCCGCCTTGATCAGATAGCGCGCTAGATTGAGCTTCAAGCGCGGATCCTTCGGTGCGATCGTGACGGCTTGCTTCTGACTCTTGATCGCACCGTCCAGTTGCCCAGGAGCTCAGCGGCGGCCTGTCGAGCTCGATGTCGGGTCGGCGTCGGGGTCGTCGTCCTCGCTCGGCTTGGCGGCGACGCCGTAAGCTTCGCTGGCCCAGGCGCCGAAATCGTTGTTCTTGCAGCGCGGGCTGCAGAACGGCCGGCAAGGATTGGCCGGCGCGTAGAGCGCCTCGCCGCCGCAGGTCGGGCACCGGACAATGCGGGGACGAAACGGCACATCCGTCATCTGGAAATCTCCGCGCCTCGCACTGCGCTGCTCGCCCCGCGGAAGCTGTGCCGGCTCACGCGCAGAGCGTCAGCTCGAAGCGGCTGTCGGCGTCGCTCGGCCTGAGCCGCCCGTCGGTTTCCTGGCGCATCAGGCGCACCAGCATCATCAGGCGATGGCCGCTGATCTCGGGAACGAGCTGGAGCGCCTTGTCGATCCGGAC
>Ga0070667_100002975_pt1 | contig 14558 bp, 9 predicted proteins | sample KBSS33metaG_FD_64659 | JGI IMG/M metagenome (GOLD analysis project Ga0070667, IMG submission 64659) | Switchgrass rhizosphere microbial communities from Kellogg Biological Station, Michigan, USA - KBS S3-3 metaG | ecosystem: Host-associated > Plants > Roots > Rhizosphere > Soil ... | reverse complement strand
TATTCCAGGATCAGCGCCCAGCCCACCATCCAGGCGACGAGTTCACCCATCACGGCGTAGCTGTAGGTATAGGCCGATCCCGAAACCGGGACCATGGCTGCCATTTCGGCGTAACACAGAGCGGCTACGGCGCAGACGAAGCCGGCGATGATGAAGCTGATCATCATGCCCGGCCCGGCCTTTTGCGCGGCCTCTGCCGTGAGCACGAAGATACCGGTGCCGATCACGGCGCCGACGCCCAGCATGGTCAGTTGGAAAGCACCGAGCGAACGGTGCAGCGATTTCTTTTCGGCTGTCGCCAAAATAGCGTCGAGTGGTTTGACGCGTCCAAACATGGAAATCTCCCGCCTCGGACCGGTGCGGCGGGAACCCCCACGCCAAAACGTTGCACCGGTAACCAGGTCATTGGGCGCAACGCTAGCGGGAAGCCCTGCCTTGTCAAAGGGCCTTTTTTCACCGCCGTCGGCGTTTGCCCCTGCCCTTGCGGGTTTTTCCCCATGCTATAGAACGCGCTGCCTTGCCTGACGGGCCCATTGCGGGATTTGCGCCATGTCCACGACGTTTCAACTCGATACTGCGACCAGTCGCGCCCACCCCACCCCTGCGCCGATGAAGCGGGTGACGGTGCCGTCGATCCGCAACCGCAAGGTAGACGGACACACGGCGCAGCCGATCGTGATGCTCACGGCCTATACCGCGCGACAGGCGCAACTGCTCGACGCGCATTGCGACCTGCTGCTGGTGGGGGATTCGCTGGGGCAGGTGATCTATGGCCTGCCATCGAGCGTGCCGGTGACGCTGGACATGATGGCCGCGCACGGCGCTGCCGTGGTGCGCGGATCGTATCACGCCGTGGTGATCGTCGACATGCCGTTCGGCAGCTATGAAGCATCGCCGCAGCAGGCCTTCGATGCGGCGGCGCGCCTGCTCAAGGACACGGGCTGCGCGGGGGTGAAACTGGAAGGCGGCGCGGCGATGGCCGAAACCGTGGCTTTCCTGACCGCGCGCGGCATTCCTGTGATGGGCCACGTGGGGCTGACGCCACAGGCGGTCAACGTGCTGGGCGGATATGGTGCGCGCGGACGCAGCGAGGCGGAAGCCGACAAGATCCTGTCAGACGCCCGCGCCCTGGCCGAAGCCGGTGCCTTTGCCATCGTGGCCGAGGGCGTGGTGGAACCGCTGGCAATCGCCATTACCCGCGCGGTGCCCTGCCCGGTGATCGGCATCGGCGGTTCGGCACAATGCGATGGGCAAGTGCTGGTGACTGACGACATGGTCGGCATGTTCGAGCGCGTGCCGCGTTTCGTGAAGCGCTATGCCGAAGTGGCAACGACCATCGAGGAAGCAGCCGCCCACTATGCCCAGGACGTGCGCGACCGCGTGTTTCCGGGCGTGGAGCAGACCTATCAACCCAAGTGAGGTGGGCGCTGGGGGCTTCGACGGGCTCAGGGCGCACGGGCTTAAAGGTTATCTCCCAATCGCCGTTCGCCCTAAGCTTGTCGAAGGCCGGGTAGCACTGCCCTGCCTATAGCACCTGATCGCGTGCCTTCAGCGCCCGCGCCATGGCCTGCGCTTCGCCCTCGCGGCCTTCCCCACTCCAAGCCACCGCAAGCAACCGCATGGCCAGCAGGCTGGCCGGGTTCTGCTGAAGATAGCGCGCAGTCATCGCGTCGGCATCGCGCGCGCGGCCGGCGGCGCGCAGGGCGGCGTCCATGCGGCGCAGGACGGGTTCGTTGAAACGGATAGCGGCGGCAGCATCGTATTGCGACAGAGCGCCGCGTGCATCGCCGGCCATCATGCGCGCATCGCCAGCCAGGAGCCAGGCTTCCGCCGCGCCGGGATTGGCGGCGCGCAGGCGATCGGCCACTTCCCTCGCCTGATCGAATAGCCGCGCTGCAAGCAGCCCACGCACATAGGGAACGGCCAGGGCCGCGTAATTCGGCGCGTCCTGATAGCGCAAGGCCAGTGCGCCCAACGGCAGATCGGCCGGGATGGCGGCAAAGGGGCGCAGCGCCCCTTGCTCGTGAGCTACCTGCAACAAACTCCGCGCCCGTTGTGGCTGCCCCAGTTTCTGCCAGGCCCGCGCCACAACGATTTGCAGGTAGGGCGGTGCAAAGGGCTGGCGGGCAACAGTGTCCCAGCGCCACGCCGTCTGGCGCACATCCCCCTCGCGCGCCAAGGCGCGGGCAAGCAATTGCTGCGCCTGGAGATTATCGGGCTGCACGCGCACCAGCCGCCCAAGCAGGCCGGCGGCCACGCTGAAATTCCCGGCGCGAAACTCCAGTATGCCGCCCAGCAGCATGGCGCCGGGTGTATCGCGCATGGTGGTGCCGGTGCGCTGCAGGATCGCGCGGGCAAGATCCGTCTGGCCGGCACGGGCGGCGAGCACGGCCTGGAAATAAAGCGCACGCGGATTGCCCGGCGCCACTTCGGCCAGCTTGCGCACCACCACCAGCATGGCGCGGGCCTGGCCCATGTCACCCAGAGTAGCGGCATATTCGGCGAGGAGATCAGGATCTTGCGGATGAATCTTGAGACCCTGCTCGAACCACGGCAGCGCGGCACGCAGGCCAAACTGTTCGCGCACCAGCATCCCGCGCAGCGCAAGGGCATGGGAATTGCGCGGATCGAGCGTTACCGCACGGGCTGCCGCTTGCACCGCCTGGACTTGCTCTCCACCGGCAAAGCGCAAGCGCGCGATGGCAACCCACAGGTCCGCATCCGTGGGAGCAAGGCGCAGGGACTGGTCGAATGCGCGGCCGGCTTCCGGCAGGCGCCCATCCGCCAGGGCCAGTTCGCCGCGCATCCGCCAGCCGAGCGCGGCCGTATCAGGCGTGAAAGCAGCCCCGCCATCGAGCAGCCCATGCGCATCGTCCCTTGCCCCGCGGGCAAGCAGCGCGGCGGCCAGATCGGCGCGCAGGGCATCGGCAGGAGCGCCCTGGCGCAGTGCCTCACGCAGAGCGACTTCAGCCGAGATGGGATCCCGCCGCGCCAGCGCCGCGCGCGCCTTGGCCCGCACGGTATCGAGCGGCGGACCATCGGCCGCCGCCTGACCCAGGGGCACCAGCGCCAGCAGCCCGGCGAGAAGCGTTGCGCGCCAGGCCCGCATGCGTTCAGCCATGCATGTCATATTGCTTGAGCAGGTCGTAAAGCGTGGGGCGGCTGATGCCAAGCAGGCGCGCCGTGCTGGAAATGTTGCCTTCGCTGCGCGCCAGGGCATGGCGGATCGCCTTCCGGTCTGCCGCTTCGCGCACGGCCTTGAGATTGAGCGGGCTGTCGTTGGCCGCATCGCCGGACGGCAGATCGAGATCGGCCGCCGCCACCAGCTTGCCATCGGCCATGATCACCGCGCGCTTCACCCGGTTTTCCAACTCGCGCACATTGCCCGGCCAGGCCCAGCCATCGATCGCGGCCAGGGCATCGGGGGCAAAGCCCTTGACGCCGGGGTTCATCTGCGCGGCAAAGCGGGTGAGGAACGCCTTGGCGAGCAAGGTGGCATCGCCGGGCCGTTCGGCCAGGCTCGGGATCTTCACCACGATCTCGGCAAGGCGATACCAAAGGTCTTCCCGAAAGCGCCCATCGGCAATCATCGCCTCAAGGTTCTGGTGCGTGGCGCAGACGATGCGGGTGTCGACCGCAATGGAGCGGCGCCCGCCGATCCGCTCGATCGTGCGTTCTTGCAGGAAGCGCAGCAGCTTGACCTGAAGCTGCAGCGGAATGTCGCCCACTTCATCGAGGAACAGGGTGCCGCCGCTGGCCTGCTCGATCTTGCCCTCGGTGGTTTTGACAGCGCCGGTGAATGCACCCTTTTCGTGGCCGAACAGCTCGCTTTCCAGCAGGTTTTCCGGAATCGCCGCGCAATTGATCGCCACGAAAGCGCCATTGGCTCGCCCCGAGGCATCGTGCAGCCCCCGCGCCAGCAGTTCCTTGCCGGTACCACTCGCGCCCAGCAGCATGACCGAGACATTGGTATTGGCAACCCGCTCGATCGTGCGGGCGACTTTCACCATTTCGGGCGCAGCGGTGATCATCTTGCCCAGCACGCGGTGGTCTTGCGGGGCGCGGGTGGCCAGGGTGCGGTTTTCCACCTCGATCCGATGCAGATGCAGCGCGCGCCGCACGATCAGGCCCAGCGCATCGATATCGACCGGCTTGGCGTAGAAGTCGTAGGCGCCTTGGGCAATCGCCCGCAGTGCGGATTCGCGCGCACCATGGCCCGATGCCACGATGACCTTGGTATCGGGCTTGATCGTCATGATCTCGTCGAGCACGGCAAAGCCTTCGCTGACGCCATCGGGATCGGGCGGCAAGCCCAGGTCGAGCGTGACCACGGCCGGTTCCTCGGCGCGGAGCAAGGTGAGCGCGGTGGCGCGATCACCGGCAATGAACACCTCGAAATCTTCATAAGCCCACTTGAGCTGCGCCTGAAGCCCCGGATCGTCTTCGACGATCAACAGCTTGGGAAGCGGTTTGGGGCGAGCGTCGGTCATTGAGCAAGGTCCTGAGTGGAAACGGCATCAGACTTGGGGTGAGACAGGGCAGCAGCAGCCGCGAGCGGCAGGCGCACGGAAAAGCGGCTGCCCAGCCCTTCCCGGCTTTCGACATCCAGCCGCCCGTTCATGGCACGCACCAGTTCGCGCGCCTCGAACGCGCCGATGCCAAAGCCGCCGGGCTTGGTGGAAACGAATGGCTTGAACAGCCCATTGCGCACGAACTCGGCGCTCATGCCGCTGCCCAGATCCGTCACCTCGATACAGCCATGCAGCCCTTCGCTGCGCACATGGATCATGACCGTGGCGTGCGGCTGGCTGGCATCGATGGCATTCTGCACCACATGCGTGAGGACCTGATCGAGCGTTTCGCGATTGGCGATCACGGTGCAGGGTTCGGCCTGGCCGACCACCAAGCGCGGCCCGGTGGTTGCCTGCGCCCAGCGCGCAGCGAGCGCCTGCGCCAGGGCGGCTGCGTCGACAGGCGCCAGTTGCTGGACATTGCCGGTGCCGTAGCGCGACAGGCGGGCGAGCAGGGCATTGAGCTTGTCTGCTGAATTGCTCAGCGTGACGAGCATGTCCTTGCGAAATTCGGGATTGTCGGCATGGCGCTGCGCATTGCGGGCGAGCAGGCCCAACTGGCTGGCCAAGTTCTTGATATCGTGCATCACGAAAGCGATGCGGCGGTTGAATTCGTCGAAGCGGCTGGCTTCGAGCAGCGCCAGCTGTCCGTTGCTTTCGGCGATGTAGCTGGCAAGCTGGTGACCGACGACGCGCAGGAGATCGAAATCCTCCCAATCGAGCTTGCGCGCCACGGCCGGGCGGCCAAGCAGGACAAGGCCGACCAGGCGATCGAAATGGAGCAAGGGCACCAGTGCCCAGATCGATTCCTCCGCGATCATCCAGGGCGGCGTCACATCGGCTTCGCCCTGGTGATCGGTGCCCGCGCGCACTTCATCGAGATCGACGATGAAGCCCACCTGTTCGAAGAAGGCTGCGCTTGCCGCGCTCATGCCTTGGGCCGGCACGTCGAGCGTGGGCCATTGCCAGCGCGCCGCCAGGACGAGTTCGCCCCCGTCTGCCGGCAAGAGCAAGGCGCCGCGCGCGCTGTCGGTGATATCCGCCACGGCCTGCACCACGCGGGCGTGGAACGGCACCGCGTCACCTGTGCTGCCCTGCCCCCGCGCGCCGCCACGGCCGATCGTGTTGGTAAAGCGCAGCCATTCGGCGCGATAGTCATAACGATGCTGGAAAAAGTGCTTGGACACCATGACGTTGAGCCAGCGGCGCAGGCGCGCCGACGGCATCAGCGCCAGGACCAGCACCGTCGTGGCGAAAACGAACCCCAACTGCGTCAGCATGGTGACGCTGCCACCGGCCCAGGCCACGGATTGCGCCACACCGACCATCACCAGCATGTAGCCGCCGATGACCAGCAGCGAAAGCGACTGGAACGCCACGGCGCGTGAAGGGGAAAAGCGCCCGGTGGACTGTTCGCGCACGGCGCCCGTGGCCAGCAGCAGAACCGCCAGCACGGCGGCGAGCGCGCGCAGGGCGACCAGTTCGCTCGGCATGCCGCGCACGAGATAGGCGATCGTATAGAAATTGAGGTCGTAACCCCAGAACAAGGCCAGCGCCGCGCATGTCCATCGCACGGCATCGCGCTGCACCGTCATGGCCCCGGCATAAAGATTGTGCACGAGAACCAGCGCCCCGGTGACAACCAACAGGCGCAGCATGACCGAAATCTGGAAGATCATCGCCACGGCCGGCGCCAGGGCGTGGAACCGCCAATCGAGCACCATCAGGACCGGCTGAAGCAGTTCTACTGCTGCTAGCACGATCAGCACGGGTCGCACCGGCGCCACCGATTCATGGCGTCCGTCACGCGCGAACAGGCAATAGACAACCAAGAGCCAAGCCAGGTTGCGCGCCACATCGGCCAGCAGCGCAAGCGGATGATAGGGCCCGAGCGCCGCCTGGAGCAGCGCCCACAGCGCGCTGACCAGCACCGCGCCGATCCCGGCGCGGCTTACGGTGCGGCCGCGCCTTTGCCGCTGGGCCTGCCACATGCCCAGCACCAGCGCACCGAAGGCCGCCAGCACGAAGCCGCACTGGCCCAGAATTGTCCATCCCATCGGGGCGAGCATGGGCTTTGCGCTCTTATCGCGCGCCTTCGTGCCACAGCACCACGCGCAGGGTCTGGAGCAGGATCAGCAGGTCTAGGAAAGGGGTGTAGTTCTTGGCGTAATAGAGATCGTATTCCAGCTTGTGGCGGGCGTCTTCGATCGAAGCACCGTAGGGATAGTTGATCTGGGCCCAGCCGGTGATGCCGGGTTTCACCATGTGGCGCTCGGCATAATAGAGCAGCTGCTCTTCCAGATCGGACACGAATTCGGGACGTTCCGGACGCGGGCCGACAAAGCTCATCTGACCTTTCAGGACCGTCCAGGTCTGCGGCAGTTCATCGATGCGCAACTTGCGGATCAGGCGGCCAATGCGCGTCACGCGCGGATCGTTCTTGGATGCCCATTGCGCCCCGCCGGCTTCGGCGTCGGTGCGCATGGAGCGCAGCTTCACGAGGTTGAACGTCTCGCCATAAAGCCCCACGCGGGTCTGGCGGAAGAAGGCCGGTCCCTTGCTGTCGAGCTTTACCAGCACGGCAAAGACCGCGATGATCGGTGCGGTCAGCGCCAGCAGCAGCACACTGGCGCAGATGTCGAACGCGCGCTTGATCGCGCCAGACAGCATTCGGCCCGAGGAAAAGCCATCTGAAAAGATCAGCCAGCTTGGGTTGACCGTATCGAGATCGACGCGGCCCGTCTCGCGCTCCACGAAGGTGGAGAAGTCGTTGACGTGGACGCCGGTGGTCTTGATGCGCAGCAGGTCCTTGAGCGGCAGGGCATTGCGCCGCTCTTCGATCGCGAGGACGACCTCGCTTACACCCAGGTTTTCGACAAAGCGGGTCAGATTGGGCAGCGCATCGCGGCTGATGGCCTCCTCCACCACCGGAGGCTGGCCACTCATTGCCACGTAGCCGACAATGACGAAGCCGGCTTCGGGTCGTTCGCCCAGCTTGCGCAGTCGATCGGCACGTCGCCCGGCGCCCAGCACCAGCACGCGCCGGCGGAACGCGGCGGTGCCCAGGAATCCGCCCAGCACGATGCGCACGCCAACCAGCAGGATCAGCGAAAAAACCATCGCATAGAACAGGTTGGAGCGCCACAGCGTGCGGCCGGGAATGAGGAAGTAGACAACCGAGAGGGCAATGATGCCAAGGCTTACCGCCACCATCAGCCGTGCCGTGGCATAGCGCATGGAGCGCAGCGCGTCAGAGCCGTAGACGCCAACCGAGACCATCGCGGTTTGGACGAGGACGGCGAAAATCAGCAAGGGCCAGAGGCGATCGCCGACAAAGCCGACATCGATGCCGATCTGGTGCGCGCGCACGATCCAGCCCAGTTCGCCCGCCAGGATCAGCAGCCAGAAATCGATGATTCCCAGCAGGAACACGGCGTTGGGGATATAGTGCTTGAACAGGCGGATCATGAGGCCAAGGGTATCCCACTGCGCCCGGATGGGCTCGTCGTTGGCAATCGAAATAGGCCCGCGCGGTAAATTGTCGGTAAATCTGACAGCTCAAGGTTAAGAATGTCGGGCCTGCTTACAACCTTTCGCCCCTACTGGTCGTACGCGTCAATCCCTGCCATGCTGCCCTCATGCGGCAGAAAGAACTGCGCCTTGCCCTTGTTTCCACCGGCGGCATCAGCCTGGCGGTCTACATGCACGGGGTCACGAAGGAGTTGTGGCACCTCTCCCGCGCCAGCCGCGCGGTGCATGCCAAGGGCGCTGTCGATGGGGAAGCGACGCCTTGCGGGATCGAAGCGGTATGGATCCGCCTGCTCCGCACCATCGAGACCCAGCGCGACCTTCGCGTGCGAGTGCTGGTCGATATCCTGTCAGGCGCCAGTGCGGGCGGCATCAACGCGGTGTTCCTGGCCCAGGCCCTGGCAACGGGCCAAAGCCTGGAACCCCTGACCCGGCTGTGGCTGGCACGCGCGGACAGTGACGTGCTGCTCGATCCCGATGCCCGGCCTTGGGGGCGCTTTGCCAAGTTCTGGGCCCAGCCGCTCGTCTGGGCGGTGCTGCGCTGGCGCGGGGCGGACCTGTCGCCGGAGATCGACAGGCAAACGCGTGCCGAAGTGCAGCGCAAGGTTTCGCGCCTGATCCGCGCGCGGTGGTTTGCGCCGCCGTTCAGCGGCATCGGCTTTTCCCGCCTGCTGGCCGAGGCGCTCGACGCCATGGCGGCCAGCGGCAACGCCGCGCCGCTGCTGCCGCCCGGCCACCCGATCGATCTGATGGTGACAGCCACCGATTTCAGCGGCCACCCCTCGCCTTTGCGGCTCAACAGCCCGCCAGTGGTGGAAGAGAACGAGCATCGGCTGGCTATCAGCTTTCACGCCGAGGCGCGCAGCCATACCGGCACGGGGCTGGCAGCCGTGCCGGAACTGGTCATGGCCGCGCGCGCCACGGCCAGCTTTCCCGGTGCCTTTCCGCCGCTGACGCTGGGGGAGATCGACCGTCTGGTCGCCGAGCGCGACGGCATCTGGACGGGCCGCTCGGCTTTCCTGCAGCGCGTGATGCCGCACCGCTGGCGGCGCGGCACGCTGGACGAGGCGGCGCTGGTGGATGGCGCCGTGCTGGTCAACCGCCCGTTCGCAGCGGCCATGGCGGCCCTGGCCAGCCGGCCTTCACGGCGCGAAGTGGACCGCCGCTTCGTCTATCTTGATCCCGCGCCCCATGCCCCGGCCCAGGGCGTTCGCCCCAGTGCTTCGGTCAGTTTTCTTTCGGCGATTTTCGGCGCGCTATCGACCATCCCGCGCGAGCAGCCGATCCGCGACAACCTGGAAGCACTGGAGAGGCAATCGCGCGAACGGCTGCGACTGCGCGCGATCGTCGATTCGCTTGAGGGGGAGATCGAGGACACCGTGGCTCGGCTGTTTGGCCATACGCTGTTCTTCGATTGGCCCAGTACGCGGCGGCTGATCGCCTGGCGCGCACGGGCGCAGCAAGCTGCTGCCGAGCAAGCCGGATTTGCCTTTCACGGCTATGCGCAAGTCAAGCTGGCCGGTATCGTCGCCGACCTGGCCGAGGTGATCACGCAGGCCCTGCCCGCAGATGACAACGTGGGCGTGGAGGATGCGCTGTGGCGCCATCTGGCGGGTCAGAATCTCGAAAACCTGAGCGCCCGTGGCGAAGGAGCGACAGCGCCGGCCATCTCGTTCTTCCGCGCGCACGATCTCTCGTTCCGCATACGCCGCCTCAAGCTGCTGGCAAGGCGATTGACCACCGATTGGGACGAGGCTGCCGACATCGCGCCGGCCGCGCGGGAAGCGGCCCGCGATGTCGTCTATCGCGCCCAGGCGCTGTATCAGGCACGGGCCAGCCTGCACGGATTGGGGCCTGGCTTTGCCGCCAGCGCCGCTGTCGTACGCGAAGACCCCGGCGCGGTGTTGGCGGCCATTGCCGCGCGGCGCGATCTGGCGCGGCTGGACGATGAAGTGGACGGGCTGTTCGTCCATGCCCTGGGCACGATGGACAAGGCGCTGCGCCGCCGCTTCCTGCACGCCTATCTCGGCTTTCCCTTTTACGATGTCGCCACGCTGCCGCTGTTCCAGGGCGACGGGCTGGGGGAATTCGATCCGGTGAAAGTCGACCGCATATCCCCGGAAGATGCCACGGCAATCCGGACCGGCGGGACCCGCGCCTGCCTCAAGGGCATCGCGTTCACCAATTTCGGTGCGTTCTTCAGCCGGGCCTGGCGCGAGAACGATTACCTGTGGGGGCGGCTCAATGGTGCAGAGCGGTTGATCGACATGGTTTGCTCCACGCTGGAGGATCCGCTCGATCCCGCTCTGGTACAGGAGTTCAAGCGCGATGCATTCCTGGCCATCCTGGATGAGGAAGAGCCGAGGTTGCGGGCGGAACGAGGGTTGGTTTCGGGTATTCGTGGCGAGGTTTTGGCGCGGTTTGCTTCAGGGTTCCACCACCCCCCGACCCCCTCCCCTGAAGAGGAGGGGGAGCTAGGTCGTTGATTTTAAAGCCCCCTCCGCTTGAGAGGAGGGGTTGGGGGCGGTGCGAAGCCTGACGCAACCTCAGTCGGTCAAATCGGTCCACGCGTCCTTGATGCGTTCGAAAAAGCCCTTGGATTGCGGGCATTCCTCACCGGTTTCAGTGGACTGGAACTCGCGCAGCAATTCGCGCTGGCGCGCGGAGAGCTTGGTGGGGGTTTCCACCTGGATTTCCACGACCAGATCACCCGAGCCGCGCCCTTGCAGCACGGGCATCCCCGCGCCGCGCTTGCGCAATTGCTTGCCCGACTGGATGCCGGCGGGAATCTCGATCGCATGGCGGCTGCCATCGAGGCCGGGAATCTCGATCTCGCCGCCCAAGGCAGCAGTCGTGAAGCTGATCGGCGCGCGGGTGAGCAATGTCGTCCCGTCACGCTCGAACACGCGGTGCCGGGCTATGTGCAGGAAGATATAAAGGTCGCCCGCCGGGGCGCCATTTGGACCGGCTTCACCTTTGCCTGCCAGGCGGATGCGGGTGCCGGTATCGACGCCGGCGGGAATGTCCACCGCCAGGGTCTGGGGCATGTCCACGCGCCCTTCGCCGCGACAATTGCGGCAGGGCTTTTCGATCACTTCGCCGCGCCCGTGGCAATTGGGGCAGGCGCGCTCGACCATGAAGAAGCCCTGCTGCGCGCGGACCTTGCCATGGCCACCGCACAAGTTGCAGCGCCGGGCCGAAGTGCCGGGGGTGGCGCCAGTGCCGCCGCAGGGATCGCAAGTCTGTGAGACTTCAACGTTGATTTCAGCCGTCTTGCCATGGAACGCCTCTTCCAGCGTCACTTCCATGTCATAGCGCAAGTCTGCGCCGCGCCGGCTCTGCTGCCGGCCACCGCCGCCGCCAAAGGCACCGCCGAAAATCGTTTCGAATATATCGCCGATGTCGCCAAATTCACCGCCGCCAAAGCCGCCGGCACCACCTCCGCCGCCGCCTTGCTGGAACGCGGCATGGCCATAGCGATCATAGGCCGCGCGCTTTTGCGGATCGGAGAGGCAGGCATAGGCCTCGTTGATCTGCTTGAACTTGGCCTCGGAATCCTGGCAGCCCGGATTCTTGTCCGGGTGGAATTTCATCGCCAGCTTGCGGAACGAAGACTTGATGACCTTGTCATCGGCCGTGCGTTCCACTTCCAGCAATTCGTAATAATCGGCTTCAACCGCCATAAGAAAACCCTCTCCCCGCGCGGGGAGAGGGCCTGGGCGAATGCCGTTGCAAGGCGTTCCTGGTCCCCTCTCCCCTTCCCTTGCCGCAATACCCGGCAAGGGAGGGGGTCATGTTGCAGATCAAGCCTTGGTGTCGTCCACTTCCGAGAACTCGGCGTCGACAACGCCATCGTCCTTGGGAGCTTCGGCGCCCGGCGAGGCTGCGCCGGCCTGTTCCTTTTCATAGATAGCCTGGCCCAGCTTCATGGCCTTGTCGGTCAGCGCCTGGGTCTTGGCATTCATGTCTTCCACATCGCCGCCTTCGATCGCGGTCTTGGCTTCTGCCAGGGCCGCCTCGATTTCGGCCTTGAGGCCTGCGTCCACCTTGTCGCCATGCTCTTCGAGCTGGCGCTCGGTGGCGTGGACCAGGCTTTCGGCATTGTTCTTGGCCTCGGCCGCCTCGCGGCGCTTCTTGTCGTCGGCCGCAAACTTTTCAGCATCGCGCACCATCTGGTCGATGTCGGCATCGGACAAGCCGCCCGAAGCCTGGATGCGGATCTGCTGTTCCTTGCCGGTGCCCTTGTCCTTGGCCGACACGTTGACGATGCCGTTGGCATCGATGTCGAACGTGACTTCGATCTGCGGCACGCCGCGCCGTGCGGGCGGAATGCCGAGGAGGTCGAACTGGCCCAGCAGCTTGTTGTCCTGCGCCATTTCGCGTTCGCCCTGGAACACGCGGATGGTCACGGCCTGCTGGTTGTCTTCCGCCGTCGAATAGACCTGGCTCTTCTTGGTCGGGATCGTGGTGTTGCGGTCGATCATCTTGGTCATGATGCCGCCCAGCGTTTCGATACCCAGCGACAGCGGGGTCACGTCGAGCAGCAGCACGTCCTTGACGTCGCCCTGGAGCACGCCGGCCTGGATGGCCGCGCCCATGGCCACGACTTCGTCAGGGTTCACACCGGTGTGCGGGTCCTTGCCGAAGAAGTCCTTCACCACATCGCGCACCTTGGGCATGCGGGTCATGCCGCCCACGAGCACCACGTCGTCGATGTCCTTGGCCGTAAGGCCGGCATCGGCGAGCGCCTTGCGGCAGGGTTCGAGCGTGCGATCGATCAGCTTGGCGACCAGGCGTTCCAGGTCCGAACGGGTGACGGTTTCCACCAGGTGCAGCGGGGTGGTGCTGCCACCTTCCATGCGCGCGGTGATGAAGGGCAGGTTGATTTCGGTGGTCTGTGCCGAAGACAGCTCAATCTTGGCCTTTTCCGCCGCTTCCTTGAGGCGCTGCAGGGCAAGCTTGTCGCCGCGCAGGTCAAGGCCTTCCTTGCTCTTGAACTTGTCGGCCAGGTATTCGACCACGGCCGTGTCGAAATCTTCGCCGCCCAGGAACGTATCGCCGTTGGTCGACTTCACTTCGAAGACGCCATCGCCGATTTCGAGGATCGAGATATCGAACGTGCCGCCGCCAAGATCGTACACGGCAATGGTCTTGCCGTCCTGCTTGTCGAGGCCATAGGCGAGCGCGGCTGCCGTCGGCTCGTTGATGATGCGCAGCACTTCAAGGCCGGCAATCTGCCCGGCGTCCTTGGTCGCCTGGCGCTGCGCGTCGTTGAAGTAAGCCGGCACGGTGATCACGGCCTGCGTCACGGTTTCACCGAGATAGCTTTCGGCGGTTTCCTTCATCTTCTGAAGGGTATAGGCCGAAATCTGCGACGGGCTGTAGTCCTGGCCACCGGCCTTGACCCAAGCATCGCCATTCTTGCCCTTGGTGATCGTGTAGGGCACCAGTTCGGTGTCCTTCTGGGTCAGCGGATCGTCGAAACGACGGCCGATCAAACGCTTGACCGCAAAGATCGTGTTGTCGGGATTGGTCACGGCCTGGCGCTTGGCCGGCTGACCAATCAGGCGTTCGCCATCCTTGGTGAAGGCCACGATCGAAGGCGTCGTGCGCGCGCCTTCCGAATTCTCGATGACCTTGGGCGTACCGCCATCCATCACAGCAACGCAGCTGTTGGTCGTGCCGAGGTCGATACCAATAACTTTAGCCATGTTTCCCCATATCCTTCGCGTGTTGACACCGCTAAACCGGGCGTCCCCCTTGTGGGCAGGCGCCACCTTGGCGGCTCGTTACGGGCGGGATATAGGTGCGCTTGCGCTTGGCACAAGCCCCGTGCGTGCTATGGCTGGGGCAGATTTTCACGCTCGACGAATTGAAGGATCGCGACCCCATGCGCACGCCCGTTCTGGCCGGATCTGTTGTTCTTGCCCTCGCCATGGGCGTTGCCGCATGCAGCAAGCCTGCCCCGCAGGAAACGGCCAGCGCCGTGGCCAGCCTCGACGCCACGCCGGAAAACGCGCCCGGCACGGCACTGACCGACGCCACCGTGCAATTGCCCGCCGTGGCCGGCAATCCCGGCGTGGCCTACTTCACCTTGACACAGGGCAGCGGCCCGGCCCGGCAACTGGTGGCCGTGCACGTCGATGGCGCGGGCCGCGCTGAAATGCACGAAAGCGCGATGAAGAACGGCATGATGGAAATGACGCCGATCAAGAGCCTGGCACTGGAATCGGGCAAGAGCCTGGAGTTCAAGCCGGGCGGCAATCATGTGATGCTGTTCGACCTTGCCCCCACGCTCAAGGCTGGCGGCGTGACGGAACTGACCATTACGCTCGACAATGGGGACAAGGCGACGACCAGGGCAAAAGTGGTGACGCCCGGCGGTGGAGATGCCCCGGCTGGCGACATGGCGCATATGGACCATATGTAACGCCGTGTCCGCGCGCGGGCTAACGCCCG
>Ga0070667_100002973_pt1 | contig 14564 bp, 12 predicted proteins | sample KBSS33metaG_FD_64659 | JGI IMG/M metagenome (GOLD analysis project Ga0070667, IMG submission 64659) | Switchgrass rhizosphere microbial communities from Kellogg Biological Station, Michigan, USA - KBS S3-3 metaG | ecosystem: Host-associated > Plants > Roots > Rhizosphere > Soil ... | reverse complement strand
GTTGCCGGGCCCGGCGATCGCACCCTTCGCGGCCGCCTGCTGCTGGAGCTGCAGGTACTGCTGCTGCGCCGCCTGTTCGATCTGCTCGGCCGAGACCAGCTGGCTGAAGCTGGAGCGCGGTCCGACGTCGACGCCTTCGCGCGCCCACGCCGGCAATGCCAGCAGCGCGCCGGTCGCGAGCAGGCCGGCGCAGACCGAACGGCGCCGCCGCGCCTCGTGGTCGTTCATCGATTTTTCCTCCGCGTGCCGGACATCAGGTCGGGGTCGAGCGCTGGGATTCAATCGTCGACGATCGGCGCGGCGGGATCGTATTCGAGCGCGCGCACCGATGCGCGCATCCACCACAGCATCAGCAAGGCCGGCAGCGCCAGCACGGTCGAGACGACGAAGAACACCGGCCAGCCGATCGACTCGGCCAGCACGCCGGCGAGCGGCCCGACCCAGACGCGCCCGACCGACGCGAACGCGCTCAGCAGCGCGAACTGGGTCGCGGTGAAGCGCTGGTTGCACAGGCTCATCAGGAACGCGAGAAAGGCCGCGGTGCCCATCCCGCCCGACAGGTTCTCGGCCGCGATCACCAGCAGCAGCCCGCCGTCGACCGGCGTCGCGTGCACGAGCTTGACGAAGCCCCAGTCGAATGCGGGAATCGTCAGCCCCGTCAGCACGCCGCGCCCATTCACCGCGAGCCACCAGAAGCCCAGGTTCGAGGCCATCTGCAGCACGCCGAACAGCAGCAGCGCGCGCCACAGGCCCAGGCGCAGCATCAGTGCGCCGCCGAGCAGCGCGCCTCCGATCGTCAGCCACAGGCCGATCACCTTGTTGACGACGCCGACCTCGGCGGTGCTGTACTGCATCGCCTGCAGCAGGAACGGTGTCATCAGCGAACCGGCGAACGCATCGCCGAGCTTGTAGAGCACGATGAACGCGAGGAAGGCCGCGGCACCGCGCTGTGCGAAGTAGCTGCGCAGCCCGCCAAGCAGGGTCTCGAAGCGCGCCGCGCGCGCCGCCCACGCGGCCAGCGGCAGGGTGAACGCGATGCCCAGCATCAGCGCGGCGAGGTCGATCCACTTTGCCTGCAGCGCCGCCGGCATCGAGCCCGCGGCGAACCAGCCGCCGAGCAGCGCGTTCGCGAGCGGGGGGCCGAAGCGATCGCTGAGGAACACGCCGACCGCCACCGCCGCGAGGACGGCAATGAAACCGAGCACGTCGCGCCGCGCGACGCTGGTCGGCACCTGCACCGCGGTCAGCCGCGGCAGCGCGAAGGCCGAGAACACCGCCGCCGCAGCCATCACGCCGGCCATGAAGCGGTAGACCTCGGGCCAGGTCCAGCCCCCGCCCTGGTTCGGGTCGACCCAGATGAACGCGATCCCGCCCGACAGGATCATCGCGAAGCGGTAGCCGAGCACGAACAGCGACGAGCCCAGTCCGCGCTCGCTGGCGTGCAGCGCGTCCGTGCGGTAGGCATCGACGACCACGTCCTGCGACGCCGACAGGAACGCGACCAGCACCGCGAGCAGCGCGAACGCACGCGTCGCGCCGGTCGGCGAGGTCGCGGCCATCCACAGCAGGGCGCCGGCCAGCGCGAGCTGCGTCAGCACCAGCCAGCCGCGGCGCCGGCCGAGCCAGGGCAGTTCGAAGCGATCCATCAGCGGCGCCCACAGGAACTTGAAGGTGTAGGGCAGGCCGACCAGGCTGAGGAAGCCGATGGTCGCGATGTCGACGCCCGAGACGCTGAGCCAGGCCTGCATCGCCTGGCCGGTCAGCGCGAGCGGCAGGCCCGACGCGAAGCCCAGCAGCGTGACGACCACGAGCCGGTACACGGTGGTCGCATTGAAGCGCGCGCGCGGCGGCGCGACCGCGCCGGCCTCAGCCATCGAACCGCCACGGGCCGAGCTTCGCAGAGTCCTCTGCGGACGCCGGCCGCGCCGGGAGCGTGTTTGCCAGGAAAGTCATGCGGCCGCATTGTCCGCTGAACGCCGGTCGCGGCCAGGCCGCGAACCGACCTCAGCGGGTCGGCGTCGCACCCTGCTGGTAGATCGCCTCGGCGAGCGCGAGCAGTTGCTCGCGCGGCAGTGCGCCGACGAGCGCATAGCCGCACGGACCGCCCTGCGCGGTCGCGCCCTCGACCCAGTAGAACAGGCCGAGCTCGCCTTGCCGCTCGTAGCGGAACGCGGCCGGCGTCGCGCCGTCGGGCTTGCGCAAGTAGACGGTGACACGCAGCGGCTTCGCGTCGGCCGCCGACGCCCCGGCCACTGCCGCGGCCTGGTACATCAGCTGCGCACTCGGGCCGGCCGCATCCGGCAGCAGGCGGCCGCCGACGAGTTCGAAGCCCTGCGCGCGCAGGTCGAACACCTTGACCGGCACGTCCAGGCGCTTCGTCAGCCAGCCGCTCAGGTGCTGCTCCTCCTTCGCGGCGACCTCGACCGGGTGGCGCACCTCCGGCACGTAGACGGCATGCGCGACCGCGGCGCGCCGGACCCAGGCCGGTTCGGCCGCTGCGAGCGCAGCAGCAGGCGCCTGCGCGCGCCACATCAGGCCGGCGCCCAGCGCGCCGCCGAGCGCGAACACCGCGAGCGCCGCAGCCCAGCGCCGCCAGCCGGCGCCGACCGGTGCCTTGCGCCACAGCAACTGCGCCAGCGCCGCCGGCACCGGCTCGTCGAGCACGCCCGACAGCCGCGCGCGCAGCAACTCGCGATCGGCGACCCACAGGCGCACGCGCGCCGCGTCTTCGGGATTCGCCTGCAGCCAGGCCTCGACCTCGGCGTGGCGCAGCGCGGGCAGTTCGCCGTCGAGCCACGCGTGCAGCGTGAGGTCGTCGATCGCGGAGTTCATGGCCGGTTCCCGTTTCGGTTCAAACGACGCGCCGCAGCGCCGGCGCCGCGGCCGGCGCGCGGCCGTCGAGCAGCGCGCGCAGCGCGACGCGGCCGCGCGAGATGCGCGACATCACCGTGCCGATCGGGATGCGCAGCAGTTCGGCGCACTCGGCGTACGACAGCTGTTCGAGCGTGACCAGCAGCAGCGGCTCGCGCTGCTCGACCGGCAGCTGCCTCAGCGCGGCGACCAGGTCCATCTGGAGCCCGATGTCGGGGCTGTGCGCGGCGTGGCGCTCGTCGAGCGTGCCGAACCGGTCGCCGTCGTCGGCCAACGGCAGGCGGGCGTGGCGGCGGCGCTCGTCCATGTAGGCGTTGTGCGCGATGCTCAGGGTCCAGACGAGGATGTCGCGGCGCTGGTCGAACTGGTGCCAGTGGGCGAGCGCGCGTTCGAGTGCGGTCTGCACCAGGTCGTCGGCGGCGCTCGCGTCGAACACCAGCGAGCGCGCATACCGGCGCAGGCGTGGGATCGCCCCGAGCAGCTGCTGGCGAAAGGCGGCGGGAGCGTCCACGTCGGGTGTACGCGGCGCGACCTGGCCTTATTCCGCCGGCCAGATCGCGGCTTCGCTGAAGCCCAGCGCGGCGAAGTCGGCGGCACGCACCGGCGCGTCGTTGGCGCAGAAGAAATCGTCGAGCTGCGGCGGCGCGATCGGCGTTCCCGACAGCATCGCGTGCGCCTGGCCGCGGTGATGCACCTGGTGCTGGAACAGGTGCGCGAGCAGCCGCGGCAGCGGCTCGTGGACGACGCCGGCGCTGCGCTTCACCGCGATTTCACAACGCAGCGCGCGGCCATCGAGCGCCTCGCACAGCGCGATCAGGCGCCGGTCGCTCGCCGCCTGCGCGGGCTGCAGCTCGGCGCAGGTGGCGCACGGCTGTTCGGGCTCGAAGAACGCGCGCGCCGCGGGGTTGACGGGCCGGCCGGCCAGGCTGCGTTCGAGCGCGTCGATGTAGAACCAGTCGACCGTCAGGTTGTGGTTCAGGGTGGCCCTGATCGACGGGAAGAAACCGGTGCGCGCTGCCGCGAACTCGGCCGCGCTGAGCTGCGCGCAGGCCGCGAGCAGGCGGTGATTGGCCCAGGCGTTGTTATAGGCCTGGGTCAGCAGATAGCGGGCGAGCGGGTCCACGGTGCAAAGTGTAGGCGTCACGACGCCGCAGCGGCGCGCGGCGAATCCCGGACAATGCGCGCATGACTCCCCCGCTTCGCGCCGTGGCGCCCAGCTTCTCGGCGCGCGACTTCCGCGCGGCGCTGGGCATGTTCGCCACCGGCGTGACCATCGTCACCGCGCGCGACACCCAGGGCGCGCCGGTCGGGCTGACCGCCAACTCGTTCAACTCGGTCTCGCTGTCGCCGCCGCTGGTGCTGTGGAGCCTGGCGCGCAATGCCGGCTCGATGCCGGCGTTCGAACGCGGCTCGCACTACGCGATCAACATCCTCGCGGCCGATCAGCACCTGCTGGCGGAGCGCTTCGCGGGCAAGGCGGTCGATCGCTTCGAGGGCGTGGTGTTTCGCGAAGGTGCCGGCGGCGCCCCGATCCTCGACGGCTCGGCCGCGGTGTTCGAGTGCTTCAACCGCAGCCGCTACGAAGAAGGCGATCATGTGATCTTCGTCGGCGAGGTCGAACGCTGCCACCGTCGCGCCGGCGCGCAGCCGTTGATCTTCCACGGCGGGCGCTACTTCACCGAGCTGCCGCTGTAGCGTCGGGAACTCCGACGGGACCGTGGCCAATGACCCACATCGCCGCCCTCGTCGACCCATGACCCGAGCCGCACGCGGAAGTCCTTCACGAATCATGCGCAAAGCGTGAGCCGGCACGACGGGGAGCGGCGCACGCGCGCCTAGACTGGCTCGATGCGCAGCGATGCACGACCGACCTCCACGTGCCGCCGCGCCATGATCGCGGCCACCTTGGCGATGCTGGTTGCGGGGCTGGCAGCATGCACCACGATGCCGTCGTCCAAGCTCGCGCAGCAAGTGGCGCCAATGCAGCGCGTCTGGGTCGTCACCTCGCTGGGCTCGTTCGGCAGCCAGGATCCGTCGAGCGCGGCCGCGCGCCGCCCGGGGGGCGAGGTCAGTGCCGCGATGCGCGGCGACTTCCCCGAGACACTGCGCCGGAACGGCGTGCCGGTCTCGGGCTACCTGGAGCAGGCGCGCCCGGTGCAGAACCTCGAAGCGCTCAAGGCGCTGTGGGCCGAACACCGCGCCGCCCTGGCGCCGACCTCACACGTGCTGGTGCTGACCGCACAACGTGTGCTGACCAACGGCGCGGCCCGCCGGGTCGAATACGAGGCCGCGCTGTGGGACACGTCGAGCGCGAAGCTGGCCTGGAAAGGCACCCCGAGCTTCCTGATGAACCAGGCCGGGCGCCGCCGCACGGCCGAAGGGGAAGTGCTCGCCGCCGACCTGCTCCGCGCGTTCCAGCGCGACGGGCTGCTGGCGCTGTCGAAGGGCTATCCGGTCGATGCCGCCGGCACCGAGATCCCGCAGGAGTGGCTTGCGGTGCGACTGTATTGAAGAAGAAGCAAACCGTTCGACCAGACTCTGATGCGCACCATGCCCTCGATCTCCACCATTCGTCGTCTTGCCACGCTCGGCGCCCTGGCATCGTTGCTCGGCCTGGTGTCGGGCAGCGGCCACGCGGAAGAGGCCGCCTCGGCGTCACCGGGCAAGGTCCAGACCGTGCATCTCGTCTACATCGAGAACGATCTGCGCACACCGGGTTTGACGACCTCCGCGGAGCGCGACGAGACGCTCGTCGACTACCGGTACTTCGAGATGAGCCGCTACGTCAGGGAGCGCGCGCCCCTCGTGTTCAGCGCGAATGCGCTGGTCGCGGACGTGACGATCGTCCCGCCTCAGACGGCGGATGCCCCACTCACGTTCGACTTCCCCGCCGACGAGCCGGTCGTGATCATGACGGCGACCGGCTACTCCAAGCGCAAGAAGATCCTCCAGGCCTGGGTCGATGTGCGGTTCGCGCTGCGGGTGTACCAGCGCACACCGGCCGGACCATCGCCGTCGGCCGCACTGAGCCAGCAGGTCGCCGTGACGATGGGGCCCGATCCGGCGCTCGGGGTCTTGCGCATTCACCGCCTGGAACCCGCCTTCGTCGACGGTGTGCTCGTCGACCTTCTGACCGACATGGCTGCGAAAGGCGTCGTGACGCTGCCCCAACCCAAGGCCGTGCGCCCGACCGAAGCGGGTTGAGTCGTCAGTTCTGGCCGCGCACCGCCGCGGCGTCGCGCTTCGCGGCGAACTCGACGAACCAGGCCACGCAGCCGGCGTTGGCCATCGCGTCGAGCTTGAACACCTGCTCCATCGGCGTGCCCATCAGCAGCTTCTTGACCGGCAGCTCCATCTTCTTGCCCGACAGCGTGCGCGGCACCGCCGCGACCTGGAAGATCTCGTTCGGCACGTGGCGCGCCGTCAGCGCGGTGCGGATGCTGTCCTTGAGTTGCCTGGTCAGCGCAGCATCGAGCACGAGGCCGTCGCGCAGCACGACGAACAGCGGCATGTAACTTTCGCGGCCGAGGTACTCGAGATCGACGACGAGACTGTCGAGCACCTCGGGCAAGGCCTCGACCGCACGGTACAGCTCGGCCGTGCCCATGCGGATGCCGTGGCGGTTGATGGTCGCGTCCGAGCGGCCGTAGATGATCGCGCCGCCACGCGGCGTGATCTTGATCCAGTCGCCGTGGCGCCAGACGCCCGGGTACATGTCGAAGTAGCTGTCGTGGTAGCGCCGCCCGACGCTGGGCCGCCCCGACTCGGGCGAGCGCCCCCTTGGGGGGCCGGCACCTTCGGCGCCCTGGGGGTCGGGTTCGACGGGATCGTTCCAGAAGTACAGCGGCATCGACGGCATCGGCCTCGCGCAGACCAGTTCGCCGACCTCGTCGATCAGTGCGCGGCCCTGCTCGTCCCAGGCGTGCACGTCGGCGCCCAGGCAGCGGCACTGCATCTCGCCGATCACGGTCGGCAGGGTCGGCATCCCGGCGACGAAGGCGCCGGCGAAATCGGTGCCGCCCGAGATCGGCGTCAACCAGATATCGTGCCCGTCGACCTTCGGCAGCTGGTCGTAGACCCACTGGTAGGACTCGACCGAAAGCGGCGAACCGGTCGACCCGACCGCGCGCAGGGTCGATAGATCCGCGACCTTCATCGGTTCGACGCCGGCCTTCAGGCAGTTGGCATAGAACGCGGCGCCGGCGCCGAAGAAGGTCACGCCGGCGTCGGCCGCGAAGCGCCACAACGTCGTCAGGTCCGGCACCTTGACCGCGCCGCCCGGGTTGCCGTCGAAGATGCAGATCGTCGCGCCGCCGAGCAGTGCACCGAGCTGCGAGTTCCACATGATCCAGCCGGTCGTGCTGTACCAGTGGTAGCGGTCGCCGGTCAGTGCACTCGGGCCGACATCGTTGTGCAGCGCGCCCGCCTTCAGCGCCTCGATCATCACGCCGCCGTGGCCATGCACGATTGCCTTCGGCAGACCGGTGGTGCCGCTCGAATAGACGATCCACAGCGGGTGGTCGAAGGGCAGCCACACCGGCTCGAACGGCGCGTCGTGCGCGGTCGCGGCGATGAAGTCGTGGACCGCGCGCTGTGGGCCGGCGAGGCCTTGCGCATCGGCGCCGGCGTCCTGGTACTTCAGCAGCAGCACGTTGCGCACGCTCGGCAATTCGGCGAGCAGGCCGCGCAGCACCGGCATGCGGTCGTGCGCGACGCCGCCGTAGGTGTAGCCGTCGCAGGCGATCAGCAGCGTTGGCTCGATCTGGCGGAAGCGATCGAGCACCGCGACCGGCCCCATGTCGGGCGAGCACACCGACCAGATCGCGCCCAGGCTCGCGCAGGCCAGGAACGCGACCGCGGTGGCCGGGATGTTGGGCAGGAAGGCGCCGACCCGGTCGCCACGCTGCACGTCCAGGCGGCGCAACTCGGCCGCGAGCGACGCGACCTGGCGGCGCAGTTCGGGCCATGAGATTTCCTGCAGCTCTCCGCGCGCGTGCATCGCCTCGTTCCGGAACACGATCGCCGGATGGCCCGCGGCATGCGCCGCGTCGGCGTGCGAGAACAGGTGCTGGGCGTAGTTGACCTGCGCGCCGACGAACCAGCGCGCGCCGGGCATCGACTCCTCGGCGAGCACGCTGGTGTGCGGCGTCGGCGAGTGCAGCCCGAAGTAGTCCCAGATCGTGCCCCAGAACGTGCGCAGGTCGCCGACCGACCAACGCCACAGCGCGTCGTAGCCTTCGGTCGTGGTCGCGTCGAAGCGCAGGCCGCGCTCGCGCGCGAGCCACTCGGTGTAACGGGTGATCTGGTGCGGTCGCATGTTCATCGCAGGTCAAACTCCACGGCGTTGCAGGCCAGCGGCTGGGCCTGGTGCGCGTCGCGCGCGCGCGGTGCGTGCATGCCGGACGGCAGCACGTCGTGCAGCACGATCTGCGGCTCGACGCGGTAGTGGCCGGGCCGCCTCAGGTCGAACGCCTCCGCGAGATCGATGCGCGCGTGGCGCGTGCGTCCGGCGCCGATCGCGACATAGTCCTGCGCGGCAGGGTCGCCGCGCTTCATGCTGGCGCCGCGGTAGGTGACCGGCTGGCCGTCGCGCTGCAGCGTGACGAAGGGCGCGAACCAGCCCGGCTCGAACGGCGTGTTCCAGCCCAGCACGCGCACGCCCTGCGAACCGCCGTTCGTGATCTTGAAGTGCAGCAGCAGCGGCGCGCCGGCGCGGCCGCTGGCGGGTGCGTCCAGCTCGCAGCGCAGCGCGGCGGTCGCGGACACGGCGCCCGTGAGCAGCGTCACCGCGAGGATCGCCAGCCGCAGCGCGACGCGCACGCGCGATTCAAGGCAGCGTCGGCGTGTTCTCGGCGAAATATTCATGGCTGTCGGCGTTGTCGAGCGCCTTGGCCGGATCGGAGATCGCGAGCGCCTTCGCGGCCGTCTGGCCATAGGCCCAGTCGTCTGTGCCGGCGACCACGGTGAAGTGCGACATCTCGTGCACCAGCGTGCCGGCCTTCGAATCGGTGCCGGTCGCCGGCGCGGCCCAGAACGCGCCGCAGACGTAGATCTTGTACGGCTGGTCCGGATAGACGTAGGCGTAGATGTTGGACTTCTTGCACTTGCAATCGACGGTGATCGGCTTGTTCGCGAACGCATCGGCCTCGGCGACGTAGTGGGACTTCGCCAGCGGCCATCCGGTCGGGTAGGTCGACCCGAACCAGGTGCTGTAGCGCACCGTCGCGGCGGGCTTCGCGCTCAGGTAGCTGACGGCCGCGTTCGAGTAGCTCAGCGCGCCCTGCACGGCCGTGGCGATCGCGCTCTGCTGCGTCGCCGAGCAGGCGCCGCTGAAGCTCAGGCTGCCGCCGGGCGGGGGCGGCGGCGCCGGCGGGCCCTTCGCGCTGCGGCCCTCGAGCCACAGGTACATCGGCGCGGTGTTCGCGCCGGCGCCGCCGTGCTTGGCCAGGCCGACGTACTCGATGCTGTAGCGGCCGTCCTGCGACAGGTCGTAGGCGCCGGTCAGCTCGACCTGGTAGCTCAACGACGCGCCCGGCTGCAGCAGCACCATCTCGTTCGGCTGCGCCGCAGCGCGCTTGACGATCGCGCCACGGTAGGCGACCGCCACGCCGTCGCGCGTGATCGTGAACAGCTTGGCCTCGGGGTCGCCCGTAGGCAACGTCGATTCGGGCACCGCGACTGCGTGGCGCGTGGGGTTGGTCACGGTCACATCGACGAGCACGTCGACATCGCCGCGCAGCACCGGCGTGGCCACCGACAGGCGCACGTCGAGCTTGGACAGCGGTGCGGCCTGCACCGAGACGGTGGCGCCGGCGAGGGCGCACAAGACCCAGGATGGTTTGACGATCATGATGGCAACGCTCCCTGCGCAAGGTGAGAGACCGGCCCATGCTAGCCGAGCGTCACCCTCCGCACAGTTGGGGAATCACCCGCCGCCTGTTCAGGCGGCCAGGCGCGCGCGCAGCCCCGCGTCGACCTCGGCGTACTGCCACGATTCATTGCGGAACAGGCCCTGGCGCCAGCCCGTGACCCAGGGCTGCGTCAGGTCGGTGTAGACGCGGTGCACGTGCATCTTGTACGGCATGAAGGCGGTCAGGAGCTTGGCCGCCTCGAGGAACAGCGTGGCGCGCTCGGGGCCGTCGGGCAGCACCAGCATGCGGCGGTAGATCGCATCGAACGCCGGCAGCTTGAAGCGCGCCAGGTTGCCGCTGCCGATCGACGGGCCGTACATGTACTCGAAGCCGGCCTGCGCGTCCTCGCCCAGCGTCGAGCCCAGGCCCCACATCTGCAGCCGGCCGGCGCGCGCGGCCTTCATGTTCTCGGGCCACTGAGCGGTCTGGAACACCATGCGCACGCCGATCGCCGCGCAGCTCTTCTGCCAGTTCTCGTCGAGCTGGCGCTCGATGTTCGAGGTCTGTGTCGCCATGTGCAGCACCAGCGGCGTGCCGTCGGGCTGCTCGCGCCAGCCGTCGCCGTTGCGATCGACGTAGCCGAACAGGTCGAGCAGCGCCTTCGCGCGCGCCGGGTCGTACTCGCTCTGCTCGCTGCGGAAGGCCCGGTCGTAGCCGTAGGTGCCGGGCGGCATCGGCGCCTGCGCGGCGATTGCGCTGCCGCGCCGCACGATGCGGATCTCGCGGTCGATGTTGTAGGCCAGACCCACGGCGCGGCGCAGCGCGACCTTGTCGGGCGTGTAGCCGCCGACGACCGGGTCTTCCATGTTGAACCACGACATCGTGAAGTCCGGGTTCACGTACTTGCGCGCGAGGATGCCGCGCTTGGCCAGGTTCGGCGCGAGCGTGCCGCCGGGTGCGGCGTAGTTGGTGAACTCGGGCGGCACGCGCACGTAGTCGACCTGGCCGTTCAGGAACGACAGCCAGCGTGCCTGGCCTTCCTCGAGCACCGCGATCTCGACGCCGTCGTTGAGCGGCAGGCGCCGGCCCTTGAAGCGTGCCAGCCAGGCCTGGCCCTGCACGTCGTCGGCGGCCGGTTCGGCGTCGTACAGCATCTCGCGGAAGCTCGGGTTGCGATCGAGCTCGATGCGCGAGCTGCGGCGCCAGTATTTCAGCCGGTACGGCCCGGTGCCCACCGGGTGCGCCATGATCTCGTCGCCGTAGTGCTCGACGACCTCGCGCGCCACCGCGCCCATGATTGACGAGCTGCACAGCGTGGCGACGAAGCGCGGCCGCGGCTCGCGCAGGCGAAAACGCAAGGTGTAGCGGTCGAGCGCGCGCAGGCCGTCGATGGGCGTGTCGTAGTCGAAGGGCTTCTTGTCGCGCAGCGCCGTCTCGCGCAGTGCGTCGACCCCGACGATGCCTTCCTCCTCGAGGCTGGACAGGCTGGGGCTCTTCATCGCCGGGTCGAACATGCGCTTGATCGCGTAGACGTAGTCCTCGGCAACGAGTTCGCGGCGCCGGCCCTTGAAGGCCGGGTCGTCGGCGAAGTAGGTGCCGGGGCGCAGCCGGACCGTCCAGACGCGGAAGTCGTCGGCGATCTCCGGCAGCGCCGCCGCCGTCAGCGGCCGCACCTTGACCGGCATCGCCAGCCAGTCGTAGTGGTACAGCGCCTCGAAGATGTGCGCGGTGACGCGCGCCGAGTAGAGGTCGGAGATCTGCGCCGGGTCGAAGCCGGTCTCGGCCGATTCGAAAGGCACGCGCAGGATGTTGCCGCCGCCCGCGTCGGCCTCACCCGCGCGCGCGATCGACGGCAGCGCCAGCGTGCCCAGCAACGCGGCGGACCAGGTGCGGCGGTCGATCATCGCGGCGGCTCCTTCAGCGCTTCGGCACGGCCGACGGGTCGATGTCGACGTACTGCCACCACTCCTGCCAGAACGGCGTGCGGCGGTAGCCGACGAGCTGCGGCTGGGCCATGTCGAGCGAGACCCGGTTCAGCGAAAACTTGTAGGGCATGTAGGCCACCGACAGGCGGTCCATCTCGTGAAACGCGGCGAGCCGCTCGGGGCCGTCGGGCAGGGTCTGGAGCTGGTTGTACAACTTGTCGAGCACGGGCAGCCGCACGCGTGCCAGGTTCTGGCCGCCGATCTGGTGGCTGTCGAAGCGCGCATACGAGCCCGCGGCATCCGGGCTCGCGGCCGACAGGCCGAGCGCCCACATCTGAAGCTTGCCGGCGCGCGCGGCCTTCAGGTTCTCGGGCCATTGCGCGGTCAGCGACTCGACCCGGATGCCCAGCGCCTTCATGTTCTTCGTCAGCACCTCAGCGATCTTGCGGTCGCGCTGGTTCGGCGTCGTCGACACCTTCAGCACCAGCGGCGTGCCGTCGGGCAGGTCGCGCCAGCCGTCGCCGCTGCGGTCGGTGTAGCCGTACAGGTCGAGCAGCGCCTTGGCGCGCGCCGGGTCGTAGTCGCTGAATTCGCTCTTGAACTTCGGATCGTAGGCGCTGGTGTTGGGCAAGGTCGCCCCTTGCGCCGGCGCGCCCAGGCCGCTGTAGGCGTAGTCGATGATGCCCTTCACGTCCATGCCGAGGCCGATCGCGCGGCGCAGCGCGACCTTCTCGGCGCTGTAGCCGCCGACGGTCGGGTCCTCCATGTTGAAGAAGAAGAAGTTCGCCGCCGCCTCGACGATCGGGTAGCCGCGGATGCCGCGCTTGGCCAGGTTCGGCGCGACCTTGCCGTTGGGCATCGCCTGCGGCGCGAACTGGTAGCCGACGCGGTAGGCGAGGTCGGCCTCGCCGTTGACGAAGGACAGCCAGCGCGGCTGCTCTTCCTCGATGATCGAGATCTCGACGCGGTCGATCATCGGCAGGCGCCGGCCCTTGAAGCGCGCCAGCAGCGCCTGGCCCTCGACATCGTCGGCGGCGGGCTCGGCGTCGTAGAACATCTCGCGGAAATCGGGGCTGCGCTCCAGCGCGATGAACGAGCTGCGCCGCCACTGCGCGAGCCGGAACGGGCCGGTGCCCACCGGGTGCGCATCGATCTTCTCGCCGTAGAACTCGACCACCTCGCGCGCGACCGCGCCGAACAGGTCGCTGGCCGCCAGCCCGAGGACGAAGCGCGGCCGCGACTCGCTCAGCTTGAATTGCAGCGTGTAGCGATCGAGCGCACGCAGGCCCTCGATCTCGCGGTCGTAGTCGAAAGGCTGCCGGGTGTCGAGCGCCGCCTGGCGCACGGCGGCGAGTCCCACAACGCCATCCGCTTCGAGGCTGGACCACGCCGGGCTCTTGTTGGCCGGGTCGGCGAAGCGCTTGAGCGAGTAGACGTAGTCCTGCGCGACGAGCTCGCGCCGCTTGCCCTTGAACGCCGGGTCCGCGGCGAAGTAGATGCCGGGCTTGACCCTGATCGTCCAGACGCGGAAGTCGGAAGAGACTTCCGGCATGCCGTCGGCCGTCAGCGGCTTGAGCTTCACCGGGCGCGCGAGATGATCGTAGCGATACAGCGCCTCGAAGATGTGCGGCGTCAGCGTGCGCGAATACAGGTCGCTGATCTTGGCCGGGTCGAGACCGGTTTCGGCCACCTCGAAGGCATAGCGCAGCACCTTCGGCGCTGCGGCGCCCGGCGCGGGCACGGTCTGCGCCGCCGCGGTCACGGTCGTCAGCGCGGCGGCGAGGCCGGCGATGACTGCCAGGTTCTTCAAGGTGTTCATCAAATGGGTCGTTGAAGCCTGTCAGCGCGCGACGCGCAGGGTCTCGTCGATGTCCACGTACTGCCACCAGTCGGTCCAGAACACCGGGTGCCGGAAGCCGATCAGCCAGGGCTGGGCCATGTCGGTCGAGATTCGGTTCAGCGTGTACTTGTAGGGCATGTAGACGAGCGCGAGCTTCTGCGCCTGATCGAACAGCGCGGCGCGCTGCGGGCCGTCGGGGATCGCCTGGGCCTGATCGTAGAGGGCGTCGAATGCCGGCAACCGGAAACGCGCCATGTTCTGGCCGCCGATCTGGCGGCTGTCGTAGCGCGCGAGCGCACCGATCGAGTCGGGCGCGTCAGCCTGCGAACCGACCGTCCACATCTGCAGCTTGCCGGCGCGCGCGGACTTCAGGTTCTCGGGCCATTGCGCGACGAGCTGCTGGTTGCGAATGCCGACCGCGCGCAGGTTGCGATCCATCACCTCGGCGATCTTGCGCGAGCGCTGGTCGGGCTGGGTGTTGATTCTCAGCACCAGCGGCGCGCCGTCGGGCATCTCGCGCCAGCCGTCGCCATCGCGGTCGACGTAGCCGTACAGGTCGAGCAGGGCCTTGGCGCGTGCCGGGTCGTAGTCGCCGAATTCGCTGCGGTAGGTCGGATCGTAGGCCAGCGTGTGCGGCAGCAGCGGCGTCTGCGCGACCGTGCCCTGGCCGTTGAAGGCGTAGGCGATCTCGCCGCGCGAATCGAAGGCCAGGCCGACGGCACGGCGCAACGCGACCTTGTCGGGCGTGTAGCCGCCAACCACCGGGTCCTCCATGTTGAAGAACGCGCAGTAGACGGTCGGCTCGAGATGCTGGTAGCCCTTGATGCCGCGCTTGGCCAGGTTCGGCGCGACCTTGCCGTTGGGCATCGCCTGCGGGATGAACTGGAAGCCCATCTCGAACTCGAGGTCGGCCTCGCCGTTGACGAACGCCAGCCAGCGCGGCTGCTCCTCCTCGATGATCGAGATCTCGACCCGGTCGACCATCGGCAGGCGCCGCCCCTTGAAGCGCGCCAGCAGCGCCTGGCCCTCGGCATCGTCGGCGGCCGGTTCGGCGTCGTAGAACATCTCGCGAAAGCC
>Ga0070667_100002965_pt1 | contig 14585 bp, 12 predicted proteins | sample KBSS33metaG_FD_64659 | JGI IMG/M metagenome (GOLD analysis project Ga0070667, IMG submission 64659) | Switchgrass rhizosphere microbial communities from Kellogg Biological Station, Michigan, USA - KBS S3-3 metaG | ecosystem: Host-associated > Plants > Roots > Rhizosphere > Soil ... | reverse complement strand
CGGCACCTCGTCGCTGTCACGTGACGTCTCCGACCGGACGCTGCAACTGCTGGTGCCGCGGGACGGGGTACCGCGGGTCGATGCCGTCGTCTTCCTGCTGCGCACCCTCAACGCGCCAGACATCGCGCTGCTCAAGCAGATCGGGGAACTCGTCGGCAGCGGTTCGGGGGCCCTCGGCGTCATCGGGGTCGCGTCGCGCGCCGACGAGATCGGGGCGGGACGGATCGACGCGATGATGTCGGCCCGCGAGGTGGCCACCCGATTCACCACGGAGCTGGACCGGACCGGCGTCTGCCAAGCCGTCGTCCCGGTCTCGGGGCTGCTGGCCCTGACCGCGCGCACGCTGCAGCAGAGCGAGTTCGCCGCACTGCAGAAGCTCGCCGCCCTGGATGGCGAGGGCGCCACCGCGCTGACCAAGGCCATGCTGTCGGCGGATCGCTTTGCCCGACAGGATGATTCGCTGCCCGTAGACACCATCACCCGGGCCGCGCTGCTGGACCGGTTCGGCATGTTCGGCATCCGGATCGCGATCGCGGTGCTGCGCGCCGGTGTCACCGATTCCCAGGGCCTGGCCGACGAGCTGCTGGACCGCAGCGGGCTGGTGGCCCTGCGCGATGTCATCGATCAGCAGTTCGCGCAACGCGCCGACATGCTCAAGGCACACACCGCGCTGCGCTCGCTGCGCCGCTTCGTGGAAGCCAATCCCATCTATGCGACGCCGTTCATCCTGGCGGACATCGATCCGCTGCTGGCCGACACGCACGCCTTCGAGGAATTGCGTCTGCTCGGGCAATTGCGTTCGCGGCCAACCACATTGAACGAGGACGAGATGGCCTCGCTGCGGCGCATCATCGGCGGCTCGGGGACCGACGCGGCGAGCCGGCTGGGGCTGAGCAACGAGGCGCCATACGACGGCCCGCGCGCGGCGTTCGCGGCGGTGCAGCGGTGGCGCCGCAGAGCCGATCACCCGCTCAACGATCCCTTCACCGCACGCGCCTGCCGGGCCGCCGTGCGCAGCGCTGAAGCCCTGGTCGCGGACTACGCGGCACAGGGAAGGTGAGATATTCGAGATCGTTGGCAATTTGGTACCCCGCGCAGCTACCGTTTGCGGGTGGCTCAATCGTTTGATCCCTTCGGCCTGGTAGGACGCGCGGTGGACGCCGCTCGACTCGGTCTGGACGTCTACAGCTGGACCGAGCAGCAGATCGTCGGCGCCCTGCGTAAAGGCCTCAACGAACTGGAACCGGAAGACAGCGACGACGACATCGTCTCGGCTGCCGACGCCTCGGCGCCGAAGTCCTCGAACGCCAAACCGGGAGCCTCCGACGAGTCGCTCAACTCCAAGATGAGCGACCTGCTGAACCGGGCGCTCGACCAGAACACCGCCGGGAGCCAGACCGAGCTGTACCACCATCTGCTCGACCAGCTGGTCGCCGACGAAGCCCGCATCGTCGGCGCGTTGTCCGACGGCTCCGTCTCTCCGTTGGTCAACGTCTTCGACCGCACCCGTAAGGCGGTGCTGGAGAACGCGGCGCTGGTCGGCCGGACCGCGAACGTCGCCCTGCCGCAAATGACACCGCAGTACGTCGGGCATTTGCTGGCGTTGCGCCTCGTGGAGATCGGCCCGGAAGATTCTGCGCTGAAAACCGAGTATGAGGTGTTGATGGCTGAGACCATCGTCCTCAACGCGATCAAGGCCGCGTCGAAGGGTCCGCTGCCCGCCAAGGTGGAGAAGCTGACGTTGACGCTGTCGCCGCTGGGCCGATCGCTGTGGGCCGCCGCCACCGCGGAGGACGACCAAGACGGGTGGCGCTGATGTCCTTGACCGAGATCCTTGTCGACTTCCGAGCGCATTGGATCATCTACTTCTCCATGCCACTCGTGGCCGCGTTCGTCGGCTGGAGCACCAAGATCGTCGCGATGGAGATGATCTACCGGCCGCTGGAGTTCAAGGGCATCGGTCCGATCGGCTGGCAGGGCATCATTCCGCGCCGGGCCGGCAAGGTCGGCTCCACCACGATCGAGTTGCTCACCGCGAATCTGCTCAAACCCGAGGAACTGTTGTCCCGGATCGACGCCAAAGAGGCCGTCGAGGTGTTGCGCGAACCGTTGTCGGCGTCGATCAACGACATCGCGCGCGACGTCGCCGAGGAGATCCGGCCGGGCCTGTGGGATTCGCTGCCCGAGGCCGGGCGGCAGGCGATCCTGGGCCGCATCCACTCTCAGGCGCCGCGCATCACCGAGAAGATGCTGAACGAGATGCAGTCGGACCTGAGCCGGTTCGTCGACCTGCAGTTCCTCTCGGTCACCACGCTGGTGCGCAACAAAGAGAAGCTCAACAAACTGATGCGCGGCCTGTCCGACGACGCCATGGCGTTCGTGCGGCGCAGCGGCATCTACTTCGGTCTGATCATCGGTACCGCGCAGATGTTCGTCTGGGCCATCTTCAAACTGCCGTGGATCATGCCCGCGTTCGGTTTCGGCATCGGTCTGGTCAGCGATTACATCGCGCTGAACATGCTGTTCCGGCCCATCAAGCCGACGAAGTACCTGGGCTTCATCAAGTTCCAGGGGCTGCTGCACGCCCAGCGCGAGAAGATCACCGCGGACTACGCCCGCATCCTCTCCGAGGATCTGTTCGCGCCGGACATCCTGTTCGACGGCATCCTCAAGGGCCCGGGTGCCGACAAGCTGTTCGCCATGATCGCGCGCGAGGTCGAGGCCGCCATCGACAGCGAGGTCGGTGGGTGGACCGGCACCGTCGTGAAGTTCGCGGTCGGCACGTCGAAGTACAACGCGCTGAAGGACAGGATCGTCGACCTGGTGGTCGAGCGGCTGCCGGCCACTCTGCTGGACGCGCAGGACTACGCCATGAGCAAGATCGACCTAGAGCGCACGATCGTCGACAAGATGAATCAGCTCTCCAACGAGGAGTACGAGTCGATTCTGCGGCCGGTGTTCAAGGACGACGAACCGCTGATGATCGCGATCGGCGCCATCCTCGGTGGCTGCGTCGGTGAGCTTCAGGTGCTGATGATCGAGTTCTTCACGCACTAGTGCGTACGCGGCCCCGGCGGGTGGGTGCGCCGGGACTGTGTGATCGACGTGGACGTCGTCGGGGTGCGGCTGGTGGTCGTGCTGTCGCCGGACGGTGTCGACGTGGCCGACGTCGTCGTGTCGGTGGTCGGCGGCACGTCGATGTCGGTGGTCGACGGGGTGACCGACGAGTAGCCGGTAGATGTCCGGGCGGTCGTGACCGCCGTGGTCGACGAATGGGCCGGGTCATCCACGATGACGGGCATCGGCGGCGGCTGCGGCTGGTTGTAGTGCCGCGTCAACCACGCCCCGGCGAAGTACAGCAGCGCGATCGCGGCCAGCGCGGCGATGCTGGCACCCACGAGATGCGGGGTGCGCTCGTGCCACGGCCGCTCGGTCATGGCCGGTCAGCGTAGCTGTGGAATGACTTCCGTGCTGAACAACTCGATGTGGTCGAGATCCGCCATGTCCAGCACCTGCAGGTAGATCCGCTCGACTCCGGCGGTGATGAACGGTGCCAGCTTGTCGACGATCTCCGCGGGCGTGCCGACAGTGGGGGAGTTGCCGCGCATCTCGTCGACCTCGCGGCCGATGGCGGCGGCCCGGCGGGCGATCTCGGCGTCGTCCCTGCCGGCGCACAGTACGAAAGCCGCCGAGTATGTGATGCTTTCGGGCGCCCGCCCGGCTGCGTCGACGGCTGCCCTTACCCGACCGAACTGGGTGGTGAGAGTGTCGATGTCCACGAACGGGATATTGAACTCGGACGCGAACCGTGCGGCCAGCGCCGGGGTGCGCTTGGCGCCGCCGCCACCGATGATCACCGGTGGGTGGGCCTGTGCCGGCTTGGGCAGCGCCGGGGAGTTCTTGACGGTGTAGTGCTTGCCGGCGAAGTCGAAATGCTCGCCGACCGGGGTGTCCCAGAAGCCGGTGATGATCTGCAGCTGTTCTTCGAGCCGGTCGAAACGTTCGCCCAGCGGCGGGAACGGGATGGCGTAGGCCTCATGCTCCTCGGCGAACCAACCTGCGCCGAGGCCCAATTCCACCCGGCCGCCACTCATTTCGTCGACCTGCGCAACGGCGATGGCGAGCGGGCCGGGGTGCCGGAAGGTCGCCGAGGTGACCATGGTGCCCAGCCGGATGGTGCTGGTCTCGCGGGCGATGCCGCCGAGCGTCACCCAGGAGTCGGTGGGGCCGGGCAGCCCGTCACCGGCCATGGCCAGGTAGTGGTCGGACCGGAAAAACGCTGAGTAGCCGAGCCTTTCGGCGGCCTGCGCCACGGCAAGCTGGTCGGCGTAGGTGGCACCCTGCTGCGGTTCGACGAATACCCGGAAGTCCATGCCGCCCAGCCTAGTGAATCAAAACGCCTTCACACCCGCCGTCGAGACGAACATCCCGTGGCCGGTGCCGGCATTGGTGAAGCGGGTGCCCTCGGCGCCGGCGAGGATGGTCCAACCCACCGCCGAATACGTCTGGTAGTCGATGGTGACCGTCGGGATGGCGCCGAGATTGCCCACCACCCAAGACAATTTGCCGTCAGCGGTGACCCGGACGCCGTTTGCGCTCTCCCCGTTCACCTTGGGCGCATTGGTGAAGGCCGACTCGCAGTCGACCTCGGCCGTGCTGAGCTGACACCGAGTCTGACCTGATTTGGTCGCGACGAAGACGTAGCCGTTCTGCGGAGCGAGGGCCTGTGCGGTGGGCGGCACGGCGGTCGGCACGGGGATCGGGCTCACCGGAACCGGGCGGATCGCCTTCGTTGACGGCGTCGGTGTGCTCGTGGCAGACGTTTCTCCGCCGGGCAGCGCCGACTTCGGGTTTCCGGGTGTGGAGCTGTCGCAGCCGGCGAGCAGTGCGGCCGCCGCCAGCGCAGCGGTAGCAGACATGGTGAGCCGTGTGTGGTTCATCGGCCATCAGGCTACGGGAGATCTGATCGCGCTGATCCAGACCGCTGCCCCGGCGCGTCTTGCTGCATATCGTCGAACCTCCGTGATGAACAGAGGTGGCGATGCGCACAAAACACATATCCCCGCTCGGTTTGGTGGGCGTCGTCGCCATTGCCGTCGCCGGAGTTCTGATCGGGTTCAAGAACATTCACAGTTCCTCGCCGGACGCACTGCTGAACGTGTCCTATGACCCGACACGCGAGTTGTACGCGGCGCTCGATCCGCAGTTCGTCGCGCAGTACCGCAACCAGACCGGAGTCACCGTCGACATCAGCCAGTCGCACGGCGGGTCCGGCCGGCAGGCGCGCAATGTCATCGACGGTACGTCGAAAGCCGGTGTGGTCTCACTGGCATTGGTCAGTGACGTCGACAAGCTGGCCAAGCGTGGGCTGATCGCCAAGGACTGGCAGCACCGGCTGCCCAACAACTCGGTGCCCTATACGTCGACCATCGTGTTCGTGGTCCGCAAGGACAACCCGAAGAACATCCACGACTGGCCCGACCTGGTCAAGGGCGATGTCTCGGTGGTGACCCCGGACCCGCGGACGTCGGGCAACGGCAAGCTCAGCGTGCTGGCCGGGTGGGGTTCGGTGACGACGCGCGGTGGTTCCGAGGCGGCGGCCCACGACTATCTGGCGGCGTTGTTCAAGCACGTCGCCGTCGCCGATGAGGGCGCGCGCGGCGCGGCCACCAGCTTCGCCGTGCAGAAGATCGGCGATGTGCACCTGACATGGGAGAACGAGGCCATCCGAGAGGTGGCCGCGGCGCCCAATGAGCTGCAGATCGTGTATCCGCCAGTGAGCATCAAGGCCGAACCCGCGGTGGCCTGGGTCGATGCGAACGTGGCCGGCAAGAAGACCGAGGCCTACGCCAAGGCCTATCTGAACTACCTGTTCACCGACCCTGCCCAGGACGTGATCGCGCAATACGGTTACCGCTCGATCAACCCGCAGATCCAGGCCAAGTATCGGGCCCAGTTGCCGGACATCTCGCTGTTCCCGGTGTCCGCGATCGCCAAGGACTGGGACGACGCCGCCGAAAAGTTCTTCGGCGACAACGGAATCGTCGACACCATTCATATTCCTGCGCAGCGAACGGTGGTGGGATCATGAGCCTGCTTTCGAACCTCAATCTCAACTATGACCGCACCATCGCGCGGCGCGATCTGATCGCCGGCCTGACGGTGGCCGCCATCGCGCTGCCGCAGGGCATGGCCTATGCCTTGATAGCGGGTGTCGATCCCAAATACGGCGTCTTCTCCGCCATCGTGGTGACGCTCATCGCGTCGATATTCGGTTCGTCGTCACACCTGATCAACGGACCCACCAGCGCCATCTCGCTGTTGGTATTCAGCTCGTTGGCTTTCATCGATCCGGAGAACCGCACCGAACTGTTCGAGGCGCTGTTCTTGCTCGCCGTACTGGTGGGCACCATCCAGATCCTGATCTCGGTGTTCAAACTCGGTGACCTGACCCGCTACATCTCCGAGTCGGTGATCGTCGGGTTCATGCTGGCAGCCGCGTTCCTACTTGCCTTGGGTCAGTTGGGAAATGCGGTCGGCGTCAAGGACCGGGGCAACGGCAACATGCAGGTGTTGTACCGCACCTACCTCACGCTGTTCCACGGCGACGCGATCAACTACCGAGCCGTGGTACTCAGTGTCACGGCTGTCGTCGCAGCCGTCGTGCTCCGAAAGTTGGTGCAGCGCTTCGGCTGGCCGCAGATCGACATGCTTGCAGTGCTGGTCATCTCGGCTCTGATCGCCTACTTCTCGAGCTGGTCGACGCCCGGCCACGGGGGCAAGACCGCCGTGTCGATCACCGGCAAGATTCCCGCCAGCCTGCCCGACTTCCACATTCCGGTGGTGCATTGGGAGTGGCTGCCGCACCTGTCGCAGGGCGCGTTGGCGGTCGCCTTCATCGGCTTGATCGAGGCGTTGTCGATCGCGAAAGCCATTGCGCACCAGACGCAGCAGAAGATCGACTACAATCGGCAGATTCTGGCGGAAGGGCTGGCCAATCTGACCGGTGGGTTCTTCCAGAGCCTGCCCGGTTCGGGCTCACTGTCGCGATCCGCCATCAACTTCCAGGCCGGTGCGGCCACCCGGTTCTCCGGCGTCGTCGCGGCGGTGACGGTGGCGGGCGCGCTGCTGTTGTTCGCACCGCTGTTGAGCTACATCCCGAAGGCGGCACTCGCCGGCCTGCTACTGGTGACCGCGGTGCGTCTGGTCGACTTCCATCGACTGGTGCGCACGGTCAGAGCGTCTCGGTACGACGCCGGTCTGGTGATCGTCACGGCCATCACCGGCGTGGTCGTCGATCTGGACAAGGCAGTGCTGCTCGGCGTTGCGCTGTCGATCCTGCTGTTCGTGCCCCGGGCCTCCAGGCTCAAGATCGCCGAGTTGGTGGTCACCCCTGAACGGGTGGTCCGGGAACGCGTCGGCGCTGAGCCCGACAATCCGGCCGTCCTGATCTACGACATCGAAGGAGAGTTGTTCTTCGGCGCCGCACCGGAAATCGAGCACGCGCTGGACGCACTCACAGACCGGGTCAAGACCGAAGGGACCCAATTCGTGGTGCTCCGGCTGAAACGGGCCCGCAACCCCGACGCGGTCGGTATCGAGCGAATAGAGCGGTTCCTGCGCGACCTGGACGAGTTGGGTGTCACCGTCCTGCTGGCCGGCATTCGGCCCGACACCCTGGACGTCCTGGGCAACGTCGGGCTGCGTAAGTGGTTCCCGGACGAGCACATCTTCCCGGAGGAGGAGAAGGAGTTCTCGGCAACGCTCAAGGCGGTCCGCCACGCGGAGTCACGGCTGGTCCCCAGCGGCGTCAGCAGCGGCGGGGAGCTGTACTACCTGGTCTGACCGGACCCGCTACTGCGGAGGTAGCACCGGCGGTCGGCAGATGTTGTTGATCGGGTCCCACCACGCGCCGTCGCGGCAGTCGAGCGGCGTCGTCGAGACGGGCGGCCGGCAGCTGTTGATGTTCGGGTCCCACCAGCCGCCGGGACAGTTCTGCACCAGTGGGGCCTGGCACCGGTTCTGCACCGGGTCCCACCAGGTGCCGTTGTCGCAGTCCGCGCTACTGACGGCCGGCGCGATCGCGGCGGTGATGGCCATGGGCGCCAAGGCGGCCGCGGCGATGACGGCGGCACGCTGCAGAGACTTGTGCATGGACTCACCTTAACGACGTCGAACGTGAAGTAGATCGCTGAATCTTCGCGATCTACTTCACATTCGGCGCAGCCGAGCTCAGTTGCAAGGCAAGTCGCCCGGCGTGTAGTAGGGCACCCCGGCCGGTGTGTAGCACGGCGGCCGGCCTGCGGCGGCCTGGGCGGCCGCGTCCTCCGGAGCCGCCGCGGCCACCGCCGCATCGCCGGCGATGTTGGTGCACCCGCCGGCACTGACGTGGCGACCGCCGACACTGCCGCACACATCGGCGTGTGCGGCCGGTGCGCCGACGGCCGGCACGGCCGCGGACGCAAGCAGGAACAGCACTGCAGCAACGGACTTCTTCATACCAAGAGTATTGACGACTTCGTCAGCCTGAGTATCAGTTTTCCTTGTAACTGCCATCGTCTATCCGGGTGAAATAGCGGCCCGGCGGGGGCAGCGGGTCCTGGCGCAGCGGCCCGGCCACCGGGCGGTGCCACGGCGTCATCGGCAACTCATCGACGACGCGGACGAACGTGGGTCGTTGCCCGGCAGGCAGACCCGCCAGCGCCTCGTCGAGGTCGGCGGCGGAGACGTTCTGCCCGTCCACCAGTGACAGTGCCGCGACGGCCACTTCGGCGTCGTCGGAAGTGACTCCGTAGGTGTGCACGAGATCGACGGCGGGTAGCTTTCCCAGGGCCGCGGTGATCGGCAGCGACGCGACCACGTCGTCGACGGTGCGGATCTGGGTGTCGACGGAGTCGATCAGCCAGTAGTCGCCGTCACTGTCCCGGCTGACGAGGCTGCCGCTGGAGAACCAGGCGTCGCCGGCCGCGAACAGATTGCGTAGCGGTGGTGCCGACGCGGTGGTGGCGGAACTGATCTTCACGAGCAGCAGGCCGGTCTCGTCGTCGGCGCAGCGGATGGCGTAACCATCTGCACCCGAAAGGACTTGCTGCGCTTTGGGATCCCACCGCACGACCTCGACGGTCGCGCTGCCGGGGAGCGGCCGGCCGAGCGAACCGGGCTTGGCCGGGTTGACGTTGGCCAGGATCGCCTCGCCCTCACTGGTGGACCAGAAATCGAGAACGCCGGCAGGGGTGAACCGGTCGAGGACCCGGCGCCACAGGCCGCGTGGCATACCGGAGCCGACGAACAGCCGCACCGAGTGGTTGCGTTCGGCAGGCTGCGGCGCGGCGTTGACCAGAGGCCGCAGTTGCGCCCACGTGTAACAGACGATGGTCACGCCGTAGCGGCGCACTTCTGTCCAGAACGTGGTCGGGTCCAGGTCGGTGGCCATCGCCAGCCGGCTGCCGCCCGCGACCGCGCCGCCGATGCCCGTCAGCAGGCCGGAGGTGTGGTAGATCGGGTTGATGCAGTAGACGGTGTCGGAGTTGTTCAGCGTCGCCGACGTCGCAGTGCCGTATGCCGACAAACCGAAGCGGCCGTTGGTGACTCGGATCGGACGCGGGTCGTCGTCCGGGCCGCCGAAGAAGATGAATGCGAGCTCGCCCGCGCGGCCCGGGTTGGGGCGGTACCAATCCGGGATGCGCACGGCGTTGGTCTCGCCGATCTCCAGGGCCGTCAGGGTGCGGTCCCGATTGAGGTACGGCGTGTCCAGCAGGAAGGTGTGGAGCGGGCGTCCGGCGAAGTCGGCCTCGGAATGTTCGGGGTCCGCGATGACGCGGTTGACCTTGCCGAGCTCGACCTCCCGCGCGGTGTCGGCGCCCGGGCGCAGCATCACGGCCACCGCACCGATGCGGTTGAGCGCGGTCACCACCGCCAGCGCCGACGGGCGGGTGCCCATCATCACGCCGACGTGCTCACCGGCACGCACGCCCGCGGCGAGCAGGCCGCGCACCACCGCGTCGATGCGGACCTTGTTCTCGCCGTAGGTGTAGCTGCGGTCCTCGTACATGAAGCTGACGTCGTTGGGCGCCTGCTGGGCCTGCTCATCGAACAAGAGCGCCAACGAAATTCGCGTATTCGCGTCCAGTCTGCGAATCCGCGCCAACCGGGGCATCTGGCGCGACACCGTGCCGAACATGCCGCGTACGTCGCCGACCGAACGCGCGACGGAGCCGGCGACCATGCGGCCGGCATCGATCAATGTCTGCACACCCTCACCCGGTCCCGCGGGCGCCGGTTCACCTGCGGTGGTCGCCTCGTCGATCTTGGTGACGTGCTCGGGCTGCGGGCCCTTGCCCTCGGCATACCGCATCCAGTCGGCGACCAGCGGCCAGGTGTGTGACGTCGCGGTGCTCCCGACGACCAACCCGAAATGCCCTGCGTGCAGGGTGCTTTCGTAGATGTCCGCACGCGGCGCCGCCCCCAGGATCCCGCGCACCGACGCCGGCGGGGCGATCTCGTCGACGTCGCCGACGAACGCGAGAATCGGCGAGGTGATGTCGGCGAGGGTCACCGGCCGTCCGGCGATGCTGAATCCGCCCCTCAGCATCCGGTTGTGAACCAGGAACTGCTGCAGGAACTCGGCGAGCGCCGGGCCGGGCCACGCTACCCAGCCGTCGTTCATCAGGTAGCGGCGCTGCCCTTCGCGCGGCAGCAGGGCATCGCGGTCGTGCAGCGCGGCCAGGAACTGCAGCTGGCCTGTCACCGCTTTCACCGGGTCGAGCAGCTGGAAGCCCAGCCGGGTCGCCCAGCCCGGCACAGACCTGCCCCGCAGGACGTTCTCCATGACGAAGCCCATGCCGGGGATGGCGATTTCCGCGGGGACGCCCATCGGGGCCGTTTTGCTGAGGTCTACCGGGCTGCCGAAGGTGATGACGCTGGCGACGCCGACGCTCCGCCGGTACGCCGAGGTCTGGTAGCAGAACATGCCGCCCTGCGAGTAGCCGGCGAGGTGGACGTCGCCGCCGGTCAAGGTGACCATCTCGTCGATGGCCGCATCGACCGCCAGCACGTGGTCGCCGAGATTGCGCTCCAGGCCGCCGGCTTCCTTCTCCGGCGAGCCGAAGTCGATGACCCATGGGTCGATGCCGTGCTCGATCAGCGTGCGCACGCCGCTGGCCTGCGGCGATACGTCGAACACGTCGGCCGTCAGCATCAGGGGCGGCACCAGCAGCACCTGGGGACGGCCCGCCTCGCCACTGGTTCGGTACCGCCGCAGCTTGTGGATCCGGCCCTGGGCGACGACGTCGTACGGCGACGGTTCCTCGCCCGTCTCCAGCCCGCCATAGCGGGCCACTTCCAGCCAGTTACGCGTCGTCGCCACAACCCTGTCGAAGATCACGGTCCGCCCTTTCGATCAACACTCGGTGCAGATCATGCCAAGCGGACGCGTTCACCACGGCAGTTTGACCGCCAGTCTGGGTGTCGGCGGGTTCGTCGACCGCAGATGCACGTCGGTCGAGCGGATCGGATCGAGGACTCGGGTCAGGAACGTCAGCTCGTCGGCGAGGGCCGCCTCATGGCAGGGACCCGAGTAGAAGTCGAAGTGGTCGGCCGGGTACTCGACCAGATGGGCGAGGTATCCGGCCTTCTTCGCGGCGCGGCGGGCGGCGTCCGGCGGCGCGATGAGGTCGTTGGTGCCGACTTGGACCAGCAGCGGGCACTCCAGTTCACTGGCGTGGACGGTCGGTCGGTTGAACGCCATCTCCAGCACTGTGCGGGCCGTGAATTCGTTGCGCCAGGTAGGGCCGGCCATGGCCAGGCAGGCCTCTTCCGCGCCGGGTGTGGTGAGCGCCGCGGTAGCGCCGTGCTGCCCGGTGATGGGCACGTAGTGCGGTCGGCGCCCGAGGCGTGCGCCCGCGGCGTCGAGCAGGCCGTGCGCGACCATGCGGGCCAGCGGCCCGGCCCCGGCCTCTTTGTACCCCTGCACCAGTGCCGCCAGGCCATCGGTCGCGGGGCACAGCGACACCACGGCGGCGACCCGCTGGTCCGCGGCGGCGACGGCGATGACGTGCCCGCCGGAATACGACGTGCCCCACAGCGCGATGCGGTCGCGGTCGACGCCCGGCAGGTTCCGCGCCGCGTCGATGGCGGCGTGGTAGTCCTGGCGCTGCTTCTTGACCGAAATATCCTGGCGCGGTTCGCCTTCGGAATCGCCGAAGCCCCGGTAGTCGAACAGCACCACGTCCATCCCGGCGGCGGCGAACGGCTCGGCAAACGCCATCAGGCCGGAGTCGCGGGTCCCCCCGAAGCCGTGGGCCATGACGACACACGGCCGCCCGCTCTGTCCGGTCAGCGCCTCGCTGTCGGCGGTCAGATGCCAGGCGGCACAGCGCTCGCCGTGGCTGATGAAAAAGAAGTCGGTTGTCATGATCGCTCCTTCGGTCAGACCACGGACAGCGGTGCGGCGGCGGGCGTGAAGACGAGCGCGGGATCCTCGATCGGGCCGTTGCGCAGCCGCTCCTGGTCCATTTCGTAGGCGTGCTTGAACGCCCACGGGCCGTACGTGCCACCGCGCGGGAATTTGGCGACGGCCCGCTGGACGTATCCGGAGGTCATGTCCAGCAAAGGAACTCGTTCCATGGTGCCGTCTTCGAGGACGGGAACCACCTTGCCGTAGCCGTGCTCGTCCATGTAGTCGAGCATCCGGCAGAAGTGCTCGCAGACGAGATCGACCTTCAGCGTCCAGGCGATGTTGGTGTAGCCGACCGCGAACGCGAAATTGGGCACCCCGGAGAGCATCATCGCCTTGTAGACGGTGAGGTCGGGGAGGTGCAGCAGGTGCCCGTCGACGCTCAGCTCGATCTTGCCGAAGGGGATCATGTTCAGGCCGGTGGCCGAGATGATGATGTCGGCGGCCAGTTCCTGCCCGGATTCCAGCAGGATGCCGTTCTTGGTGAACCGCTCGATGCGGTCGGTGACGATCGAGGCCTTACCCGACGAGACCATCTTGAAGAGGTCACCGTCGGGCACCATCGCGAGCCGCTGCTGCCACGGGTTGTACTTGGGAGTGAAGTGCGTGTCGACGTCGAAGTTCTTGGGCAGCTGCCGGGCCACATTGGCGATCAACAGCTTTCGCATCAGCTTCGGGTAGCGCATACACATCTTGAACATCCCCCGGTTCAGCGAGATGTTCTTGCGTCGCACGATTTTGTATGCCCGCTCGTGGCCGAGCACCTTGTTGAGCACGTTGGCGATCGGGTCGGACGCCGGAATCGAGAACACGTAGCTCGGCGAGCGCTGCAGCATCGTGACGTGCGCGGCCTTGTCGGCCATGTTGGGGATCAGCGTGACGGCGGTGGCGCCGCTGCCGATGACGACGACGTTCTTGCCGGTGTAATCCAAATCCTGCGGCCACAGTTGGGGGTGGATCACCGGACCCTCGAAGTCTTCCTGGCCGGGGAAGTCGGGGATGTACGGGTTTTCGTAGTCGTAGTACCCGGTGCCCAGAAACAGGAAGCGCGAAGTGAACGTCTCGGTATGTCCGTTGTGGGTGGTGGTGACGGTCCAAAGTCCTTGCCGGGAATCGAAATTCGCCGAATTCACGTGGTAGCCGAAGCGGATGTGGCCGGCGAGGCCGTTCTCCTCGACGGTCTGCTGCAGGTAGTCGAGGATGATGTGCCCGTCGGCGATGGACTTGCGATGCGTCCACGGCTTGAAGCCGAATCCGAAGGTCGGCATGTCCGAGTCGGACCGAATACCCGGATACTGGTGCAGGCTCCAGGTGCCGCCGAGCGCGTCCCGCCCCTCCAGCACCGTGAACGAGGTACCGGGCCGAAAAGTCTTGAGGTGATAAGCCATTCCGATGCCGGAAATCCCGGCGCCGACCACTAGGACGTCGATGGGAGCGGTGGTTGTCATGGGCACTCCTTTGCCGTCCGGCGGGTGTACCTGACTCTAATTCCGGGGCGCGTCGTCCATGTCGGGTTTCGCAGGCCCGGGCCACCTGGTGGCGGCGGTTTGCGTCCCGCTCCTCACAGGTACGCCCGGAATCAGCCCTGTCGACCGGCGACAGGAATTTTGGTCGGAGAAGCTGATGCCTGTGGGTGCTCTCGCGGTTACGCGAATGCTTGCCATGGTGGCATCAGCCGGGAACTTTCACCTCTGGGGACAGACTCCGACATGGGTCGACGCTGGATCCATCGCTTGGATCGGCGGAGCATCAGATTTCGCTGAAATCCCGTGAGCGTGCGTCGCGACCGGCGGCGACCGATTTTTGACGCGGTTGACGCAAAATCCTGAGTAGTCGACTACTCAGGATTTACAGACGACTGCCCCATACGTTCGTATCCTGGATCCGATTCGACAACCGGGGCGTGCCAAATGATGCTGTGCTCGAAGACCTTTCATGTCGGCGGCGATCATTGCGTACGGCGACATCCGCGGTATCCCGGTGACGCTGCGGTGACGGAGCCGTGATGGATCAGCGGCAGGATCCTTACCCGATCCCGATAGCGATGACGAATAGCCTTATTGAGCGCAAGGGGAGCTCAGAGCCAGCAGTGCCGGTCCCGGTTCGGACAGTCAGGCTCGGTCTGCTGCAG
>Ga0070667_100002963_pt1 | contig 14593 bp, 13 predicted proteins | sample KBSS33metaG_FD_64659 | JGI IMG/M metagenome (GOLD analysis project Ga0070667, IMG submission 64659) | Switchgrass rhizosphere microbial communities from Kellogg Biological Station, Michigan, USA - KBS S3-3 metaG | ecosystem: Host-associated > Plants > Roots > Rhizosphere > Soil ... | reverse complement strand
GCCGGGCCTTCGCTCTTGTCGAAGGCCTGCTCGTACCAGCGCAGCGCCTCGGTCTTGTCGCCGCGCGCCTTGGCGTTGCTCGCGAGCTCGCTCATCAGGTAGTACGGCGAGTGGCTCTTCGCGAGGTTGGCCTGCAGCAGCGCGTCCGATTCGGCGCCCAGGCCGGCACGCTCGAGCAGGTAGGCGGCCGCGGTGACGACCGACTGGCGCTCGTAGCCGTCGGTGATCTCGCGGTCGGCCCGCGCGGTCTGCGCCCGAATGTCGGCGAGCAGCGCGTCGCTCAACTTGGGCTTGGCCGACTTGGCGCCATCGCCGCGCGGCGCGTCGATGGTCGCCAGGTCGACCTGCGCGATCAGCGCCGTCATGCGGTCGGCGCGCGACAGGCTGTCATCGGCCTCGAAGCGCTTCAGCGCGGCGTCGAACGCGGCCAGCAACTCGGCGCGCTGCGGCGTGCCCTTCGCGCTGAGCGCGCGCGTGATGTCGGTCGCGTAGTTGGTCAGCACGTCCATGTAGGGCCGCGCGGTGGGCGCGTCGGCCAGCACCTTCAGCAAGGTGGCCTGCGCCGTCGGGTCGGGCCGCGCCGGCGCCTTGTCGTCGACCGCGGCGAGCGCCTTCAGGCGCAGCCGGGTCGCGATCTCGGCCTGGTCGGCCGGGCAGGCGTCGGCCAGCTGCTTCATCAGCGCGGGCACGCCGTCCTTGGGCACGAGCTGCTGCTGGTCGGTGTCCCACGAATAGAACGCGAGCAGGCGCCAGTCGTTGGCGGTCAGGCCGGCACCGCCGGCCTTGACCTGGGCGAGCACGTCTCTGACCGGGCGCTGTGCGTTCATCCCCAAGGTCAGCACCTGCGTGTAGCGCTCGGCCTCGACCTCGCCGGGCAGCCGCGTCATCTCGACACCCTGCGGGTTGAACAGCACCATGGTCGGGTAGCCGCTGACCTTGAAGCGCGCGCCGAGCTTCTGCGCGCCGGGGCTGTCGCCGTCGACGTAGACCGGCACGAAGGCGCGCGAGCGCTCGATGAAGTCCTGGCGGTTGAACAGCGTTGCCTTGACCTGATTGCACGGCGGGCACCATTTCGCGCCCCAGTAAACAAATACCGGCTTGGTCTGCGCCTTGGCCTGCGCGAACGCGGCATCGACATCGGCGTCCGTCGACGCCTGCTTCCAGGCGATGCCGGATTCGGCGTGATCGGCGGGCGCAGCCACCGTCGCTTGCGGCGCAGCGGGCGCGGCCGGCGCCGGCGCGGCCACCTCGGCGGGCTTCGAGCAGGCCGCGAGCAGGGCCGCCAGTGCGAGGGCGGTCAGCGCATGTTGGGGCTGTCTGAACATGGGCACGGTGTCCTTGTCGAAAGGCGCAGTGTAGGAAAAAGCGATTCAGTCGACCGGCGCGGGCGCTTCGCGCACCGGGTCGTTGGGTCGGTGCGAAGCGTACTGCGCCACCGCCACCCCCGCGAGCGTCAGGGCCGCACCGGCGAGTTTGACGCCGGTGTAGCGCTCACCGGTCACCGCCCACGCCACCAGGCCGGCCACCGGCGGCATCAGGTACATCAGCGGCGCGCTGCGCGCGACGCCACGTACCGCGTTGACCCAGCCCCAGACCAGCCAGCCAAGAAAGGCCGAGATCAGCACGGCGTAGCACAGACCCATCCAAATGGCCGGGCGGACCTCGCGCCAGTCGACCGCCAGCCCGGCCGGCAGGCTCAGCAGCACGACCGGGCCGCTGCCCAGCAATGTTGCGTAGGTCATTACCGTGACGCCGCCATGGCGCTCGATCAGCGGCTTCGCGCTGACGGTGTAGTACGAGAAGAATGATGCGGCGACGAGCAGCGTGAGGTCGCCACCGCTGGCCTGCCAGTGGCCGCCGAGCAGTTTGTCGGAGAGGAACACGAGCACGCCCGCGCAAGCGACCGCGACGCCGGCGACCTGGCCGTGCGTGAGCCGCTCCAGCCCGTGCCAGCGCAGGATCAGCAAGGTGAACACCGGCCCGCAGGCCAGGATCAGCGAGCTCGAGAACGCGGTCGACCAGTGGATGCCGTAGGTCACGAGACCGACATGCAGCAGGTGCCCGGCCAGGCCGAGTTTGGCCAGCGCAAGCATCTCCGCGCGCGGCAGCCGCGGCCATTTCCAGCCGAAGGTCCAGAGCAGCAGCGCGGCGGCCGCGACCGGCATCATCAGGTAGCGCGCGAACAGGAAGCCGCCCGGCGACAAGGCAGTGAACACCGCCTTCTGCACGCTGAAGTTCGTACCCCAGACCACCACCATCGCGATCGCGGCCCACAGCGCCTGGCGCGCGCGGTCGGGCGCGGCGGTGGCGGGCAGGGTGGCAGCGGGGGTGTCGAGCGCGGGCGGCATCCGGGTGGCAGGTCAAAGGTCGGGCAAGGACCCCGAAGTGTCGCCGAGTTGGCCCTGCGCGTCCTCGAGCCGCCACCCTTCCAGCGGTGTGGCCCGGGCCAGCGCCATCCACAGCCCGAACGGCATCTGCATCGCGCGTTTCGGCGCGGGCCGCGCGACCTCGAGCGCCGCGTCGAGGGCGACCAGCACGCCACACTCGCCCGGAATCTCCTCCGGCTCAGCGATGCCGGCGCGGATCACGTACCAGCATTCGCTGCTGAGCTGCAGGTAGGCGGCGCGCTTCGATGCGCTGCGCAGGTCCGACAGCAGGTCGGCGCGGTTCACCTTGATCTCGTGCACGACCGGTTGCAGGTAGGCCTCGACGCTGGTGTGGCGGATCGAGAAGACGTCCGGCATCGCGACCGCCCAGGCCTCGCCGACCTTCGCGCGCAGGCTCAGGCCGCGCCAGGCGATGCGCCCGGCACGCGTCATCTCGCGCGCCACGCGCTCCACCAGCAGTTCGTGCGCGTCGCGTTGCGCGCGGTTGCGCTGCAGCGTTTGCGCCAGCAGCGCGATGCCGGCGTCGCTGACGCGCACGGTCTCGTGGCCGAGCGCGCTGCGCTGGCGCTCGAGCAGCCCCGCGGCGAGCAGCTCGACTTCGAGCAGATCCTGGCACGGCCAGCCGGCCGAGCGATAGACCTCGCGCAGGCGGCGTCGGTGCGCCGCGGTGATCACCACATCCGCCATCCGCGAAGCGTAGCGCTGCGCGGGCGGCGCACCAACGGTCAGGTCGCTGGCTTGTCGCTCAGTGCCTTCATGTTGTCGATCAGCTCCTGGCTCATCGGCGCGTTCAGGTTGATGCCCTTCGGCGGGATCGGCGACTGGAACCACTTGGTGTACAGCTTCGTGAACTCGCCGCTCTTCATCAGGCCGGCCAGCGTGTCGTCGACCAGCTTCTTGAAGGCCGGGTCGTTCAGCCGGATCATGATCGCGTAGGGCTCGACCTGGATCGGCTCGCCGACGACCGACAGCGACGCCGGGTTCTGCGCGCTGGCGCGCAGGCCGTAGAGCAGGATGTCGTCCATGCCGAACGCGACTGCGCGGCCCGACTCGACCATCAGCGCCGACTCGGCGTGGTCCTTCGCGGCGAGCAGGTCGATGCCGAGCTTCTTCTCCTCGTTCAGGTTGCGCAGGATCTTGTAGTTCGTGGTGCCGCTGGTCGAGACCACGGTCTTGCCCTTCAGGTCGTCGATGGTCTTGACCTGGGTACCGGTCTTCACGAGGAAGCGCGTGCCGGTGTAGAAGTAGTTGGTCGCGAACTGCACCTGCTTGCCGCGCTCGCTGTTGTTGGTGGTCGAGCCGCACTCGATGTCGATCGTGCCGTTCTGCAGCAGCGGGATGCGGTTCGCCGAGGTCACCGACTGCAGGTTGACCTTCAGGTCGGGCTTGCCGACGGCCTTCTTCACGTCGTCGACGATCTTCAGGCAGATCTCGTGCGCGAAGCCGACCGGCTGGGCCTTGTCGTCCAGGTACGAGAACGGGATCGACGACTCGCGGTAGGCCAGCGTGATCGCGCCGGCGGCCTTGACCTTGTCGAGCGTCGAGGTGGCCTGCGCCAGCGCGAGGCCGGGCGCGAGCAGCGCCAGCAGCGAGAGGATCTTGAGGGTGTTCGAGCGCATGAAGGTCCTTCGTCGAAAGTTGGAACAGGTACGCGAAATTAGCATCAAGCAGATTTCGGGCAAGACGGGTTTCCCGCTAGCATTTGCGCGATCTCGAACCGCCCAACTGTGCAGGAGCCACTCGCCATGACCTTGTTGAAGAAGACCGCGTTGCTGCTCGCGCTGGCCGCCTGTGCGGTGGCCGGCCGTGCCGCCGACGAGCCCAAGGTGCTGAACATCTACAACTGGTCCGACTACATCGCCGACGACACGGTCAAGAACTTCGAGAAAGAGACCGGCATCAAGGTCAACTACGACAACTACGATGCCAACGAGATCCTGCACGCCAAGCTGGTGGCGGGCAAGACTGGCTACGACATCGTCGTGCCGGGTTCCCATTTCGCGAAGACGCAGATCGCCGGCGGGCTGCTGCAGAAGCTCGACAAGTCCAAGCTGACGAACTGGGGCAACCTCGACAAGGGGCTGCTGGAGCAGCTTGCCCATGTCGACCCTGGCAACGAGTACCTGGTCGACTGGCTGTGGGGTTATGTCACCGTGGGCATCAACACCGAAAAGGTGAAGGCCGCGCTCGGCGGGATGCCGATGCCCGACAACGCCTGGGCCCTGATCTTCGACCCGAAGTACGCGGCCAAGCTGAAGGGTTGCGGCGTGAACTTCCTCGACTCGGCTTCCGAGGTGCTGCCGGTGGCGATGCTGTACGTCGGCAAGCCGGCCTACAGCACCAACGCCGCCGACTACCCCGCGGCCGCGGCGATGCTCAAGAGCGTGCGCCCGTACGTCACGCGCTTTTCGTCGAGCGGCTACATCAACGACCTCGCGAGCGGCCAGCTGTGCGCGGTGATGGGCTACTCGGGCGACATCAACATCGCCCGCGCCCGCGCGATCGAGGCCAATCCGAAGGCGCCGCCGGCGATCGAGGCGCTGATCCCGAAGGGCGGCGCGACGCTGTTCTTCGACACGATGGCGATCCCGAAGGACGCGCCGCACCCGAACAACGCGCACCTGTGGATCAACTACATCCTGCGCCCCGAGGTGGCGGCGAGCCTGACGAACAAGGTCTTCTACGCGAACCCGAACGCGGCCTCGCTGAAGTTCGTCAAGAAGAACGTGGCCGAGAACAAGACCATCTTCCTGTCGGACGCCGACAAGAAGCGCATGACGCCGCCCGACGCCGCGCCGCAGGACATCCGGCGCGTGCAGACGCGCATCTTCACGAACTTCAAGGCCGACAAGTAGCGCCGCGACGGTCGCGCGAACCGCTATCCTCGACGGTTCACTCCCGGGAGGACGATCGATGCGCGCGTGGACCGTGGACGCCGACGACATCCGTGTCGCCGAGGATTTCGACGACGCGCTGCTGCACCGCACGCCCGAGATCGACGCGTTCCTGACGCCCGGGCGCGACGACAAGTTCATCGTCATCGGCACGAAGGGCTTCGGCAAGACCTTGCTGCTCAAGGCCAAGCGCATCCTGTACCAGCGCGAGGGCCACGCGGTGTGCCTGCCCAGCGGCAACCTGCTCGACAAGCCGATCGGCGACAAGATCTTCGGCCGCGAGGCGATCGCGCTGTTCGCGGCCTCGCCGCTGCCGTGGTCCAAGGTCTGGCTCACCGCGATCGCGCTGGCGGCGCTGAAGCACGCCGGCGCCATCGACGGCCTGAAGGTCGGTTCGGGGCTGAACGGCCTGATCGTCGACGCACAGCTGCACGGCGTGATCGACCACTTCGTGCGCCTGCTCGACTTCACGCCCAGCGAACTGCAGCGCTGCGCCACCGACACCGACGGCCACCTCGTGCCGCGCCTGCGCACGCTGAACGCGCCGCTGACGATCTTCATCGACGGCATCGACGAATACTTCAACAAGCATGTCGAGGATGGCCCGGCGAGCCCGAGCGTGACCGGCGAACTCTCGCCCGAGGTCTGGTACTTCGCCCAGCTCGGCCTGGTCGAGGTCGCGTACCAGCTGCGCCGCATCAACCACCACCTGAAGGTGTTCGCTGCGATCCGCAAGGAGGCCTACGCGCGGCTGCCGCAGCGCACGGCGATGGCGCAGCAGTACCGCGGCAGCGCGGTCGACATTGTCTATTCGCCGCAGAGCCTGCGCGAGATCTTCGTCAACAACGTGCGCCTCGTGAAGCCCGACCGGATGGTGCAGCCCGAGCGCGGCAAGGCGCATCCGCTCGAGGCGTTCCTGGGCCGCGCGAGCGTGACCGACACCTACACGCGCGAGGAGGAGGACGCGTTCGAGTACGTCTGCCGCCACACCCTGCTGCGCCCGCGCGACCTGATGACGATCGGCGAGCGCCTGGGCGCGCTGCGCCCGGACGAGCGTCGCAACGAGCACCGGCTGAAGGAGGCCGTGAACCAGGGCGCCACCGAGATCGCGCACGAGTACCTGGCCGAGATCGCGCCCTACATCGGCGACCTCGCGCTCGACCGCTTGTTCCAGCGCCTGCCCGGGCATGTGCTGACGCGCTCCGAGGTCGAGCTGCTGTTCGAGGCGCACAGCGCCGACGCGGGCGAGGCGCGCCATGTGTTCTCGGCGCTGTACCGCGTCGGCCTGCTCGGCTACGTGCAGCACGACCGCGTGCGCGGCGAGTGGCGCCAGCGTTTCCTGCGGCCTGGCGAGGCGACGCTCGAGGCCGCCGCGGACACGCTGCCGCGCGCCACCCACTACCTGGTGCACCCGGTGTTGTGTGAGGTGATCGGCCGTGTCAACCCGGAGTTCGCGCAGCGCAACGACCGCCTCAACATCGTCGGCTACGACCGGCCGTGGAACGAGTCGGGCACCACCGACCGCGTCGCCAGCGTGCGCTCGCTGTGCGTGCTGAAGGCCGACGTGCACGCCTTCGGCAGCCTGATGCGCGCCGGGGCCGACGGGCCGGTGCGCCAGGCCCTCGAGGCCGCGGTGCGGCGCTGGGCGCCGGCCGCGGCGATCACCGAGACCGGTGCCGGCGACGCCGCGCTGATCGCCGACGACGACCCGGTGGCGCTCGCGCAGACCGCGCGTCACCTGATGGACGAGGTCTACAACGCGCCGGGCCAGCCGCGCCTGCGCATCGCGCTGCACCACGGCGAGGTGCAGACACGCCTGCGCGACAGCGACCTGGCCACCGTGATCGTCGGCGGCGACGCGATCCTGTGCGCATCGCGCGTCGAGCCGGTCGTCGAGCCGGGGCAGATCTGGGCCACCGAAGAATTCCGCCAGCAGTTCCTGCAGCGCCCGTCGCTGTGGCGCACGGCACCGATCGAGCCGCCCGGTGGCGCGGAGCTCTTCAACGTGAAGAAGCCGGGCTCGGTCGAGCCGGACCTGTGGGTGCGGCTGTACCGGCTCGAGTCCTGAGCCGATCCCGGCGCCGGCTCAGAACTCGAGCAGATCGCCGGGTTTGGCCGTCAGCACCTTGGTCGACGAACTGCCGAGCGCCTTGACGTATTCCTCCGGCGTTCCCACCAGTGCCGGCGTCGTGCCGTAGTGCATCGGCAGCGCCATCTTCGGCTTGATCAGCTCGCGCGTGGCCAGTGCCGCGTCGACCGGGTTCATCACGAATTGGCCGCCGCCGATCGGGATCAGCAGCAGGTCGGGCTTGTACAGCTCGCCGAGCAGCTTCATGTCGCCGAACACGCCGGTGTCGCCCATGTGCCAGATCTTGAAGCCGTTCTCCATCTCGATCACGAAGCCGCAGGGCTCGCCGCCGACGTGCGTCTCGTCCTTGTCGGTCGCCGGGTTGTGCCAGACCAGTTCCGAGCTGTGCTCGGCGTGCGTCATCGTGATGCGCACGCCTTTCGGCCCGAAGGGCAGGATGCTGCCGCCCTTGTTCATGCGGTTCGCCTGCGCGACCGGCAGGATGCCCAGGGTCTGCATCGACTGCGCGAGCCCGGCCGGCGCCCAGAGCGGCGCCCCGGTCAGCTTCGCCAGCGCCGGCGCGTCGAGGTAGTGATCGAGGTGGCCGTGCGTGACCAGGATCAGGTCGACCTTGCCCAGCGCCTCGAGCTTCTTGTAGGCCTCGGGCGTCTTCGGGTTCGCGGTCAGGTAGGGGTCGATGACGATCACCTTGCCGGTCGGCGAGGTGATCTTGAAGGCCGACTGGCCGAGCCACAGCACGCTGGTCTTGCCATCGTGGGTCTGGGCCGGCGCGACGCCGACGAGGCCGAGCGCGAGTGTCGCGGTCGCGGCGGCGAGCCGCGCGGCGCGGGCCAGTGAGAACAACAGCTTCATCACGTCTCCTCGGTTGAATCGAACTCGAAGCCGGACCCGGCACGCAGCGCGCGCGAGTCCGGGCCGGCCAGCATTCGCACCAGCCGGTGCGCCAGCGCCGGGTGCGTCGCACGCGCCGCCACCGCGGCGCTGTAGACGGTGGCCAGCTCGAACGCGGCAGGCAGCGCGCCGACCAGCGCAATGCCCGGCGTGTACAGGATCTCGGTGAGCTGCGTACAGCCGATCGAGCCCGGCGCCGCAGCGGCGAGCTCGCGCATCGACGTGGCGCCGTTCGGGAAGGTGCGCAGCCGCGGCGCGAGCTCGGCCTGGATGCCGAGCTGGCCGAGCACCGCAGCAAAGTGAATCCCCGCGGTGGCGCGCTGCGGGTCCGGGAAATAGACCGCGCTGGCCGCCAGCAGGCTCGCCTTGAGCGCCTGCGGCGAAGCAATGTCGGGCAGCGGCTCGCCGGCGCGCACCGCCACGCCGGTGCGCACGCGGCCGAGCGGCGCACGCGGCTGGGCGTCCAGGGCACCCGCGGCCTGCAGCGCGACGACCATCACGTCGGTGACGATCATCACGTCGCAGGCCGCGCCGCCGAGCAGCGCTTCCTTCATCACGCCGACCGCGCCGAAGCGTGCCTGCAGTGCCGCGCCGGTCTCGCCCTCGAAGCGTGCCTGCAGCGACTTGACAAGGCCCTGCGCCGCGCCGGCGCACAGCAGGTTCACGACGACATCGGTCATGTCACTGCTCGGGTTTGGCGCCCGAGATCTTGACGATGGTCGCCCACTTCGCGATGTCGTCGTTCAGGTAGCGCGTGAACTCGGGCACGCTCATCACCATCGGTGTCGCGCCCTGCGCCTTCCAGGCCTTCGCGGTGTCGGGGTTGCCGACGATCTTGCCGACCTCGGCGTTCAGGCGGCTGACGATCGCCGGCGGCGTGCCCTTGGGCGCCATCAGCCCGAGCCAGATCGTCGCCTCGTATTTCGGCACCCCGGCCTCGTTGACGGTGGGCACGTCGGGCATCACGGCCGAGCGTGTCAGCCCGGTCGTTCCGAGCGCCTTGACCTTGCCGGCGCGCACGTGCTCGCTCATCGTCGGCACGGCGTCGAACATCAGGTCGACCTGGCCGCCCAGCACGTCGGTGCGCGCGCCCGAACTGCCCTTGTACGGCACGTGCAGGATGGACACGCCGGCCATCGCCTTGAACAGCTCGCCGGCCATGTGGTACGGCGTGCCCGGCCCGGACGACGCGTACGACAACGCGCCCGGCTGGGCCTTCGCGAGCTTCAGCAAGTCGGCCAGGCTGTTGACCGGCAGGCCGCTGCGCGCGACCAGCACGAGGTCGGAGGAGTTGATCGGCGCGATCGGTGCGAAGTCGCGCATCAGCTGGAACGGCTTGGTCGGGATCAGCGACTCGTTGACCGTGTGCGTGTTCGACATCAGCAGCAGCGTGTAGCCGTCGGGCGCGCTCTTCGCCACCGCGTCGGTGCCGATGATCGAGCCGGCGCCGGGGCGGTTGTCGATCACGAAGGTCTGGCCCATGGCCTCCTGCAGCTTGTTCGCGATGAAGCGCGCATAGACGTCGGCCGGGCCGCCGGGCGCGAACGGCACGATCACGCGCACCGGGTGGTTCGGGTACTCCTGCGCGGCCGCGCCAAGCGCGCTCAGCGCGAGCACTGCGCCGGCGATCAGCGCCACGGCGGCGCGCCGTGCGGCACGGGTCGAAACGATCGTGGTCATGTGGGCCTTCTCTTCGGGGTTCGGCGCTCCGGGCCAATTGGGCTGAATTGGTTGCGTTGCGCCTGGAGGCCGGACCAATATAGCGAGCACCCCGAGTCGGGTCAATTCGAGGGCGGGTTTGTCCGTGTCGGCTCGCCGCGCGAGCGGCTCAGTAGCCGAGCAGGTTGCGCTGCACATGCGCGAGGTGGGCCAGGCAGAGCTCGGTGGCGCGCACGGCGTCGCGGTCCTGCAGCGCGGCGACGAGCGCGCGGTGCTCCAGCTGGTACTCGCGGCGGCGCTCCGGCGTCGCGCTGCGACGCTTCAGCGCGCCCCATTCGCCCTGCGCGCGCACCTGGTTCATCAGGCGGAAGACCTTCGAGATGAAGCCGTTGTGCGCGGCGTCGGCGATCGCCTCGTGCAGCAGGGCGTCCCAGTGCTCGAACTGCTCCAGCGTCTTCGCCGCCTCACCCTGGTCGCAGCAGTCGTTCATGCGCGCGAAATCGAGCGAGGTGGCGTTGACGATCACCATCGCGATGATCGCCGGCTCGAGCACGACGCGCGCGCTCATCAGTTCGGCCGGGCTGGTGGGCAGGTGGCCGGCGCTGTTCGCGGCCGCCGCGAGCGCCTCGTTGACCTGCTCGCTGACATAGGTGCCGCTGCCCACGGTCTGCGTGATCAGGCGGCGATCCTTCATGTCGGCGAGCACGCGGCGCACCGCCGAGCGGCTGAGCCCGTACTGGCTGCTCAGTTCGCGCTCGGTCGGGATGCGGTGGCCGGCGCGCCACTTGCGCGACGCGAGGTTCTCGAGAATCGCTTCTCGCAAGGCCAGGGCGCTGTCCATGGAGGCCTCGACGAAGGGTGCTGAGTGATTCGGCAATGGTAGCATTTGGGTGAATTGATCGGGGAGGCACGCTTGCGCATCGCCACGTATCGAAGGAACGGATCCCGCGCGGTCGGCCTCGTGTCGGACGACGGCCGCTCGATCTCGCCGCTGGCGCTCGGCGCCGAGGCCGCGCAATGCGGCGCGCTCGGTGTCATCGAGGTGATGGCCGGGGGCGCGCCGGCACCGGTCACCCGCGTTCCTCCGATCGCCCTTGCCGACGTGGTGCTCGAAGCGCCGTTGCCGCTGCCGCGGCGCAACCTCTTCTGCGTCGGGCGCAACTACCGCGCGCATGCGAAGGAACTGTCGGCCTCGGTGTTCAAGGCCAACGCGCCCGACGCCGAAACCTGGCCGATCGTCTTCACCAAGGTGCCGGAGTGCGTCGTCGGCCCGTTCGACGAAGTTCGTCTGCCCGGCGCGGCGATCTCGGCGCAGATCGACTACGAGGCCGAACTCGCAGTCGTCATCGGCGTCGGGGGGCGCAACATCGCGCGCGCGGATGCGCTGCGCCACGTCTTCGGCTACACGATCGTCAACGACGTGACCGCGCGTGACGTGCAGATGCGCCACCAGCAGTGGGACCTCGGCAAGAGCTTCGACACCTTCTGCCCGATGGGCCCGTGGATCGTGACGGCCGATGCGTTCGACGGCGCGCGCACCCGCGTGCGCTGCTGGGTCAACGGCGAAGTGCGCCAGGACGCACTGACGGCCGACCTGATCTTCGACATCCCGACGCTGATCGAGACCTGCTCGCGCGGCATCACGCTGTACCCCGGCGACGTGATCGCCACCGGCACGCCGGCCGGCGTCGGCCTGGGGATGACGCCGCCGACCTTCCTGAAGAGCGGCGACGTCGTGCGCATCGAGATCGATGGCCTGGGCTTCATCGAGAACCGTTTCGTCTGACCCCGGCGCCGCCGCGGCGGCGCGCATCATCGCCTTTCCCCTGGAGACCGATCCATGTTCCACCGCGCCGCGCTGCTGCTGTTCGCCTCGATCCTCGCCGGCGCCGCTCACGCGCAGGCGCCCTACCCGACGAAGACCGTCACGATGATCGTGCCGTTCCCGCCCGGCGGCGTGGCCGACACGGTGGCGCGCCCGGTGGCCGAGGCCCTGGGCCGCGAGCTCGGCCAGACCGTGATCGTCGAGAACCGCGCCGGTGCCGGTGGTGCACTCGGCATCGGCACGGCGGCGCGGGCGCCGGCCGACGGCTACACGCTTCTGCTGAGCCTGTCGTCGATCTCGATCCTGCCCGAGGCCGATCGCGTGCTCGACCGCAAGCCAGCCTACCTGCTGAACCAGTTCAAGCCGATCGCACGTTTCACCGCCGACCCGACGGTTCTGGTCGTGCGCGCCGACGCGCCGTGGAAGACGCTGGCCGAATTCATCGCCGACGCGAAGAGCCACCCCGGCCAGTACAACTACGGCAGCTCGGGCAACTACGGCACGATGCATGTGCCGATGGCGATGCTCGAATCGAACGCCGGGCTGCGCCTGACGCACATCCCCTACACCGGCGCCGGGCCGGCGATCGTCGCGCTGCTCGGCGGCCAGGTCGATGCGCTGGCGAGCGGCCCGTCGACCGTCGTGCAGCAGATCCAGTCCGGCAAGCTGCGCGCGCTTGCGCACTGGGGCGACCAGCCGCTGGCTGCACTGCCCGGCGTGCCCAGCCTGACGCAGGCCGGCTATCCGGTGCGCTTCGCGCAATGGTCGGGCCTGTTCGTGCCGAGCTCCACGCCCGACGCGATTCAGCAGCGGCTGCGCGCCGCGGCTGCGAAGGTCGCCGCCGACCCGGCCGTTCGCCAGGTGGTCGCGAAAGCCGGCAGCCCGATCGAGTACCTCGACGCGCCCGAGTTCCAGACCTATTGGGACGCCGATGCGGCCGTCATGACGCAAGCGGTGCGGCGCATCGGCAAGCTCGAATGAGCGCTGTCGTGGCGCCGCGCTAGGAAACGGTCACGCCCTTCCAGAACGCGACCCGGCCCTTGATGTTGGCCGCGGCCTCGCTCGGCTCGGGGTAGTACCAGACCGCGTTCTCGTTCATCTCGCCGTTGACGAACAGGCTGTAGTAGTACGCCTGTCCCTTCCACGCGCAACTGCTGCGGTGGTTGCTGAAGCTGATGTATTCGCGCTTCAGGCTCGCCTCGGGAAAGTAATGGTTGCCTTCGACGATCACGGTGTCGTCGCTTTCGGCGATGGTCACGCCGTTCCAGGTGGCCTTCACGTGTGGTCCTTTCGGTGTTCAAGGTTCTTTGGCAATGATCCCGCATATCGCGCCGCGGCGCTGCGCAGGCGTTCGCCGATCAGCGCGGCCAGGGCCTTGTCGCCGGTCACGAGCACGCTGTCGCCGTGGCGCAGGATGTCCATCGCGAGCTCGGTCGGGTCGCTGTAAGGCACCTGCAGCTCGTAGCGGCCCTCGCCGGCCCGGCCGCCGAGCCAGCGCGCCTTCTGCTGCGGGTGCCATTCCTCGTTCGCGACCCACTGCGCGGCGTCGGCATCGAACACCAGCGTCGCCCAGCGCAGCTTCGCGCCGCCGCCGCCGTAGATGCCGTAGCCGGCGTCGAGCGCGGCCTCGAGTTCGCGCAGCGGCACGTGCTTGGCCTTCGCGTCCAGCAGCGCCGCCGCGCGCATCGCGTCGAGCGCGAAACGGCGCAGGCCGTCGCTGGCATGGCACCAGGCGTCGAGATACCAGGTGTTGCGGTAGTTCACCAGGCGCTGCGGCGAGACCTCGCGCTCGCTCTCGCTGCGGTCGCTTCGCTTGAAGTAGCGCAGCCGCAGGCGCCGGCGCTGCAGCAGCGCGCTGCCGAGCAGCTCGAAATGCCGGCTCGGTGCGCGCCGCCGCGCCGTGCCGATGACCTTGACGCGGCGCATCAGCTCGCGCGCCGCACTCTCGTCGGTGCCGAGCATGCCCTGCAGCTTCTCCATCAGCGGCTGCAGGTGGCGCGCCAGCACGCCGTCGTCGTCCAGGCCGGCGAGCAGCTGGTGCATCGTCAGCAGCGCGTGAATTTCGTTCTCGCTGAACCACAAGCCCGGCAGCTCGTGGCGCGCCGCCTGCGGCGCGCCCGCCTTCGCCTCGGCGAAGCGGTAGCCGTTGGCGAACGCGTCGTAGACGATTGGTGCGCTCAGGCGGTCGCGCAGGTACTGCAGGTCGCGCTTCAGGGTGGCCGGCGAGACCTCGAGTTCCGCCTGCAGCGCGGCGAAGCTGATGCAGCCGCGGCTCTTCAGCAGCAGCTCGATCTTGTAGAAGCGTTCGGTGCGGTCCATCGAAAGGCCTTGTCGGTCTGGTGGCTCATGGCATGAGCCAGTGGCTCGAAGCATACCCTGAGCGACGCGTGATCCGGTGGCTCACTCAGTGAGCTATCTGGTCGCCAGACTGGCTCCATCGCTGTGAACGGTTCGCGGCGAAACCTCGCAGAGCCACACCATGACCACGACCCTGAACCTGATCGACCTGCAAAGCGGCCTCCCCCACACCGGCCTGACGGCGCACGAGCACGTCGGCTTCGAGCTCGGCTGGGACTACGCGCACTACCGCGTTGCCCCGCCGGCGCCGTACGCGCACGAGCCGTCGCCGCTGCGCGACGGGCTGCTCGCCGGCCAGGCCGCGTTCGGCGCGCGCACGCTGGCGGCAACGCGCCATGTGCGCAAGTGGCTGCAGCTGCGGCTGCACGCCTGGCTGCGCGGGCGCAGCGTCGAGCTGGTGCAGGTCACGCCGAACTATCTGCAGCAGATCGACACGAGCCATTGCCCGATCACGCGCGTCGCGCTGTCCAGCGCCACGCTCGAAGCGAGC
>Ga0070667_100002958_pt1 | contig 14605 bp, 13 predicted proteins | sample KBSS33metaG_FD_64659 | JGI IMG/M metagenome (GOLD analysis project Ga0070667, IMG submission 64659) | Switchgrass rhizosphere microbial communities from Kellogg Biological Station, Michigan, USA - KBS S3-3 metaG | ecosystem: Host-associated > Plants > Roots > Rhizosphere > Soil ... | reverse complement strand
GGCCGTGGACGATGCCGATCTTCTGGTTGATCGCCCAGGCCAGCGGCGCGAGGCAGTTCGTCGTGCACGAGGCGTTCGAGATGACCTGGTCCTTGGCCGTGATCTTGTCGTGATTGACGCCGTAGACGAAGGTGCCGTCCACGTCCTTCTCGCCCGGCGCCGAGATGATCACCTTCTTCGCGCCCGCGGCGATGTGCGCCGATGCCTTGGCCTTCGAAGTGAACAGGCCCGTGCATTCGAGCACCACGTCGACGCCGAGATCCTTCCACGGCAGCTTGGACGGGTCACGCTCGGCGCAGACTTTGATCTTGTCCTTGCCGATGACGATGTCGCCGCCCTCGACCTTGACCTCATGCGAGAAGCGCCCGTGCGCCGTGTCGTACTGGGTCAGGTGCGCATTGGTTTCGGCATCGCCCAAGTCGTTCACCGCGACGACTTCGATCTCGTTGGTGCGGCCCGCCTCGTACAGCGCGCGCAGCACATTGCGGCCAATGCGGCCATAGCCATTGATGGCGACTTTCACAGACATGGGCGAAACTCCTCGGGAGGGAAAGAGAAACCGTGCGGGGCAAGCTGCGCCCGCCCCGATTTCCGAAGTAAAGTCTACCTCGTCATGGCTGGCCAAGCCCAGCGCGACAGGATGTCGCGGACGTGCTTGCGAGTGTTGCGCAAGCGGCGCAAATAGCGACAGCCATGCCACCATCGGTTCGCGTGCATGGGGATTCGCGTCGGATCGTCGGACGCGCGACGCGTCACTATGCAGATCAGCAGCCCTGTTTTCGGGCTTCCGCGATACGGTTATCCTGTGCGGAATTCGGTTACGCCAGCATTCCGCCAATGAACCGTTTCCAAGCCTCCGGCATCCATCTCGGCATCAGCCTGGTCATCGCTACCCTGGTCGGCTGTCTGATCTATTTCGTCTGGTATCCGCACCCGTACTTTCAGGTGGCCGGCGGCAGCAACCTTATGCTACTAATCATGGGGGTGGATATCGTCATTGGGCCGTTGCTGACGCTTGTTGTTTACAGGGCAGGCAAGAAGGGGTTGCGCTTCGACCTCGCTTGCATCGCGGCGGCGCAGACCGTAGCGTTTCTTTACGGCCTCTCGGTGATCGCGCAGGCACGGCCGGTGTTCATCGTCGCCGCTTTCGATCGCTTCGTTCCAGTCTCTGCCAGTGAGCTCGACGATGCCGATTTGACCGCAGCCAAGCAATCTGCGTTCGCCACGCGGTCATTGACCGGCCCACGCTTGGTTGGCGCAAAATCGCCCACCGACGCCAAGGACAGAAGCGATCTGCTCTCCTCCGGACTCGCCGGCAAGGACTTGGAGAAGTTCCCGAAATATTATGTAGCCTATGCCGATGTCGCCGATGCAATGCTGACGAAGGCCAAGCCGCTGGCTGACCTTGCCGCGAAGTCGCCAACTAATAAGGCCATCGTCGATGCCTATCTCGCCCGCTCCTCACTCCCGATAGACCAACTCGCCTGGCTGCCGCTGCAGGGTCGCACCGATTCGTATACGATGATCCTGTCCCGAACTAGTAAGCAGCCACTCGACGCCGTCGCCATCGATCCCTGGTAAACCGGGACAGCGAGTAGCCTGGATGAAACGACGCGGCTGCTCTGCTCGGAGGCCGGAGCGAATATCCGCGCAGTGGACGACCCGAAGGGCAAGCGAAAGTGAATACGTGCCAGTCCTGGGCTCCCGACCCAACGCAACACCCTCGAAACCCGGCTTCACGCCAGGTTCCCTTCTGCCTGCCTCAATGATTCACACTGCCCAGCCTAGAGATTGCGCCGCTATACAGCTCCGTTTGGACAGCGCTCCGGCTCCGGATTACAAATTTTCACACAAGTGACGCAACGAGTCTGCCCAGACGTGGCAATTTGTGCCGCTGTAGGTCACTTTGTGCGTTGGCGCACATTTTTGTATTTAGCGACGTATTTTGCGGTTTTGTCTGCCGAACAGTAACAGCACGGCAAGAACCGCTAACTGCTTGTTATTTCGCGAAGTTCAAGCGTAACGGCGTTTGCTTGGCACGAGGTTTGCTGAACAAACTCCGCGTATTCGATCGCACTTGGCCAGGGGCCAAGGACATCAGGCCGAGCCGAGCCCGATCGAATGCACACGTCGAACCATTACCCCAAGGACACATTCTCATGAAAACGATGCAGAAAGGCTTTACTCTTATCGAACTGATGATCGTTATCGCGATCATCGCCATCCTCGCGGCGATTGCGCTGCCGGCGTATCAGGATTACACCATCCGCACCAAGGTCACCGAGACCGTAGTGCAGATGGATGCTGCCAAACTCGCCGTTGCAGAAACCGCCGCCAGCTTGGGCAGCCTCGGCGCAGTCACTGTTGCCAATTCGGGTTTTGAGTTTCCTGCGACCGGCACGACCTATGTCGCATCCGTGGCCATCACTCCGGCCACGGGTGTAATCGTTGGTACGAGCCAGAGAACCGGCGCTTCACCTGCCGAGTGCCAGATTACGCTGACGCCGGTCGCGACCGTCACGCCGAGCGGCGCACCGGGCCCGCTGAACTGGACCTGCACCAGTGCAGCTTGCGCGTCGAAGTACGTGCCGGCTACTTGCCGCTAATCCTTGATTCTTGAGTCAAATGTCGTGCCCGAACCCCGGCCGAAAAGCCGGGGTTCTTTTTTTTGCCGCCCTGCGCTTTTGCTCGCTTGCGTCCTGCTATTGACCGCGCTGGTCTATGCGGGCGGGCTGAACGGTCCGTTCCTATTCGATGATCCTCCGAATCTAATTCTGCCGCTCAATGCATGGCTGAGCGGCGAGACCGGCTGGCAGGAGGTGTTTCTCGGCAACCACTCCGGGCTGCTCGGACGTCCCCTGTCGATGCTCACCTTCGTCGCCAACGCTGCCATGAGCGGCATGCAACCACTGCCGTTCAAGGCGACGGACCTCGCAATACACCTGATCTGCGGCCTGCTCATCTACAAGTTGATCGCACGTCTTCTGCGGCGGGATCGGAAATTGGCTTCAAACGCAACCCCGATCGCCTTGTTCGTCAGCTCGATCTGGTTGCTGCATCCAATCCAGGTCAGCACGGTGCTATACATCGTGCAGCGAATGGCGCAACTCAGCGCGTTATTCATGCTGCTTGCATTGATCTTCTATGTTCATGCTCGCGAAGCGCTCGAGCAGGGGCGGGTACGCGCCGGCGTAGCCACGCTGTTTCTCGCGGTACCGACCGCAACCGTATTCGCCATGCTTTGCAAGGAGAACGGAGCACTGGTCCCGTTGCTGTGCGGTGTGATCGAGATCGGCTACTTCAATACGCGCGACGCGATACGTCCGCGTGTTGTGACGGTATTTTTCTCCGTGTTTTTGTTCATCCCGGGCGCCTTGGCCGCAGGACTGTGCACGTTCCGACCAAGCTTTGTACTTGCCGGATATGACGAGCGTCTGTTCACGTTCGGCGAACGGCTGTTGAGCGAGCCTCGTGCACTGTTTGACTATATTTCAGCGCTGCTGTTGCCGCGTGGCCCCATGCTCGGCATCTACACCGACGATTTCGTCGTTTCCCACGGTATTTTGTCCCCCCCCGCTACGCTGTTTGCTCTCGTAGGATTGGCGTTTCTTTTGCTCATCGCATGGGTCGCGCGCAAGCAGGCGCCCGCTGTTTCCACAGGCATCGGTCTGTATCTTGCTGGCCACGCGATGGAGTCAACGATTTTCCCCTTGGAACTATATTTCGAACATCGCAATTATCTGCCGTCGGTCGGATTCTTTCTTGCCTTGGCCGGCGCAATCGGATGGATTATCGCGAGGAAGCGATGGGATGAACCGGTCAGGATCCGGCGATTGTGCCTGTTTGCAGCTACTACGCTCGTCGCAACACTCGCTATCGCAACGTTCGCACGTGCGTCAGTCTGGCGATATTGGCCCCTGCTGGCTCAGCAGGGCGCACTGGAGCATCCGAATTCGATGCGCGCCCAACTGGATCATGCATCTATGCTCATAGCTGCCAGAAAGTACACGGAAGCGCGTCAGGTATTCGAGCATCTTGCCCAAATAGACAATCCCGCCGCACGTCATGTCGCGTTGATTGACAGCGTATTCCTTCAATGTATCGAGTATGGAGAAGCCGACCCCGAATCGGTGGCGCGCATTCCGAGTATCGGCGGCACGAAACTCGAACTTGCAGAAATGCTCGCGTTTGAAAAATTTGCGTCCTACTTGCACAAACACGATTGCCTCAATCTCACTCGCGCATCCCTTGCGGCGATTATTCGCGACGTTGCCGATGCTGCACCTCAACCCTCGACATTAATTCAGATCTGGCGCAGTCGTTTCGTTGCGGCGGAACTGTTCATGCACGACGGTTTTCGTACGGAAGCACAGCAACAGGCGGCTCTCTCCTGGATGGGCGGAACCGCCGATCCCGCAGTTGGTGCCTTTCTTGCCCGCGTCTACTACATCAATGGCGATCTGACCAGCGCACACGTCATACTGGAGGATGTTCGTGAACACATAAAATCGTGGGACACGCGCAACCTGAAAGAGGTGGACCAAATCCAGAATCTACTCGATGATATGTCTGTTCCAAGCAAACCGCCGGAAGGCAATTCTGCAATTCAGCAACCGATGAAATAGAGCCTCAACTGGCTCACCTGTTCGATATGAGCAATGACCTCACAAGTGGCGACTGCGCGCTTCCTTTTCTGGTGTTCGGAGCGCCGCAGATCGGCGACGAAGAGATCAACGAAGTTGAGGCTTGCCTTCGATCTGGCTGGCTGGGAACGGGCCCTAAGGTCGCGCAGTTCGAAAAGGATTTCGCCCGATATCAAAACATCGCAGCGAACCGCGTCGCGGCGCTGAATTCCTGTACGGCTGCGCTGCATGTGGCAATGGTAGCTGCTTCGTTGCCGAGAGAAAGCGAAGTCATCACTACGCCTCTTACTTTCTGCGCGACCGTCAACGCCATTGTTCATGCCGGCCTGACACCCGTGCTGGCCGACGTGGATCCTCTGACGCAGAATATCGACCCGGCTGCTATCGAGGCAGCGATCACGCCGCGCACGCGGGCTATCATTCCCGTGCATTTCGCGGGGCGCCCTTGCGAGATGGACCGCATCATGGCAATCGCGGACAAGCACGATCTGCTTGTGATCGAGGACTGCGCGCATGCCATCGAGACGGAATTCCATGGCAGCAAGGCTGGAATGTTTGGCAACTTCGGTTGTTTCAGCTTCTACGCCACGAAGAACGTCGTCACTGGCGAAGGCGGCATGATTGTCGGTCGCGATGAGGCTCTCATCGCTCGCGCGAAAATCCTCGCACTGCACGGTATGAGCAAAGATGCCTGGCACCGCTTCGGCGACAAGGGTTACAAGCACTACGAAGTGGTTGAAGCCGGATTCAAGTACAACATGATGGATTTACAGGCCGCGATCGGCATCCACCAGTTAGAGCGCGTCGAACGGAACTGGCAACGTCGGCGGGAAATATGGAACCAGTACATGGAGGCCTTCGCCAATTTGCCGGTCGCGTTGCCCGCGCTACCCGCAGCAGACACGCGGCATGCCTTCCATCTGTTTACGATCATGATCGACGAGTCACGTTGTGGCATTTCCCGCGATGCATTCCTCGATGCGATGAACAACCGACGTATCGGTACCGGTGTGCATTATCGTGCATTGCCAGAGCATCCATTTTATCAACAGCGATATGGCTGGCACGCGGAACAGTGGCCCAATGCAATGCGCCTCGGCTGCCAAACCGTCAGCCTTCCTTTATCACCGAGTCTCTCCGATGCAGATGTAGAGCGTGTGATCACGTCAGTGAGTGCAGAGCTGACCGCATGACACACCGTATGCCCCTCGTCGAGCACGAGGGGATCGTCATTTCCCACTCGGCTCCGCCACAGTACCTTGAATGGTTGAGCGCCGCTGGCGCGTTTTTTGAGTCTGACGCTTGGGGCAGCGTATTGCAGCAGGGATTTGGAGCAAAGCGCTTTTATCTTTGGGATACACGTTACGAACTGGGCCAGGCTCTAACATGCTTCCGCAAAGGCCCAATCTGGATTGGCTACCTGGGGTTCCCAGTGTGCGCCACTCCAAGGGCGTTGTCTCGACCATATGATCTGGAACGAATGGTGCTGGCGATTCGCAAGCTGCGCATTCCTTTGTCCCTGCTGCGCATTTCCGTATCCGCATACGGTGGTTGCAAATTGGCTTTCACTCCGAGAATCGAAGGGCCAATTGAAACCTGCATCACCAATCTCGCAGATTGGCGCGCCGATGCAGACGCCACACGGCGAAGGGACCTCAGATTTGCGCAGCGCCGCAGCGCGCCGTTGAAGCATTGCGACAACCTGGACTCCGCGGCGTTATATAAGCTGTATGCCGAAACGGTAGCCCGCCATAGAGGCAATCTTCGCTATACAGCAAGCTACTTTGCAGCACTGACCTCAATGCCTCGCTACCTACCGGTACGTTTTTCCGCGCTATGTGATGAAGTCGGCCTGGCGAGCGTAACGATCACCATACGCAGCGGGGATACCACATACTATCTGCACAGCTGCACGCGATCGGATGCGCTGAGGCTTGGAGCAACGGATTTGCTATTGTGCCAGGCGATCGAACATGCCCGCGCAGAAGGGGCTGCGAAATTCAACCTCCTCTCTTCGCCGGCCACTCAACCCGGTCTGATAAGGTTCAAAGAAAAATGGGGTGGAGTATCTCGACCATGCGCTATTATTGATATCCCACTTGGACCGATCGGGTGGATGTTGCTCCGCGTTCTCCCATGACAGCTACTGCAGCCCCGATATGGCGCCAACGTCCACGCGCAAATCTTGGTTACGCTTATTCATCAGCGTAGTCCTATTGCTTGCAGCAGCTTTCTACACTGTACGTCTGCTGCATGGTCAGCTTCATCAATTCAGTAGCGCATTGAGCAGCGTATCACCTCCACGGCTTGCGATCGGGCAATTGTTCTCGTTCCTGCTGTTGCTCTGCCCTCTGTGCTACCACATATTGGCAGTCGAACGAGTATCAGGCATTCGCGGTGAACGGAGAAAGATTGCTTCCGCATATGCGCTTAGCCAAATAGTCCGCTACGTGCCTGGCAAGGTACTGGGCGTGCTTTTTGAACTTAGCTACCTACGCGGAACAGTTCGAGCCGACGCTCTTCTGGTTGCCACAACGGCGCAAGGCATTTATCAGTATGCGTGCGTGGCTGCAATCGCGATACCACTACTGTTGGCTTGGGCACTGGGTTCGCAATGGCCATGGCTGATATCCCTCGTGGCCATCGTCCTCATATATTTCAGCCACCGGCTAGGTTGGTGCGAGCGCCCCTTGTTGTGGACAACTCGAAACATGTCGCGCGCCAGGGAAGCTACAACGTTGGAACCATGGCATGCGCCAATAGCAGCCACAACGTTTCTTGCTGCTGAATGGATCTTTTTCATTGGCGCTTGGTATGTGCTTGACTTAGGAACGCCGTACGTAATGCCTTACGTGCTACTAGCTACTTGTTATGCTGCCGCTGCCGCACTAGGAGCTATCGCAGTTTTTGTGCCGTCCGGGTTGGTGGTCCGGGAAAGTATATTCCTTTGGATGGCGCATCAGTTGCATTTCGATTCCGTAACTGTGCTCGCCTATGCAGCGATCTTTCGTATCTGGCTGACGGCTGGAGATATTTTGGTGGCATTGGCATTTGGGATGTTCCTGCACTTCTCCTCAGACTCATCGCGGATCGGCACTGAACGCTCGTAACCTCTTCATACGCCATGCACTCCCCAAATCGCAGAAATATCAAGAATAGCAATGCATCCTTTAACGACACCCCGTCGTATTGGGACTCTCTATCCAAATATCCGCTTGATGCAGCAGTTATAGATCCAAGAGATAGTCTCGGCGAAAAAAATCTTTACATCGCATCACTCCGGAATGCCGCCGTTGCCGAAGTTATCCGACTCGATGAAAAATCGTTATCGATCCTTGATTTTGGCTGCGGGACTGGAGGCCTGATCGAGTTCCTAGCCTTGAAAGGCTTCAGAACCTTCGGAATTGATATTTCGTTGAAAATGTTGAAACGGTGCAAAGAGAGAGAGGCTCACACGAATCCAAATTTGGTGCAGATAGATGGTATGAACATCCCATTCAAGGATGAGAGCATCGATCTGATTACCGCCTATATCGTGCTCATGTATGTTGATGACAATAATCTGTCGGCATTGCTGCGGAAAATGGCTCAGATATTGAGACCCGGCGGGCGTATTGTCGTTATCGAACAATTCCGTAGTCGGGGCACGATGATTCATCGACATGGGAAGCTACATCGGAGCATCGATTCCTTTCTTGGCATCGCCAAGCAAGCCGGGTTAGAAGAACAGAGCACGACCGTATGCAGATACGGCCATTTCCCTCTGCTCTATTTGATTAGATTGGGACTCATCCCCCGTCGACTGTTCCCACTGATTCAACGCATGGAACGTCGAGTGGGGCGTATTCTAGGTGTCCTGCCGTGGGACTATGTAGATGCACGCGTAGTGTTGAGTAAGACGTGGCAATCATGAGCGATCAGCGATTTTGGCTTTTCTTAGAATGAATATAAATCCCGGCAATATCGGTGCGAATGAGGCAATAGAGGAGCTTGCAACTGTAATCATCAGGCGCCCTAGAAATGAAGCTGTATGTCGCTGCATCTCGGCTTGCAAGCGTTTGCCAACCGCGTTGTCAAAATCGAATCCAGATCGCCGAAACGCCTTAGCCAACTTCCAGTATGACCAGGACCAAGCATCCAGGTCTTGCGGACGGCGCGAACCGAGCAGTGACATTATTTGCTGAGCGAAACGACGTGGCAGCCAATGAACGAAGGGCCAAGCTACGTGTGGTTCGATAGGCCAGAGCAAATTTGGGCCAGCGAAGTAGCATAAGCCACCCGGCTTGAGCGCAAAATTGATTGCGCGAAGCAACTCGAATGGGTCGTCGACGTGCTCGTAGACTTGGTTGCAGACGACGATATCGACGGACTCCGACGCGATTGTGGTCGGCAAGTCTCCGTATGATGCCTTGCGCAGGATAAGGTTTGAATGATCGTTTTGATACTGGCCCCATCGATCCCAGGACTCGGGATCGACACCAATCACGTGATCTACATATTGTGCCAAGGTTGCGGAAATGCCGCCGCTACCGCATCCAACGTCAAGCCACACGCGCTGTCTGACATGAGCATCGACATCTGCAGACAATTCTACGGTGCGTAAAATTGCTTCGGCCTTCTTGTCACGATCTGCCTCTCCCCAGCGGGGATCCTTGTTTGTAGTTTCTTCGCTCACTCGGCTGCCAAATCCCTAAATAGCCGAGCGGCTATGGAATCGAGATCGAAGCGCTTCGCCATATTCCGGACACCTATGGCGTAGTCTGCTGTAGAAGTGTGCAGACAGCGGCGCAGTGCTACGCATAGCGCCGCGCTGTCGGCGGCCTGAGCGACGATCCCACAAGCCGGCTCGGAAACGACGAGCTCTGTCAGATCTCCCACAGGCATGGACACCACCGGACGCCCTAGTTTCATGGCGTCAGAAAATATCACAGGAATGCTTTCTATTCGCGATGGAATGACAACCCAGTCTGCGCGCGCCATCGCCGCTTCTGCCTGAGCCTTCGCAAGATAGCCGCCGAGCTTGATCGCGCGACCTTGCGCATGCAATTCGGCGATGCGCTTTCGCACAAGCAGATCGAGCGGGCCGCCGCCGAATACCTCAATGCAGTCGATCCGCAACCAATCGTCGTCTCCGAGCATGCCAAGCGCCTCCAGCAAGAGATCGATACCCTTGTTTGGATGCCAGCGACCAAGAAATAACAACCGATACGGCGGCGACACACGCGGAGGCTGAGGATTAACCGCAGCTATTTTTCGAGTCGTTGGTAGAAACGCTACCGGCACACCACCGATGCGAGACGCATCCGCAGCGAGTAGGTAACCATCGGCAAACGCGTGAGTCGCCTGGCGCATCACCCGTGCAAGCCAGGAACGGACGACCGGTATCTTGCCCAGCGACCACACGTCGCTCCCGAGCATCCACACGGAGTAGCCGATACCTTTTTCTAACGCGACGCGACGCGCCCATTCTCCTGCCGGGAGTGCCCACATCGCCAGAATGCTTACCGTGTCGGCGTCAATAGCGGCTCGAGTCGCGGCAAGCCCACCTCGCAGCACGCGCATGATCCACAACAGATCAAATGGATTGCGTGGAACTAGCGTTGAAAGAGTTCGCCCCGGAGGTGTTGCGTAGCGAAATACCTCCAAGTTGGCAGACCAAATTTCGTGTCCTGCGCCCAACCCAGGAGCGATGACGCGTACGCATATCTTTTGTGCCAATTCGACCGCCAGATCAGCCACGAAAGAGCCGGCCGCCTCACTTCCGTCACCGCGCTGCGGAAATGATGTGGTGACGATTACAATATTCCTTTCCAGCTTCACCGCAATTTTGTTGCCACGATGAAATGTCCCGCTGCAATTAAGTGAGAACCACCTGCAATGCGAGCCAGCAACCAGCCGCCAATATTCACTATAGGAACCGCGAGGAGCAAGAGAGGCGCAAACAATAATCGCCACCGATTGCGGCGCAAAGAATCAAGCACGACTTCGGCGCAAGCGATCGCCGCAATCAGTGCCACCGCTTCGAAGCCCTGGTTGTGGGCAACAACGCGATCACACCGCAGGCCGGAACGATCGATCTCGGCGCGCAAACCTATTTCCGTAAATCGCCGGTAATCGTGAGGAGCATCGTGCAAGGGATACAAAAATGGCACGCTTATTAGCAGCAAGCCATCAGGCTTCAGTACTCGTGCGATTTCGGCTAGAACCGGCCTTGCGTCGGCAACGTGCTCAAGCACCTCCAACAATAGTACGGTATCAATACTGGCATCGACAAACGGCAATTCACATGCGTCACCGAACACATCAGGACGTGACCCGTAACTTCGCGCGGTCGCAGGATAGTCGAGGCTTAGGTATTCACAATCGCACGCAATTTGCTTCGCCCAACTATCCGCACTACCGATATCAAGCAACCGGCCTCTCGCGAGTTTCCCGACCCGCTCCCTACTGCGCGGCTCATGGAGAAAAACAAGCCATTGCGGATGAAGCGGCGTACCACGCAACCACGTTAGGTGTTTTCGCGCAATGCTGCTGTCCATGATCAGCTTTTCGGTCGATACATCAAGGACGTAATCTGTTCCGAGATGAGACCTATCAGAAAAACGATAACCGAAGCGCTGAAAAGCAGCACGCTCATATTTGTGAGGCGGTGCGACGTACTGAAAGTGTACGAATAGTAGCCGAGCCCCAATAAAAAAAACGTCAGACTTGCGGGAACGAACAGCTTGAGCGGCGAGTAGAGTGTGGCGATCTTAAAGATGATCAACAAGAAGCGCGCACCGTCGCGCAACGGGCGTATGTGGCTCTTACCAACACGCTGTGCGGCCTTGATCGGGACATAAGCTACCCCGTAGGCACTGCGGAAGAACGCCATCGTGCTCGTCGTCGGATACGAAAATCCGTTTGGCAGCAGGTGCAGAAATTCACGGAATTTGTTCGCGCGGACCGCACGAAATCCTGATGTGAGATCGACGACTTTGAAGCCGGTCATACGGCTAGCCAACCAGTTGTAGACGGTGTTGGCAACGCCGCGACCAACACCGGCCTGTCCCGACCAGTCACGCGCGCCGACGACCATGTCGTAACCTTCGTCGAGTTTGGCTATTAGGTACGCAATATCCGCCGGGGCGTGCTGGCCATCGGCATCCATGAAAACCAGCACGTCACCAGCGGCTTCGCGAGTACCGCGTTTGATCGCAGCTCCATTGCCCATCGAATACGGCTGCCTGAGAAGTTTGACGTCATTTGCTGCGCATACGCTGTCGGTATCGTCCGTCGAACCATCGTCGACGATAATGATCTCAGCCTGGGGTTGCGCGGCACGCAATCGAGGGAGCAATTTGGTCAAAGCAGTAGATTCGTTTTTCGCCGGCAATATGATGCTGAGCAAGGTGCGCTTCCCAAATATGGCCAATCCGGCCGCAGTTAGTGAGTAACAGCCAATCGCTTCTGAACAATACCTGCCTTCCGATACTAACTGAAAATCATGCCGCAAAAACCGAATTTGTGAAGCGGTTCACCGCACTTCCTAAGCTGCTTCTCGCTCGCACAAACTTCCCTACCTCTCACCTTGACTAGGATTGCGCGGCAAAAGCTTTATACTTCCCGATGCATTCTGCAGAGGCCGACATGACCACCACGATGAGCGCACCCGCTTCCGCTACCGGCCCCTCGCTGGCCGGCCTCAGCGGCGTGGCCAAGCGCCTGGTCATGCAGGGCCTGCTCTCGGAGAACGACGCGCGTCGGGCCAGCGATGCGTCGATGAAGCAGAAGATTCCAGTCGCGAGCCTGCTGCTTGAGCGTGGCCTGGTCAGTAGCGCGCAGCTGGCCTTGGCCATGTCCGAGGAATTCGGTGTGCCTCTGCTCGACGCGGAAGCGATCGACCTGAACCAGGTGCCGCAGAACCTGATCAACGAGGATCTCGCCAACAAACATCAGGTGCTGCCGATCTACCGGCGCGGTCCACGCGTATTCGTTGCCGTGGCCGATCCAACCAATACGCGCGCGCTCGACGACGTGAAGTTTCACACCAAGTCGGCCGTCGACGCGGTGCTGATCGACTCGGAGCAGCTTTCGCGCCTGATCGACCAAGTCTACAGCATGGGCACGGCCGGCTTCGCCGCGCTCGACGATGCGGCCGGTGGCCTGGAGAAGATGGTCGTCGGCGACGGCGAGGAGGATGCGGAAACCGGCATCGATGCGCGCGACAACAGCGACGCACCCGTGGTGAAATTCGTCAACAAGGTGCTGGTCGACGCGATCCGCCGCGGCGCCTCGGATATTCACTTCGAGCCGTTCGAGAACACCTATCGCGTGCGTTTCCGCATGGACGGTATCCTGCGTGCGGTGACTTCGCCGCCGCCGCGCATGGCCACGCGCATGGCCGCGCGCTTGAAGGTAATGTCGGGCCTCGACATTTCCGAACGCCGTGTGCCACAAGACGGTCGCATTAAGCTCAACCTGTCCAAGACTAAGGCCGTGGACTTCCGCGTCAGCACCTGCCCGACCCTGTTCGGCGAGAAAGTCGTACTACGTATTCTGGACGCCTCCATCGCACGACTGGGCATCGACAAGCTGGGGTACGAGGACGATCAGAGGGATCTGTTCGTCAACGCGATTCAGAAACCTTATGGCATGGTCATCGTGACCGGGCCGACCGGATCCGGCAAGACCGTGTCGCTGTACACCGCGCTCAATATCCTCAATATCGAGGGGCGCAATATCTCGACCGTGGAGGATCCGGTCGAAATCCGCTTGCAGGGCGTCAACCAGGTCCAGCAGAACGTGAAGCGCGGCATGACATTTGCTGTCGCGCTGCGCGCCTTCCTGCGCCAGGATCCGGACGTGATCATGGTCGGCGAAATCCGTGACGTCGAAACGGCGGAGATCGCGATCAAGGCGGCGCAGACCGGCCACATGGTGTTGTCCACCCTGCACACGAACGATGCACCACAATCGGTCGCGCGCCTGATGAACATGGGTATTGCCCCGTACAACATCACCTCGGCACTGTCGCTCGTCGTCGCGCAGCGCCTCGCAAGACGCCTGCACGAATGCAAGAAGCCGCTGGTCCTGCCGCCGGAGACACTGCTCGCCGAAGGCTTCACCCAGGAGGATCTCAACGGCCTGCAACTCTTCGACGGCGTCGGCTGCCCCGTCTGTAACGAGGGTTACAAGGGACGCACCGGCATCTATCAGGTGATGCCGATCAATGAGGCGATCACCAGGATCATCCTCAAGGGCGGCAATATGATGGAAATCGCTGCGGCGGCGAAAGCTTCGGGGGTGCGGGACCTACGCGCTTCGGCCCTGCTCAAGGTCAGGCAACGCGTTACCAGTTTGGCCGAAATCAACCGGGTCACGAAAGATTGAGCCGTCTTTTGCTATCGGGCGAAGAAACCGCGCATCCGATTAACCCAGGCTCAGAATTCCATCCACCACACCCGGCTCACAAAAAAAGAGCCTTGCCGTAATATTCCGTCGACATTTTCTGCACTTGCGCGCATTTTTTGCGCTATTGTTAATGTACTCTTAACCCATTCCGCAGGTTGAGCATCGCCCATGGCCACAGTCGCGACGACTACCCGTAACAAACCCAGCGCTGCCGATATCGGCCGGGCGCGCGCGAAGGTCAACCAGAGCCTGACGTTTGTCTGGTGGGGCACGGACGGACGCGGCAAGAAGCTCAAGGGCGAGCAGGTGGCACAGTCCGCCCCGATGCTCAAGGCCGAACTGCGGCGCCAGGGCATCAACGCAACGACGATCAAGCCCAAGCCCAAGCCGCTGTTCGGCTCGACCGGGCGCACGATCAAGCCGCGCGAGATCGCCGTATTCAGCCGCCAGATCGCGGTGATGATGGCGGCCGGCGTGCCGATGGTGCAAGGCCTGGACATCATGGCCAATGGCCAGGCCAACCCGCGTATGAAGAACATGCTGCTCGATATCAAGACCAATATCGAGGG
>Ga0070667_100002955_pt1 | contig 14610 bp, 12 predicted proteins | sample KBSS33metaG_FD_64659 | JGI IMG/M metagenome (GOLD analysis project Ga0070667, IMG submission 64659) | Switchgrass rhizosphere microbial communities from Kellogg Biological Station, Michigan, USA - KBS S3-3 metaG | ecosystem: Host-associated > Plants > Roots > Rhizosphere > Soil ... | reverse complement strand
GGCGACCTGGCTGATCGGCACCATCGCACCGTAGTAGTCGACGTGAACCTGGTCGAGGATGCCCGGGTGCGCGCGTCCCGTGCGGATCTTGTGCAGTTCGCCTTTGAACGATTCGATCGACCGGGCCATCTTTTGCTCGGCAGTCTTCTTGATGTCGGCAATGCTCATGTCAACACTCTCTTCAAACAATCAAGCTCAATCGATTCAGACGCGCACCAGCGTGCCTTCGTCCTCGCCCTGCACCACGCGCTTGAGCGCGCCCGGCTTGAAGATGCTGAACACGCGGATCGGCAGCTTCTGGTCACGGCACAGCGCGAACGCGGTTGCGTCCAGCACCTGCAGGTTCTTCGTGATCGCCTCGTCGAAGGTCAGTTCGGAGTAGCGCGTCGCGGTCGGGTCCTTCTTCGGGTCGGCGGTGTAGACGCCGTCGACCTTGGTCGCCTTCAACACGATCTGCGCACCGATCTCGGCGCCCCTCAGCGCGGCCGCGGTATCGGTCGTGAAGAACGGGTTGCCGGTGCCGGCGGCGAAGATCACGACCTTGCCTTCCTCGAGGTATTGCAGCGCCTTCGGCCGCACGTACGGCTCGACGACCTGCTCGATGCCGATCGCCGACATCACGCGCGCCGTCATGCCCTCTTGCCGCATCGTGTCGGCCAGCGCCAGCGCGTTCATCACGGTGGCGAGCATGCCCATGTAGTCGGCAGTGGCGCGGTCCATGCCGACCGCGCCGCCAGCCACGCCGCGAAAGATGTTGCCGCCGCCGATCACCACCGCCACCTCGCAGCCCAGTTGCGTCACTTCCTGCACCTCGCGCACCATCCGCACGATGGTGGCCCGGTTGATGCCGTAGGCATCGTCACCCATCAGGGCTTCGCCGGAAAGTTTCAGCAGGATGCGCTTGTAGGCGGCCATGGGGTCGGGCTCCAGGTTCGGTGCGTTCGGGGGCGCTTGTGGCGCGCGCATGAGTCTAAATCGGAACCCGTGCGCTTCACGGGTCCGAGTGTCGACTCAGTCCTTCTTTGCAGCGGCGACCTGGGCCGCGACCTCGGCGGCGAAATCGTCGACCTTCTTCTCGATGCCTTCGCCGACGACGTACAAGGTAAAGCCCTTGATCGTGGTGGCGCGCTCCTTGAGCATCTGCTCGACGGTCTGCTTGTCGTTCTTCACGAAGGCCTGGTTGAACAGGCTCACTTCCTTCAGGAACTTCGCCACCGACCCTTCGATGCGCCGCGTCACGATCTCGGGCGACTGCGGCGTCTTGCCTTCGGCCTTGGCCTTCTCGGCGTCTTCGGCAGCCTTCTGCGTCGCCACCGAACGCTCTGTCTCGATCAGCTTGGCAGGCACGTCGCTGGACTGCAGCGCGACCGGCTTCATCGCCGCGACGTGCATCGCGACGTCTTTCGCGGCCACCCCGTCGCCCTCGTACTCGACCATCACGCCGATGCGCGTGCCGTGCAGGTAGCTCGCCAGCTTGCTGCCCTCGTAGCGCTTGAAGCGGCGGATCGACATGTTCTCGCCGATCGTGCCGATCAGCCCCTTGCGCACGTCTTCCAGCGTCGGCCCGTAGCCGTCCTGGGTGTACGGGAGCGCGGCGAGCGCGGCCAGGTCGGCCGGGTTCTTCTCGGTGACGAGCTTGGCGCAGGCGTTGGCCATCGCCAGGAACATGTCGTTCTTCGACGTGAAGTCGGTTTCGCAGTTCACTTCGACCAGCGCCCCGGCGTCGTTCGTCACCGCCGCGACGATCACGCCCTCGGCGGTGATGCGCGACGCGGCCTTGCCGGCCTTGCTGCCGAGCTTGACGCGCAGCAGTTCCTCGGCGCGCTCCATGTTGCCTTCGGCCTCGGTCAGCGCCTTCTTGCACTCCATCATCGGCGCGTCGGTCTTGGCGCGCAGTTCGCCCACCATGCTTGCGGTGATTGCAGCCATCTTCAAACTCCAAGTGTGTTCAGTTGGAGAAAAGGGGCCCTCGGCCCCTTTCTCTTGGTGCCCGGCGCTCGCAACTCGCAGGCCGGGCTCGGGGGATCAAGCGCCTTCGCTGACCTCGACGAACTCGTCACCTTCGGCAGCAGCGGCCTGCACGACTTCGTTGGTGGCGTTGGCCTTGCCTTCGAGCACCGCGTCGGCCACGGCACGGGCGTACAGCGCAACCGCCTTGCTCGAGTCGTCGTTGCCCGGGATCACGTAGTCGATGCCTTCCGGCGAGTGGTTCGAGTCGACGATGCCGATGATCGGAATGCCCAGCTTCTTGGCCTCGAGGATCGCGATCTTGTGGTAACCCACGTCGATCACGAACATCGCGTCGGGCAGCGCGTTCATGTCCTGAATGCCGCCGATGTCCTTCTCGAGCTTGGTGATGTCGCGCTGGAACATCAGCGCTTCCTTCTTGATGCGGATCTCGGTACCGGCCTCGACCTGCGCCTTCATGTCCTTCAGCTTCTTCAGCGAGCCCTTGACGGTCTTGAAGTTGGTCATCATGCCGCCGAGCCAGCGCTGGTCGACGTAGGGCATGCCGGCACGCTTGGCCTCGAGCGCGATCACTTCGCGCGCCTGGCGCTTCGTGCCGATCATCAGGATCGTGCCGCGCTTGGCGGCGATCCCGCGGATGAATTTCATCGCATCGTTGAAGAGCGGCTGCGTCTTCTCGAGGTTGATGATGTGGATCTTGTTGCGATGGCCGTAGATGTACGGGGCCATCTTCGGGTTCCAGAAGCGGGTCTGGTGGCCGAAGTGGACACCGGCTTCCAGCATTTCACGCATGGTGACAGTCATGAGGACTCCAAAGGTTGGTTCTAGAATCCGGCTCGAATCGCGACGCGCCTGTTATCAGCCCGTCACGACACCTTTCAACAGCCGGTTCGCGATTTGTTCGACTGAATCGCTGCCCCGCACCGCGCGTGGCTTCGCTATCAGCTAAACCATTCGAGTATAGCACGACCATGCCTTCAGATCCGGCCGGCCACCCCCGCCAAACCCCAGCCGGCGCCCTGCTCGAGTGCGCCATCGAGGCCGCGAAATCGCCGCCGAACCGGCACGCGTTCGTGCGCGTTTCGTTCGATGCCGCAATGATCACCGCACGCTCGATGGACGCGCTGCGCGCGGCCAGCGCACCGGTGCCGCCGCTGGCCGGGATGGCCGTCAGCGTGAAGGACCTCTTCGACGTGCAGGGCGAGGTCACCGCCGCGGGCTCGACCGTGCTCGCGCAGCAACCGCCCGCCGCCGCCGATTGCCCGGCGGTGGCCCGCCTGCGCCGTGCCGGCGCGGCGTTCATCGGCCGGACCAACATGTCCGAGTTCGCGTTCTCGGGCGTCGGCATCAACCCGCACCATGGCACACCGGCGAATCCGGCCACCGCGGCGCTCGGTCCGCAGCCGCGCATCCCCGGCGGCTCGACCTCCGGCGGTGCGGTCTCGGTGGCGACCGGCGCGGCACGCGCGGCGCTCGGGTCCGACACCGGCGGCTCGATCCGCATCCCGTCAGCGCTGCAGGGGCTGGTCGGTTTCAAGAACACCGCGCGCCTCACGTCGACCGAGGGTGCCGTGCCGCTGTCGACCACGCTCGACACCGCGTGTGCGATCACCCGCACGGTTCGCGACGCGGTGCTGCTGCACGAGGTGATCGCCGATCGTACCGTGACGCTGAAGGCGCGGCCGCTCACCGCGCTGCGATTCGCCGTGCCGACGACGCTGATGCTCGACATCCTGGACACCGAGGTCCGCAACGCCTTCGAGCGCGCCGTCGCGGCATTGCGAACGGCCGGCGCGCGGGTCGAGGAGATCGCGCTGAGCGAACTGGGCGAGGCCGCCGCGATCAACGCCACGGGCGGCTTCGCGCCGGCCGAAGCCTGGGCCTGGCACCGTCATCGGCTCGCGACGCGCGAAGCCGAATACGACCCGCGCGTCGCACAGCGCATTCGCCGCGGCGAACACATGAGCGCGGCCGACTACATCGACCTGCTGCACGCCCGCCGCGCCTGGATCGGCAGGATGGGCGCGGCCATGACCGGCTTCGACGCGATGCTGAGCCCGACCGTGCCGCTCGTCGCGCCGCCGCTCGCTCCCTTGCTCGCGAGCGACGAGGCCTTCTTCGCGACCAACGCCCGGCTGCTGCGCAACCCGTCGGTCATCAACCTGCTCGACGGCTGCGCCCTCTCGCTGCCCTGCCATGCGCCTGGCGAGATGCCGGTCGGGCTGATGGTCTGGGGCGGCGCACTGTGCGACGATGCGGTGCTCGATGCCTCGCTCGCGATCGAGGCGGCCTTGTCGTCAGCGCTCGCATGAAAGTCGCCGTCATCGGCGCCGGCATCGTCGGCGTCACCACGGCCTACGAACTCGCCAGCGACGGTCACGAGGTCACCGTGTTCGAAAGGCGCGGCAGCGTTGCCGCCGAGACGAGCTTCGCGAACGCCGGCGTCATCGCGCCCGGGTATGTGACGCCGTGGGCCGCGCCCGGCATGCCTGGCAAGGTACTGAGCCACCTCTTGAGCCACCACACGCCAGTGCGCGTCCACCCGGCCCTGGGCGCCGGCGACATCGCGTGGATGTGGCGCTGGTGGCGTGCCTGCCGGCTGGACAGCTACCACGCCAATCGGCTGCGCATGCAGCGCCTCGCGGTCTTCAGCCGCGAGCGTCTGCACCGGGTGACGCGCGAACTCAAGCTCGACTACGAACGCCGAGGCGGCTACCTCGTGTTGTTGCGCAGCGCGAAGGATCTCGCGTTGGTGCAGCCCGGGCTCGCCTCGCTCACTGAGCTGAACACGCGGTTCGAGATGTTCGACGCGGCACAGTGCCGTGAGGTCGAGCCCGACCTGAGCCCCGAAACCGAATTGCACGGCGGCATCTACCTGCCCGACGACGAGGTCGGCAATTGCCGGCAGTTCGCGGCGCTGCTGCGCGTCGAGGCTCAGCGCCTGGGCGTGCGATTTCGCTTCCATACGCAGGTGCAGAAGATCATCAAAGGGCCGGCGCCGCAACTCGTGCATGTCTATGCGCCGCCCGAATCGTCGAGCATGCTGCCGAACGTGGGCGCCGAAAGTGCGCCGCAGGACGCACAGGACACGCAGCCGATGGAATTGCATCCGATCACCGAAGGCTTCGATGCGCTCGTGGTCTGTGCCGCGCTCGGGTCGAACGCGCTGCTGCGCCCGCTGGGCCTGAAGCTGCCGTTGCAGGCGGTCTACGGCTATTCGATCACGGCCCCGCTGCGTCAGCACGAGAGCCACCCGGACCACGGCCCGCGCGCGGCCCTGATGGACGAGCGCTACAAGGTCGCGATCAGCCGCCTGGGCACGCGCGTGCGCGTGGCCGGCAGCGCCGAGATCGGCGGCACGCTGGATCGGCATGACCCGCGCGCATTGGCCACGCTGTACAAGGTGCTGCACGACTGGTTCCCGGGCAGCGCACGCCTCGCCCAGGCGCAGGTCTGGAAGGGCGCGCGCGCGATGCTGCCCGACGGCCCGCCGATACTCGGCGCCAGCGGCGTCAACGGCGTGTGGCTGAACCTCGGCCACGGATCCAGCGGCTGGGCGCTGTCGTGCGGCGCGGCGCGACTGCTGGCCGATGCGGTGGCCGACCGGGCGCCGGTCGTCGACACCGCGGGATTCGGCGTCGAGCGCCTGCGCGGGTGAGCACGATGCAGCCTGTCTTGCCGCTGGCGCGCGATCTGCCGCTGTTCGACGCCGCGCAGACGCGCGCTCTCGAGCAGCACGCCAGCGCAGCGTTGGCGCCGCACACCTTGATGCGCCGCGCGGGCGAATCGGTGGCGCGTCTCGCGCTCGCACTCGCGCCGCATGCGCAGCGCTTCTGGATCGCCGCTGGCCCCGGCAACAATGGTGGCGACGGGCTCGAGGCGGCCATCCACCTGCTGCGCTTCGGCAAGGCTGTCGAGGTCTCGCTGATCGGCGACGCCGCGGCGCTGCCCGCCGACGCCGCCGATGCCTGGGCGCGGGCGCAGGCCGCGGGCGTGCGCATCACGACCAGCGTTGCGCCGCACGCGGCGCCGGAGCTGGCAATCGACGCACTCCTCGGTGTCGGCGCGAGTCGGGCACCCGACGGTGCAATCGCCGCATGCATCCGCCACCTGAACTCGCTCGAGGGGCCACGGCTCGCGGTCGATCTGCCTTCGGGTCTGCATGCCGGCACCGGCCAGGCCCTGGGCGCCGATTGCGTGCGCGCGTCGCACACGCTGGCACTGCTGACGCTCAAGCCCGGCCTGTTCACCGGTGTCGGCCGCGATCAGGCAGGCCAGGTCTGGTTCGATGCGCTGGGCGTCGATGCCTCAGGCGACACGCCCTGCGCGTCGCTGTCGGGCGCCCTCGTCCGTCCCGCCGAACCGCGACGGCATGCGCAGCACAAGGGCAGCTTCGGCGACGTGGCAGTGGTCGGTGGCGCACCGGGCATGAGCGGCGCCGCGCTGCTGGCCGCGCGCGCCGCGCATGCGGCCGGCGCCGGGCGTGTCTACGTCGAGCTGCTCGATCGCACGCGCGCCGCGCCGCGCGTCGATCTGCTCCACCCGGAACTGATGTTCCGCGAAGACTGGGTTCGCGACTCGGGGGGCGCACTTGCGCGCAGCACGGTCGTGTGCGGTTGCGGCGGCGGCGATGCGGTGCGTGCGCCCTTGCCGCGCGTGCTGAGCATGGCTCGCCGCCTCGTGCTCGACGCCGATGCGCTGAATGCGCTCGCCGCCGACCCGACGCTGGCCGCGCTGCTGCGTGCGCGCGCCGCGCGCGGCCACGCGAGCGTGCTGACGCCGCACCCGTTGGAAGCCGCCCGCCTGCTGGCGTGTACGACCGAACAGGTGCAAGCCGATCGCCTGCGCGCAGCGGCCGAGCTCGCGACGCGCTTCGCCTGCATCGTCGTGCTGAAGGGATCAGGCAGCGTGGTCGCAGCGCCGTCGTCGGTCCCGCTGATCAACGTCACAGGCAACGCCGCGCTGGCCACCGCTGGCACCGGCGACGTGCTGGCCGGCTGGCTCGCGGGCCGCTGGGCGCAATGCGCCGGCGACGACGTCGCAAGCGCCTTCGCACTGGCACGCGAGGCGGTCGCGGAACACGGCGCAGCGGCGGAACCGCCGCCGCCGGGCGCGCTGCGTGCCAGCGATCTGATCGAACGACTGGCGCAGCGGTGACGCGCGCGGCGTCTCTCAGGCGAGCGCGCGCGTGGCCTTGCCGATCTCGAGCGTGCCCTGCGCGTTGCCGCTTTCGGGCACCGCCTCGCCGTCCCGATCGGACAGCGCGGCGAAGTTCGCCGCCACCTGTTCGGCCGCGTCGTCGGGCAATCCGACGAACACGCCTTGGGTCAGCGTGACGTGCGCGCGCTCGAACGCGCCGGCACCGGCGCACAGGATCGCGCGCGTCGGTGCGTCCTCGGCGACGAGTGTAAGCAGGCCCGGCGTCACCGCCTCGGGTTGCAGCAACTTGAGCACCGCCTCGGGCATCAGGTTCTCGGTCATGCGCGTGGCCGCGGTCGGCGCCAGGCAGTTGACGCGGATGTCGTTCTTCGCGCCTTCGATCGACAGCGTCTGCATCAATCCGACCAGCGCCATCTTCGCCGCGCCGTAGTTGGACTGCCCGAAGTTGCCGTACAGGCCGCTCGACGAGGTCGTCATCACGATGCGGCCGTAATTCTGCGCCCGCATCGTGTCCCACACGGCCTTCGTGCAGTTGACGGCGCCCATCAGATGTACCTCGATGACGAGGCGGAAGTCGTCGAGCGACATCTTCGCGAAGCTCTTGTCGCGCAGGATGCCGGCGTTGTTGACGAGGATGTCGACCCGGCCCCAGGTCTTGATTGCTTCGTCGACCATCGCCTGCACCGCCGCCGCATCCGTCACCGATGCGCCGCTGGCGATCGCCTCGCCGCCGGCGGCGCAGATCTCGTCAACCACGGCCCGCGCGGCCTTCGGCGTGCCGCCCGTGCCGTCGAGCGTGCCGCCGAGATCGTTCACGACCACCTTCGCGCCGCGCGCCGCGAGCGCCAGTGCATGTTGCCGGCCCAGGCCGCCGCCGGCGCCTGTCACGATGGCCACGCGGCCGTCGAATCGAATCGTCATTGCTCTGTGTCTCCCTGCGAACGTCGTTGTTGATTCTTCGAGTTCAGCGCCGCGTCGACGCCTTGGCGCCGCTCCCGCGGCCGCCGGACTTGCGGGCTGCCGACTTGGCCGCGCGCACCGGGTGCGTCGCGCCGCCGCCGGCGCGTGCCTTCTTCTTGGTCGCCGCCTTGACCGCACGATCGGCATCCTTCACGGCGGCGAGTTCGCCGGCGGCCGTGGCCGACTTGTCGCGTCGGGCGCGCATCTGGCCCACGTCGTCCTCACCTTCGCGCACCATGCGGAAGTCGATCTTGCGGCCGTCGAGGTCGACCCGGCTGACCTGCACGCGCACGCGCGAGCCCACCACGTAGCGCACGCCGCTGCGCTCGCCTCGCAGTTCCTGATGGATCTCGTCGAAGCGGTAGTACTCGCCGCCCAGTTCGGTGATGTGCACCAGCCCCTCGACATACAGGCCGTCGAGTTGCACGAACAGGCCGAAGCTCGCTACCGCGCTGACGGTGCCGCCGTATTCCTCGCCGAGGTGTTCGCGCATGTAGCGGCACTTGAGCCAGGCCTCGACGTCGCGTGAAGCTTCGTCGGCGCGGCGTTCGTTGACGCTGCAGTGCACGCCGGCCACTTCCCATTTCTCCTCTTCCGCGGTGGCGGTGCGAACCGGTTTGCTCGACTTGCGATTCGTCGGCGCCGGGTTGCTCGCACCGGTCACGAGGTGGTAGCGTTTGCCGCCCAGCAGCGCCTTGATCACGCGGTGCACCAGCAGATCGGGATAGCGCCGGATCGGGCTCGTGAAGTGCGTGTAGGCCTCGTAGGCCAGGCCGAAGTGGCCGCTGTTGATGCCGGTGTAGATCGCCTGCTGCATCGATCGCAGCAGCATCGTGTGGATCTGCAGCGCGTCCGGCCGGTCCTTGGTCGCCGCGGCGATCGCCTGGAACTCGCCCGGCTTCGGATCGTCGCCGATCGACAGGCCCAGGCCGAGCGCGCGCAGGTAGTTCTGCAGCAGCGCCTTCTTCTCGGGCGTCGGCCCTTCGTGCACGCGGTACAGCGAGGGGTGCTTGGAGCGCTCGATGAAATCGGCCGAGCAGACATTGGCCGCGAGCATCGCCTCTTCGATCAGCTTGTGCGCCTCGGTGCGGGTGCGCGGCACGATCTTCTCGATGCGGCCGTTCTCGTCGCAGACGATCTGCGTCTCGACGGTCTCGAAGTCGATCGCGCCGCGCTTGGTGCGTTCCTTGAGCAAGGCTCGGTAGACCTCGTGCAGGTTCAGCAGGTCGGGTACCAGGTCCTTGCGCTTGGCGGCCTCGGGCCCGCGCGTGTTCGCCAGGATCGCCGCGACCTCGTTGTAGGTGAAGCGCGCGTGCGAGCAGATGATCGCCGGGTAGAACTGGTACGCGTGGATCTCGCCGGCGGCGGTGATCAGCATGTCGCAGACCATCGCGAGCCGGTCTTCGTACGGGTTCAGCGAGCACAGGCCGTTGCTGAGCTTCTCGGGCAGCATCGGGATCACGCGCCGCGGGAAATACACCGACGTGGCGCGCTCGTACGCGTCGTCGTCGATCGGCTCGCCGGGCTTCACGTAGTGGCTCACGTCGGCGATCGCGACGATCACGCGCCAGCCGTTGTCGGCCTTGACCCGGCCGATCCTGGCGGGCTCGCAGTACACCGCGTCGTCGAAGTCGCGCGCGTCTTCGCCGTCGATCGTGACCAGCGCCACGTCGCTCAGGTCGATGCGGTGCTTGCGGTCGATCGGGCGGATCTTGTCGGGCAGCGCCGCGGCCTGCGCCAGCGTCGCCGGCGAGAACTGATGCGGCACTTCGTACTTGCGCACCGCGATCTCGATCTCCATGCCCGGGTCGTCGATCTCGCCGAGCACCTCGGTGACGCGGCCCACAGGCTGCGAGTACATCGAAGGCGACTCGGTCAGTTCGATTGCGACCACCTGCCCGGCGCTCGCATTCGCGATCGCGTTCTTCGGGATCAGGATGTCCTGGCCGTAGCGCTTGTCCTCGGGGGCAACCAGCCAGACCCCGCTCTCGTGCAGAAGACGCCCGATGATCGGTGCCTTCTTGCGCTCCAGGATCTCGAGCACGCGCCCTTCGGGCCGACCTTTGCGGTCGTAGCGCACGATGCGCGCCTTGACGCGGTCGCGGTGCAGCACCGCGCGCATTTCCTGTTGCGACAGGTAGAGATCGGCCTGCCGGTCGTCGCGCACGACGAAGCCATGACCGTCGCGGTGCCCTTGCACCGTGCCCTCGACTTCGGCCATCAGGTCGGCGCCGATGGGCGTTGAGTTTTTGAATGTGTTTGCTTTGATGATATAGTCCAAGACTTCCTGAAATGCCCAGGTGGCGGAATTGGTAGACGCACTAGTTTCAGGTACTAGCGGGTAACTCCGTGGGGGTTCGAGTCCCTTCCTGGGCACCAAGAAAAGTGAGGGGCCAGCACGCAAGCGCTGGCCTTTTTGCTTTGTGCTGCGGCTGTTCGGCGAGGTTCAAATCACGAACTTCTTCGCGAGCGCCTCGGGCCGCATGTCGTCGTATTCCTCGAATGGCTGGTGAATCCACGGACTCGTCGGCAGCAGTTCGACGAAGTAGTCGGGCGTATAGCTCGACACGCCCTTGGTCCAGATCACCGCCGAGCGCAACTCGCTGATCGACGGCATGCCCCGCAGTCGATCCACGACCGCCCGCAAGGTCACGCCCGAGTCCGAAAGATCGTCGACCAGCAGTACGCGCCCGGCGAGTTCGCCCTTGGGCATCGTGATGTACTTCGCCAGGTCCAGCCGCCCCTGGATCGTGCCGGCCTCGGCGCGATAGGAACTCGTCGACATGATCGCGAGCGGCTTGTCGAACACGCGCGAGATCACGTCGCCCGGCCGCATGCCGCCACGTGCCAGGCACAGAATCTGGTCGAACTCCCAGCCCGAGCCGGCGATTTTCAGCGCCAGTCGCTCGATGAGCATGTGGTATTCGTCCCAGCTCACGTACAGGTGTTTGCCGTCGTCGGTCAGCATGCGAAGCCCTTCAGGATCGGTGCGGTGGAGATGATGGAACGAGCGCCGGCGTGAAGCATAGCGAAGCGCTGCTCAGTCCTGGTACGGATGGCGCAACAGGATCGTGTGCACGCGGTCCGGCCCCGTGGACACCATGTCGATCGGCGCGCCGATCAAGCCCTGCACGCGCTCGAGGTAGCGGCGCGCGTTCAGCGGCAGCTTGTCCCATTCGGTGACGCCGAAGGTGCTGTCGGTCCACCCCTCGAAGGTGTCGTAGATCGGCACGCAGGCCACGATGTCGTCGGCGTCCAGCGGCAGGATGTCGATGCGCTTGCCGTGCAGTTCGTAGCCGACGCAGACCTTGATCTCGGGCAGACCGTCGAGCACGTCGAGTTTGGTGATGCACAGGCCAGAAATGCCGTTGATGATGACCGAGCGCTTCAGCAACGCGGCGTCGAGCCAGCCGCAGCGCCGCGGCCGGCCGGTCACGGTGCCGCGCTCCTGGCCGACCGTCGACAGGTGATGGCCGACCGTTCCGGGTTCGTCCATCTGCAGCTCGGTCGGGAACGGGCCGCTGCCGACGCGCGTGGTGTAGGCCTTCGTGATCCCCAGGATGTAGTGCAACAGGTCGGGCCCGACGCCGGCGCCCGCGGCGGCATTGCCGGCCACGCAGTTGCTCGACGTGACGTACGGATAGGTGCCGTGGTCGATGTCGAGCAGCGTGCCCTGCGCACCCTCGAACAGGATGTTGGCGCCGGCCCGGTTCGCGTTGTGCAGGATGTAGCCGACGTCGGCCATCATCGGCCTGAGCTGCTCGGCGACCTGCATCGCATGGTCGTAGATCGGCTGGTACGCGAGCGGCTTCGACTTCAGGTAGCCACCCAGCGCGAAGTTGTGCAGTTCCAGCAACTCATGCAGTTTCTTCGCGAAGCGCTGCGGATGCTTCAAGTCCTGCACACGCAGCGCGCGGCGCGCGACCTTGTCTTCGTAGGCCGGACCGATGCCCTTGCCGGTGGTGCCGATCTTGCCGGCGCCGCTGCTCTCGCGCAGCGCCTCGCGGGCCTTGTCGACCTCGACGTGGAAGGGCAGGATCAGCGGGCACGACTCGCTGATGAACAGCCGCGAGCGCACCTCGACACCGATCTTCTCGAGCCGTTCGATCTCGCCGAGCAGGTGCGTCGGGTCGACGACCACGCCGTTGCCGATGTAGCAGGCGACGCCGTCGCGCATGATTCCCGACGGAATCAGCTGCAGCGCCGTCTTCACGCCCTTGATCACCAGCGTGTGGCCGGCGTTGTGTCCGCCCTGGAAGCGCACGACCGCCTGCGCATGGTCGGTCAGCCAGTCGACGACCTTGCCCTTGCCTTCGTCGCCCCACTGGGTGCCGACGACGACGACGTTGTGGCCGGCGGCCGGCGCGTCGGCGCGAGTATTCATTGCTTGCATGTCAAAGTCGTCCAAAACAGGAATTCCTCGGGGCGCATCGCCGCGTCACGCGCGCGCTCAGAGCGCACGCACGTTCCACTCGCTGCCCACCGGCACGAGCTCGCGATCGCAGTCGAACTCCTGCGCCTCGTGCTCGTGACCGGGCAATGCGCGCACCACGGTCTCGCCGGCTTCGCGCAGCGCGCGCACGCGGGCGCGCAGCGTCGCGTCCTCGGCCCACGGTGCGCGGATCGCCGCGTGCAGCGGCCGCGCCGGAGCGATCGCCGCGAGAGCCTTCAGGTCCAGGCTGAAGCCGACCGCCGCACGGCTGCGACCGAAGGCGGCACCGACCTCGTCGTAGCGGCCGCCGCGCGCCAGCGCGTCCGGCGAGCCCGGCACGAACGCCGCGAAACGCACCCCGCTGTAGTAGCCATTGCCGCCGATGTCGGCCAGGTCGAAGCCGACCTTGACCTCGGGGTGCGCCTGTTCGATGCGCTGCGCCAGCCCCCGCAGATCGGCCAGCGCCGCCTGCACCAGCGGCCGCTGCGGCAACTCGCGCCGTGCCACCTCGAGGACTTCGGCCGCACCGTAGAGCTTGACGAGCGCCTGCAGTGCAGCGCGCGCCACGTCGTGAAAATCGCGCGACAGCGTGCGCAGCGCCGCCGCGTCCTTCGCTGCGAGCGCCGCGTAGACCTCGCCAAGCGCCTCGGCACCGACCATCACACCGGCCAGCACCCCGCGCACGATGCGCGCGTCGCCAAGGTCGAGCGTCACGCCGGTCAATCCCGCGTGGCGCAGGCAGTCGAGCGTCAGGTCCAGCACCTCGAGGTCGGCCTCCAGGCCGCTGTGGCCATAGATCTCGGCACCGAACTGCAGCGGCTCGCGGGTCGAGTGCAGGCCCGCCGGCAGCGCGTGCAGCACCGGGCCGCAGTAGCACAGGCGTGTCACGCCGGCGCGGTTCAGCAGGTGCGCGTCGATGCGCGCGACCTGCGGCGTGCTGTCGGCGCGCACACCAAGCGTGCGGCCACTGAGCTGGTCGACGAGCTTGAAGGTCTTCAGGTCGAGCGCGCGCCCGGCACCCGACAGCAGCGACTCGATGTGCTCGAGCAGTGGCGGCATCACCAGCTCGCAACCGTAGCTGCGCGCCACGTCGATCAGGCCGCGCCGCAGGTCTTCGATGTGCCGCGCCTGCGCGGGCAACACATCGGCAATGTGCTCGGGCAGCAGCCAAGCAGAGGACATGTGAAAACGCCGGGGGGTTAAAAACGGCATTGTACCGGCGCGTTTCGCCGGCTTCGTCGCCCGCTCACGACAGGAAGAAGTACAGCATCGCCAGCCCGGCGAGCATGCTCGACAGGCCGATGAAGCGGATCTGCCCGTCGGTCATGCGCATCGCGCGCTCGAACACGCTGCGCCACTTCGGCGGGCTGATGAACGGCAGCAGGCCCTCGATCACCAGCATCAGCGCGAACGCACCGACCAGCAGGTCCCACAGGCTCGGCGAGGACGCCACCGCCTACTTCTTCTTCGCGGGCGCCGCCGGCGCCGCCGCTCCGGAGCCGCGCATGGACTGGAAGAAGTCGCTGCCCGGGTCGACGACCATCACGTCGTTCTTGGTCCGAAAGCTCGCCCGGTAGGCCTCGAGGCTGCGATAGAACTTGGCGAACTGGGCATCGCGCCCGAACGAATCGGCAAAGATTGCCGAGGCCTTCGCATCGCCCTCGCCCTTGACCTTCTGCGCGTCCCGGTAGGCCTCGGCGACGATCACCTCGCGCTGGCGGTCGGCGTCGGCGCGGATCTTCTCGCCTTCGGCGCCGCCGGTGGCGCGCAGCTGGTTCGCGACCTGCTTGCGCTCCGAGGCCATGCGGCTGTAGATCGAATCGGTGATGTTCGCAACGAAGTCGACGCGCTTGATGCGCACGTCCAGGATCTCGATGCCGAAGGACTTGGCTTCGTCGGTCAGCCGGCCGCGCACGTCCTGCATGACCTTGTCACGCGCGGTCGACAGCACCTCGCCGACGGTGCGCTTGGTCACCTCTTCGTTGAAGGCCGCGTGCACGATCGGGCTCAGGCGCGTCTCGAGGCCGCGCATGTCGGAGCCGTTGTTGCGGATGAACTGGCGCGGGTCGGTGATGCGCCATTTCACGAGC
>Ga0070667_100002953_pt1 | contig 14615 bp, 12 predicted proteins | sample KBSS33metaG_FD_64659 | JGI IMG/M metagenome (GOLD analysis project Ga0070667, IMG submission 64659) | Switchgrass rhizosphere microbial communities from Kellogg Biological Station, Michigan, USA - KBS S3-3 metaG | ecosystem: Host-associated > Plants > Roots > Rhizosphere > Soil ... | reverse complement strand
GCCGGAACTCTTTTTGTAAAAGCCGACCCAAAGTTCCGACGCGGTGGCGTGATTTTCCCCTAGCCATTTCCTAAAGTCTGCGGGCGTCGCGAAAAAAAGCGGCCTGGCTGACACCGATCTCATCGACGCTTTAGAATCGTTTAATGCACGGTTCCCTCGAGGCCAAGTCGCTCGGCATCGGACTTGAGCGCGTCGATAACGTTTGCGATTACGTCATCGAGCGGCATGCCCAGTTCGGCCGCGCCACGGACGATGTCGTCACGGTTCACCGCGCGAGCGAATGCTTTGTCTTTCATCTTCTTTTTCACCGCTCGAACATCGACGTCATGGACGCTTTTTGTCGGGCGGACCAGCGCGACGGCGACGATGAAGCTGCTTAATTCATCGACGGCATAGAGTGTTTTCTCGAGCGGTGTATCGCGGGAGACGTTCGCGTAGTCTGCGTGCGAAAGAATCGCGCGACAAATTTCTTCGCTCCAGCCATTCTCACGTAGCCACGCAACGCCGACGAACGGATGCCCTTCTGTCGCGCTGCGTTCCAGATTTGGATGGCGCTCGTAATCCATGTCGTGGAGCAGACCAACTGCCTCCCACAAGTCCGCGTTGGCGCCATTTCGTTGCGCAAAATGCTTCATCGAATCAGCGACCGCATAGCAATGTTTCCTCAAACTTTCGGACTGGACCCATTCGTGCAGCACTTTCATCGCGCGAGAAGCGAGCGTTTCACTCATGATATGATTTGTGGTTTCGCCGGAATTTTAACATCGAGCGACGGAATGCTCGATCACCTACATTGGAACCCAATTTGCGGTCACTCAATCCCCGAGATTTTCGTGCCGAGGGCAGGTTGCCGGGATGCGGTTTGGGGAAGCCAATTGAAGCATTATTCGCGAATCCAGGCTTCCGCATCGGGGAGTTTTTCACTACTGAAAAGCTTCACTGGACACGGAACAAAGAAACGAAAGAACCTCACTGCCTGGACGAGCCAGGGCACGTCCGAGACGACGGCAATCTTTTCGAACGCCATGAGATGTCGAACTCCCAGCTTCGCGTCGTCCCACATCGCTCCAGCGGTATAGCCCGAGAAATCCTCGGCAGTGCGGAACAACAAACGAATCTTCTTGTGTCTTTTGAGCGCTTCCTCGACCGCGGGCAAAAGTACGTTCTCATAATCCTGGGCCGTTACCGTTCCATGGGCGGTAACGGCCAGAATGTTGTCCGGCATTCCAGAAGTGATCTCAATCATGTTGCGGATCGCTGCGTCAAATTTTCTCCGGTATCGAAAAAGATTCAATGTTGGCCGCCGCGAAGCGCGCACACACCAAGTCAGTTCAGCACTTCCACCGGATCGCCTTTGTGCACGATGCCCTCCACCATCACCGCACCGTAAACACCGGCCATGCCGTCGTGAGCCTGGGCCACTTTCTTTAATATCGCGGGGTCTTTTTCCCCAGTGTCGGGATCGAGCGTAATCATCATGCACCGCGAGTCGCGCTCCAGAACCGAGACGACCACCTTTGGTCCGATTCGCAGGGAGCGGCCGACAAACTCGTTCTCGCCGAAGCCGCTGGCCGACGCCAGGTCCACATAGACGTTTGCCCGGAAACGGCGCTTATCGATTGGCGTCCCGGTCTCCTCGGCCAATTGTCGGGCCGATTGCAAACTGAAGATCGACACTGGGCGGCAATCGGTCATGGCGCGTTGGGATTGCATTAGTGTGAGCTGATGCTTTTGATCGATGTTCGCTCGAAGCATCTCGATCAGGGCGGGATCATCAATCGCCACTGTTTGTCCATCCGGAGTCTCGACATCGACCACTAGCTCTGCAAGATCGGCCGAGAGAGGATTCGCGCCTTTGCTCTCCGCTTCGGTCAAGTTGATCGGCCGCGCTGCTCTGTCGGGATAACGGAAGAGCGGACGATACTGCAGAAGTCTTCCCTGCTCGCGGGCGGTCAGATAGGGGAACCCCTTGGGACTGGCCGAACTTCTAAAGGCGAAGAGGCGATCACCGTAAACTCCAGAGAAACCTGCAAAAGCCTCATCCAATTCCTCGCCACGCATGCTCTTGACGGGGTAACGCCAAAGGCTGTCCACCTTTCCGATGACGCTCATGTATCAGTTTTTTTTGTCTGAGTTCGTGGCAGCACGTGTGTTTGAATCAGCTCGGCGCATCAGATCGTTCGCTGGCAAAGTGTGATCGAGAACTTTGCGCGCGCTTTTCACACCGGCAACCGGCAACTTGGCAGCATCGAGTAATCCAATCTGAACCAGCACGGATGCCTGGTCCCAGTAAATGTGCTCGTGCGCCAGCTTGCCATCTCTAAAACGAACGATAGCGACCAGCGGAACTTCCACGCGTTTTCCGGTGGGGGCGATACCCGGCAACATCCAATCCATTCGAATGCTGTGCGTGAATTTGAAGACCATTTCGTCTACCAACTGATCCTCGCCGATTGTTCGCGACACAGGCGTCATTTCCGTGTCGGGTGGCATCTGAGGAATGAATCGTTTCGAATAGAACTCACGCAATTCATCGCGGCCAACGCCGCCGGTCAGCACTGGAATGTGATTTACGTAAGCGTCGTCGACCATTGTGGCGAGTGTGTCTTCGGTGTTGCGCGTCGAGAACTCATACTGCACATGCTCTTCCCAGAGATGGCGTAGAGTCTCCTGGGCAGGAGTAAGATTTGTGTTTGCGTCCGTCTGCTCGGGCTTCGCCATGATCTCCTCGGTCCTCCGTTTTATGAAGCGCGGCTACAAAATACGACCGTTTACGGCGGGAACAAAGAAGCAATCTTTCTCATCTCGCTTGGCTAGGCCGCTCGAATTCTGTCACGGCTTTCGTCTTCAAATCAACTCGGTAAATCTTGTCACGCTCGGATGTCACAATCAGCGCTCCATCGCGAATGTTAAGCTCCTTGATAAAAACCCACTGAACGTCCTCCTCGAGCGTTGGGTCAATCCGATTCGCGAAGATCGTCAAATCCCAAAGCTTTTTGTTGGTCTGAACATCCCAAGCCTCAATGTATGCGCGCCGACCATCATCATTCGGAGTCGTGTATCGAACGCCTTGATGGATTACGGACTCGACCTTTGCCGGCGCGACACGCTTCGCGAGCGCCAGACTTGGCAGCAGCAGCGCCATTGCGACAAAAGTGAGAACGTATCGCGACATGAACGTGACGAGGCCTAACGAGCCACAAGATTAGCGACCGTGCGAATAAGAAATGACGTTGGCATCCTCTCGAACCAAGGCATAAGGGCGGTCCGCGGTTCGCTGCATCGCCTGGTTAGATGCGGTTGAGCCGAATCATGCCGGTCATAACAAGCAGATAGCCAGCGCACAGAGCAAAGGTGAGTAGCGCCACTGATAGCGCAATCCAAGCACGATATCGCAGATGCACGGGTCGACCGCGAAAGCTCCACGCCGCCCACCCAACGGCCGCAAACGCAAACGACGTACCGCTAAACATCGCAAGCCATAATAGCGTGAGGAAAATCCAAACAGCGATAAACCGCTCCTCGGATGCCCACAAGCGAATCGTGCTGAAGGGTACGACAAATACAACAGCCAAGCCGTATACGACCGCAACGAGACGCCACGCTGTTTTCAGCGCATAATCAGAGCTCGGCGCGGTCAACATCTAACGAGGACAAGATCAGCCACCGCTGGCCCGCCGCGGCGGGTAGACTTTAGCGAGCTTTGCTTTTCTTTCATCCTTCATAATTCGTCCTTCAGCTTTTATCCACGCCGGCCAGCGGTTGGCTGCATCGCATGGTTAGGTCTATTCATAAGTCGCTGCGGAACTTCTCCGAAAAGGAATCTCTATGTCGCCTTGTGTCTGACTAACTTCTGTGGTTTTTGATTGCTTACCTCGATAAAGCGTTCATGAAACGATCCCATTTGGGGACAATCAGCGCCCATATCGACCAACGCTTCTAGCGCAGTCATAGCACTCTGCAACATCACACGAGTGTCCTCGGGATCAGTCAATTCGTCCAAATTGCCACTGACAGCTTCGAGCGCCCCGTGTGTGTACTGGCAGTAAGCACGGTAGTGACTATCGTAGTATGTTTCAATGCCAATCGCGGCGGCTGCGTCGTATGAACTGAGGGGAATATCCTCTAACTTTTCAGCGCCAAACTGCGAAGCACAGCGAGTCTTAAACGCTTGCCATACGTCGCGGTCGCACACACGCGTGTAGGGCACGCCGTGGCGTTTTGCTACGCCGCCAAGCCATTTGTCGCTTTCAAGAGCTTCCCCAAAAAGCACTCGATAAAGCAGGTGAGGTTTAGCGCGAACTGCTCGGAGGCGGAGCATTGTCTCGAGCGCGGGACGGACTAATAGGCGCGCCCCATCGACGCGGTGGTCACGACGCAAAAGAATGAAGGCATCAGCAGCGATATTAATATGGCGTGATGCGTAAAGGTAATACAGATCCTCGACGCCTTTTGTCATCTTCCCTCCGAGGGAATCTATGGCCGCGGCGATCGCTGGTTGGAGCTCGGAAAGTAACGTCATCGCTACAACCTCCGAGTGTGTTCGGGGGAGCTCCTGGACTTGGGCGGACATAGACCTAACGAGACCGAGATAAGCCACGGCAGGGTGTCGTGGCAAACTCACTGGACTTATTTCGAAATGGGGCCGTTGGCTTCATCGATTGGTTAGACGGTCTCAGGAGGGGACAACAGCTCGACCTTCGGTCCTCGGAAGCCTTCAAATAGCTCGCGATGTCGTGCTAGGGAATACTCATCTCTGCGACTCTGATAGTGACGCACCCAACCGAGCAAAAACTCGAGGTTCTCGTCCTGGGCCTCCTTCGACGGGTACTTCTCCGGTTCCCAAGGACGAGCCCGACAGTTGGCGAGGCACACTTCGAGCCCAGGGTTCAGGAAACGCACTTCAGAGGCGTAGGGCAGCACCTGCTCCAAGAGGTCGCCATAGCAGCCTTCGATGACCCACTCTGGATTCTCTTCGATGAAGTCGTGGATTGCCCTTGCACTTTCCGGAGATTGTCTGCGAACACCCGGCCTGTCTCAGGCTAGCGAGTCGAGGTCAAGGTGAGCGAGTCCGTACTGCGACGTCAAGGCGCGAGCGAGAGTGGTCTTGCCGGAACCCGAGTTGCCAAACACTACGATGCGCCGCATGACGTCCGAGAGAGATATGATTGGGCCGTCTAACGAGAATTAGACGAAACTTTTTCGTCTAACTCGAGAGCAATCTTCCGCAGATTACACATCGTAATACATCGCGAACTCATACGGGTGGGGTCTCAACCGAAGCGCGTCGTATTCCTTTTGTTTCATGTCGATCCAGTTGGCGATGAAGTCTTCGTTGAAGACGTCGCCGCGCAGCAGGAAGGAATGATCGGCCTGGAGCGCTTCGATCGCGCCGCGGAGCGAATCGGGGACGCTGGCAACCTGCGCGAGTTCTTCCGGCGGCAGTTCGTAAAGATTTTTGTCGAGCGGATCGCCGGGATCCATCCGGTTTTGGATACCGTCGAGACCGGCAAGTAGCATCGCCGAGAAAGCAAGATATGGATTTGCAGCGGCGTCCGGCGTGCGAAATTCGACGCGTTTTGCTTTTGGACTTGGGGAATAGGTCGGAATTCGAATTGCGGCTGAACGGTTACGCGCGGAATAGGCGAGATTCACCGGCGCTTCGAATCCGGGGACAAGCCGCTTGTAGCTGTTAGTGGTTGGATTCGTCAGGCAGGTGAGCGCGGGCGCGTGTTTCAGAATTCCGCCGATGAAAAACAGGGCCAGTTCCGACAACCCGGCGTAACCGTTTCCAGCAAAGAGCGGTTTGCCGTCTTTCCAAAGCGACATGTGGGTGTGCATGCCGCTGCCGTTGTCACCGAAGATTGGTTTTGGCATGAACGTGACCGTTTTGTTGTGGCGCTTCGCGACGTTGCGCAGGATGTATTTGTAATACTGCATCGAATCGCCCATCACTTTGAGCGGCGCGAACCGGACATCGATCTCGGCCTGGCCGGCCGTTGCGACTTCATGATGTTGGCGCTCGATCGCGACCCCCGCTTTCTCCAGTTCCAGACACATTTCGTTGCGAATGTCCTGCAACGTGTCCATCGGCGAGACCGGAAAGTAACCTTCTTTCGGCCGGATCTTGTAACCGAGATTTGGAAATTCTTCGCGGGCGCTGTTCCAATGTCCCTCGGCGCTATCGACCATGTATGACGATGCGTTTCCGCTATTCGCAAATCGCACGTCGTCGAAAATAAAAAATTCCGCTTCCGGCCCGAAGAACGCCGTGTCGGCGATACCGGTCGATTGCAAATATGCTTCGGCCTTTTCGGCCACGCCGCGCGGATCGCGATCGTAGGGCTCGCGCGTGATCGGATCGACGATGGTGCAAATCAGACTGAGGGTCGGCTCGGCGTTAAACACATCGATCCATGCCGTCGCCGCGTCCGGAATGACGAGCATGTCTGAGGCGTTGATCACGCGCCAGCCGCGAATGCTCGACCCGTCAAAGCCGAGTCCATCGGTGAAGATTTCCTCGTTGTATTCGGTGAGCGTGGTCGTGAAATGTTGCCACGTGCCGAGCAAATCCGTGAACTTGAAGTCGATCAACTTCACGTTGCTGTCTTTGATCATTTTGCTGACGTCGGATGGAGTTTTGTCTTTGGCCATTTGGTTCGTTGAAGGGTTGAAGGGTTGAAACGTAAATAGTTAAATCGTTAAAACGTTACATCGTTAGATCGTCAAGCAGTCAAATGTTAAACCGTTTTAACGTTGTAACGATTCAACGTTGTAACGCAGCGTGCAGAGCACGCTACACCGCTTTCTCGCCGATCTCTTCCGTGCGGATGCGGACCGCGTGTTCGACTGGAAGAACGAAAACTTTTCCATCCCCGATCTTGCCGGTCTTAGCCGCGGCTACGACGACGCTGACCGCTTTGTCCACCATATCGTCGGCGAGCACGACTTCCACTTTCACTTTTGGCAGAAAATCTACAGTGTATTCGCTGCCGCGATAAATCTCGGTGTGGCCTTTTTGCCGGCCGAACCCCTTTACTTCGGTGACGGTCATCCCTTCGATGCCAAGTTCGGCGAGCGCCTCCTTGACCTCCTCGAGCTTGAACGGCTTGATGATCGCTTCCAGTTTTTTCATGTCGCTGTAAACTCGGCATCGCGCGGTGCTTTGCAATCGAAAGCTGACCGTGGCACGCGCCCTCATAGCAACGCCACGGCGGGAATGCAAGCACCGTTTTTTGACCTTCGCGGTTCCGAAATTCGTGAATCGTGGATCGGAACACCGATGTAACGATGTAACGATTTACCGGTTCAACGGCGCTCTTCATCTTGCTGCCTTTGGCCTCGCATTTATAGTGAGCGCACATGCCCCGGGATTCTTTCGTTCATCTGCACCTGCACACCGAATACTCGCTGCTCGACGGTGCGATCCGAATGAAAGAGCTGATGAAACAGGCGGCGGAATTCAAGATGCCCGCCGTTGCGATCACCGATCACGGCAATCTGTTTGGCGCGATTGAATTTTACCAGGAAGCGACCCGGGCGGGCGTCAAACCGATCATTGGTTGCGAAGCCTACATCGCGCCCGGCTCGCACAAGGATCGGCCGGGCTCGCGGCGTGATGCGGCATATCACTTCACGCTCCTGGCGGAAAACGAGACTGGTTATCGAAATCTGGTGAAGTTGTTGACCGCGGCCCATCTCGATGGATTTCACTACGCGCCCAGGATCGACAAGGAGCTTTTGGCAGCGCATTCCGCGGGTTTGATTGGACTGAGTGGTTGTCTCGCGGGCGAAATCAATAGCGCGATTCAGGCAAACAATCTCGAGAAGGCGAAACAAAGCGCGGCTGAATATCGCGACATTCTCGGGCCGGAAAACTTCTTCATGGAACTGCACGATCACGGCATCGAAGCGCAACACAAATGCAATCGCGCGCTGCTGCAAATTGCGCGGGACATCGGCGTCGGATTGGTTGCCGCGAATGACGTTCACTTCTTGCGTCGGAGCGATCACGAAGCGCACGACGTCATGCTTTGTATCGGCACCGGCAAAATGGTGCAGGACGAAAACCGCATGCGTTACGTGCCGGAATTGTATTTCAAATCGCCGGCCGAAATGCGCGAGGTGTTTCGCGATTTTCCCGAAGCCATTACGAACACCCTGGAAATCGGCGAACGTTGCCATGTCGATCTCGAATTTGGCCGCTCCAAATATCCGGAATATCCGGTCCCTGCTGGAAAGATACGTGAAGGTTATTTGCGTGAGCTGTGTTATCAGGGCTTGCAGGGACGCTACGGCGAACGCGCGACGAGCGACGCAGAGTTGATCAAACGGCTCGATTATGAGCTCGGGGTTCTCGAGCGAACTGGGTTCGTCAGTTATCTGCTCATTGTTTGGGATTTCATTCGTTTTGCCAAAGAGAAAGGGATTCCTGTCGGTCCTGGGCGCGGTTCGGCCGCAGGGTCGATGGTCGCGTACGTCCTCGGAATTACCGACATCGATCCGCTCCAGTTTGGATTGATCTTCGAGCGATTTTTAAATCCGGACCGCGTTTCGCCGCCGGATATCGATGTCGATTTTTGCGAAGCGCGCCGCGGCGAAGTCCTCGAATACGTGCGCCAGAAATATGGTGAGCGCCGGGTCGCGCAAATCATCACTTTTGGCAAACTCAAGGCAAAGAGCGTTGTGCGCGATGTCGGTCGCGTCATGGGCTTGAGCTATCTCGCCGCCGATCGCATCGCGAAGATGATTCCAAATGAGCTGAATATCACTCTCGATTCAGCCGTGGAAAAAAATCCCGAATTGAAACGAGCCGTCGCTACCGAGCCGTCGACCCGCCAGCTTTTTGATTACGCCAAAATCCTGGAAGGTTTATCGCGTAATGCCGGTGTCCACGCGGCCGGCGTGGTGATCGCCGATCGGGATTTGTCTGATTACATCCCGCTCTGCCGCGACGTGAAAGGCAACGATGTTATCAGCCAGTATCCGATGGGCCCGCTCAACGACCTGGGTCTGCTAAAAATGGATTTTCTCGGGTTAAAAACACTAACCGTAATCGAGGACACGCTGGCACTCATCCACAAACGGGATCCAGGTTTTTCGCTGAATAATATTCCGCCGGACGACCCAGCGGCGTTCGCCCTTTATAATCGCGGCGAAACGATCGGCCTCTTTCAGATGGAGTCCGGCGGGATGACGAGTCTGTCGAAGCAGTTCGACGTAAAAAAGCTCGATGACATCATCGCGCTGATCGCGCTTTATCGGCCCGGCCCGATGGAACTCATTCCCGAATACGTGAAAGCAAAAAAGGGGATCACACCGATCAAATATCTGCATCCGCTGCTCGAAGACATCTGCGCCGATACTTATGGCGTGATGATTTATCAGGAGCAGGTAATGGCCGCTGCGAGCAAACTTGCCGGTTATTCACTTGCGCAGGCCGATCTTCTCCGGCGCGCCATGGGAAAAAAGGATAAGGAGAAGATGGCGAAGGAGAGACAGAATTTCATCGAAGGTTGCGCGCGCACTAACAAAATTCCGGAGAAAAAAGCCAACGCAATTTTCGATTTGCTGGAAAAATTCGCGGGCTACGGATTCAACAAGAGCCACAGCGCGGCCTATGGCGTTATCAGTTATCAAACCGCCTACCTTAAAGCGCATTATCCGGTCGAGTTCATGGCCGGATTGCTGAGCAATGAAATCAACAATACCGACAAGATTTCCGTCTTCGTTGGCGATTGCAAACGCATGGGCATTTCGATTTTGCCACCCGACGTTAACAAGAGCGGCTTGAAGTTTATTCCTGAAACTACTGTCCCGACACGTCGGGATGACCGCCGGACCCAGGAAGACGACGCTGGCAGAGCGCCGCTACAGCAAAACGCGATCCGTTACGGTCTCGCTGCGATCAAACACGTCGGCGAAAGTGTAATGGCAGCCGCGATTCGCGAACGCGAACGGGGAGGGGACTTCAGTTCGCTTCAGGATTTTTGCAGCCGTCTGGATTCCCGCGTCGCCAATCGGAAAATGCTCGAAAGCCTGATCAAAGCGGGTGCGTTTGATTTTCTTGGCCGCGAGCGAGCCGAGCTTTTCGCCTGCATTGATGAAGCCCTGAGTGCATCCGCGGCTGCATATCGGGACCGCATTGCGGGTCAAGTTTCACTCTTTGATGAGGCAACCGCGCCGACAACCTCGAGAAGAAAATCGATTAACCCATGGAGCGAACATGAAAAGCTCGCCTACGAAAAAGAGCTGCTCGGTTTTTATGTGAGTGGCCATCCGCTCGACGCGTATATCGATCTTTTTGCAGCGAAAAATTATCGACCAATCGGCTCGTTGGGCGAACTCGACGATCGCGCGCCGTTCAAGATCGCGGGAGCGATCGTGGAGGTGGAGAGAAAGTTTACCAGAAGAGAGGGCAAACCATTCGCAGTCGTTTGGGTTGAGGATTTGAATGACATGCTCGAGGTGGTCGTTTGGAATGAGGTTTACGTGAAAATTTCGAACGCGCTCGCAGCCGGACGCGTGGTTGAAATAAGAGGAACGCTGGATAAACGCGAGGATGCTCTCCGCGCCACCGCCCAAGAGATAAAGATGCTTGTTCCGGGAAAAACCAATGGGGCGAACGAAGGAGCGACGAATACATGCCAGGAACCGGCCGTGCTTTTGCAATTCTCTCCCGCAACGACGGGGGATGAACTGCGCGAAGTGCGCGAGATTCTCGCCAGTTCACCGGGTCGCCGTCCGGTTCAGTTGCTGTTTGATCGCACGAATGGCAATTCATTGCGGCTCGATGCAGGCACCGAGTTTCGCATCAACCTTACCCGTGATCTGGAGGCGAAGCTTGCACGCTGGCTGGTGACGACGAAGTCATAGTACGCGGCGTTTCACCCGCCTTCGCTGCGCTACGGCGCGGCAAGCAGAAAGGGCCTACAAATTATTGCGCCTTTGCAGCGCATCCGTCGCGGCGGACACCATTTCTTACTTACGTCTTTTTTTCGGGCGAACCGTGTCGGGTTGTGCTTCCGGCCGCGCAGGAGCCCCGAGCAACAATGTTTTTTCGTCCGTGTATGTGCTCGAAAAACAGAGCGGAAATTGTCGGGTTGCTCCGATCAGATTCAAAGCGGGGAAGGATTGAGGGCTTAGCGGTTCTTTCAAATCAATCATCCACTCCGATCGAAAAAGTCCTCCACGCAACTCAATTTCTGCTACCGCAGGTGCAAGAACTATTGTAACCGCGCCAATCTCGATTTTGCTCACGCAATCGATGGGTCGCATGGTTAGATCAAAAATTGGTGTCGCGCCGGCAATCTTGATCGCGAGGTCGCTGGTGTCTTGAAAGTCGATTTCTCCATTAAGTGAAAGATCGACATCTTTCGCCGAGGCAGTGAGAAAATCCAACGACGCGCGATCTCCTCTAAAAGTGATGTGACCGCTCACATCACTGAGGTCGAAGGAGGTCCAGCCTTCGCCGGACATCTTTCCTCCCGATAAAGCCATCTCGCCGGTGATTTGGGGATGTTGCAAGGTTCCGGAGAGAGAAATGTTCCCGCTTAGAATGCCCTCGCGGAAAATTTCCGGGTGACAAAATTGGGTGGCGTTTGCCAGGAAGATTGACGGAAAGCCCAGCGTCATATTGAAAGGAGCTGCCAGAAGTGCGGTCCAATCGGCGCCAATTCGTAACGGAAAATTAGCTGTGAAATCAACCGGGCTCGACTTTGGCAAGCCGATCGCGCCGCGCGCGTTCCACTTATTGGAGTCGATCGTTACGTCAATGTGCGCCTTGGCTGGTTTCGAGCTTTTCTTCGTAGCGCCGCAGAAGACTGTGAAATACTCTCCTAGATCATCGACCGTGGTAGTGATCGTTCCCGAGTAGTCATGCTCAGGTGACATGGCGATCCTGCCTTGAGCGGTGAGGAAATCGTTCTGGCGCCTCAAATCCAATTGTTCGATCTCGAGCTCGGTTGGTTTCAGGTTCAACTTCGCGCTCAGGGCGTCGATTGCAGTTTTGAAAAGTGTGAGCGACGCGCCGTCGAAGGTAAGATGTCCGCCAAATTTGCGATTACGCGTGTTCATCGTTCCCTGGATCGCAATTTTTCCAGCGAAATCCCCGGGATTTGCGCCAAAAAGCGCTGCGAAATCGCCAAGTTGATTGATTGACGCGGAAATATCGCCCTGAAAATCCGGGCTGAGCCAGTCAGATGAGTTGGACGGAAATGAAGCTTCACCGCTCAAAGTGAGCTGGTTTGTTTTTTGTCTTATATAAAGCTGCTGGAGTTGAATCTGTCGGTTGTAAAGCGCGGCTCCAAGCGTAATCGCTTCGGCCGTCCGATCGCGCCAAGTGAGCCCGGTCAATTCACTCCAGAGCGACGCAATTACCTGGGACGGCTCGGCCAGGTTGCCACTGAAAGTGAAATTACAGGCGTGAAGCAACCCATCGATGCGATCCGTGAATCCGATTGCTTCTGACGTTTGGGCCAGAGAAATGTCAGAGCCTGAGCCGGCGATCTTCCAGTTGGCCGGCTGAGAGCGCCATTCCTGCGAAATGTTTGCCCGAATTTTCCCGCCGAATGCATCAAGATCAAATTCCACTCCGACGCGTTGATCAGCGAGGCGCGAAAAGTCGGCCGTGACGGATTGCAGGTCGAGACCACGCGTCAGGGAGAGACCGGCTACCGCAAGGCGATTGTCCTGCCAGTTGGTCGCACCGCGTAAGTCTGAAAATGTTTGGCGAAACCACGGCGATGTCATCATGATCTCGGCAGCGTTAAAGCGACCAGCTTCTATTTCGCTTGCGGACAGGAAGCCCTTTCGCAGCAAAATCATCGTCGGCCCGACTTCAACCCGAATGTCCAGGCTGGCAACGCTGATTTTCTCGGGGAGCAATTGTTGCAAGGTTGCCCAGCTCTGCTGGGTCATCTTTCGTCCGGATGGATTGCTGCGGCGCAGTTCGCCACGCAATTCTTGAATCGAAAAATCGCGAATCGCGCGGCCACGCATGCCCAGAAGGATGTGCTTGAAATTCAAATCGAGGCTTGCTTGCTTCACCGTGAATTCGAAATGGAACGCCTGATCGGGCCCACTCCTCAAGCGACAGCCGCGGATTAGCACCGGACGTAGAAATGGCGCATCGACCTGGTCGAGACTAACAACAAGGCCCTGCTGCCGGGATTTCCACGAGACCCACAAACGGACCCCCTTGGAGACGATGAATGGGGAGAACCAAATCGCGATCAACCCCGCCGTCAGGATCAACAAACCCGCGAAAAATAATCGATTCTTGAACGGCATGAAATGGAAGAAAGGTGAATTGTGATCAGGATCTATCGCTAGTGGTCATCGGACCTTGCGCCGATCAAACTCCGGTCACTGAACACTCTTCGTCTTTTTGCCGTTCGTGAACATCAAGCGCAAGGGCTGTTGGGTGTGAATACGCTGCTCAAGTTGTTGCCGCAAAGCGTGTTCGGCTTGAGCAGGCAACCCGCTCTCGATTGCTTTTTCCCGGGCGAGCTGGGGCAGGACGGACAATTCGCTTTGCACATCTTCTCCGGAGATTCGATTCCAGAGCCCATTTTCAAAAGCGAGGACGTCGAGTTGGCCTTCCTCGATACCGAGAATCTGAGCGTGTGGCAGCTGAACAATAATTTCGTCTGGTCGAATATCGATCGAAAGATTTTGCCGCAAATCGAAGCCGGCTTTAGCGTTGAATGTACCGTGCAGCTTTACCCGCTTGGAGCTACCCACCCAGGTATGCAACAGTTCGTGTTCGACTTCGATCCCGCGTGACAAAACCACCAGTTCGCTCACTGGCCTGGTTTGTTCCATGTAAACCCGGTTGTTGACGGTGATGCGCGGCTGCAAGTGCGCGATATCGATAAACGCCGCGCGCAAATCTTTTCCGATGCGTTCCAATTCGACCGTGCCCTGATGTGCCGTCCGCGCCGGCCAACTTTCGATGCGCAAAAAGATAATCACGATCGTTGCGGCGACGAGCAGCGCTATCAGCGTAAAAGCGACTGGCCATGAGATACGCGCCGATCTCATAAGAGAATGACGAATCACGAGTGACGAATGCCGAATTAATGACCAATGACAAATGACGAATGCTAGAAAATGACTTTTTCGTTATTCGTGCGTTGTCGTTCTTTGGTCATTTGTCATTCGTGCTTCGTCGTTAAAAAATTACCGCCCCCCACGCCCGATAGGCGTGAAGGGCGGCTGTTCCCCCCAGAACAATCGTGAAAACTTCGACGCTACTAAACGAGCTTCCGACTGGTGGCAACAAGATTTTGCAGAATTTTTTTTAAGGGCCGTCGGGGGAGCAGGAAGGTGCTCGTGGCGCCCGGCGCAAAAACCGGCTGAGCTTTCGACCGGAGCGAGGTGATCCGGCTTGCACAAGCTCGCTTGGAGGTTTCTAGTTTTCCATGCGTAATTCGGATGACGAACCGCGCGGAGGCAGTCTCGCCGGTTCGCTGTTGGTGGCTCATCCCAACATGCTCGATCCGAACTTTCGGCGCACGGTCCTTTTTATATCCGCGCATGATCCAAACGAGGGCGCTCTGGGCGTGATCATTAACCGTCCGCTCGACAGACACGTGGCCGATCTCGTGACTGAG
>Ga0070667_100002950_pt1 | contig 14621 bp, 14 predicted proteins | sample KBSS33metaG_FD_64659 | JGI IMG/M metagenome (GOLD analysis project Ga0070667, IMG submission 64659) | Switchgrass rhizosphere microbial communities from Kellogg Biological Station, Michigan, USA - KBS S3-3 metaG | ecosystem: Host-associated > Plants > Roots > Rhizosphere > Soil ... | reverse complement strand
CTTGATCCGGCCGCCACTGAAGGTCCAACGCAAAGGTGGCGGTGAGGCCTGTTTGATCCTGCACGATGCGATCGAGACGGGCGGAGAGAAGATTCGCCAGTTGCGACATCGACATGGCGGTGCTTCGAATGGCAAAGGCGTTGAGCAGTTGGCGGCCGCAGGGCATGTCGCCGGGCACAGGTGGCGGCGCACCCTGCCTGCCGCCCGCGATCCACGACGAACAGTCCTTCAGCGTCGGGCGGAGTTGAGGCCCGAGCCTGCGGTCCCGCCGTGCTGGCACCAGCGCGTAGATATTCAATTCCTTGAGTTGCCGATGGACGACGAGTTTGAAGCGGTCGGCCAACAGCGTCTGCAGCATCACGAGGCTTTCGGTCGCGGATCCGGGCAGTTGGTCTGGCGGCGACTTGGCCTCGATGTCAAACAGATCGACCGTGAGCCACGACGGCCCACCGGAAATCTGACGCTCATTGAGAGCCGACGGAACGCGGTACGCGCAGGCGATGAGCATTTGCAGCGTGCCGAAGGCCCGAAATCTGCCGCCCGCGCCGAACAGGCAGGCGAAGGGCCGCTGAAGAGGAAGCTCCGGCTTCACGGGCTTGACCGATGCGACCTCGAAGGCGAGGGCACCTCGCGTTTGTGCCGTTGTCGGCGCGCCCGTGTGCCACGTCACTGCCAGGACGATTGACCAGAGGGCAAGCCATCTCGCCATCACGGACTCCATTGCGCCCGACGCCACCGCTCACCAGAAACATACCCGGCCGGTGATGGTTCCTTCAATTTCGACATTGCACTTTCATTTTCGGTAGGTGGACCGCTCACGGATCACACTTTGGCCGATGGTTGCGGCCGGAACGCGGCTTGCTGCCGGTGCCGTCTCGAACCGACAAACCAGGGTGCCGACACCCCACCCGCGAGGAACAGACCTATGTGGACCCGAGAGAACGCGACCGAACAGCCCAAAGCGGCGCCCGGCGTGCAGCCTGTCAGCCCCCCGCTTCCCGCCGAAGAGCGGCGCGTCGTGGCGTGGGTCGGCAAGTCCGTGAAGTTTCAGGGGACGTTGACGAGCTCGGAAGACATGTCCATCGACGGCCAGGTCGAGGGCACCATCGACATCGAGGAGAATGCGTTGACGATCGGACCCGACGCCGACATCAAGGCCGACATCGTGGCGTCGACCGTCACCATTCACGGCACGGTCACCGGCAACGTGCGCGCAAAGGGGAAGGTTGACATCCGGTCAACGGGCCGCGTGGAAGGCAACCTGTTCACGCCGCGCCTGGTGATGGCAGACGGCGCCGTCGTTCGCGGCCGCGTCGATACATCGAACGATCAGTCGGACGCCAGGAAGCGGACGAAGCTCGCGATCGCCTAGCGGCGCGCACGAACGATTCAGAAGGCCTGAAGTCAGTCACGAACGCTCGTAAACACGAAACGACTAGTGTTGTTTCGTGATTTCGTGCCTTCGTGGTGGTCTGCCACGGGCACTGGGATCGCCAGTCGGCGGCGGCGCGTGGTCGGTGCTCGCCGGCGGCCCCAGGAGCTCCCTGAAGATCGGTTTCAGCGCATCGGCCCACACTTGGTAGCCCTTGATGGACGGGTGCAGTTTGTCGCGCTCGTTCATCACCCCTTCGAACAGCCGTCCATCCGTGCCGGCGAGCTTGTCGTTCACGTTCAGAAAGCGGACGGTGGCGCCATCGGCCAATCGCGCGAGGTTGGTGTTGATGCGGTCGATTTCCGGGAGAAGCGCCATGTCGTCGTTCCGCGGAAAGATCGCGGTCAGGATGATGGTCGCGGCCGGCGCTTTGCGGCGGCACACATCCACGATGGCTGCCAGCCCTCGCGTGACGTCATCCGCCCGCGTCGGGCTGTACGGCGTGGCTCCGAGATTGTTGGTGCCCGCGAGCACCACGACGATCTTCGGATTCACGCCATCCAACTCGCCGTTCTCGAGCCTCCACAGGATGTTCTGCGCCTGGTCCGCTCCCCACCCGAAGTTCGCGGCGTTCCAACCGAAGAAGTTCTGCTGCCAGTTCGCGAGCAGATCGGGATAGTCGGTCGCTCCCCAGCGCCGGACGATCGAATCGCCCGTGAAATAGACGTCGATCCCTCCCCGACGGGCTTTCTCGATCAACTGTCGATGGGCTTCGATGGAATTCTGGTCCGTTCGGGAAGCAGCCCGATCGGCTTGCGCCGAAAGAGTGATCCCGACCAGGACCGCGGTGCTGACGAGACTGGCGAACAATCGCCGAGTGCTCATTTTTTGGACGCGGCGGCCTTCTGCTTCGCCCACCGCAGCTTCTGTGCGGCCGAAATCTTCGCTCGCGCCGCCGCCGACATCTTGCGCCGGCCGCCCCTGCCCGATCCCTTGGGACGGCCGGGACCGCGCTTCGCGACGTTACGGCTGCCGGCTGGCCGGCCGCGGCGGATGATGCGTTCCGCTCCGTGTCCCAGCTGCGCGAGCAGCTTCGATGCCTCGTCGCGCAGCTGCGTCAACTGCTTGACGATGGCCTGGCGCTGGCCCAGCCAGCTGTCGGCCTTGGACCGCGCCGTGCCGAGCACGCGACCCAGGTCTTCCGCGAATTCCTCGAGCTTCCCCGTAGATGATGCCGTTCTTGCCATGCCGCCTCCGATGAATGAATGGATGATGTTGCGTCACGCACACCCCATCCTACACCGCGCCCGGACGACGACGCCCGCGTTCCGGGGTTAGACGTCGATGACGGTTCCCTGCGGAGGCGCTGGAACGGACCGCTGCTGCCGCTTGCGCAATGCGACGACGAGCGCGACGCAACCGGTCCACGTCGGCAGCATGTCGGCGACGGGAAGGAATTCGACGACGAAGGTAGGCAGCAGGAGCGGGTGGAATCCAAGGAGCCGCCACATCAGGATTGCGGCGACGGCGTCGAGCGCCTGGTCGAAGGCCACCCAACCCAGCGGGCCCGCGAGCAGCTGCAGTCCATCGGTCACAACCGCCGCGACGTACGCGGTGGTGACGCGGCTGCGTGTGAGCAGGGGCACCTGCAGGAGTGAGGAGATCACATTCCAAGAGTAACTGGAAGGATGAGAGGTGTCGAGCTGAGCGGCATGATCTTCTGGCTGATAGCTCACGGCTGATCGCTGATAGCGTATGGCTTCGTCCATCAATGCCCGACAGTCTCACGACACGAACAACGCGCGCCGCCGGGTGGCGGCTCGGGGGCACGGTCGTCGGCGCACTCTCCCAATTCGCCGTTGGTGTGCTGCTCGCACGCCTCCTCACGCCTGCGGACTTCGGCGTGGCCGTGCTCGCGTATGTCTGCCTTGGCCTGGCGCAACCCCTCGGCGATCTCGGTCTGGGAAGCGCCGTCGTCCAGCGTGCCGAACTGACCGATCGCCATATCCGGACTGCCTTCACAGCTGCCGTGCTCGCTGCGATTTCGATCGCCTGCGGTATGGCACTCGGGGCGCCGTTGGTGGCAGCCGCGATGCACAATGCGACGGTCACGCCGGTCATGCGTCTGTTGTCGGCTGGAATTGGGTTCCGAGGGACCGCGATTGTCGCTGAAGCGCTGCTGAGGAGACAACTCGACTTCCGGCGGCAGTTTCTGATCGAAATCGTGAGCTACCTGTCCGGCTACGGCGTCGTGGCCGTCAGCCTCGCGTCGCTCGGGTATGGCGTGTGGAGCCTGGTCTGGGGCGGGCTCGTGCAGACGCTGATAGCATCGATCGCCCAGTTGGCAGCGGTTCGACATCCGATTCGTCCGCTGCTGGCGGTCCGCGAACTCGAGGAACTGCTCCGTTTCGGCCTTGGCGCCGCGTTGAGCGGCTGCGTCAACTACGTGGCGCTCAATGGAGACTATTTCTTGGTTGGACGCCTGATGGGAACTGTCAATCTGGGGTTATACACCCGCGCCTACGGGCTGATGAACCTGCCGCACACCTACGCTGCGGGTGTCATGTCGAGTGTGATGTTTCCGGCGTTCGCCCAGGTCCAGAGAGAGCCAGGTCGTGTCCGATCGGGGTTTCTCCTGGTGACGCGGCTGACGGCGATGGTCGCAGCGCCGGCGATGACGATCATGGTGATTGCGGCTCCGCACTTCGTCCGCGGTCTTTACGGACCCGCATGGATTGGAGTCGTCGCCCCGCTGCAGGTACTTTCATTCGCCGGTTACTTTCGCGCGCTATACCACCTCGGAGGAATCACCGCGCAAAGCCTCGGACGAATCTACGGAGAGCTGTGGCGCCAGGTGACCTATGCAACGCTGGTCATCGGAGGGGTATTGGTTGGATCGCGCTACGGCCTCAGGGGCGTGGCCATCGGCGTGAGCCTGGCGATTCTGTACATGTTCGCGGCGACGGGTCACCTCGCGTTGCGGGCTACCGCCGCGACCTGGCGCGCGTACTGGAACGTCCAGGTCGATGCCATCGTGACGGCAGCGTTCACAGGAGTGGTGGCGCTTCTGACACGGCTATGGCTCGAGAGCACACACGTCTCATCTGCTGCGATCATGCTCGGCGTGCTGACGGCGGCGGCGGTCCCGTGGAGCGCCGGGATGCTGTGGGTTCTGGGCGAACCCGATTTCGAGCCGCTGCGGACTCGCCTGCCTCGTTCCAGCCGACGGCTGGTCGAGTCGGCACGGCGACTGACGACAGGCACGTTCAGTTGAAATGGCAGAGAGGTGGAAGTGGGGTCGAGTCGCAGTCATGTACTCGTCGAACAAACGAGCGATCCTCGGCAGAGCGTCACTGGAGAGATTCGCGCCTTCGCAAAATGCCGGAACGAGCGCCTTCGCCTACCGGCCTTTCTGACACACTATCGCGCGCTAGGCGTCGACCGGTTCTTCATTGTCGACAACGACTCGTCCGATGGAACCACAGAGTATTTGGCTGGCCAACCAGATGTTCGTGTGTTCCGGACGACCAATTTGTTCAGCGAGTCGAGCGCTGGATCGCTGTGGCTGAACCCGCTCCTGTCACGATTCGGCGTCGGTGCATGGTGCGTGACTGTCGATATCGACGAGCTTCTCGTCTATCCCGGAAGTGAGCAGGCGTCGCTGCGAGACCTTGCGAAATACTTCGATCGAACCGGACGCGAAGCGCTCTCTTGCTTGCTGCTGGACCTTTACCCCGCAGGACCATTGGCGGAATCTCGGTACAGTCCCGGAGATGACCTGTTCGCCGCGGCGCCCTATTTCGATGCCGGTCCGTACGAACAGTCGCCGGTCGAAACCTGCCCTGGCGTGTTCATTACCGGCGGCATGCGCGAGCGGGTGTTTTACCCGAAATTCAGAGCACGCGGCGCCGGCGCCAAGGCCTGCGACGCACTGCTCAACACCGCGGCGTACCACTTCCCGATTCTTGGCGATACGCCCTGGATACGCGCGAGGTGGCGACGCCGGCCACCCCTGCTGACAAAGGTCCCGCTCGTCCGCTGGGACGCCACATCGATGTACATGAATAGCTCACATTGGGTTTCTCCCAAGATCGTGGCGCCGGAAACGGGAGCCCTGTTGCATTTCAAGTTCCTCCACGACTTTCATCGACGGGCTGTTCAGGAAGCAGCACGGGGCCAGTACTACGACGATGCCATCGAGTATCAGCGGTATGCGGAACAGCTCAACCAGAATCCGGACATGACACTCATGGGAGAGCAGTCGACACGCTTTGAGCGCACGTCCCAACTGGTCGGCCTTGGCCTGATGCAAGACACCGACGCCTGGGTACATGCGCGACACAGAAATATCGCATGACGACGCCGACTCGATGTCATGTTCTCGTCGAACGCGCCACACATCGTCGATCGTCCGCCGCTGCTGGCATTCGAGCATTCTCGGTGTGCAGGAACGAGCGTCTTCGCCTGCCGGCCTTCTTGAACCACTATCGCAGCCTCGGAGTCGATGAGTTCTTGGTCATCGACAACGATTCTTCGGACGGTTCACCGGAGTACTTGGCGACGCAGCCGGACGTGCGCGTGTTTCGCACGTCCGATCGTTTCGGCGAGGCGACACAAGGCACCGATTGGTTGAACGCGCTCCTGGCCGAATTCGGTGTCGGTTTCTGGTGCGTGACGGTTGATATCGACGAGCTGCTCGTGTACCCCGGGAGCGAACGGGTGCCCCTGAGTACGCTGACGGCTTATCTCGATCGATGCGGCTACCAAGCGCTTCTGTGCATGCTGCTGGACTTCTATCCCGCCGGCCCGCTCAAATCCAGCTCGTACCGTTCGGGCGACGACCTGGTCGCCGCAGCACCCTGTTTCGATGTCGGCCCCTACGAAAAGTCGTCGTTCACCCTGTGTCCGAGCGTCCTCCTCAGAGGCGGTATGCGGGAACGCGTCTTTTACCCGGAGTTCCGGACACGCGGCCTGTGGGCGAAGATCTGGGACACGATGCTCTATCGCGTCGCGCTTCGCACACCATTGTTACGCGACAAGGCATGGCTTCGCGCGTGGCGACGCCCGACGCCGCCATGCCTGACGAAAGTTCCTCTTGTCCGGTGGGACAGAGAGTCCAGGTTCCTCCACTGCACTCATTGGGTCACTCACAAGATCATTGCGCCGGAGACAGGATTACTGCTGCATTTCAAGTTCCTTCAGGACTTTCATGCTCGAGCCACTGAGGAGGCCGCGAGGGACGAGCACTACGATGGGGCAGCCGAGTACCGCAGGTATGCCGAGAAGCTCTCTCAGAATCCGGACTTGACCCTCATGTATGAAGGGTCGATCCGGTTTGAAGAAACGAGCCAACTGGTTCAACTCGGGCTGATGCAAGACACCGAAGCCTGGGCCGCCGTCCGAACCCACAGGATCACGTGACCATGGCCCCGGTGTCCTGTCACGTTGTCTCCGAATGCGCCGTCAATCATCGCCCGATCGCAACGGCTGGAGAAATCCGCGTGTTCGCGACATGCCGGAACGAACGCCTTCGGCTGCCGGCCTTTCTGAAACACTATCGCGGACTGGGGATCGACCGGTTCTTCATCGTCGATCACGATTCCGACGATGGGACCACGGACTACCTCGTGGGCGAGCCCGACGTTCACGTCTTCCGCACGACCAATCGGTACAGCGAATCGGAAATGGGCACCGACTGGCTGAACGCTCTGCTGGCAACATTCGGCGTCGGCTCCTGGTGCGTCACCGTTGATTGCGACGAGTTGCTGGTGTACCCCGGCAGCGAGACCGCCTCGTTGCGCACGTTCACCGACTATCTGGATCGACGTGGCTGTGAGGCGCTTCCCAGCCTGCTGCTGGACATGTACCCCGGTGGCCGTCTCCAGGAATGCAGGTATCAGCCAGGCGACGACCTGGCCGCGGCATCCCCCTATTTCGATGTGGGCCCATACCGGAAGTTGGAATTCGACCTGTGTCCCTGGGTGCACCTCAGTGGGGGAATGCGAGAGCGGGTGTTTCACTCTGAGTTCAGACGCCGCGGTCTTGCCGCGAAGATCTATGATGCCCTCTACTATCGTGTTCTGCACGACATGCCGGGGTTCGGCGCCCATCCGCCCCACCGGCCGCCCCTGCTGACGAAGATTCCTCTCGTCCGGTGGGATGAGAACTCGCGGTACCTCAAAGGCAATCACGCGGTGACTCGTAAGATGGTGGCTCCCGAAACAGGAGCACTCCTCCACTTCAAGTTCCTGCACGATTTTCATGCTCGAGCCGTTTGCGAGGCGGCACGCGGAGAACATTACGACGGGGCGTCCGAGTATCGAAGGTATGCAGAGCGGCTGACGCGGGACCCCGACATGACCTTCATATTCGAGGGGTCTGCGCACTTTGAGAGCACGAGTCAACTCGTACGCCTGGGTCTCGTGCAGGACAGCGCGGCCTGGACTGCAGCTCGCGAACAGGCTCAGCGCGTGATCGGAACCACGCCCTGAAAGGTGCGATTGCTGAGCGACGGGAACTCGAGGTCCACGGTGGGCACAGGCGAGACGACAGAAGTAACACGATAGAGGTCGACGCGTCGGTCCCCTGCCCCCGCGATCGGAAACGAGCGCGCCAGCTCGAACTCGGGCCTGACGACGGCTTGCCGCAACAAGCGCTGGCCCTCGATCCAGATCGGTCTGCCGTCGACCTCGATGGCGACCCAGCGACAGCCGCATCGCGCCCGCAGAAGCGTCACAACATCATCGGTCGACGCAACGCTCGACTTCTGAACCCACTTGAAGGTCGTCGTGGGCCCAGCTTCGAACAGCAGCCGGTTGGCCAGAACGATCCGGCTGACAAAGCGCGGATCGGACGCGCGCATGTAAAACCCGAACAGGCCATCGTAGGCGCCGTCGTAGAGGACCGCGTCCGCCAGCCCTTGCTGATGCAAGTACTCCGTCAGCTCGCCGAACCCCGACACCTGCGGAATCTGAATCCGCGAGGCGGACCATCCGCCGGCGATCAGGGTCGCGACCAGGACGGCGACCTGCCACGCCGGCGCGATCGCGACTCGTTGCGCCGTCCATCCGATAGCGAGAGCGGCGGCGAGAACGACGGCCGGAGCCGCGAGAAGCACGTAACGCGGATCCCTTGCCGGCAGCAGGGACAGGACGAGAACCAGCACGAGGATCCAACTGCCAATGTAGACGGCCTCCGTTCGCCAGGGCCTCGTCCACGCGGCCAGCGCGATCCCCGCCGCGCCGGCGGCGAGCGCCGGCATGCCGACGACATCGGGAAGCGCCCGCCAGTAAAACGTCCACGTGACACGCTTCGTGAGGAGCGCAACCGTCGGCAGCTGTCTCGAGGTGTGCACCGGCGCGAGCACGAGCGCGGCGACCAACGGAAGGAGTGCGACGAGGGCAGCCGCCGCGATCCACAGCAGGCGACGGTCGAAACGAAGCGGACGGCCACCGACGAGCGCCCACGTCCCGAGCACACATAACACGATGCCGCCCGGGTAGTACGTCAGCAGCGTGGCGATCGCGAAGCCGGAGGCGGCAAGCCCCTGCGTCGTCCGTCCGGTTTCCAGCCAGCGGCGGAAGTGGTAGAGCGATCCAACTCCCAGCGCGGTTGCCGGCACGTTCAGCATCACGGTGTTGGACCACAGCACGATGCCCGGGATGAACGCGAGAAACGGACCCGCCCATCCGGCGGGTTCGCCAATCCAGCGCCTCGCCCATGTCATCGTGTACAGCCCGGCCACCATCGAGAACATCAGCACCAGCGATTTCGCGACGTATGGCGAGGAACCGAACGCCGCGAACGCGAGCCCTTCGACCAGATAGAACAGCGGCGGATATGTCACCGGAGCAATCACTGGATATCGCGCGTAGTAGCGCACCGCATACGCGACCGGGTCGCGCGGCAGCGCGTGCACGAGGTCCCACCAGAAGAGCCCGTTGACGGCATGTCTTGGAGCGTCGCCTTGAAACCACAGCCCGTCGCTGTGCCGATGCAAGGCCGCGACGGCCAGGAATGTCACCATCACCGCCGCGATCTGACATGCGCGGGAACGCAGGACCAGAGTCATCGCACGGCCGGCGGCGCGCCCTCGGGATCGCGACGTTGCTGGTAGATTCGGTCGTAGGGAATGAGCGGTTGCGGGAGGTCCCACGTGCTGAAATGCACTCCCGCCGAGATGGCGCGCGGACCGATCGGCGAGCTTCCGAGCTGTCTGGAGAACAATCGCATCAGCAACGGCAACACCTGGAACGCGAAAGGCAATCGCAGCGCGCGCACGCCCCAGCCCGCAGCTTCCGCGTAGGCGCCCGACCAATAGGCTACGCCGGCGAGGTACAACGCAAATTGATCCTGCGAACGTCTGACGACCGCTTGTGAAAGGTCCGGCCGGCGCGCCCGCGCCGCCTCCATCACCAGGCGGTGCGATCGCCACATCCGATCGCTTCGCCGAGACATGCTTTGACGGCGCCTCCGATACGCAACCAGCCGCTCCGGAGCGACGACCACCCGCGATCGCTCGGCGACCTTCAGGGCAAGGTCCCAGTCCTCCGAGCCCTCGGCGTCGCGCTCACGGAGCGTCATATCGTATCCGCCGACTTCCTCGAGAACCCGCCGCCGGTACAACGGCACGCTGGCGTTGCCGGTGTAATTGACCTGCACCAGCGTGTCGGCACCGTGCCCTTCGATGCGCCAGGCCGGGGACGAATCGAGCAGCACGCCGGCGTCGTCGATCGTCACCCACCAGCAGTAGACCAAGCCTGTGCCGTCGCCGGCTTCGAACAGTCGCCTGACCTGTCGCTCGATCTTGGTCGGATCCCATAAGTCGTCCGCGTCGAGCGGCGCGATCAACTCGCCGCGGGCGGCCTCGACGGCGCGATTGCGCGCGGCCGCTACACCGCGATTCGACTGTGCGAGGAGCCGGATTCTCGGATCGCGCGCCACCCACGACTCGACGATGGCTCGCGTACCGTCGCGCGACCCATCGTCGACAACAACGATTTCCGTATTGCGGTAGGTTTGCCCGACGGCCGATTCGAGCGTCGCGGCAATCGAGGATTCGCCATCGCGGACCGGCAGAACGATCGAGACGAGAGGCTGGTTATCAGCCATTCGACATACTTTAGTCACCGAACCGAACGGACACCGAGTCCGTTGATACGACGTTGTCGACTCTCATTGCGAGCTTTGAGCGGCACATGGCTTGTTTAGCTGAGGCGGCTTCGGTCTCAGCATTACATCTCATCTATATTCAAGGCGGTACGACGGCGATGCCATGTTCGCTCGAAGTGACGCGATAGTATTCGAATCGACCTCGACTGTTCCGGTGGTGGTGATTGGCGCCGGACCCGCCGGGCTGACGGCCGCCCTCGAGCTCGCGGAGCTTGGCGTGCCGGTGCTGGTCGTCGAGGCGAACAAACGAGTCGGCGGACTCGCGCAGACAGTCGAGTACAAAGGATTTCGATTCGACATTGGCGGGCATCGCTTCTTTACCAAGGTGCCGGCGGTTCGTGCGCTGTGGCGATCGATGCTCGGCGATGACTTCCTCACGCGGCCACGGCTGTCGCGCATTCTCTTCGACGGGAAATTCTTCGACTACCCGTTGAAACCGGCGGACGCCTTGTTCAACCTCGGGATCTTCCGCAGCATCGCGATCCTCGCCAGCTACCTGCGCGTCAAAGTCCGGCCGATCGAGCCGGAAATCAGCTTCGAGGACTGGGTCACGAACCGCTTCGGACGAAAGCTGTTCCGGCTGTTCTTTAAGACCTACACCGAGAAAGTGTGGGGCATTCCGTGCCGCACGATCAGCGCGCGGTGGGCGGCTCAGCGGATCCAGGGCCTGTCGCTGAAGACTGCCGTCATCAACATGCTGGCGCCGTGGCTGAACCGCCGGCCGGGCCGCGAGGTCAAGACGCTGGTGGACGAATTCGAATATCCGCGTCTCGGTCCTGGGATGATGTGGGAGGCGTTTGCGGCACGGATCGAGGGACTCGGCGGATCGGTGCTCTTGAACGCGCGCGTCACCGCCGTCTCGCACGACGGCCACGCCGTTCGCGGCGTCGAGATCGAGGACGCCGACGGCGGCCGCCTGTTCCAGCCGGCCTCGAACGTCGTCTCGACGATGCCGCTGACGCATCTGGTGAGGAGCCTGGGCGGCAGCGCGCCGGCCGCCGTGCAGCAGGCGACGCGCAATCTCAAGTATCGGGACTTCATCACCGTGGCGGTGGTCGTCGATCGCGCCGAACTGTTCCCAGACAACTGGATCTACATTCACGATCCGTCCGTCAAGGTTGGCCGCATCCAGAACTTCAAGAACTGGAGCGCCGACATGGTGCCGGATCGGTCGAAGACCTGCCTGGGCCTCGAGTACTTCTGCTCGGCCGGCGATGACATCGCGTCGCTCTCGAACACGCAACTCGTCGAGCTGGCGACATCCGAACTGGAAGCGATCGGCCTCGTCGAGCGGCAGTGGATCGTCGACGCGACCGTCGTGCGTGTGCCGAAGGCGTATCCCGTCTACGACGAGGACTACGAGCAGGCGTTGAGCACCATCCGCGAGTACGTGTCGGGATTCGCCAACCTGCAGACCATCGGCCGCAACGGCACGCATACCTACAACAACCAGGACCACTCGATGGTGATGGGGATGCTGGCAGTGCGGAACCTGTTCGGTGACCAGCACGACGTCTGGACCATCGATCATCCCGACGAGTATCTGGAGGAACTGCACGAGGCGAACACGCCGTCGCTCCGCATCAGCGGCCGTTCGCTCGCGTCCACGCAGCCGCTCATCCCCACGCTGGTCCGCGCGCGAGAGGCATTCGAACCGCGGTAGCGCACCCCTGCGAGTGATGAACGCGATGCCGCTCCGCTTTTCGTTCATCGTGCCATTCCATCGCGGCCTTCTCCCGCTTGCGCGGTGCCTCCAGGCACTCGACGCGCGGCCGTCGGACAGCGAACTGATCATTGCCGCGGATGGCACGGGTGACGACTGCCGGCGACTTGCCACCGAACATGGCGCGCACGTGGTCGCGGTGGCTGGGCCGTCTGGTCCGGCGGTCAAGCGCAATGCGGCCGCCGCGGCGGCCTCCGGCGACGTGGTGGTCTTCGTCGATGCCGACGTCACCGTGTCGAAGGCCGGGCTGACGCGGATGGCGCGTACCTTCCACGAGCGGCCACAGACCGCGGCCGTGTTCGGCGCGTACGACGACCGGCCGGCGGATCCCGGGTTCATGTCGCAGTACAAGAACCTGTGCCATTCCTTCATCCATCACACGTCCGCGGCGAGGGCGACCACATTCTGGGCGGGGTTTGGCGCGGTGCGCCGCGAGGCCTTTCAACACGTCGGCGGCTTCGACGAGCGCTTCGCTCAAGGGTGCGTCGAAGACATCGATCTGGGCTATCGCCTGACCGCCTGCGGTTATGAGGTCCGGCTCGATCCCGCAGTGTCGGCGACGCATCTCAAGCGCTGGACGATCCGTACGTCGATCGTGAGCGACGTCCGCGACCGTGGCATCCCGTGGACGCAGTTGATCTGGCGTTATGGCGCACTCGGCAACGACCTGAACCTGCGCACGGAGTACCGGCTGTCAGTGCTGCTGGCCTACCTGACGCTGGGATCCGCGCTGTTGGCGCCTTACGACCTGCGCTCTCTGATCGTCTGTGCGGTCGGGGTGGCGGGGCTGACGGCTGCGAACCGGCGCTATCTCCGATTCTTTTACGACAAACGCGGCGCCTGGTTCGTCGCGAGGGCGTGGGTGATGCATTTCGTCCACAACCTGTGCAACGGGTTGTCGTTCGCGGTCGGCACGGTTCTGTTCTTCGCGGCCAGTCTCGGTGTCCGCTTGCCAGGCAGCCTGCCAACGGTCCCCTGGAGCGTGAGCGTCACCCCACCGGATCGCGGACCCGCGCGCCAGCAGGCCTGAAGCGGCTGGGTTGCAGAATCTGCACACCCTCGTCGCGCCTGGGATCGCACGCCGGGGTCAGACCCCACTCTGACCCCACTCTGACCCCGGGGTGGATTCGAGCGATCGATCAGGAGCACAATCGGGAGTGGAGAGCGTTCATGAGGACCACTGCCCTTTTCACCATCGCGATCGGTCTGCTGGCTGCGCCGCTTGTGGCGCAGGAACCCAAGCCGGTGCCGAAGGATTCCGCGCGAGTCTCGATTACCGGATGCTCGAAAGGCTACGTCTTCACCGTCGGCCCCCGCAGCGTCGAGCACCCCGGCAGCGTTGACGTTCCCGAAGGGATGCACCTCCGGATGAACGGGCCAAAGTCGGTGATCGCCGACATCAAGGCGCACGAAGGCTCGGCGATCGAGATCACCGGCATCATGAAAAAGGGCCAGTACGGACCGGACGGCGTCGCCGTTGGCGGCGGCGTACGGGTCGGGCCCGGACCAGCGCCCAACGGCGGCCTCGGTATCAGCGTGACGCCGCGACAGAGTTTCATCGACGTGGAAGCCTGGCGCCCGGTCACTGGTGAATGCCGGTCGCGTTAGCTGGAATGTCAGGAGGGCATATGCGTGCAGTGGCGATTGCGTTGACGACCAGTCTGGTTCTCGCTTCGGGATCGTTTGGACCGGCGAATGCCGATTCGGAAAAGGCGCCGCTGGTGCCAGGTTACGAGGCGGCGCGAGACCTGCCCGGCGCGCGCGAGCTGCCGGACCCGAAGACCGACTACAAGGTGGTGTTTGCCGACGGCCAGGACGCCAAGAACCCCGGCGACGTCAACCCGATGCTGCCGACCATCGCCACCTATGTCAATACGCTCGGGAAATACGGCGTGCCCGCCGAGCATCGCCACCTCGTGATCATGTTCCACCAGCGCACGCCCGACATCGACATCGTGATGAGCAACGAGGCGTACAAAGAGCGCTACAACCGCGACAACCCCAACATCGCGATCATCCACGCGCTCCGCCAGGCCGGCGTCGACATCCGCGTCTGCGGACAGGGTCTGCTCGCCCGAAAGATCGACGCCAAGCAGGTGAACCCGGACATCCAGATCGATCTCTGGGCGATGACGACGCTGGTCAATCTGCAGTTGAAGGGATACGTTCGCGTCGGCTGACGCGGCGGCGAGTGCGAGCGCCGACCCGCGCTAGGCGCGCAGCGTCTCGCCGCTGACGCTCTGCGGCGCCGCGTGGGCGGCGGCTGCGGCCACCGGCCGCACCGGGATGTGCGCCGGCCATTCGAACGACGTCGACGAGTGCACCGGCACCGCGTCGCTGGCGGCGGCCACCTCG
>Ga0070667_100002943_pt1 | contig 14641 bp, 12 predicted proteins | sample KBSS33metaG_FD_64659 | JGI IMG/M metagenome (GOLD analysis project Ga0070667, IMG submission 64659) | Switchgrass rhizosphere microbial communities from Kellogg Biological Station, Michigan, USA - KBS S3-3 metaG | ecosystem: Host-associated > Plants > Roots > Rhizosphere > Soil ... | reverse complement strand
GCTGGCCTGTTCGCGGTCCCGGATCAACCAGGAGTGATCGCCCGCCACCATGACCTCGGCGGCGCGGCCGCGCGTGTTGTAGTTGCTGGCCATCGTCATGCTGTACGCACCCGCCGACAGCACCGCGACGTGATCGCCAGCGCGCACGGCGAGCGCGCGGTCCTTGCCGAGCCAGTCGCCGGACTCGCAGACCGGGCCGACGACATCGAAGGTCATCGGCGCCTCGTCGCGCCGCCGGCAGGCGACGATGCGCATCCAGGCCTGGTACATCGCCGGACGCATCAGGTCGTTCATCGCCGCGTCGACGATGCAGAAGTTCTTCTGCTCGCCGGGCTTCACGTACAGCACCTCGCTGACCAGCACGCCGGCGTTGCCGACCAGCGAACGGCCCGGCTCGAACATGATCTTGCGGTGACCATGGCCGCGCGCGTCGATGCGCGCGAGCAGGCTGGACACGAGCGCTTCGGCGGACGGCGGCGCCTCGTCGGTGTAGGTGATCCCCAGGCCGCCGCCGAGATCGAGGTGGTGAATCGGGATGCCCTGGGCCTCGATCGCCTCGATCAGTTCGAGCAGGCGATCGAGTGCATCGAGGTACGGGCCGGCGTCGGTGATCTGCGAACCGATGTGGCAATCGATGCCCACCACCTGCAGCCCGGGCAATGTGGTGGCGCGCTGGTAGCTCGCCAGCGCGTCCTGGTGCGCGATGCCGAACTTGTTGCCCTTCAGCCCGGTCGAGATGTAGGGGTGCGTGCCGGCGTCCACATCCGGATTCACGCGCAGGCTGACGCGGGCAATGCGGCCGGCGCTGCTCGCGACTTGCGACAGCACCTCGAGCTCGGCCTCGCTCTCGACGTTGAAGCACATCACGCCGACCTCGAGCGCGCGCCGCATCTCGGCGCGCGTCTTGCCGACGCCGGAGAACACGACCTGGCTTGCCGGCACACCGCAGGCGAGCACGCGCTCGAGTTCGCCGCCGGAGACGATGTCGAAGCCGCAGCCGGCCTGCGCGAAGGTCTGCAGCACGGCGAGGCTCGAGTTCGCCTTCATCGCATAGCAGATCAGGTGGTCGCGCCCTGCGAGCGCACGCTGGTAGCTCGCCAGCGCCGCAAGCATCGCGCCGCGCGAGTACACGTACAGCGGCGTTCCGTGCTCGCGTGCGAGCTCGGCGATGCTGCGGTCCTCGATGAACAGGTCGTCGCCGCGGTAGGCGATGTACGGCGCGCCCGGCAAGGTCATGGGGCGGACGCCGCGGCGGGCGCGGACGCGGCGGCTGCCGACTTCGGCAGCATCAGCGGCCCTTTCTGGCCGCAGGCCGCGAGCATGGCCGCCGCGACGAGACATGCACTTACTGTCGACGCAGCCTTCGAGGCCACCGCTACACTGATCTTGCGCTGCAACATTCCTGGATTCTATCGACCATGTCCGCCGACTTTCACCCCAGCCCGCTGACCGACAGCGACTACGACGCCAAGACACGCGCGGTGCTGGCCAGCGTCGAAGCAAGCGTCGACGCCTGGCTGCAGGACGACGTGGTCGACATCGACACGCACCGCACCGGCGGCCTGCTGGAGATGAGCTTTCCGAACGGCAGCAAGATCGTGCTGAACACGCAACCGCCGCTGCACGAACTCTGGCTGGCGGCTCGATCGGGCGGCTTTCACTACAAGTACGTCGAAGGCGCGTGGCGCGACACGCGCGACGGCCGCGAACTGTTCGAGGCCCTGTCGGCCTGCGCCAGCCAGCAGGCGGGCCAGGCGCTGCGCTTCACGCCGCCGGTGTGATCGAAGCAGCCGGCCGAGCACCGGCCCGCATCGGTCGACGCACTCGTCGGCCGAGAGGCTCCATCAGCGCCGGAACAGGTCGAGGATGCTCTTGCGCTCCTCTTCATCCGGCTGGGTCGGCAGCTTGTCGTCCAGGCCCACGCTCGCGACTCCGGCGCCCTTGGCGTACTCCTCGTAGTACCACTCGTCGCCGATGTTGACGACGCCGTCGGGCACCGGGTACTGCTCCACCGCCACGCCGTTCAGCGCGTGCTTCATGTACTCAATCCAGATCGGCAGCGACAGGCCGCCGCCGGTCTCGTTGTCGCCCAGCTTGCGCGGCGTGTCATAGCCGATCCAGACGATCGCGACGACACTCGGCTGAAACCCGGCAAACCAGGTGTCGATCGAATCGTTGGTCGTGCCGGTCTTGCCATAGATGTCGGGACGGTTCAATGCGCGCCGTGCCGCGGCCGCGGTGCCACGCAGCGCCACGGTCTGCAGCAACGTGTCCATCACGAAGGCGTTGCGCGCATCGAGCGTGCGCATCGATTCGTCAAGCACCGGTGGCGTCGCCTGGTTCAGCACGCGGCCCTTGCTGTCGGTGATCTTGCTGATCAGCATCGGGTTGACGCGGTAGCCGCCGCTGGCGAACACGCTGTAGGCCGAGGCCATCTGCAGCGGCGTGACCGACCCGGTGCCCAGCGCCATCGGCAGGTAGGCCGGGTGCTTGTCGGCCTCGAAGCCGAAACGCGTGATCCAGTTCTGCGCGTAGGGCGCACCGATCGCCTGCAGGATGCGGATCGAGATCATGTTCTTCGACTTCTCGAGCCCGCGGCGCATCGTCATCGGGCCCTCGAACTTGCCGTCGTAGTTCTTCGGCTCCCAGGGTTGGCTGCCGGTCGAGCCGGCGTCGAAGAACAGCGGCGCGTCGTTGATCACGGTCGCTGGCGTGAAGCCCTTCTCGAGCGCCGCCGAGTAGATGAACGGCTTGAAGCTCGAGCCGGGCTGGCGCCATGCCTGCGTGACGTGGTTGAACTTGTTCTTCGCGTAATCGAAGCCGCCGACCATCGCGCGCACGGCTCCCGTGCGCGGGTCGATCGCGACGAACGCGCCCTCGACCTCGGGCAGCTGCGTGATGCTCCAGTCGTTCTTCGCGCCCCGGATCAGGCGGATCACCGCGCCGGGGCGGATCTGCGTCTTCGGATTGCCCTTGGGCACGAGCCCTGACGTGGCCGGCTTCAGGCCCTCGCCGGTGACCGTGATCGCCTCGCCGCTTTGCAGGACCGCGACGACCTTCTTCGGGCCGGCCTCGGTCACGACCGCGGCCTTCAACTCGTCGTTGTCGGGGTGGTCCTGCAGCGCCTCGGCGATGCGGGCGTCGACTTCCTTCAGGTCGGCGGGCAGGTCGACGTAGTCCTCCGGGCCGCGATACACCTGGCGTCGCTCGTAGTCCATGATGCCCCGGCGCAGCGCGCGGTAGGCGACCATCTGATCGTCGGAGTTCAGCGTCAGATAGACGTTCAGCCCGCGCGTGTAGGCATCGTCGCCGTATTGCGTGAAGATCAGTTGCCGCGCTGCCTCGGCGACATACTCGGCGTGCACCGCGACATCGTTGGGCGCGCGGTAGCGCAGCGTCTCGTCACGCGCCGCATTGCGCTGGTCGGCGGTGATGTAGCCGTTGTCGAACATCCGGTCGAGGATGCGCAGCTGGCCGCTCTTCGCGCGATCCGGGTTGCTGATCGGGTTGTAGGCGGAGGGCGCCTGCGGCAGACCGGCGAGCATCGCCGCCTCGGCGATCGAGATGTCCTTCAGAGGCTTGCCGAAGTAGATCTCGCTGGCGGACGCGAAGCCATAGGCGCGCTGCCCCAGGAAGATCTGGTTCATGTAGACCTCGAGGATCTGGTCCTTTGTCAGCAGGCTCTCCATCTTGAAGGCCAGCAGCATCTCGTAGATCTTGCGGGTGTAGGTTTTCTCGGTCGACAGGTAGAAGTTGCGCGCCACCTGCATCGTGATGGTCGACGCGCCCTGGCTGCGCGAGCGGTTGAACTGCGCCAGGCCGGCGCGCAGCACACCCTTGATGTCGACGCCACTGTGCTCGTAGAAGCGCGCGTCTTCGGACGCCAGCACCGCGTGCTGCATGACCTTCGGGATCTGCGCGAGCGGCAGGAAGTTGCGTCGCTCCTCACCGTACTCGCCGAGCAGCACGCCGTCGGCGGAGAACACGCGCATCGGCAACTTGGGCCGGTAGTCCATCAGGCCACCGATCTCGGGCAGGTTCGGGTAGGCGACGGCCAACGCGATGCCCACCAGCACGACCACCGCGACGAAACCGGTCGCCGCCAGGCCGAGCAACCACAGCACGCTGCGCGTCAGCCAACGAGCCCAGATGGGTGTCGCGCCACCGCGGCGTGCGGGTGGTTCCGCCGGCCGCTGGGCCGGACGCTCGGGTTCGCTCATGACACTCCAGGTTGCAAGTCTGCATTATAGAAAGCGCTGCTGGCGCCGAAGACCCGGGGCAGGGCAGCCTTCGGGGCGGCAGAAACCGGCCTCGCAGAGGCTTTGTCCGGAGTTCACCCGTGACCTCGGATCAAGCCTTGACAGCGTGTGAGTTTTGCAACGAGCCAGCGTGTGCACAGCCGGATTTTTCTTTGTGGCACATAGGCTTTACTGCTAGCATTGAAGTAACTTATTAACAATCCAGCACGCATATTCACAGCTGGGGGAAAGGCGCCGTGAGCTTCCTAGACACGCTGTTGGGCCGCAAGCATCCGCCGATGATCGGGCTGGACATCAGCTCATCCAGCGTGAAGCTCGTCGAGCTCGGCCAGACCGCGAACGGCGAATACGTGGTCGAGCGATTCGGCGTTGAGAGCTTCGAGAAGGGCTGGATCGCCGACGGCCAGATCGAGAAGTTCGACGAGGTTGCCGAAGCCGTCAAGCGTGTCGTCTCGAAGAGCGGCACCAAGACCCGGCAGGTCGTGATGGCGATGCCGCAGTCGGCCGTCATCACCAAGAAGATCATGCTGCCCGCGGGCCTGCGCGAGGAAGAACTCGAACTGCAGGTCGAGACCGAGGCGAACCAGTACATCCCGTTCTCGCTCGACGAAGTCAGCCTCGACTTCTGCGTGATCGGGCCGAGTCCGACCTCGGTCGGCGACGTCGAGGTGCTGATCGCGGCGTCGCGCAAGGACCGGGTTCAGGATCGCCAGGGTCTGGCCGAGGCCGCCGGCCTCACGCCGGCGGTGCTCGACATCGAATCGCACGCGTCGCGCCTCGCCATGAGCCGCGTCATCGCGTCGCTGCCCAACGAAGGCAAGGACGCGTTGGTGGCGCTGTTCGAGATTGGCGCCGACACCACCAGCCTGAAGGTGCTGCGCGACGAAGAGATGCTCTATGACCGCGATCAAGCGTTCGGCGGTTCGCAGCTCACGCAGTTGATCTCGCGCCAGTATGGTTTCTCGTACGAGGAGGCCGAGCAGAAGAAGCTCGCCGCCGACCTGCCCGACGACTACGAGACCTCGCTGCTCGCGCCGTTCGTCGACAGCCTGTCGCAGGAGATCGGCCGCGCGCTGCAGTACTTCTTCACCAGCACGCCGCATCACAAGGTGCATTACGTGATGCTGGCCGGCGGCACGGCCACGCTGCCCGGTCTGAAGGACCGTGTCACCGAGCTGACCGGTTTCGCCTCGATGGTGGTGAACCCGTTCGAGAACATGCGGCTCGGCTCGGCGGTGCGCGAAAGCAAGCTTCGTCGCGAGGCGCCGTCCTATCTCACGGCCTGCGGCCTGGCCATGCGGAGGTTCGTGCAGTGATCCTGATCAACCTGCTCCCGCACCGGGAAGAGCGGCGCAAGCGCCGAAAGATCGCATTCTTCGCGGGGCTGGGTGTGGCCGCAATCATCGGCCTGGCGGTCGTCGGCGGCTGGTACGCCATCGTCGAACAGCTGAAGTCGGCGCAGCAGGATCGCAACAAGTTTCTCGCGACCGAGATCGCCAAGCTCGACGCCGAAATCAAGGACATCGCGACGCTGAAGGCCGAGATCGCCTCGCTGACCGCGCGTCAGAAGGCGGTCGAGGATCTGCAGACCGATCGCAACATCCCCGTCTACATCCTCAACGAACTCGTCAAGCAGACGCCCGAGGGCATTTATTTCACGGCCGTCAAGCAGGACGCGCAGGTGCTCAACATCACCGGGATCGCGCAGACGCAGGAGCGGATCTCGGAATTCCTGCGCAACACCGCCTACAGCTCTGAATGGCTTGCGAAGCCGGAGCTGATCGAAAGCAAGGCCACGACGATCAGCGGCGCGAATCGCGATGTGAAGCGCCTGTTCGATTTCTCGATGCGCCTCACGGTGAAGCGCCCGCAAGACAAGGCAGCGGCGGCCGCCGCGCAGGCGCTGCCGGCCAGTGCACCGGCCAGCGCCGCTGCCGCGAAGAAGGCTTGACCGACATGGCGACCAAAGCAGCCCCGATCAATGTCGATCTGAACTCGGTCTTCGAAGGTGCGGCCTCGCAGTTTCGAGGCCTCAACCCGAACGAGCCAGGGCAATGGCCCTTGCTGCCGAAACTTGCGGTCTGGACCCTCGTGGCCGTGGTCATGGTCGTACTCGGCTGGTTCACGGTGCTCGCGACCGCGCACGACGAACTCGACGCCGAACGCGCGAAGGAGCCCGGCCTCAAGCAGGACTACCGCGCCAAGCTGGCGCAGGCCGTCAACCTCGCCGAGCTGCGCAAGCAGAAACTGCAGGTCGAGGGCTATGTCACCCAGCTCGAGAAGCAGCTGCCGGGCAAGGCCGAAATGGACGCGCTGCTGTCCGACATCAATCAGGCGGGCCTGGGTCGCGGTCTGCAGTTCGAGCTGTTCCGCCCGGGGCAGGTCAGCGTGAAGGATTACTACGCCGAGCTGCCGATCGCGATTCGCGTGTCGGGCCGTTATCACGACATCGGCGCGTTTGCGGCGGACATAGCGAACCTGTCCCGCATCGTCACGCTGCACAACATGAACATCACCGCGGCGCCGGGCAACACGTCGGGCGCGCTGGCGATGGAAGCGACGGCGCGGACGTACCGCTATCTCGATACCACCGAGGTCGAGGCGATGAAAAGCAAGACGGCCAAGCCGGGGGCGAAGAAATGAGGGCGATACCCGCATCGTCGCGATCGCTGATGGCCCTGGGCGTGGTCGCGTTCGCGCTGACTGCGTGCAGCGGCGATCAACAGGAACTGACCCAATGGATGGAGCAGCAACGGCGCGAGGTGAAGCCCAGCGTCCAGCCGCTGTCGCCGCCGAAGAAGTTCGAACCGCAGCCGTACGCGATGCTCGGCAGCGTCGAGCCGTTCAGCAATCAGAAGCTGACGGTGGCGCTCAAGCAGGAAGCGAAGCAGCCAAATTCGCTGTTGTCGGCCGAGCTCAACCGCCGCAAGGAGCCGCTCGAAGCCTATCCGCTCGACAGCATGTCGATGGTCGGCAGTGTCGTCAGAGCCGGTCGGCCCTATGCGCTGTTGCGAGTCGACAACCTGTTGTACCAGGTCAAGGCAGGTGACTACCTTGGGCAGAACTACGGAAAGATCACGAAGATTTCGGAGACGGATATTTCGCTCAGGGAAATCGTCCAGGATGCAGCCGGGGAATGGATCGAGCGCAGCAGCGCCCTCCAGCTTCAGGAGAAGGCGCGATGAAGAGCAATCAGGAGAATCAGATGACAGCTAAGTGGCGCGCCCGTGCCTTGACGCTCGCGTTGTCGTTGGGTGCTTGCGTTTCGGCGCTGGCCCAGAACGCCATCCAGTCGATCAACAGCAGCCAGCAATCCGGCTCGGAAGTGATTCGCGTCGAGTTGTCAGAGGCGCTGACCGCGGTGCCCGCCGGCTTCGCGATCCAGACGCCTCCACGCATCGCGATCGACCTGCCCGGCGTGGGCAATGCGCTGGGCAAGTCAAGCGTCGAGGTCAACCAGGGGAACCTGCGCTCGGTCAACGTCGCGCAGGCCGGTGACCGCACGCGGCTCGTGCTGAACCTGAAGAAGCCCGCCAACTACCGCGCCGAGCTGCAGGGCAAGGTGCTGCTGGTCGTGCTTGACCCGTCGGTTCCGCCGGACGCCGCCGTCGCGGCCGTAGCGTCGCCCGCGGCGCCCGCGGCGCCGGCGAATTTCGCACCGAGTCAGAACCGCAACCCGCTGGCATTGAAGGACATCGATTTCCGGCGCGGTGCCGACGGTGCCGGGCGCGTCGTCGTCGAACTGCCGAACAGCCAGGTCGGCGTCGACATCCGGCAGCAGGGCCAGGGTCTGGTGGTCGAGTTCCTCCGTTCGACCTTGCCGGAAAACCTTCGCAAGCGTCTGGACGTGACCGATTTCGGCACGCCGGTGCAATCCATCACGAGCACGCAGAACGGTGACCGCGTCCGCATGGTCGTGGAGCCGCGCGGGAACTGGGAGCACAGCGCCTACCAGAGCGACAACCAGTTCGTTCTCGAAGTGCGCCAGCGTAAGGTCGACCCGAACAAGCTGACGCAAGGGCCGGGCTATGCCGGCGAGAAGCTCTCGCTGAACTTCCAGAACATCGAGGTGCGTGCGCTTCTGCAGGTCATCGCCGACTTCACGAACTTCAACGTCGTGACCAGCGACACCGTCACCGGCAACGTCACCCTGCGGCTCAAGGACGTACCCTGGGACCAGGCGCTGGACATCATCCTGCAGGCCAAGGGCCTGGGCCTGCGCAAGTCGGGCAACGTGATCCTGATCGCCCCGAAAGACGAGCTGAACGCCAAGGAAAAGGTCGAGCTCGAGGCCAAGGCGCAGATCGCCTCGCTCGAGCCGCTGCGCACGCAGTCGTTCCAGCTGAACTACGCGAAGGCCGCTGACATCGCCAATGGGCTGACCGGTCAGGGCACGTCTGGTGCGACCGGCAACAACTCGCGGATTCTGTCGACCCGCGGCACCGTCATCTTCGAGACACGCACGAACCAGCTGTTCGTCAGCGACACGCCGACGAAGCTGCAGGAAATCCAGGACATGATCACGAAGATCGACATCCCGGTGCGGCAGGTACTGATCGAATCGCGGATCGTCATCGCCGACGACGAGTTTGGACGCTCGCTGGGCGTCAAGCTAGGTCTGGTCGATCAGCGCGGCACGAGTGGCGGCATCTCGGGCTACAACGTCGGCGGCAGCAACTATATCGGCATCGGGGGCAATCTGAATGCCGTCGGCACGCAGACTCAGCAGACCGGTGCGACCAGCGGTTTCAGCGACACCAACTTTGTCAGTCTGCCGGCGGGCAATCCGCTCGGCGGTGCCGCCAGCCCGGCGTCGGTCGCGCTGACGCTGTTCACGGCCGGTGCCAACCGCTTCCTCAACCTGGAGCTGTCCGCGCTCGAGGCGGATGGCAAGGGCAAGATCGTGTCGAGCCCGCGCGTCATCACTGCGGATCAACAGAAGGCGCTGATCGAGCAGGGCGAGGAAATTCCCTATCAGTCGTCGACGTCCAGCGGCGCCACGGCGGTGAGTTTCCGCAAGGCGAACCTGAAGCTCGAAGTGACGCCGCAAATCACGCCCGAAGGCAGCGTCATCCTCGACGTCGATGTCACGAAGGACAGCCGAGGCACGTCGGCTGGCATTGCAGGCTTCGCGATCAACACCAAGCACGTCCAGACCAAGGTGCTGGTGGAGAACGGTGGCACGGTGGTCATCGGTGGCATCTTCGAACAGAACGACCGCGAGGACACGTCCAAGGTGCCGTTCCTCGGCGACGTGCCCTATCTGGGCAACCTGTTCAAGACCAAGACCAAGTCGAGTACCCGGACCGAAATGCTGATCTTCCTGACGCCCAAGGTGGTCGCGGACCGTTCGGCTGCGCGCTAAATGAGCGTTGCGCTGCCTTAGGCCAGCGCACGAGGCCCACTGAACATTACCAAGCAGGTGCGAGCGATGAAATTAAAGATCCTGATTGCCGCCTTTCCCGTTTTGGCTGCGGTCGCGGCCGTGACGGCTTGCGGGGGAGGGGGTGATGCCGAAGCGGGCTCACCCACGGCGTTCAGTATCGTGCCCAGCACGGTGACCTTCACAGCGCCGCCGGCTGGGACTTCGGTGGGCGCCTGTCCAGCCGGTGGAACCGCTACGATCTTCATCTATGGCGGAGCGGCTCCTTATCGGCTTGACAACACGGTGCCGGACTTCATTGCGTTGAATACGGGTTCGGTAAGTGATCCCGGTGGCAGCTTCACGATCACGACGCTGGGTGGCTGTGTCTCGCCAGGTAACATCGTTGTCGTCGACAAGCTTGGCCACAACGTCACGCTGACCATTACGACGACGCCCGGAGCTTGAGCGGGTGTCAGCCGATTCCCGGGAAACCGGCGAGTAAGGCTGGTGCAGATCCGTGGGCAAGCCCGGAACGATTGCCCTGATTTCGATGCCTGGCGGCGGCAAGTCTACCGTCGGCAGACATGTTGCGCGTCGACTGAACCGGGTGTTTGTCGACTCGGATGCCGTGATTGAACGGCGACTCGGGTGCTCGATTCGCGCGTTCTTCGAATCCAACGGCGAGTCCCGTTTTCGCGACATCGAGCAGGAAGTCCTTGCCGAGTTGGTGGCAGCAAAGGAGTCGGTGCTGGCCACCGGCGGCGGCATCGTACTGCGCGAAGGTAACCGCAAACTTCTTCGCGACCGCTCGATCTGCGTGTACCTTCATTCGACGCCCGATGAACTCTTCCGGCGCCTGCGCCACGACACCAAGCGTCCTTTGCTGCAGGTCGCCGACCCGCTCGCTCGGCTGCGACAGATGTTCGCCGAACGCGATGCGTTGTACCGCGAGGCGGCGCACTTCGTCGTCGAGACCGGCCGGCCCTCAGTGCCCACCCTCGTCAACATGATCCTGATGCAACTGGAACTCGGGGGCGCGATCGACCCGCAGGATGTGCCATCGCCGGTCGACCCACCGCCGCGCGACGCGCGCTGAGACTTCGGCCGGCCTCGTACACTTGGCCGATGCATGCAGAACCCTCCGAGCGCGTCGACATCGATCTGGCAGAGCGCAGCTACGAGATCCTGATCGGCGCGCGCATCTTCGATGCGCCCCAGAGCTACACCGGCCTCGGCCATGGTGGCGCCGCCGTCGTAGTGACCAACACAACAGTCGCTCCGCTGTTGGGCGAGCGGCTGCTGGCCGCGCTGCGCGTGCAATACCCGCGCGTGTTGCTCGTCACGCTGCCGGACGGCGAAGAGCACAAGACATGGACGACGCTGAACCTGATCTTCGATGCGCTGTTGCAGGCCGGGTGCGACCGCGCGACCACGCTGTTCGCCCTAGGCGGTGGCGTCGTCGGCGATCTGACCGGCTTTGCCGCGGCCTGCTTCATGCGCGGCGTGGCTTTCGTGCAGGTGCCGACCACCTTGTTGGCGCAGGTCGACTCGTCAGTGGGCGGCAAGACGGCCGTCAATCACCCACTGGGCAAGAACATGATCGGCGTTTTCCATCAGCCGTTGCGCGTCATCGCCGACCTCAACGTGCTCGATACGCTGCCCGAGCGCGAGTTCAATGCGGGCCTCGCCGAAGTCATCAAGTACGGGCCGATTGCCGACGATGCCTTCTTGGGCTGGATCGAGGCCAACCTGACCGCGCTGTGTGCCCGTGACAAGACGGCGCTGCGCCATGCCGTGAAGCGGTCGTGCGAGATCAAGGCGGCGATCGTGGCCCAGGACGAGCGCGAGGCAGATCTGCGCGCCGTGCTCAACTTCGGCCACACCTTCGGCCATGCGATCGAGAATGGCCTGGGGTACGGCCGCTGGCTGCACGGCGAAGCGGTGGGCTGTGGCATGGTGATGGCCGCCGCTCTGTCGGCTCGGCTCGGCCTCATCGACGCCGCCTACGCGCAGCGCATCCGCGACATCGTGCAACGGGCCGGATTGCCGGTGGTTGGGCCGCGGCTGGGTGCGGCGCGCTATCTCGAGCTGATGCGGGTCGACAAGAAGGCGCGCGCCGGCGAGATTCGTTTCGTCGTCATCGAAGCCCCTGGACGGGCCGGGGTGCGGGGTGCGCCGGACGCGCTGGTCACGCAGGTGATCGAGGCGCACACCGCGTGACACCGGCGGCGACGCAGGGCGGGCTCGGGGTGTGGGCGAGCCACGCAGCGCGGTCCAGAGGCCGGCGCCAAGCCGAGCCCGCGGCACCGACCCGTGACGACTTTCAGCGCGACCGCGACCGCATTGTTCACAGCACCGCGTTCCGGCGTCTGGTCTACAAGACCCAGGTGTTCCTGAACCACGAAGGCGACCTGTTCCGTACGCGCCTGACGCATTCGCTCGAGGTCGCGCAGCTGGCGCGATCGGTGGCGCGAAGCCTGAGGCTGAACGAAGATCTCTGCGAGGCCATCGCGCTGGCGCACGATCTCGGCCACACACCTTTCGGCCACGCCGGGCAGGACGCGCTCGACGCGTGCCTGCGCGCGGCCCATCCCGAGGGTGGCGGCTTCGAGCACAACTATCAGAGTTTGCGGGTGGTGGATGAACTCGAAGAGCGCTACCCCGACTTCGATGGCCTGAACCTGACCTTCGAAGCGCGCGAAGGCATCCTCAAGCATTGCTCTGCGCGCCACGCACGTGCGTTGGAAGTGCGCGAGCCTGGCGGCGTGGGCCGACGGTTTCTGGATCACACCCAGCCCAGTCTGGAGGCGCAGGTGTGCAATCTCGCCGACGAGATCGCCTACAACACGCACGACATCGACGATGGGGTTCGATCCGGCCTGCTGGCGTATGACCAGCTTCTGGCGCTGCCCGACTTCGCGCAATTCCATCGCGAAGCGCTTGTCGCATTCGCCGGCTTGGCCGGGCGCCGGTTGCTGTTCGAAGTGCTGCGCCGGATGCTGTCGTCCCAGGTCTACGACCTGATCGGCCGAAGCGCCGCGCGCATCGAGGAGTGCGCTCCTGTCGATGGCGACGAGGCTCGCCGCTCGGGGCCGCTGGTGTTGTTCAGTGCGGAGGCGGCCGAGTCCGCCCGTGGCGTGAAGGCGTTCCTGCGCGTCGGGCTGTACCGACATCCGCAAGTGGTGCGGACGACCGAGGCGGCGCGCGCCGTGGTCCGGGATCTCTTCGGCGCCTACACCGCTGATCCGTCGACCCTGCCCGCGCCCTATGCGACGCGCCGGCCGAGCCACCGCGCGGTGGCCGACTACATCGCCGGCATGACCGACCGCTTCGCGCTGCGCGAGCACGCGCGCCTGTTCGGTGCCGGGCGCAGCGGGTTGGCCGACGGGGTCTGATTCATCCCACACCTGCGATCGTCCTCATGGCACGCTTGCGACGCATCGTCATGCCGGGCCAGGCCCACGTGATCATCCACCGCGGTCACAACGGGCAGGCTGTCTTCGTCGACGATCGTGACCAGGCCACCTACCTGTCCAGCCTGCGCGACGCGGCTGGCGAAACGAGCGTTGCGATTCATGGCTATGGCCTCTTCGGCCACGAGCTGCGCCTGCTGGCCACGCCGGGCGAGGCGGCCGGACTGGCGCGGATGATGCAGGCGGTCGGACGCCGCTTCGTGCGCAGCTTCAACCAGCGCCACGGCCGAAGTGGCACACCCTGGGAAGGTCGATTTCGCTCGACGGCCATCGAAGCGGATACACACTTCCTCGCATGCCTGAGATTTGTCGAGGGCCTCGCGGAGGCGGGCGCCGACGCGATGTCGCCCGGTTCCGGCGAGGTCGGACGCAGCAGCGCGGCGCGCCATCTCGCCGGGCGGGACGACGCGATCGTTCAGGCGCACCCGGCCTACTGGGCGCTGGGCAACACGCCGTTCGAGCGCGAGGCGGCCTACCGGCGGATCGCCGCGCGGCCGATTCCCGCGCCGCAGTTGGCCGCGATCTTGCATGCCGCCATGCATGGCTGGGTGCTGGGGTCCGACGCCTTTGCCGCGCGTGCCGCCGATCACGTGCAGCGCAAGGTGCGGCCCTCGGCGCCTGGGCGCCCACGCAGGAACGTTGATTGATCTGTCCCCCTTAATTTTAAGGGATCGGTACAGTGCAATTTAATCGGTGTCAGACCCCATTTATTTGAGTTGAGATCGATGCTGCACTGCAGTATCCTCCCCAGTCGTCTTCAGCCCGGAGTGCGTCATGCCCCACGCCCCTGCCACGCCATCGACTCCCGCTTCACTCACCGAACGCAACGCGGCCGAGGCGCACGGGCTCTATCGGCCGCAGGCGGAGCACGATGCCTGCGGGGTTGGCTTCGTGGCCCACATCAAGGGCCAAAAGGCCCACTCGATCGTCACCCAGGGCCTGAAGATCCTCGAGAACCTCGATCACCGCGGCGCCGTCGGCGCGGACAAGCTGATGGGTGACGGTGCGGGCATCCTGATCCAGATCCCCGACGAGTACTACCGTGCCGAGATGGCGCTGCAGGGCATCGAACTGCCACCGCCCGGCGAGTACGGAGTCGGCATGATCTTCCTGCCGAAGGAGCACGCGTCGCGCCTGGCCTGCGTGCAAGAGCTCGAGCGTGCCGTCAGGGCCGAAGGTCAGGTGCTGCTCGGCTGGCGCGACGTGCCGGTCGATGCCGAGATGCCGATGTCGCCTACGGTGCGGGCGAAGGAGCCCATCCTCAGGCAGATCTTCATCGGCCGCGGCCCCGACGTGATCGTGCCGGACGCGCTCGAGCGCAAGCTCTACGTGATCCGCAAGACCGCGTCGGCGGCGATCCAAGCGCTGAAGCTGACGCACTCGCGCGAGTACTACGTGCCCAGCATGAGCTGCCGCACCGTGATCTACAAGGGGCTGCTGCTGGCCGACCAGGTTGGCAAGTACTACAAGGATCTGCAGGACACGCGCGTGGTGTCGGCGCTCGCGCTGGTGCACCAGCGCTTCTCGACCAACACCTTCCCGGA
>Ga0070667_100002940_pt1 | contig 14647 bp, 11 predicted proteins | sample KBSS33metaG_FD_64659 | JGI IMG/M metagenome (GOLD analysis project Ga0070667, IMG submission 64659) | Switchgrass rhizosphere microbial communities from Kellogg Biological Station, Michigan, USA - KBS S3-3 metaG | ecosystem: Host-associated > Plants > Roots > Rhizosphere > Soil ... | reverse complement strand
CCAACTTGGCATTAAGTCCAGGTGGTCGCCGCATATGAACGCGTGGAGTAGCGCGCCGGTACCGGAGAAATTTCTCAAAGGCCGCACCCCAGTTCAACTTCAGGGCGCGATCGTGATTCAAGCCATGCAATGTCGCAATTGTCACGCGCTCGGCGGCGAAGGCGGCCAGCGTGGTCCGGCGCTTGACGACGTTGCTACTCGACTGACCGAGGACCAGCTTTTCCGGCAGGTCATCCAAGGCGGTGGCAACATGCCGGCCTACGGCAAGAACCTCAGCCCTTCGCAGGCGACCGCTCTCGTCTCATTTCTCAAAACCCTCCATTCTCCCGGACAACGACCGGCGGAGAATGCCGCGCTTGTCAGCACTTCCTCTGTGCCGAAAGGACCGTGATCGGAAATGTCTCCTACCGCTCAAGCGGTTCTTACTTCGTGGTCGCTTGATCCAAAGCTCGCCTTCGGGCTGATCGTTCTGGTTCTCGTCTATTTGCGCGGATGGCGCGTCCTACACCGGGTCATCTCGGTTCGATTTCCGGTCTGGCGGCTGGTCGCGTTTCTCGGCGGACTTGCTGCGTTATGCATAGCCATCGCGTCACCACTTGATGCCTTCTCCGGTCTGCTTTTGTCCGCCCACATGGTGCAACATTTTCTGCTCATGTTTGTCGCACCGCCGCTGATTCTTCTGGGCGCGCCTCTCTTGCCGCTGTTGCGTGGACTTCCGCGCGGCTTCGTCCACGACGGACTCGGGCCGTTCCTCACCTGGTCCGTCTTACGCCGCTTCGGAAACGCGCTTACGCACCCCGCGGTTTGCGGCCTGGCGATGGTCGTAAGTCTTTGCGGGTGGCATTTACCCGCCGCCTTCGATCTCGCCCTGCGTTCGCCCGGCTTGCACAAACTCGAGCACGCCTGCTTCTTTGGCACTTCATTACTTTTTTGGTGGCCGGTCGTGCGCCCGTTTCCGAGCCGTCCGCACTGGCCGCTTTGGGCAATCCCCCTTTACCTCCTGGCGGCCGATGTGGTGAACACCGTGCTCTGCGCTATCCTAACTTTCTCAGACCGCCCGCTCTATTCGGCTTATGAAACCGTTCCACGGCTCTTCGGCACAACCGTCCTGAGTGATCAGGTCGCAGCCGGCGTGATCATGTGGATACCCGGTTCTGTCATATTTCTCGTACCCGCTACGATACTGGCAATCCAGTATCTCTCACCGGCTCGCGCCCTCCTGAGTCCGGTCAGGTCGGGAATTCCATTTGTCGTGCCTTCGCGCCGGCCAGCGGTGCCGTTGGCTGCATCGCGACGATTTGATCTCCTGACTGCGCCGATTCTCGGACGGTTTTTCCGCGCGCGTTTGGGCCGGCGCGCAATGCAAGCAGTGCTCCTTCTTATCGCTCTTGGCGTCATCGCGGACGGCCTGTTCGGTTCGCAAGTCAGCGGAACAAACCTAGCGGGTGTCTTTCCGTGGATATATTGGCGCGGACTTACCGTAGTTGTCCTGCTCGTGGCCGGAAATTTTTTCTGCATGGCATGTCCTTTCATGCTGCCGCGTGAACTGGGACGACGGCTTGGACTAGGAGGGCGTGCATGGCCCCGTGCGCTGCGCTCGAAATGGCTTGCCATCGCATTGCTCGCGCTTTTTTTCTGGGCTTACGAAACGTTCGATCTATGGAACAGGCCGGCGTTAACGGCGTGGCTTATCATCGGTTATTTCTTCGCTGCCTTCGTCCTCGATGCGTTCTTTCGCGGAGCAAGTTTTTGCAAGTACGTTTGCCCCATCGGACAATTTCAATTCGTCTCCTCGCTTGTCTCACCCCTCGAAGTAAAAGCGCGTGAGCCGGCTGTCTGTGCTAACTGTAAGACTCACGATTGCCTGCGGGGCAACGATCAGAACCGCGGTTGCGAGACGGACCTCTACATCCCGCGCAAAGCTGGCAACCTTGATTGCACCTTCTGCCTTGATTGCGTGCGGGCATGTCCGCACGACAACATCGGGCTGCTTGTCACGACGCCCGGGGCAGATCTGATCCGCGATCCGGTTCGCTCATCTCTCGGTCGTTTGTCGCGCCGGGTGGATATTGCGGCGCTCGCGCTCATGCTTGTTTTCGCCGCCTTCGCAGGTGCAGCAGCCATGGTCGATCCTGTCGCTGAATGGAAGAACCAGCCCTTGCAATGGGGAGCGATCCCGGCGCTTCCATTTACCATCTTTTTCTTTTTCACTGCACTTCTTTTGCTTCCCGTCATTGTCATTGGCGGCACTACCCTGCTTGGGCGTGTTGCGAGCAGAGTCACGACACCGGCGCGCGAACTTCTTTGTCGGTTTTCTCTCGCCTTAGTCCCACTCGGGACTGCGATGTGGGCTGGACACTTCCTCTTTCATCTGCTGACAAGCTACGGCGCCGCCTGGCCGGCCTTAGAACAAGGTGCAGACCACTTGAGCATTCACTCGTTAGGTGACTCAAGCTGGATCATATTGTCTCCTGGCTTCAGCGCCACCACCCTGCTGGGGCTGCAAATCCTGTTGCTCGACGCCGGTCTCCTCCTTTCGCTTTATGTTGGCTGGCGGATCGCCAGGCGCTGCGCCTTGCACGCCCGACCCGCGCTTGCGTTGCTCGCTCCGTGGGCCGGCGCGGCTCTCGCGCTCTACGCCACCGGCATCTGGATTTTTCTTCAACCGATGCCGATGCGGGGGATGGTCATGACTGCGATGCTCCGATGAAACGCCTGGGCTTGTTCTTCCTCGTCGCAGTGGCCTTTGTTCCGCGTTTAGCCCAGGCCGACGGTGGCATTGTGCGCGCACGGGAAACGCGAGGGCCATTTCTCATCACGATCTTCACCCCTTCTGAAGTATTCACGGCTGCTCCCGTGGAGATTGGCGTAATGGTTCAAGATCGCGAGACGAAACAGGTCGTGTTGGACGCCCTCGTGAAGCTCAATTTGATCCAACCTAACGAGTCTAAAAAACAGGGCGAGATCGGTGGGCGCGGGCCCATGACTGGTCATACGATGCGCGGCGATTCAAAGACGATGCACCAGCCCTCGATCATTCGCGTCACCCGCGGGCAGGGAACGAACAAACTTCTCTACAGCACAAATGTAGTTTTCCCGGCAGCGGGCGATTGGAGCCTCCGTGTTTCAGTCCGGCGTGATCACGACGAAGCGACCGTGGATTGCGCTTTGCCCGTCGTGATTCCAACCGGGCGTCTCGTCGACCTTTGGCCGTATCTCGCGGTTATCCCTGTTGCGATTGCGCTCTTCGCGATAAACCAATGGCTGCGGCGCCGCTCCGCGAATACGATTGCGATTCAATCCGCACAAATGAGTTCACCAGCAATTGCGACGCTATGATTCCGGACCTGAACGCGGAATGGCTGGAGACCGATGGTCAGGGCGGATTCGCCTCCGGAACGGTTTCCGGAATCCGGTCCCGGCGTTATCACGGTCTCCTGCTCGTCGCGACCGAGCCACCTGAAGGGCGCTTCCTGATGGTCGCGGGGTTGGAAGTCTTTTTGGAAGTGAATGGCCAAAGACTCGGTCTCGCCCCGCAACGCTATTGGCCGGATGTGATCGCGCCAGTCCCTCCCGATCTCACGGAATTCTCCGCCGATCCCTGGCCGTCTTGGAAATGGCGCGTGGCTGCCGAGATCCAAGTGGAGCACGAGTTGTTCATTCACCGCGCCTCCCGACGGACTTACCTGTCGTGGAAACTTACTCAGGACCATCCCGACGCGCGGCTGCTGATCCGCCCCTTTCTTGCGGGCCGCGACTATCACTCTACTCACCATGAGAATGGCGCCTTTAAGTTCGCCTCGACCGTTTTCGACCAGACGGTGAGATGGCAGCCTTACGAATCACTCCCCACGATCGACTGCACCACGAACGGCAGTTTCCTCGCCGAACCGCTTTGGTATCGAAACTTTCGGTATTCCGAGGAGCAAGCCCGCGGGCTTGACTTCCTGGAAGATCTCGCGGTGCCTGGATTGTTCTCATTTTCACTACAAAATGGTCCTGCGGTCATCGTCTTTGGTGCAAACGGCGAATCGTGTCCCACGGATGCGATCAACGCTTTCGAGGCCGCGGCAAAGGAAGAGCGAGCGCGACGTAAACAGTTCGCCAGCACTGTTTGTCGATCGGCCGATGCCTATATTGTAAGTGGACGTCGCGGCACCACGATTCTCGCGGGCTATCCGTGGTTCACTGATTGGGGGCGCGATACTTTCATCTCGATGCGCGGTCTCTGCCTGTCTACTGGCCGCCTCGAAGATGCACGCTCCATTCTTACTAACTGGGCTGGCCAGGTTTCTCAAGGAATGCTTCCGAATCGCTTTCCCGACGATGGCCAGGCCCCGGAGTTCAATTCCGTCGATGCTTCACTCTGGTTTATTGTGGCAGTTCACGATTTTCTCCAAACAGCGGAGCGAACGAACTGTGAGTTATCGCCGGAGATTCGCGAGCAACTCTGGACCGCGGTAGGAAACATTCTGGATGGCTACACGCAAGGCACACGGTATTGCATCCAGATGGATCCGGCTGACGGTTTATTGCGTGCCGGCGAGCCGGGCATGCAATTGACGTGGATGGATGCGCGCGTCGGCGATCATGAAATCACCCCGCGAATAGGAAAACCCGTCGAGATCCAGGCGCTCTGGATCAATGCGCTTTGGATCGCTCGCGAAAAGCATTCGCGTTTTCGATCAGCTTTTGAAGTGGCCTTCGCTTCGTTCCTGCCGCGTTTCTGGGATGAGTCTAGTGAGTATTTGTTCGATGTGATCGATTGCGATCATCAACCGGGGCGCAACGACAGCTCGCTCCGCCCGAATCAGGTGTTTGCCCTGGGTGGACTGCCGTTTCCGCTGGTGGACTTGGATCATTCACGCCGCGCGCTGGCCCGGATTGAAAGCAAGCTCCTTACTCCAGTCGGACTACGCTCGCTCTCTCCGAATGATTCACGCTATGTCCCGCATTACCAGGGCCAGGTGGCCCAGCGCGACGGCGCTTATCACCAGGGAACAGTCTGGCCGTTTTTGATCGCAGCGTTTGTCGAAGCATGGTTGCGCGTTCACGGGAATACGGCCGAGACTCGGACGGAGGCAACCAGGCGCTTTCTTTTTCCGCTGGCCGACGCCATGAATCATTATGGGATTAATCACCTGGCCGAGATTGCCGACGGAGATCCTCCGCACACCCTGCGTGGTTGTCCATTCCAAGCCTGGTCGTTAGGTGAATTCATTCGCCTGGAGAATGACATCCTGCAATTCACGACATGACCACCATAGCCGAACAACAACGCATCGAAGACGACACTAGCCGCCGCGCGAACTGGAAACGCTGGGGCCCTTATCTGTCAGAGCGCCAATGGGCCACGGTCCGGGAGGATTATTCGGCGGGAGGCGAGTGTTGGGATTATTTTCCTCACGATCATTCCCGCAGTCGCGCTTATCGCTGGGGCGAGGATGGGTTACTGGGATTGACCGACCGCGAGTGCCGTCTTTGCTTTGCCCTCGCGCTTTGGAATGGAAAGGACCCAATCCTTAAGGAACGGCTTTTTGGGCTTACCGGCCCGGAAGGCAACCATGGGGAAGACGTAAAGGAACAATATTTTTATCTCGCGGCCACGCCGACCTATTCTTATGCGAAGGCGCTCTACAAATATCCCCAGACGGAGTTTCCCTATACCTGGCTGGTGAATGAAAATCGCCGGCGCGGCAAACTCGATCCCGAGTTTGAGTTAGTCGATACCGGCATCTTTAACGAAAACCGCTACTTCGATGTCTTTGTCGAATACGCCAAGAATTCGCCTGACGACATTCTGATTCGCCTCACCGTCGCCAATCGCGGTCCAGACGCCGCGACTCTGCATCTGCTGCCTAACATTTGGTTTCGCAACGAATGGTCGTGGGGCAAGATAGAAGAAGGCTCCAGTTTCAAACCCGTTATTGCCTTGGAAGAGCCGGATCGGCTTTCGCTCAATCAGGAAAGCCTCGGCCGCTTTTTCCTATGTGCCGGCGCCGATCCCTCAGGACACTTTCCGACCGCACTATTTACAGAAAACGAGACAAACACACATCGACTCTGGGGCACTGGTGAGGCCGGCGCATTTGTGAAGGATGCCTTCCACGAATATGTGATTCATGGCAACAGCAAGGCTGTTAATCCGTCGAACACAGGCACGAAAGCAGCGCTACATTACGTGCTCAACGTTCCCGCCGGGATGACTCAAACGATCTCATTGCGACTCTTCCCGGAAAAAGAAGCGTCGGCCGATCCGCTGGGAGCATCATTCGATCAAACGTTGGCCGTCCGCGTGAAAGAAGCTGACCAGTTCTATGACTCGGTCATTCCGGTGAAACCGAACAAAGAGGAACGCCAGATCATTCTCCAGGCGGCTGCCGGACTTCTCTGGAGCAAGCAGTTTTATCATTACATCGTGGCGGATTGGCTACACGGCGATCCAGCCGGCCCGACACCGCCCTCGAGCCGGCTCGTGGGACGCAACAGTAAATGGCCCCATTTATATAGCCGCAACGTGATTTCGATGCCGGATAAGTGGGAATATCCATGGTTTGCCTCATGGGATTTAGCTTTTCATGTCATTCCGATTTCTCATGTAGACCCGGAGTACGCCAAGAGACAACTCCTCCTCCTTCTGCGCGAATGGTACATGCATCCAAACGGGCAAATTCCTGCCTACGAATTTGCCTTTGGTGACGTGAACCCGCCGGTCCACGCTTGGGCAGCGTGGAGAATCTATAAAATAACCGCTGCCCGAGGGGCACGTGACCTTGGTTTTCTCGAACGGGTCTTTCAAAAACTTCTTTTGAACTTCACCTGGTGGGTCAATCGCAAGGATGTTAATGGCGAAAACCTGTTCTCCGGCGGGTTCCTAGGGTTGGACAATATCGGCTTGTTCGATCGCTCCAAGCCGCTCCCTGACGGTGGCAGCCTTCGGCAGGCTGATGGCACGGCGTGGATGGCGTTTTATTGTGGCACAATGCTGAGTATGGCGCTCGAACTGGCTAAGGGTGACGGCACGCATCTTGATTTGGCCTACGAAGACATGGCGTCCAAGTTTTTCGAACATTTCGTTCAAATCATCGACGCCATAAATCATATGGGCGGGACCGGACTGTGGAATGAAGCTAATGGGTTTTACTACGACCAGCTGCAGGTCGACGGAAGAGTCATTCCCTTGGAAGTACGGTCGGCGGTCGGTCTGCTTCCCTTGATTGCGGTGGAAGTGCTGGAGCAGTCAACCATGAAGAAGCTACCCGGCTTTTATCGCCGTTTCCGATGGTTTATGGAGCATCGTCCCGAGCTCGCAAGAAACATCACGGCGGGCACAACCGGCAATGACCTCATTCTCCTCGCCATCCCGGCCCGCGATCAGCTCGAACGTGTCCTTCGATATATGCTCGACGAAAGTGAGTTCTTTTCTCCGCACGGTCTGCGATCCGTTTCAAAATACCATGAGAAGCATCCCTGCATCTTTAACGCCGGCGGTGGCGAGTATCGTGTCGATTATGAGCCGGCCGAATCCACCACCGGTCTCTTTGGCGGCAACTCCAACTGGCGTGGGCCCATTTGGTTCCCGATCAACTTCCTGCTCCTGGAGGCACTGGAACGCTATGACCATTTCTACGGCGACAGCCTGCGAGTCGAATGCCCCACTGGCTCGGGCCACATGATGAACCTGCGCCAGGTCGCCCTCGAACTCAGTACCCGTCTGGCCGGCATCTTCCTCCCTGACGCAAACGGCCGACGTCCCTGCAATGGTGACGATCCGCGCTTCGCGACCGATCCACATTGGCGAGATCTTGTGCTCTTCAACGAATATTTTCACGGCGACACCGGTAAGGGCCTTGGAGCCAGCCATCAGACCGGCTGGACCGCGCTCGCAATCAGATGCGTCGCCGACGTTGCCCGGGAACGCGGCAAGAAGTAATCTTTCGTGGTAATGGTCGCAAAATGATTTCACGGTTGATATCCCAGCTCGGGATTATTCGCTCGCGAGGCTCGGGCTACAGCACCGTTAAGAAACTGCATCGGGAGATGTAAACGCAGGCCCCACGCCGCCTCATCGTGTTCTGCAAATGGAAAACAGATATGCAACAGGTTGTGACCGTATCTCCATCCACGCGAGATCAGGGCCATGGCCATGCTCATCGTAACCTCGTAATTATCGCCGGGCCAGCCGCTATCGAGATAGAAACCGATACCGCGTTCCGGCTCGGCAAGAACTCGCTCAATCAGGTTATTCTCGTAGGAAAATGTACTCGACATGCAAACGCCGCTGCCAAACACGTCCGGGTATTGCCAGACGCTGTAGAAGGAGACCACTCCGCCAAGGGAGGAGCCCCAGACGGAGCGGCGTCGGCGATCGTTTATCAGACGCAGTAAGCGCTGCATTTCGGGCACGATTTCTTCGGCCAGCGATCGGCCATAAGCCTCGTAGCCGGGCCGGGTGTACTCGTGCATCCGGTCTTCCGAGTAGATTCCAGCAATGATCTGGTCTTCGACAGCGCTCATCGCCCGTAGCGTGTGGCTGGTTTGATCTATCTCCCAGTCGTGTCCGAGGAAGGCTTCTTTCGGAAAAAACAGGTTCTGACCGTCCTGCATGAACGCTATTGGATACGATGCGAGGGTGTTTTCTTCGTACCCGGGAGGCAGATAGACTCGGATCCGGTGCGTACGGCCGAGGATCGAAGAGGGGAGTTCAAGAAGACGCGAGAATCGCCCACGCGCCGGGCTGAAAAAAAATGGGTACGAAACGACCTTGTCTTCCTCTCCCATCAAAAGAAGACGATTCGATCCAACCGCCCAGTGGAATTCCCCGTCTCGAATCAGGCATGGCTTGAAATAGAGGAATGGCTTATCAGCCTGTAGTTCAAAGATCGACGTATTCCGATCGTCACTGACGGCAACGGTTTCAATATTTCGGTCCCAGTCTAGCTCGGTCCGAAGCACCAGTCGTCCCTCTCCGGCTGGATAGGAAACATGCAGGGTGCTCTTCAGTATGGTGTCGGTCTTGTAGATCTCTATTCCCATGACTCTGGTCTCCTTAGAAGGCGTCTAAAAATCATGCGCGCGTGCGAGCGACTATTTAGACGCGCTCTCAGCAGATTGACCTCGTCTGGACCTGCACTGGCTGAGTAGGACATAACTCCTGTTGCGGCTGCAGCGTGACCGCGAGAATGAAAAATCAAACGCAATCAGTGGATGCTTCTTATGATTTTGTTTTTCGGGGATCCGCTGGAGAGACGGAGGAGATGACGGCTGGGATGCGATCGAAACTTCCGCCTAATGCCAGGTGCAGGTCGATGCGGTTCGCCAGCCGGGCATTTTGCATCTTGACGACCTGCACCTGACTCAGAATTTGTGCGGCCTGAAGCTGGAGCAAGGAGAGCAGGTCAATCGCGCCCGCATCGTATTTTAAGCGGCCAAGTCGCACGGCCTCGGTGCGATCATGCAACACGTCGCGGTCGAACTCGAGACGCTGGGCGAGCAAAGCTTCGTTCATCAATCCATTTTCGACCTCGCGGAAAGCCGTCAGCGCAACCGCGCCATAAGCGGCTACGGCTTCTTGTTGACGCGCGTTGCCGATCTCGACTTTCGCGCGGAGCGCCCCGCCAGTATAAATCGGCACCGACATTCCGAGCGCGGCGCTGAAAAACCACGGATTGGCGTGCAGTACCGAGAGCAGGTTGTCGCTTAGTTTGCCGCCGTCCAGGTTCAAGGAGAAGCTCGGCAGAAGCGCCAGCCGTGCCGCTTCCTCCGAGCGAAATGCCTCCAGCACGCGGCGCTCGGCCGCAACCATGTCCGGCCTTCGCACCAACAATGAGGACGGCAGACCGGCCTGGATCGGCGGCGGCACTACCGGAAGGTCTTCGGCTACTTTTAATTGTGCGGCGGGGTAACGTCCAAGCAGAACTTCCAAACTGCGGCGTGTCTCGCTGGACATTCCCTGAGCGGTGCGCAGGTCGCTTTGAGCCTGGTTGAAATTCGCGCTCGCTTCCGCGACGTCGAGGTCGCTGACTTTTCCGGCGTCGCGCCGGACCTTCACGAGGTCGAGTAGTTCCGAATAAACCTTCACCGTTTGCTCGGCGATCTCGAGGAGCTCACTCGTCTCGATGTTGAGATACCAACTCTTGGCCGCGGTAGCCGCCAACGACTGGATGCCATAGGCGTAATCAAGGTCGGTAGCTTGGTAGGCCGCTTCCGCGGCGCCGCGTTGCGCGCGCAATTTGCCCCAGACGTCCAGTTCCCAGGCGACGCCAGCCACTCCCTTCCTGCTGGTGAACCAGTCGTCATGATCTCCGTCCCGAGTGCTGGAGCCCCCGAGATCAAGACCCACCTGCGGCTTGAGCTGGGAGCCAACGATGATGACGGTTTCCCGCGCCATCTCGACTTTCGCCGCGGCCTGGCGCAGATCCAGATTGTTGGCAATCGCCTCGGCCACGATCGCATCGAGGCGGGGATCGTGGAATGATTTCAGCCAGTTATCGTTGACTCCTTTGCCGTTCCCGCCTGCGATCCAGTGGGGAGGAATGGTGGTGCCGGCCGGCAGCGCGCTGTCTACAACTTGCGAGTGCGACGGCGCCTTTGAGAGCGTGCAACTGGATAGGGATGCGGTGAGAGCGCAAATGATGCCGCAACGCAGAAAGCTCAAAGGCGAGGAGATGGTCATCAGAACGGCATCGGATAAAGGAAGTTGAACCACGAAGTGATCCGGATCGAGATCCGGCGCAGCGCGGCCCAGGAACCTTTCATGCCCTCTGTGTAAACCGCTGCCACGCCCTGCGCGCCGATTGGAAACTTGGACTGGTCCGGGTCATCAAACACGATGACAACGGCGAAACAGCCTTGCGGCACCTTCGGCGGGTCAGGTTGAAACATGGGCAGGGTGCCGCTGGGCAAATACTGACCCTCGCCGCTCGCCCTCCAGATGCTTTGCACTTTTCCCCGGAAAATCTGGCCGGGATAGAGATCGAGTGCGACTTCCACTGGCTGGCCCTTGGCCACGTAGGTGAGAATTTCCTGGTAGTAGGCGGCGAGCAGATAGCGCCCATCGTCGCAAATAAAGGACGCGATGGCGCCGAAGCGGACGTCGCCAGCCACCATGCCGGGCCGGACCTGGAGATTGGTGATACGGCCGGCCTCGGGGGCGACGATCAAGGTGTTGTCGAGGTAATACCGGGCCAAGCCCAGTTCGGCCTGCACGTCGGCCACCGTCGTGTTCACGCCATTGATCTGGGACTCGTAGCGCAGTTTGGCGCGCTTGTTTTCAGCGACGGCTTCCTTGACAGCCGCCTCCTTGACCTGCAAATCCGCCGCTCCTTTCTGAGCTTCCTCCTCGGAGCCGGCCTTTTTGGAAGCCAGACCAGTGGAGAGTTGCTGTTGGAACTTCGCGTATTCCAGTTCGCCAGTTGCTTGAGCCAGCTTTTGCTGGGCCACTTCGGTGTCAGCTTGAAGAATTAGGACGTCTTGTTTTGCCTGCGCCAGCTTGGCTTCGAGCTGGTTGACCTTTAGTTGGTAAGGACGTCGGTCGAACTGGAAAAGCGGCTGACCTTTCTTTACGGGCTGGTTAGGCTCGACCAGAACCGCGGTAACCAGAGTTGGCTCGGTCAGTCGCGGGGTTATCTGGATGGTGTGCTGGACGACCTTCGCGTTATTCGAGGCCGGCGTCACGAAACGCATGCCGATCAGGAAAATAAACAGCAGGTGTATGACGGCGAGCGAGCTGAAAATCGCCCAGGGAATGCTGAACGTGAGCCACTTAAACTTAAAGAAAACAATCCAGATGACAAAGGCGAACCCAAACAACATTCCGAACCCGAGTGCCATGACCGATTCCTCTTAACTTTTCGGACTTGGGCTTTTCCCCGGGGGATCGATTTTCGGAGGTTTGCTGGTCGATGTTTGGCCTTTGAGTCGAGTGATCTCTTCTTCAATGGCCTCAGCCTCTGCTTTGGGGAAGCGTCGAATATCCACGATGTCAGTGGGTTTGAAGGCCCAGATAAACGCATTAATCCACGGTACCGCCGCGAGGAAGCCGGCATAACCCATCATCTTTACGGCTTCGGCGTCGGGATGCTTGCGGGCAATGGCGATCCGCCCCGGCAACCCCGCCAGCCATATCATGGAGACTACCCCGGCGGCCCCTAGGAGGAAGAGAACGACAAACGTCAAATAATCCCAAAAATCGAGTCTGAATTCCAACATAATGCTCCTTTCTCTCCAAGTCGTGAGGATGTCCAAGAACGTTTCAAATTCCAAGGCCTAAATTTCTTCCGTCCAGGCGGCCTCACGGCGCTTGAATTTTCTCCCAGCATCGCAATACCACGCCCAGCGGATCGTCGCCAGGGCGGCAACTACTCAGTAAGGAAATCCGAGGCCCATATAGAACAGATTGCCTTCTCCACTCTTCCCAAGATCGAAGCTCACAATCGTGGAAACATTCCAGCTGAGAAGGAACCCGACACCGCCCGATGGTTTCCAGTGTTTAAGGGAAGTGTCTCCGATGCTGTCAAACACACTGCCGGCATCGACAAAGGCGGTCGTGCCGAAAGCCAGATTCTGGTTCCAGACAGTTGACTTAGCAAAGAACCAGCGAGCCTCTGCGCTGGCCACGGCCACGTTGTTGCCGACAAATCGGTTGGTCTGGAACCCACGCAGACTGTCGAACCCGCCCAGCCAAGTACTCGAAGAGTCCACTCCAGGGGCCTGCGACAGGATGTAGAAAGGAGTATTGGATGTTTGCGCGAGGTAACCCAGCCGGCCAGCCAGAATCAGGCGCGTCCTTGGAAACGGGCTGTAGAAGCCCCGCGCTTCAAGCTTGAATTGTCCGTAATTCTCGATCGAACCGAACGCCTTCAGCGAGGTGCGTCCGATGGCCTGCAAAAAGATCCCATTTGAGGGGTTCGGGGCGAAGTCTCTCGTATCATAGGTCAACCCCAGCCTGATCGAGTTATCCCAGCCACCGTTGAAACCCTTGATCCGGCCGGCGTTTTCGTCCGAGCGCAGGTGCGTTGTCTGAATGACGGCGCCATCATGAGTCTCGCCGGTATAATCGCCGATGTCGTAATAGGCTATCTGGATGCCCACCATGGGCCGCAGGATTCCCCCGAGAGTGTCCCGCTCCACACTGAAATCCACAAAAGCCTGTTGCTGCTTGTACTCGTCGTAGGAGCGATAGGTTTGACCATTGTGGACCTGATTGATGGCGTCGAGAAAATCTTCATACTTGCTGTAGGTCTTATCGGATCCGGGGAAGCTAAGTGGTTCGAGGGTCGGCGATCCAACGCCGAAGTAGTTTTCGAAATCACTCTTTAGATACTGCGCGCTGCCATAAATATGCCAGGGCGAAGCATTGAAATTTGGCGCATCAAAAATGAAGCGCACCAGGCTTGCGCCTCCAGTGGAGTAAGCGGCGGAGAGCGCTGTCTTGCGGTCGTAGGAATTATAGCGGAAGAACGGGCTGTCTTTCGGCCCGTCATTAAACAAATTGACCGTTGCTCCGATGGTAAGAAGAGTATCGGGATCGTACCCGATGATTGGAAATCCAATCCAGTAGGTTCCCTCCTTCTTTTGGTCGAGCAGTTCCGCCGGTATCTCTTTCCGGGCACTGATAAATTCGGGGACATCAGACTGATGTTGCCCGTTCGTCCCGGCGCTCCCCATGTCTCCCGCAATAGCTGCGGACGCAAAGGAACAGAGGAGCGATACGAGGAAAATCGCGACGCGGCTGATCAAGAGAATGATACGATACATATTTGCATGTCCTTGAATTTCGGCACTCGGGTTAAGGGGAGAGCGTCCGACTGAACGTCGAGGTCTCGCCCCGGTCGCTTTTCAGCGAAAGCTCGTCCTGGTTGAAGGCTAGGATGGTGCTCGAAGTCACGTGATCCTTCACGCGCTCATCTTCCGCGCTGGCGATCCGCAATGTGATGGTCTTTCCTTGGATGGCCCACGTACCGCGGATCGTGCCGGTAGCGCCTTGTGAAAGTGTGTTGCTAATGAACCCTCGGGGGCGCAAACGGGCGATGAAGGTGCCATCCGCGTTCAAGGTCATCGATTCGCTCATGTGACCCACTTCGCCGAGCCAATTTCCCACGATTTTCGCGGCATACTCTGATTCCGGGACCGGCTTTGGCGGCTTGCAGGACGAGATGCCCAAGACGAGCGCCACCAGCAGGCCGAGCGGCTTTACGAGGAAATTAGTTTTCATGGGGATCTTTTTATCAGATTTTTGTTGATCCATGGACCGCGACCGTCGCGCGTCTCGCGACCGGGATCAGTTCTTATGCAACGCGTGGATGCGCTATCCATCCTTTTTTCATGCTGATGACCGCCCAACCATTTTTCGTCGCCTCCTCCTGGAGTGCCTGAGAGGGAAATCGCCGCCCACCGAGAATGCCGGACAGTGATCCCTGTAGTGTCGACTTGCAGAATCGTTCTCGGATTCAGCGGGATCAATGGGACTTTGGTCTCATTTGATCGTCAGAGGCCCCGGGCCACGCGGAGCTTACGTCGGCAGCGGGTCGCCGGGATATTCCGCTGGCGGTATGAATCAGACTATTCATTCCTTTTTCTCCGAAAAGACGCGCTCGACCAAGTTCTCGAACCGCGGATCGCCCCGGAGCGGCTCGAGCCTTCGGTC